>Ga0302279_10002026_pt1 | contig 27603 bp, 28 predicted proteins | sample III_Bog_N3_3_FD_194541 | JGI IMG/M metagenome (GOLD analysis project Ga0302279, IMG submission 194541) | Peat permafrost microbial communities from Stordalen Mire near Abisko, Sweden - III_Bog_N3_3 | ecosystem: Environmental > Terrestrial > Soil > Wetlands > Peat | place: Sweden: Abisko... | reverse complement strand
ACCCATCGTGCGCTCGTTGATGAGTTCCAAACGCTTGCCGAAACGCCCGTCACAGGCTTACGATCTCACTCGTGTGCGGATCCGCCAGCCGTATTCCAACAGCCGCGCATCAACCCCCGAGCTCGGCGCCGCCATATAATCCCCATAGCGCCCGCTGCCCCGCTAGTGCTCAACCTCCCGCGACTTCGTGCCTTGGCGCTTTTCGGCCGCCGGCTGCCTCAGCGTGTGGATAGACCAGCATCCCGGCGGCCGAAAACCTCCACAGACCCGGCACTACTCAATCATGTCGCCGGCGGGCACGAAGACCGGCGGGGATGCCGCCGGCGACGTCGTTCTGGCGCCGCGGCCAGCTTTCGGATATGACCCGATCCGCCCCTTTTGAATCTCACGGAGGAACCTGAAATGGCTGGAATGCGATCTGGGCTCGTTGTACTGGCAGCGCTGCTGCTGTCAGGCTCTGCCGCCATGGCACAGCAGGCGGGCAAGCCTTGCGCCGGCGACATCAAGACGCTGTGCGCCGGCATCCAGCCCGGCGAAGGCCGGCTCAAGGCCTGCATCAAATCGCATCTGGCCGAGCTGTCGGAAACCTGCAATGACCGCGTGCTCACGGTGGCGGTAACTGGAAAGGCCTGCAAGGCCGATGTTGCGAAACTCTGTGCCGGTGTCGTGCCGGGCACCGGCGGCCTCAGGACCTGCATCAAATCGCACATCGCAGAGCTGAGCGATCCTTGCAAAGATGCGATGTCCCGGGCCGCGGCGGGCAGCAAAATCCTGGGCGGCGGCGACCTCTAGGAAGCGTCGTCCGCGAGCGCGACGTATCGCCGGAAGCCGAAGCCGGCATCGATGGTCGCCTGATCCACGATACCCGGAAATTGAATTGAAAGCCGCCTGCGGGCGGCTTTTTCTTTTCGGTCACCTGCGCGTTCGATGTCGAGCGCAACGCATGAAGCACGCACCCTGGATTAGAGCTCAATCAGTGGCGCCCGCCCGTCCGATTGCAGAATCTCCACGACGGCCTGGCCGGCCGCGGCGGTGCCGAGATCGCCGCCGACGTCGCGTGTCGCGCGACCGCTTGCGATTGTCGCTGCCACCGCCGCTTCGATCGCGCGGGCCGCGCTCTGGTAGCGCACCGCGCCGGCGCGCCGGCCGTGCCAGTCCAGCAGCAGCGCGGCCGACAGGATCAACGAGACCGGATTGGCGGCGTCGCGTCCGGCGATGTCGGGCGCCGATCCGTGCGCGGCCTGCGCCATCGCAAACTCCGCGCCGAGATTGAGCGAGCCACCGAGCCCGAGGCTGCCCGACAATTCTGCCGTGAGGTCGGAAAGGATGTCGCCGAACATGTTGGTGGCGACGATGACGTCGAAGCGGTCCGGCTGCCGCACTACATGCGCCATCATGGCGTCGACCAGGATGTCGTCGACGGCAAGCTCGGGATAGCCCCGCGCGATCTCGCGGCAGATGTCGAGGAACATGCCGTCGCCGAGCTTCAGCACGTTGGCCTTGTGGACGATGGTGAGATGCCTGCGCCGAACCATCGCCAGCCTGCAGGCGGCATGCGCGATCCGCTCGCAGCAAGCCCGCGTGATGCGGCGCAGCGAAATCACGACATCCGGCGTCACCAGGAGCTCGCTGTTGCCCTGCGCCATGTTGCGGTCGGCATAGAAGCCTTCGGTGTTTTCCCGCACCACCACGAGGTCGAACGCGCCGAAGGCGTTGCGCAGCCCCGGATAGGTGCGCGCCGGCCGCACATTGGCAAAGAGGTCGAGGCTCTTGCGGAAATATTTCGACGGGTTGATCTCGCCGCTGCCCTCGTCCCTGAAGTCGGCCGTCGCGGTGGGGCCGAGAATCAATCCGTCGGCGGCCTGCACGATCTCCAAAAGCCCCGGCCGCACCGTGGTGCCGAACTGCTGCATGCTGGCATGGCCGACCGCGTGTTCCTCCAGCTGAACATCGAGCTGGAAACGCTCGGACGCGGCGCGCAGCACGCCCGCGGTGGCTGCCGTGATCTCCGGCCCGATGCCGTCACCCGGCAGAACGACGATACGCATGAGGATTCCTCGCCAAGGCGCTATAGCCGCCGGCGCGAATTGCGCCGGGTCGACATCGATTTCAATTCAGGACGGGGTGATTCCCGCGCGCAGCACACGCAGGACGTTGCCGCCCATCACCTTGCGGATGTCGGCCTCCGAAAAGCCGGCATTCAGCAGCGCCTGAGTTACGGCGACGATCTGGCTCGAGTCAAATCCGGTCGTGGTCGAACCGTCGAAATCCGAGCCGAGCCCGACATGGTCGATGCCGACGAGATCGCGGACATAGGCGATCGCCCGCGCGATGTCGTTCGGACGGGTCGAGCAGACCGCGCCGTTCCAGAAGCCGATGCCGATCACTCCGCCCGTTTTGGCAATGGCCCTGATTTCATCGTCGGTCAAATTGCGGTTGACCTTGCAGGTGGCCTGGACGCCGCCATGGCTGAAGACGACCGGCCGGGTCGCCATCGCCAGCACGTCGGCCACCGCGGCATGGCTCGCATGCGCGAGATCGACGACCATTCCCAGGGTCTCCATCCGGCTGATGGCCTCGCGGCCGAGCGGCGTCAGCCCGCCTTTCCTGACGCCATGCATCGAGCCGGCGACGTCATTGTCGAAGAAATGCGCGAGCCCGGCCATTCGGAAGCCGGCCGCGTAGAGCACGTCCAGATTGGCGATCTTGCCCTCGATATCGTGCAAGCCCTCGATCGACAGCATTCCGCCGACCGCCGCGTTGCCGTTCTGCCGATCGCCGAGCAGGCGATCGATGTCCGCCGGCGTCGTAATCAGCCGCAGCCGTCCGCCCGATCGCTCGGCGAAGCCCCGCAGCTTTTCGGCATGCCATAGCGAGCGTTCCAGCAGCGAGTTCCAGGTTTTGGGCGGCTGCAGCTCGATCATGGTCAGCCGCGTGATGGTGTCGCTGTCGGCGTCGTTGGAATTGTAGTTCTGACCCTTCGGCGATTTCGTCACCGAGGAGAACACCTGGAGCGCGTAGTGCCCCTCGATCAGGCGCGGCAGGTCGATATGGCCGATGTCCGACCGCTCGAGCAGATCGCGTTTCCACAACAGGCTGTCGGCATGCATGTCGGCCACGTCGAGCGTTGCCTGCAATGTCTGCGCCGCCGGCGTGATGCCGAGCGGCACCGGCACGACCCTGTTCTGGGATCGCTCGATCTGGCCCGGCGTGATCGTGAAAAACCGGCCGGCGGCGGCGATCGCAACGATCGCCACCAGGGCAAGGCCGATCAAAATCCATTTCTTCAAGGAGACGATCTCCTGCACTGATGGGCGGCCGAAAGCCCATCATGCGAGGTTGCCGTGCGACGTCAATGGCCCCCTCTCAGGCGGCCCATTGCCCGGTCGAGGCCGCCACAGCTTCTGCCGCCGGCGCAAGGCCGGGGGAGGAAACCTGCGGCAGGTCCAGCGCGAAGACGTAGCCGCCGCGTCTTTCCTTGGCGCGGTAGAGCGCACGGTCCGACCGCGACAGCAGGCCGTCCACCGATTGACCGTCGTCGGGAGATATCGCGACCCGATTGAGACGCCGATCGTGATGTCGTGGCCGTCGATTCGATAGGGAGCGCTGACCGATTGAAAGATGCGCTGCGCGGTCAGTTCCGCGTCATCGCGGCCAGGGGTGGATTTCTGGACCAGGATGAACTCGTCGCCTCCCATCCGAACGACGAGATCGCCCTCGCCCGCAATCGACCTCAGCCTCCCCGCAACGGCCTTGAGCAGGGCATCCCCCACGGGGTGACCGAACTTGTCATTGGCTGCCTTGAAATGATCGAGGTCGATCGCGTGGACCGCAACCACACCGGCCTGGGTTTCGCCGAGCATTCGAACCAGATCGCTGTCCAGAACCGAGCGATTGAACGAGCCGGTCATCGGATCAATCCGGGAGAGCTGCTCGAACTGCCGTTTCAGCGTCATTTGATTGATGGATGATGTATAGGTCAGCCGGACCATCTTCACGCTGGTCACCAGGAAGATCGTGAACAGCACGCCGAGGCCGATATGCGGTGCATCCGGATGAGTCAGGGTCAGGACAATGGCGGGAACGCCGGTGACGGTCAGATCCAGCATCGCCACGGTCGGCCGCAGCGAGCCGCGCGCGACCACACCGGCGCCGAACCCGAACGCGATTCCGATCGCCATGACCGAGCAGATGGCATCGGCGAGCATGAGGCTGCGGGCGGCAAACAGTCCGACGATCAATCCGGTGATCGCACTGCCGATCGCGTAGCGTCGCTCCCATTTGGCGGCTTCAGCCCGGCAAAGCGGCGGTTGTCGGGCGGCCCGGCGGCGGTAGGCGAAGACACCCCAGGCGCGGATGATCGCGACCACGACCCCGGCGCACGTCAGGGACGCCATCGCCGGATCGCCGGTCTGTTGCACGGTGATGGCGCCGACGATCGCATGGCCAATTCCCGTGCAAAGGATCGGGAGCAGCGTTCCATAGAGCGTGCCGACGATCTCCATGTAGACGGCGTCGGGCGCAGGCGCCGGCCGCGCATGCATTTCGTCGGAAAGAAACATGGTCACCCCCCACTCCAGGGCGCCGTAGTTAGAGCCATCCCGTAAAATTACGTACTCATCGATCGATAAAATTTGATCGGTTTCGTGATTGCGGCCGGTCTTCGGCCTGCGGGAGCAGACGTGCAGCGTGGCGTCGTCAACGCTCCGGGTCTGAGATCCGAAGGGCATAGTAACGTGAGTCCGTCTCGCCGCCGGCATCCCAGGGCAACTCGGGTTGAAAACCCAATCTTTCGTAGAGACGATGCGAGGCGACCAAGGAGTTATTGCTGGACAGGCGGATGCGATCGTATCCCGCCATGCGGGCATATCTGGTCAATTCATCTGCAATGGCCCGTCCGATGCCGCGGTTGCGGTGAGCTGACGCGACAAACATGCGGACCATTTCGCATTCTCGATCATCGAGGCTCTTTATCGCGCCGGTGCCGACGATCTCGCTTTCGCTAACCGCGCAGAGAAAGAGAGCCCGATCGCCGTATACGGTTTGTGCGCTGTCGATGTCCGACAGGCGCGTATAGATGAAATCCCGTACGAAAGGGTCTGGGTGACGATGGAAATGCTCATGCCAAACGGACTCGACGAGCCGTCGAGCGGCCGGCGCTTCACCCAGTCGGAAGGGCCGGATCTTCCAAATTGGCTCGATGCGTGAGGTGTCCGTCATAGGCATCCAGCGGTCAGCCCGGTTAGCCGTTCTTCGGCGACCAGCCGTAAGCCTTGGCGCAGGCGCCGCCCATCAGCATGGCCCGCTCGCTGTCGCTCAGGCGGCTGGTGTTGCGGAACGGCTCGACGGCCTGCTCATAATTGACGACGGCGAAGGCGCGCGTCCAGTCCGTGCCCCACAGGCAGCGGTCGAAGCCCCAGGCATCGAACACGCGGGCCAGCGGATCCCAGATATCCGGATAAGGATACGGCTCGCGGGACAGCGTGCAGGCGCCGCTGACCTTGATCACCGCGTTCGGGCGCCTGGCCAATTCCAGCACCTTCGGCAGGTCGGTCCAGGGTTGCCATTGCGGCTGCGACTGCGGTACCCGCGGCTGCAGGATACCCAGATGGTCGATGATGAACCGGGTATCGGGATGACGATCGATCAGCGTGGTGCCCGCGTCCAGATTGTCCCAGCACAGCAAGTTGACCGGAAAGTCGTAACGAACGGCCGCGCGTGCGATCCGGTCGAGGCCGGGATCATCGGGCTCGCGCTTGTTCTCCTTCGTCAGCATGACGCGGATCCCGACAGCGCCCGGCGTCTTCTTCCAGTCGGCGACAATGTCGGCCACGCCGGGATGATCCGGGTCGACCGGCTTGACGATGGCCAGGCGGCCGGGATGGGCGCGCTGCGCCTCGACGGCATAGCTGGCGTCGTAGCGGTACATCGAAAAGGCGGAGATGAAGATCGCGCCATCGACGCCGACCTTGTCCATCGCCGCCACCATCTCGTCACCGGTGACGTGATCGGGCCAGTTCGGCACGCTGTGCCAGGGCCGCTTCGGCGTATTGGCCTCATAGGCATGGACCTGGGAATCGATCATGGTCATCGGGACGGCTCCTTGCGTGCCGGGCGAGTTTGGCGATGCAAGATATCGCTGTCCAGAGCTCCGCGTGCGTGGCAGATGCCGACCCGCCGTCATAGCGAGCGCAAGCGAAGCAATCCATGGGGCAGCAAGACAGATTGGATTGCTTCGTCGCTAACGCTCCTCGCAATGACGGTCGCAGAGCAGTGCCCCTTGCCGACCGTCATCGCCCGGCACGACGGCTGCCCCCATGCACCGCGCCGCAACACCGGCCGATCAATTATCTTCCTCTTTGCAGCGCAAAATCTTGATTTGAACAATTTCCGGTTCCGGTCCAAAGTCCGCGCAAGGTTCTCTCGATGGATTGAACCAAAAAAGGGGAACGCGATGGCAAACCTCACGATCAATGGCAAGACAGTCGACGTCGATGTCGAGCCGGATACGCCGCTACTGTGGGCAATCCGGGAAAATATCGGTCTCACCGGCACCAAATATGGTTGCGGCATCGCACAATGCGGGGCCTGCACCGTCCATATCGACGGCGTCGCGATGCGCTCCTGCGGCGTCTCGGTCGCTGAAGCCGCCGGCAAGCAGATCACCACCATCGAGGGGCTCGCCCCCGAGGAAGGTCCCCTGCACAAGGTCCAGCAGGCCTGGATCGCGGGCGATGTGCCGCAATGCGGCTATTGCCAGAGCGGCATGATCATGGCGGTGGCCGCCCTGCTCAAGGAGAAGCCGAAGCCGACCGACCAGGACATCGACGAGGCCATCACCAACATCTGCCGCTGCGGCACCTTCCAGCAGGTGCGCGAGGCGATCCACGCCGTCGCGAACGCTTGAGGAGGCAGCCATGAACCAGATGCCTAAACGCAATATGACAAGCCTCAACCGCCGCGCCTTCGTGGTCGGCACCGCCGCCGCCGGCGCAGGCCTCGTGCTCGGCCTCGACATTCCCTTCGGCGGCCCCGCCGTGGTCCGCGCCGCCGACGGCTCCCCCGAAGTCAACGCCTGGGTCGTGATCCGGCCCGACGACACCGTCGTGATTCGAGGAGCGCGCTCGGAAATGGGCCAGGGCTCGCTCACCGGCCTCGCCCAGCTGGTCGCCGAAGAACTCGAATGCGACTGGTCGAAAGTCACCACCGAATATCCGACGCCGGGACAGAACGTCGCCCGCAAGCGCGCCTGGGGCGACTTTTCGACCGGCGGCAGCCGCGGCATCCGCACCTCGCAGGATTATGTCCGCAAGGGCGGCGCCGCCGCCCGGATCATGCTGATCGAGGCCGCGGCCAATGAGTGGAAGGTGCCGGCGTCCGAATGCAGCGCCGCCAACAGCGTCATCACCCACACGCCGTCGGGACGCACCACCACCTACGGCAAGGTGGCCGAGGCCGCCGCCAGGATCGAGCCGCCCGCCGACGTCAAGCTCAAGGACCCGAAGGACTGGAAAATCGTCGGCAAGGGGCTGAAGCGCCTCGATACCGTGGACAAGACCAACGGCAAGATGACCTACGGCGTCGACATCAAGCTGCCGGGCATGCTCAACGCCGCGATCAAGGATTGCCCGGTGTTCGGCGGCAAGCTGAAGAGCTATGACCAAGCCAAGGTCACGGGCATGAAGGGCGTCAAGCAGGTGGTGAAGGTCGACGACCACGCCGTCGCCGTCGTCGCCGACACCTGGTGGCACGCCAAGGTCGCGCTCGACGCGTTGCCGATCGTGTGGGACGAAGGCGAAAACGCCAAGGTCTCCAGCGCCTCGATCGCGAAATGGCTCGAGGAAGGCCTCGATCCCGCGCAGCCGGCCTTCGTCGGCAACAAGAGCGGCGACACCAAAGCCGCGATCGCCGGCGCCGCCAAAACGGTCGAGGCTGTCTACAACTATCCCTACCAGAACCACGCCACCATGGAGCCGATGAACGCCACCGCGCTCTACACGCCGGACAAATGCGAGGTCTGGTGCGGCACACAGAACGGCGAGGCCGCTTTCGCCGCGGTGCTGGAGGCCTCCGGCCTTCCGGCCGACAAATGCGACGTGCACAAGCAGATCCTCGGCGGCGGTTTCGGCCGGCGCGGCCAGACCGACTATGTCCGGCAGGCGGTGTCGATTGCCAAGCAGATGCCGGGCACGCCGATCAAGCTGTTGTGGTCGCGCGAGGAGGACATGCAGCACGGCAATTATCACCCGATCACGCAGTGCAAGATGATCGGCGCCTTCGACGCCGACAACAACCTGACCGCGCTGCAGATGAGGATCTCCGGACAATCGATCCTGTTCAGCCTGCGCCCGGAGGCGTTGGTCGAGGGCAAGGACCCCGCCACCTTCGCCGGTCTCAATCCGACCGGCGAGGCGGCGATCGGCTATTCCGTGCCCAACCTGCTGATCGATCATTCGATGCGCAACCCGCACATCCGACCCGGATTCTGGCGCGGCGTCAACGTCAACCAGAATGCGATCTATCTCGAATGCTTCATGGATGAACTCGCGCATGCCGCCGGCCAGGACCCGGTGGCGTTCCGGCGCAAGCTGATGGACAAGCATCCGAAGAACCTGGCCGTGCTCAACGCGGTGGTCGAGAAGATCGGCTGGGACAAACCGGCGCCGCAGGGCGTGTATCGCGGCTTCGCGCAGCATATGGGCTACAACAGCTATGTAGCGGCGGCGGCCGAAATCTCGGTGACCGACGGCACCAAGATCAAGGTGCATCGCATCGTCGCGGCCACCGATCCCGGCTATGCGGTCAATCCGGCGCAGATCGAACGCCAGATCGCCGGCTCCTTCGTTTACGGCCTGACCGGGCTGTTTTACGGCGGATGCACGGTCAAGGACGGCCGCATCGAGCAATCCAATTTCGACAACTACAATTCGATGCGGATCGCCGAGATGCCGAAGGTGGAGTCGATCGTGATGCCGAGCGGCGGTTTCTGGGGCGGCGTCGGCGAGCCGACCATCTGCGTCGCGGCGCCCGCGGTGCTCAACGCCTATTTCGCGGCGACCGGCAAACGCATCCGTTCGGTGCCGCTGCGGGACCAGAACATCACCTTCGCCTGACCTGGCGCGCGGCGGCCTCGACGGCCGCCGCGCCTTTTTTCGGAACAAGTGCTCATGAATGCGCGGCGCCCGGTGACGCGGAGAAACGTCGTTCGCGGCGGCGCGGCGGCGGCGACCTTATTGGGTTTGCCGCGGTTATCTCGCGCCCAACTGGCCGCGCGCGTCGTCGTGATCGGCGGCGGTTTCGGCGGCGCGACCTGCGCGCGCGCGTTGCGGCGGATCGCCCCCAATCTTCAGGTGACACTGATCGAGCCGAACCGGATTTTCACCGCCTGCCCGTTCAGCAACGAAGTGATCGCTGGGTTGCGGCCGCTCGAGGCCCAGCAATTCGGCTATGACCGGATCGCCGCCGAAGGCGTCACCGTGATCGCGCAGGCGGCGGTGACGGTCGACCCGCACCAGCGCGTGGTCGGTCTCGCCGGCGGCGCCTCGCTCGGTTACGACCGCCTGGTGCTTTCACCCGGCATCGACCTGCGCTTCGACGCGCTGACGGGCTACGATGAGGCGGCGGCGGCAAGGATGCCGCATGCCTGGAAGGCGGGCGAGCAGACCGCGCTGTTGCGCCATCTGCTCGAAGCCATGGACGATGGCGGGCTGGTGGTGATGGCGGTGCCGGCGAGCCCGTCGCGCTGTCCGCCGGCGCCCTATGAGCGCGCCAGCCTGATCGCGCATTATCTGAAGGCGCGAAAACCCCGATCGAAGATCCTGATTCTCGATGCCAAGGACGCCTTCCCGCAACAGCGCCTGTTCGAAAACGCCTGGCAGGAGCTTTATCCCGGGATGATCGAGCGGGTATCGCTGTCGCAGGGCGGCCGGGTCACCGCAGTCGATGTCGCCACCCGCACCATCGTCACCGATTTCGGCAATTACACCGCTGATGTAGCCAACGTGATTCCGCCGCAGCAGGCCGCGCGCATCGCCGCCATCGCCGGCACCGTCGATAACACCGGCTGGTGCCCGATCGATCCCGTGAGTTTTGCCTCGAAACTGGTGCCCGACATTCATGTCATCGGCGATGCCGGCTTCGGCGGCACCATCCCGAAATCCGCCTCCGCGGCGAGCGCGCAAGGAAAGGCCTGCGCCGAGGCGGTCGTGAAGCTGATGGCGGGCCAGCCGCCGGACGCCCCAAAACTCACCGGCGTCTGCTACAACACGGTCGCGCCCGGCTACGCCTTCTCGCAGTCGGGGGTGTATCAGGCCAGGGAGGGCCAGTTCGCCGAGGCCGAAGCGCTTGCCACAAGCCCGGTCGATGCGCCGCGCGAGTTGCGGGCGCGCGAGGCCATCGATGCGCAATCCTGGTTCAAGACGGTCACGGTGGATGCCTTTGGCTAGGTCGGGAAAATCAGGAATGCGCGCCTGGTTGGCGGCGGCCGCCTTCGCCCTGCCCTTGGCCGCGAACGCGCAAGGCTTGCTTCCCTATGCCGTGGTCGGCGACGCGATACCGCAATCGCTGACGGGCCATCCGGGCGATGCGGCGCGCGGACGCGCGCTGGTGCTGGAGCGCAGTTCGACCTGCATCCTCTGCCACTCGGGACCGTTTCCGGAAACCCGGTTCCAGGGCGATCTCGCGCCCAGCTTGGCCGGCGCCGGCAATCGCTGGTCGGAAGGCCAGCTGCGGCTGCGGCTGGTCGACGCTTCCCGTCTCAATGCCGCGACCATCATGCCGTCTTATTACGGGATCGACGGGCTGGTGCGGGTCGGCCCGGCCTGGCGCGACAAGCCGATCCTGTCGGCGGAACAAATCGAGGATATCATGGCCTATCTTGCAGGCTTGCGCGAATAGGAAGGCAGGCACCGCGATGCACGAGCACGACCACGCGACGCGCCGACAATTTCTGGGCTTCGCCAGCGGCGTGGCCATGCTCGGCGCGGTGACGCTGCGGCCTGCGGAAGCGACCCCCGCGATGCTCGCGACGGCGATCCGCAACGTGGTCGGCGGCGCCGTCGTGCGCACCGGGAGGGTCAAACTCGACGTGCCGCCGCTGGTCGAAAACGGCAACACCGTGCCGATGACCGTTAGTGTCGCCAGCCCGATGACGGCGGACGACCACGTCAAGAGCATCCACGTCTTCAACGAAAAGAACCCGCAGCCGAACATCGGCAATTTCTATCTCGGCCCCCGTTCCGGTCGCGCGCAGATCTCGACCCGGATCCGGCTTGCCGACACCCAGAAGATCGTCGCCATCGCGCAGCTGTCCGACGGCTCGTTCTGGTCCGCCGGCGTCGACGTCGTGGTGACGCTGGCCGCCTGCACCGAAGAGGTGCTGTGATGGCATCAGCCCTGATCAACGTTCCCAAACGCGCCAAAGCCGGCGAGATTATCGAGATCAAGACGCTGATGTCGCACATCATGGAAACCGGTTATCGCCGCACCGCGACCGGCGAGGTCATTCCGCGCGATATCATCACGAGCTTCGCCTGCCGCTACAACGGGGTCGAGATTTTCCGTGCCGACCTGTTTCCGGCGATCGCCGCCAATCCCTTCATCACTTTCTTCACCGTCGCCACCGAGAGCGGCAAGTTCGATTTCGAATGGATCGGCGACGAGGGATTTTCCGAAACCGCGTCAGCCTCGATCACGGTCGAATGATGCGGGCTCGAGCGACCATCGTTGCGGCGCTCCTGGTTGCGGCCTTCGCCGCTCGCGCCGCCGAAATTCCGCAAGCCGAGCGCCGCTCCGGCTTCAGCTTCATGACCTCCGACACGCAGTCGATGCAGAACGAGGATACCGCCAATCCCGGCATGCTCTGGGTGCTCGACGGCGAAGCGCTATGGAACGGCAAGGCCGGCGCTTCGGGCAAGGCCTGCGCCGATTGCCACGGCGATGCCCGCGCCAGCATGAAGGGCGTTGCCGCCCGTTATCCCGCCTTCGACCAGGCGCTGGGGCGTCCCGTCAATCTGGAGCAGCGCATCGACCTGTGCCGCAGCCAACATCAACAGGCGACGCCGCTCGCCTATGAAAGCCGGGAGTTGCTGGCGCTTACCACCTTCGTGGCGCAGCAGTCGCGTGGCCTCGCCATTGAGACCGGCGCCGACCCGCAGCTTGCCCTGTTCATCGACAGGGGACGCGCGCTGTTCATGCAGCGGCAGGGCCAGTTCAATCTCGCCTGCGCCAATTGCCACGACGACAATTGGGACAAGCGGCTCGCGGGCTCGGCCATCACGCAAGCGCACCCGACCGGCTATCCCGAATACCGGCTGGAATGGCAATCGCTGGGATCGCTGCAGCGCCGGCTGCGCGGCTGCATCACGGGGGTTCGCGCCCAGGCCTACGACTATGGCGCGCCGGAACTGGTCGAACTCGAGCTCTATCTGATGTCGCGTGCGCGCGGCATGCCGATCGAGACGCCGGCGGTGCGGCCATGAGTCATTGCGATGACACGGGCGACAGGAGGCCCGGCATGGCAAGCGAAATGACCGCGCAAACCGAGCTGACAATCGCCATGGAAGACCCGTCGCAGGCGGACATCATGATGCTCCTGCGCGACGGAGAACAACATTCGGCGCAGCTCTACCCGCCCGAAAGCAATCATCACATGCCTTTGAGCGCGCTGCGTGCTTCGAACGTACGCTTCCTCGTGGTCCGCGATGCAAATGGTCGCGCGGTCGGGACCGGCGCGCTCGCGCTTGACGGAGCCTGGGCGGAGCTGAAGCGGATGTGGGTGATCCCCGAGGCGCGCGGCGTGGGCGTATCCAGGCTCGTCCTGGCTGCACTCGAAGCCCGCGCGCGGAGCGAGGGGGTACGCACGCTGAGGCTTGAAACCGGTGTGGAGAACCACGCCGCTCTCGGCCTTTATGCTCGGGCAGGCTTCAAGCGGCGCGACCCGTTCGGCGACTACCGAGCCGACCCGCTGAGCGTCTTCATGGAGAAGGACCTCTCAGAAAGTCCTGAATGACCGCTCAAGAAGCCCGGTTGGTCAAGACGCGTCCTCAGCGCCGCTCGTAGCAATGAAACCCGCCGTAGATGCCGGAGCGGTCCAGCGCGAAGCCGATGGCGCTACGTTCCTCGTCGCGACGCCAGATCTGCCGCAGGCCGGCGAGCTCGGCGCTCTCAAGCGGCGATTCGGCACCGGCGGTGCGGAAGATCACGCGAACGTTTTCGCTGCCGGTGCGATCGATCGCGTTCCAGAGCGCGCCGATTTCCTCCGGCGCCATCCAGTCCTGCGAGTCCAGCAGAACCACCGCATCGACTTCGCGGGCCGGAAGGCCTTCGAGGAACTGCCTGAGATTGGCGTGCACCGGAATGATCAGGCCGGCGCCGTCGCGCATCCGCTCGAACTGGCCGGCCTGCAGATAGGGCGGCAGGCAGCGGTCGCCGGGGCCGGAATAGCTGCGATGCAGCGCCTGCCAGGCGAAATAATTGTCGTCGTTGGGATGTCCGTTGATCAGCCGCAGCAGGCGCTGATGCAGCACCTCGTTGAGCGGCTCGCCCGCGCCCAACAGCTCGCGCTGCTGCGGCGGAATGCCGAGGCTGAACAGCAGCGCCGGCGTCGCCGTGATCAGCCGCGCCAGCGGCGAATGGAACAGCCGGTCGAGGCGATCCAGCGCTTGCAGCCGTTCGGGTGCGTCCGGCTTGCCGTTCAGCAGGGCGGTGAGGTCGACCCGGGCGAATTTCGCCACCAGGTGCGCCAGACCGATGAATCGGCCGAGCATGCCGTGGCGATAGAAGCCGTCGGTGAAATAGGCGTGCCGCGGGCGGCCGAGGATGTTGCGCTTGTCCCAATAGGTGCGCGCATCGGCATCCAGCATCAGCCACAGCCGATCGCGATAGAGTTCGGTGTTGGCGGGCGAAGCGGCCTCCCCGAAAAACTGCCAGAATTCACTGTAGCGGGAAAAGGCGCGAAGCCCGGCGAGCTTGAGCTTGAGCAGCGCAAGGTGCGCCTCGTTGAGATCGACCGCGTAGACCTGGGCCGGTTGCGCCGTGAGATAGGACAGCGCGTTGCATCCCCCGGACGAGATGGTGACAATGGTCGAGCCGAGCGGCAACTGCAGTGCGGCAAGGTCGGCTTCGGGATCCTCCCAGATCTGGGTGTAGACCAGACGGCGAAACCAGAATGCGAAAAGCCTGTCCCAAACGGTCGCTTCGGCTTCGTCCCTGCTGTTGCGGACCGCGTCCGCGATGAGTTGCGTGTTCATTCATTCCTCGAATCAGCAATTTGACGAGGGTATCGCGGGCTCACTGCAGTTTTGCGACAGCTGGGAAGCGCTCATGACAGCGCGAATTTCCGGTAGAATTACGGGATCATTGTCGGACGGAACTCCACGCTGTCACACCGCTGTCGCGCGAACATCCGAAGGGAATAAGCAACACACGCGATCGAGGAGGTGCACACATGTCTGCCTATTCCGAGGACATCGACGCCGACGCCTCGTGGCCGGCCGAGGCCACCCGCCGCATGAACCGGATGTACCGCCGCCAGCGCTACATCTACAACGGCACCCGGCGATACTATCTGCTGGGCAGGGACCAACTGATAACCGGCTTGCACCCGGCGCCGGGCGCAACCGTGCTGGAGATCGGCTGCGGCACCGGAAGGAACCTGGTGCTGGCGGCCCGGCTCTACCCCGAGGCGCGATTCTTCGGCATCGATGTTTCGACGGAAATGCTGACGTCGGCGATCTCGGCCATTTCTCGTCGCGGTATGGCGCAGCGCATCCGCGTCGCGCATGGCGACGGAACCGGGTTCGATCCAAAGGTGCTGTTCGGCTTGCCCGCCTTCGATCACGTGATGATCTCCTACAGCCTGTCGATGATTCCGGACTGGCGCGGCGTGCTGCAGGCGGCCGTAAGCCGACTTGCGCCCGGCGGTCGCCTCCACGTGGTCGATTTCGGCAACCAGGAACAACTGCCCGGCATCGCGCGCGCGTTGCTGTTGCGGTGGCTCGCGATATTCGACGTCACGCCGCGCGACGATCTCAAGACCGCGATGGCGGCGATGGCGGCAAGCCGCAGGGCCGATTTGAAGTTCGAGCGTCCGTTTCGCGGCTATGCGCAATACGCCGTGCTGACGCTGCCGCGGGAGCCGACCGCGCCGTGAGCGGATGGCTGGCACTCCTGGCCGCGGGATTGTTCGAGATCGCCTGGGCCTTCGGCCTGAAATATTCCGACGGGCTCACCCGGTTCTGGCCGACCGCGGCGACCGCTATCGCGATCGCGCTCTCCTTCGCGCTGATGGCGATTGCCCTGAAATCGCTGCCGTTCGGCACCGCCTATGCGGTATGGACCGGGATCGGCGCCGTCGGCAGCATCGTGGTCGGCATGCTCGTCTTCAGCGAGCCGGCCGATCCGATCCGGCTGCTCTGCCTCACTTTGATCGTGGCGGGGATGGTCGGGCTCAAGCTCAATTCGCCGGTGTAAAAAACTACGCGGGACGACCCCACGCCCGCCACGCTTCCACGCCGCCGAACAGGGCCAGCGCCAGCACCAGCGGAAGGAAGTGATACAGAAACCTGAACATCAGCAGAGCCGCGAGCAGCGGCTCCTTGTCGTCGCCGCCAAGCCCGAGCAATATCGCGGCGTCGAACACGCCCAGTCCCGCCGGCGTATGGCTGGCGAAGCCGAGCAAGGTCGCGGCGATGAAGACCGCGGTCATCTGGTAGAAGTCGATATTCACCCCCGCCGGGATCAGCACATACATCGCCAGCGCCGCTGCGCCGAGGTCGAAAACCCCGAGGGCAATCTGCAGCAGCACCATCGGACCGGAAGGAAGCCGCACCGGCCAGCGCCGGGTTCCCAGTTGCCGGGGCGCCAGCCAGCTCCAGACCACGAAGGCCGCGATCGCCAGCAGCACCACCGCCGCCAGCACGCGGTTGAGCTGCGGCGTCAGATAGTCCATCAGGCCGATGGCTCCCGGCTCATAAAACAGGCTCAGTCCGAGCGCCGTCAGATTGCCGAGCCAGAATGTCAGCCCGGTCAAAAAGCAGATGTTTGCCACGTCGACCGGGCCGAGGCCGTTGCACGAATAGATACGATAGCGGATCACCGGCGACACCAAGGCCACCGCGCCCACGCCGTGCGCGATCGGATAGCTGGTGAAACTGGCGAGCGCGGCGATCCGGTAGGGAACGTCGCTGCGCCCGATGGTGCGCAACGCCAGCAGATCGTAGACGGTCAGACTGCCGTACGAGCACGCCACCAGCAACAGCGCCAGGGCGATCAGGCCGGGATTGGTCCGCCCGACGATGGCGAGCACCTCGCCGTAATTGACGTGCTTCAACGCATGGGTCAGCGCGTATACCGCCATCGCAGCGATGGCAATGCCGACGACGACGCCCAGGCCTCTCAGTCGGGCGCTGCTGCCAGGCGCCTTTTGCAGCACGTCGATTTCCAGGGTGCGGATTTCCAGGGTGTGTATCCGTTCAGACATCGACGTCGAACGCCGTGCCGCTGATTCGCCACGGTCGATACACTCCCTTGCCACGTTGGTGTGACAGTCGCGTTACCGGACGTTTCCAAATCATAGCCATTCAAAAAAGCTTGTTCGGACGAACGAAATCCGGACTCATTGTGGTCGCATGCCGTTCACGCGAACAACCTAAGACACGCGCGGAAGTCACCAGCGCATTCGAGGCAGCATGACCGCGGAATTCGACTACGATCTCACGCCGGATCAATGGGATATATTGAAGGCGCTTCGCCTGCCGGCAGCGGCACGCCGCGGCGTCAATCGATTCGTCCTCGATCGGCTGATCGCGCTCGAACTCGCGGCAATGTGCGAGGATGGTCCGGCGATCACGCCCAGGGGCCGCAGCGTCCTTTTGCGCGGCTCGCCGCGACTGTGGGACGTGGCGGCTTGACGTCAGGCTTTTCGGCGGGTCGGTCCGGCGTCGGCAGAATGCCGACGCCGGACGAGGTTTCCAGGATTCATTCGGCCGGCGCCGCCATTTGCATGTCCGGATGCGGAACGTAGTGCGCGCTCGTCTCCAGTCTGCTGAGCGCGTATAATCCGGCCGCCACCACCGCATAGGCCAGCGCGACCGCGGGCGTCACGCCGAACCCGCCGCCGATGCCGACGGCCTCGCCGTGCATGAAGCCGAAATAGGTCAGCACCGCGCCGGCAAAGGCGAAGGCCGCGGCCTTGGCGAAATCGCGCTCGATCACGAACACGCCGATCGCGCCCAGCACCAGGCCTGCGAGGATCGAGCCACCGCCCATCACCTCCAGCCCGCGGTAGAGCACGCCCTGCTGCGGCAGTGCGGCAATCGCCGCTGATTTGACCGCGTCGACCTTGTCGGCGGCGAGCCCGCCGACGGCCTGGGCGGCGTTGAGCGTCGAGCCCAGCATGGTGTCGATCTGCAGCTTGGCCCAGGCGGCCAGATGCGGCGTCAGCGCCAGCACGATCGCCGGCGCGTGCTTGACCGGCGTGGTCTGGAACGCCTGCGCGCCGATCAGCATGCCGATATAAAGCAGGATCGGCGAGATCGCGACCACCGGTACCAGCGCCAGCAGCACCGAGATGATGCCGAGCCATGACAGCAGCACCACCATGATTCCGGTCGCGGCCGAATAGCCAATCCGGCCGCCCATCGCCTTCCATCCGGGATGGCCGATATAGACCGCGTTGATGAAGGGGTTGCCCATCAGGCAGCCGATTAGGCTGACGACGCCGTCGGCGGTCAGCACGCGCGTGGTCGGATATTCGTCGCCCGCGGCCTCGGCGCTTTCGACGTTGTCCATGGCCTCGACGAGATCGTAGATTCCGAACGGGATCGCGGTCACCAGGATGACGCCGAGGAATTCGAAGCCCGAGAATACATGGTCCACCGCCGGGATCGGCACCGAGAAGCCGAAACTGGCGAACGCATCGCCGACGCCCTTGACGCTCAGGCCGCCGAGCCCGAGCCCGAACAGGTTCGAGCCCCAGGCGATCACCATGCCGACGGCGATGGCGACGAGGCCGGCCGGAATGCCCTTGAAATATTTCACGCCGCCGAACCAGCTCACCATGATGATGGCGAAGCAGATCAGGCCGATCTGCGGCGTCATGTACATTTCAAGCGCCGGCCGCATCGAGATGAAGGTGACGGAGACGCCGGCGAGCGTGCCGAGCAGCGCCGCGCGCGGGGTGATCCTCCGGATCACCGGCGCGATGAAGCCGCCGATCATCAGAATAAAACTCTGGAAGAACACCCAGACCAGGCCGGCGGACCAGCCCTTCATGGGGTCGCCGGTCTTGATCGTGATCGGCAGCATGATCACGAAGGTGACGATGAACATGTGCGGCACGCTGACGCCGGAAGGCAGCGCGCAGACGTCGCTGCGGCCGGTCTTCACCGCCAGCCGGTAGGCCAGCCAGGCGTAGTAGAAGGTGGAGAGGCACATCATCAGCCCGAGCGCCGGCAGGATGCGGCCGAACACCAGCGAGTCCGGCATCTTCAGCACGAAACGCAACAGCCCGGTCAGCACCAGCATGTTGACGAGAATGTTGGTGCCGAATCCGAAGAAGGCATTCCAGTCGCCGGGCGTCCACAACACTGGCTTGAAATCCGACTTTCCGGCAGTCGCCGTCGTGCTCGTGCTCATCTTGATCCTCCGCTGGTTTAAATGCTTGAAGTCTCCGGTGTCATTGCTGGCGTCATTGCCTTGAGAACCGCGGCCGAGTCCGAGACCCAGCCGAAGATGCCACCCTGGGCCTTGATCATCTTCAGGCCCATTTCGTGGAATTCGGGGGAATAGGAGGCGCAGCCGTCGGCCAGCACCACGCAGCGATAGCCGCGGTCGTTGGCTTCGCGCACCGTGGTGTTGACGCAGACCTCGGTGGTCACGCCGCACACCAGCAGATTCTCGATGCCATATTTCTGCAGGATGTCGCCGAGCTCGGTGGCGTAGAACGCGCCCTTGCCGGGCTTGTCGATGACTATCTCGCTGTCGAGCGGATAGAGTTCGGGAATGATGTCGTGGCCGGCTTCGCCACGGATCAGGATCCGACCCATCGGGCCGGGATCGCCGATGCGAAGGCTGGGCGCGCCGCGCTCGACCTTCGCCGGCGGCGCGTCGGACAGATCCGGCAGATGGCCCTCGCGGGTATGCACCACCAGCATGCCCTGGTCGCGCGCCGCGGCCAGCACGGCGGCGATCGGCTTCACCGCGCGGGCAAGCTGGGAGACGTCGTTGCCCAGCGTTTCGCCGAAGCCGCCGGGCTCCATGAAATCGCGCTGCATGTCGATGATGAGGAGCGCCGTCGCCGTCCAGTCGAGATCGATCGCTTCCGGTTCCGCGGCGACCGTGCTGCTAGATGGCTGTCTTGCGTTCGCCATGGCCAATGCACCCCGAACGAGAGAACTCTCATCAGCAACGAAGCAAGGCCCGTGCCATTGTGTACAATGCCTTTTGGCGTCGACCCGACGAGGAATCTTTCATAATATCAGCGAGTTGGATTTTGCGCGTGCTGTTGGCATTCCCCCGGCTCAGCTTTCACGGCGGGCAATTGCTTATTCACTGAGCGAGATTTTTCGTGCACCCGATTTGCACAAGGCGCGCGAACTGGCACATTAGTTGCTCATTCCGGCTGGAACTGACGAGGGGGAAACGACCGATGGCAACCATGACCACCACTGCGGAAGTCACGCGAAAGCCGCTGTATTCATCGCTGTTCGTCCAGGTCCTGGCGGCGCTGCTGCTCGGCATCGTGCTGGGAGTAGCGGTTCCGGATTTCGCCATCGGGCTGAAGATCCTCAGTGACGCCTTCCTGAAGCTGATTTCGATGATCGTGGCTCCGATCGTGTTCTGCGTGGTCGTGCACGGCATCGCCGGCGCCGGCGACCTGAAGAAGGTCGGGCGGGTCGGGGTCAAGGCTCTGGTCTATTTCGAGGTGATGACCACGGTGGCGCTGGTGGTCGGCTTGCTGCTCGCCTACCTGTTCGGCCCGGGCCACGGCATGAACATCGACCCGTCGACGCTCGATGCCAAGGCGCTCAGCAGCTATGCCGACAATGCCCACAAACTGAAGGGCGGCGGGATCGGCAGCTTTCTGCTGAACATCATCCCCACCACCTCCTTCGACGCGCTGGCCCGCAACGACGTGCTGCAGGTGCTGTTCTTCGCGATTCTGTTCGGCACCAGCCTGGCTCTGGTCGGCGGCGAGAAGGGCGAAAAGATATCGTCGTTGATCGACGCGGTATCCACCGTGCTGTTCCGGGCGATGGGGCTGATCGTGCGCGTGGCGCCGCTCGGCGTGCTCGGCGCGGTCGCCTATACGGTCGGACAATACGGCGTCGGCTCGCTCAAGCAACTGGTCTCGCTGGTCGCCCTGTTCTACGTCGCGGTCGCGATCTTCGTGCTCGGCGTGCTCGGCACCGTGATGGCGCTCGCCGGGCTGAACATCCTCAAATTTCTCGCCTACTTGCGCGAGGAACTGACCATCGTGCTGGCGACCGCCTCGTCGGACGCGGTGCTGCCGCAGATCATGCGCAAGCTGGAACGGCTCGGGGTCAAGGATTCCGTGGTGGGGCTGGTGATCCCGACCGGCTATTCCTTCAACCTCGATGCGTTCTCGATTTACCTCACGCTGGCCGTGGTCTTCATCGCCCAGGCCACCAACACGCCGCTGTCGTTCGGCGACCTGCTGCTGGTGCTCGGCGTCTCCCTGATCACCTCGAAGGGCGCCCACGGCGTACCCGGCTCGGCCATCGTCATCCTGGCCGCGACCCTGAACGCGGTGCCCTCGATCCCTGCGATCGGGCTGGTGCTGGTGCTGTCGGTCGACTGGTTCATCGGCATGGCGCGCGCGCTCGGCAACCTGATCGGCAACTGCGTCGCCACCGTCGTCGTCGCCGCCTGGGAAGGCGATCTCGACCATGCCAGGGCGGTCGAGGTGCTCGATGGCGGGGAGTTCGTGGACGTGACGGCGGGCTGATAAACTCAAGGCAAAATCGGCACCCCTCGCGCAAGTGTCATGCGAATCTGCTTCAGTCGCCCGCCGATGGGTCATTGATGCGGGAGTAAGCCGTGCATAGCGACGGCGAGGTGATCCGATGCAGGGAACACCTGTGACGACGGGCTGGTCTGCCGGGTTGATGAGACGAATTCGCCACTTCGGCGACTTTGTCACGGTGCCGCTTGCTATCGCGATCTTCGCCGGCCTCGCCGGCCTGAATCGCCTCCTTCTGTTGCTGCTGGGCTTCGCGGCCTGGACGCTGCTGGAATATCTGGTGCATCGGATCGTCTTCCACCGCTATTCCGGCGTGGGCCAGCGCCTCCACCAAATTCATCATGCTCATCCCAGCGATCCGGACGCCGAACGGTCCAGCCTCAGCACGCCGCTGTTTGCCGCGCCGGTCGGGTTTCTGCTGATCGATATCCTGGGGACCGCGGACGGCTCGGCGATGTTCGCCGGGCTGTTGTCGGGTTATCTCGTTTTCATCGCGGTCCACTATGCCGTGCACCGCTGGCCGATCGGGCCGGGCGCCTGGCTCTATCCGGCCAGGCTGCGGCACCTCGCCCATCATCGCTTCGAGAATTGCAATTACGGCGTGACGACGAGCTTCTGGGACATTGTGTTTCGCACCCATGCGGGCGTCATCGGCGGAAGCATCCGTTCCGGAACTGGATGAAGCGGCCGGATCGGAGCCCGGCCGCTAGCCCGCCTTCTCGCGCGGCCGGAAATCCTCGATCAGCCGCAGCAGGACGCGCGCGCCGGCATCGGCATCGGCCACCTCGACATGCTCGTCGGGATGATGGCTGATGCCGCCGCGGCAGCGCACGAACACCATGGCCACATCAGCGATGTCGATCATCGCCATGCCGTCATGCCCGGCCCCGCTCGGCAGTTCAAATACCCGAAAACCCTCTTTCGCGATGGCTTCCGACACCTGGCGCCTGAGCCAAGGAGCGCAAGGCACGCTGCGGTTCTCGTGGGTGACGTCGAGCTGCAGCGCCAGCTTGCGGCGTTTCGCGATCGCCTCGATGCGCCGGACGATGTCGGCGACCGCGAGCTTGCGGTGGCTGTCGGCGGGCGCGCGGATGTCAATGGTGAAGGATGCCTGGCCGGGGATGACATTGGTCGCGCCCGGCATGGCGTGGATGTATCCGACGGTGCCGACCAGCCCGTCCTGATCGGTCCGGCAGAATTCCTCTATCTCGACGATGCACTCGGCCGCTCCCGCCAGCGCGTCGCGCCGCAACGGCATCGGCACCGTGCCGGCATGGCCGGCCATGCCGGTCAGGCGGGCCGCAAGGCGGGTGGCGCCCGCGATCGCGGTCACGGCCCCGACCGGCAATTTCAGGCCTTCCAGAACCGGACCCTGCTCGATGTGGAGTTCGACATAGGCCAGCAATTCGCCCGGCGCCCGTGCGGCGGCGCCGACATGATCGGGATCGAGGCCGAACTGGATCAGCGCGTCGCGCATCGAAACGCCATCCGCGTCCCTTGTTCCGAGCACGCTCTCGACGAACGTGCCGGCCACCGCGCGGCTGCCCAGCAGCGTCGAGGCGAAGCGCACCCCCTCCTCGTCGGCGAAGCCCGTCACCTCGACGGCGAACGGCAGCCGCCGGCCCCGCTTGTTCAGATCGGCGACGCAGGAGATCGCGGTGATCAGCCCGAGCGGGCCGTCCCATTTGCCGGCGTCGCGCACGGTGTCGTAATGCGAGCCCAGCATCAGGCACGGCAAGCCCGCAACCTCGCCTTCGTAGCGGCCGCAGACATTGCCGATCGCGTCGAGATCGGCGCGCATGCCGGCCGATCGCATCCAGCCGAGGATCAGTTCAGCCGCCGCGCGATGTTCCTTGGTGAGGAAGACGCGGGCCAGATGCTCCGGCGTCTCGGAAATCGCCGCCAGCTCGTTGATCCGCCCGACGATCTCATCGCCGAAGGATGCGCTTGGTGACCCGGCGGCTGCCTCCTTCATCTCGCTCATGCTGTTCCAATACTGAAGGCCGCGCCGGTCCGAGCGCGCCTGGAGGAATCGATACAAGTTCGGTGCCAGCAGCCGGCAAAGTGGACCGTCCCCCGAACCACCTGACTGGTATCAGCCTCAGCCGGCTTGGCCAGCCGGCAGATGAGCAGATCGAACGCCGGATTGATTTTAGCAGGGCCAATTCGGGTTGGGGACTGCTTAACTCCCTTGCATACAATCCAAATAAATCGCCTTAAATTTAATCTGTCGCAGCGTGCATAAGTTTTATACCGCCTCCAGATAAATATAATACCGTAATTAATTCAATATGTTATTTCCATATGCTCGCTAAATCGCCTCTGGCACGAAGATTGCGATATCCCCTTTGGGCTCCGCCGATCCGGCGAAGCCGCGAATTCAGCGGCGGTCACTCCGCCAAAGGGAGCAACCAATGGATTTCGGCAGGATTTCACGACGGCATCTCTTGCAGGGCAGCGCCGCGCTGACGCTCGGCACCGCGCTCGGCGCCCGCTCCGCACTGGCGGCAGATACCACGATCGGCTTCATCTATGTCGGCTCGCGCGACGACTACGGCTACAACCAGGCGCACGCGCAAGGCGCCGCGGCGCTGAAGAAGATGCCCGGCCTCAAGGTGGTCGAGGAAGAAAAGGTGCCCGAGACCGACGCCGTCGAGAAGACGATGGAGTCGATGATCAATCTCGACGGCGCGACGCTGCTGTTTCCGACCTCGTTCGGATACTACAACCCGCACATGATCAAGATGGCGAACAAGTTTCCGAAATTTCGCTTCGAGCATTGCGGCGGCCTGTGGACCGACAAGGACCCCAAGAACGCCGGCAGCTATTTCGGCTATATCGACGAGGCGCAGTACATCTCCGGTATCGTCGCCGGCTACTCCAGCAAGACCGGCAAGCTCGGCTTCGTCGCCGCCAAGCCGATTCCGCAGGTGCTGCGCAACATCAACGCGTTCACGCTGGGCGCGCGGTTGGCCAACCAGAAGGCCACCACGCAGGTGATCTTCACCGGCGACTGGTCGATGCCGGTCAAGGAAGCCGAAGCGACCAACAGCCTGATCGACCAGGGCGTCGACGTCCTGACCTGCCATGTCGACGGACCGAAGACCATGGTCGAGAACGCCGCCCGCCGCGGCGCCATGGTGTGCGGCTATCACGTCAACCAGTCGCCGCTGGCCCCGAAGGCCTATCTCACCGGTGCGGAGTGGAACTGGGAAGCGCTGTATCCGAAGTTCGTCAAGATGATCGCCGCCGGCGAAGAGATTCCGAATTTCTATCGCGGCGGCCTCAAGGAAGAGATCGTCAAGGTCTCGCCCTATGGCGAGGCGGTCTCGGCGGAGGCACGCAAGCATGCCGACGACATCAAGGCCAAGCTCACCGCCGGCACCTACACCATCTTCAAGGGCCCGATCATGGACAACAAGGGCAAGACCGTGATCACCGCCGGCACCGATCGCGGCCAGAAGGACCCCGAACTCGAGAAGATGGACTATCTGGTGGAGGGCGTGATCGGAGCGACCTCGTGACATCAGACGTCGCCGATCCCGCCGAAGCCGCTGCGATTTCTCCGGCCGCAGATCCCGGATTCTTGCAGCGCTACGGCGGGACCATCGAATATATCCTCATTCCGGGCGCGGCGCTGGTCGGCGCGCTCGGGGTGTTCGGCGTCTTCGTCGCCCTGTTCGGCAAGAGCCCGCTCGATCTCTATTTCTACATGTACCAGGGCGCGTTCGGCACCTGGTTCTCCTGGCAGAACACGCTGACGCGCGCCGCTCCCCTGATCCTGACCGCGCTGTGCACGGCGCTGCCCGCGCAACTCGGCATGGTCATCATCGGCGGCGAAGGCGCGCTGCTGATCGGCGCGCTATCGGCCACCAGTGCGGCGCTGGTGATGCAATCCGCCCCGCCGCTGGCGGTGCAGCTGGCGATGGTTTGCGCCGGCATGATCGGTGGCGGGCTCTGGATCATGCTCGCCGGGGGCCTGCGGCAATACCGCGGCGTCAACGAAACCATTTCCAGCCTGCTTCTCGTTTACATCGCGCTGGCGATCCTCAACCATCTGGTCGAGGGCGCGATGCGCGACCCCGCCAGCCTCAACAAGCCATCGACCCGCGAGATCGGCGCCGCCAACATGATCGGCTCGATTCCCGGCACCGACGTGCATTGGGGACTGGTGTTCGGGGTGGTCGCGGCGATCGCGTCCTATATCCTGATCTACCACACCACCTTCGGCTTTGCCGCCCGCGTCGCCGGCGGCAACATCCGCGCCGCCAGGATCGTCGGCCTCAACGTCGGCAGGCTGATCCTGACGATCTGCTTTCTGGCCGGCGCTTCCGCCGGCCTCGCCGGCATGGTCGAAGTCGCCGCGGTGCAGGGCCGCACCAACGCCAACCTCGCCGCCGGCTATGGCTTTACGGGCATTCTGGTCGCCTTCCTGGCACGGCAAAATCCGCTGGCCGTGATTCCCGTCGCCATCCTGCTCGGCGGCATCAGCGCCAGCGGCGGGCTGCTGCAACGCCGGCTCGGCCTGCCCGACGCCTCCGTGCAGGTGCTGCAGGGGATCATCTTCGTCTTCGTGCTGGCCAGTGACGCGCTGTACGGACGCATCGGCTTTCTGAAAGGAAGATCCTGACATGGCTGATGGAACGATCGGACTCTGGACCGTCCCGCTCGCGGTATTCGGCGGCGCCATTCGCGTCTCGACGCCTTTCCTGTTCGTCAGCCTCGGCGAATGCATCACCGAGCGCTCCGGCCGCATCAATCTCGGCCTCGAAGGCACGCTGGTGATGGGCGCGATGAGCGCCTACGGCATCTCCTATCTCACGGGATCGCCCTGGCTCGGCGTGCTCGCCGCCGGCGTCACCGGCGCGCTGCTCGGCGCGCTGCATGCCGGCATCTGCTCGCTGCCGCGCGTCAACGACGTCGCGGTCGGCATCGCACTGATGCTGTTCGGCACGGGGCTGGCGTTCTATCTCGGCAAACCCCTGATCGAGCCGACCGCGCCGCGGCTGCCGGCGATCGATTTCGGCTGGTGGAGCGACATTGCGCAGGTCCGCGCCGCGCTGCGGATCAACGTGCTGTTCCTGATCGGGGTGGTGCTGGCGCCGGTGCTGTACTGGGCGTTCCGGACCACGCGCTGGGGATTGTTGATCCGCACCGCCGGCGAAAGCTCGGATGCGGCGCGCGCGATGGGATATTCGGTGCTGGCGATCCGGCTCAAGGCCACCATGGTCGGCGGCTTTCTCGCCGGGATCGGCGGCTCGTTCCTGTCGCTGTTCTATCCCGGCAGCTGGAACGAGGGCCTGTCGAGCGGACAGGGCATCACCGCGGTCGCGCTGGTGATCTTTGCGCGCTGGGACCCGATGCTGTGCCTGTGGGCCTCGCTGGCCTTCGGCGGCGCCGCCGCGCTCGGACCCGCGTTGCAGTCGGTCGGGGTCACCTCGGGCTATCACCTGTTCAACGCGGCGCCCTACATCCTGACGCTGGCGATCATGATCATCACCTGCTCGCCGAAACGCACGCTGACCGGCGCACCGGCGGAACTTTCGATCACCCGATGACATCAAGCGCATAGACGAGACCCGAAATAGAAGAGATCCGGACATGCCCGAGCGCACCATCAAATCCGAGCCCTATGCCTGGCCCTACAACGGCGATCTGCGTCCCGAGAATACCGCCCTCATCATCATCGACATGCAGACCGATTTCTGCGGCGTCGGCGGCTATGTCGACAAGATGGGCTATGACCTGTCGCTGACCCGCGCCCCGATCGAGCCGATCAAGCGGCTGCTGGCGGTGATGCGGGCGCAGGGCTTTCACATCATCCATACCCGCGAGGGCCATCGGCCCGATCTCACCGACCTGCCCGCCAACAAGCAATGGCGGTCGCGGCAGATCGGCGCCGGGATCGGCGATCCCGGGCCGTGCGGCCGGGTGCTGGTGCGCGGCGAGGCCGGCTGGGAGATCATTCCGGATCTCGCGCCGCTGCCAGGCGAACCCATCATCGACAAGCCCGGCAAGGGATCGTTCTGCGCCACCGACCTGGAGCTGATGCTGCGGCTGCGCGGCATCGAGAACATCGTGCTCACGGGCATCACCACCGATGTCTGCGTCCACACCACGATGCGGGAGGCCAACGACCGCGGCTTCGAATGCGTGCTGATCGAGGATTGCTGCGCCGCCACCGACAAGGGCAATCACGAGCATGCGCTGAAGATGATCAAGATGCAGGGCGGCGTGTTCGGCGCGGTCGCGACCTCGACGGACCTGATCGGAGCCCTGTCATGATCATCGGCGAGACGCCGCTGCCGGCCGGGGCGCTCGGCGTCGACGCCATCGCCATGACCATGCGCTTCGGCGATTTCGTGGCGCTGGACAATGTCGAGCTCAAGGTACGGCCCGGCTCGTTCCACGCGCTGCTCGGCGAGAACGGCGCCGGCAAGAGCACGCTGGTGAAATGCATCATGGGCTACTACCACCCGACCGAGGGCGACGTGCTGGTCGGCGGCCGGCAACAGGCGATCGCCAATCCGAAGGATGCCCATGCGCTCGGGCTCGGCATGGTCTATCAGCACTTCACCCTGGTGCCGGCGATGACGGTGGCGGAAAATCTGGTGCTGGCA
>Ga0302279_10002024_pt1 | contig 27616 bp, 24 predicted proteins | sample III_Bog_N3_3_FD_194541 | JGI IMG/M metagenome (GOLD analysis project Ga0302279, IMG submission 194541) | Peat permafrost microbial communities from Stordalen Mire near Abisko, Sweden - III_Bog_N3_3 | ecosystem: Environmental > Terrestrial > Soil > Wetlands > Peat | place: Sweden: Abisko... | reverse complement strand
AAACAAAGGGGCCAGTCGTGATCTATCCGGCCTCGGGGACCGGCGCCTGGGAAGCGGCGCTGACCAACACGCTGTCACCAGGCGACACCGTGCTGATGTGCCGCACTGGCTGGTTTGCCTCACTGTGGAAGGAAATGGCCGAACGGCTGGGATTGCAGCCGGTGTTCATCGACACCGACTGGCGGCGCGGGGCGGATGTGCCGGCGCTGGCGGATGCCCTGGCAGCCGATACGGCGCACCGGATCAAGGCGGTGTGTGTGGTGCATAATGAGACCTCGACCGGCTGCGTGTCACAGGTTGCCGAGGTGCGCGCCGCGATGGATGCGGCGGCCCATCCGGCGCTGCTGCTGGTGGATACCATTTCGTCGCTGGCCTCGATCGACTTCCGCCACGATGAATGGGGTGTGGACGTCACGGTGGCGGGGTCGCAGAAAGGGTTGATGCTGCCGCCGGGCCTGTCGTTCAATGCGATCAGCGACAAGGCTCTGGCGGCGACCGCGACCGCGAAACTGCCACGCAGCTACTGGGACTGGAGACCGATGCTGGAGGCGAACAAAACCGGCTACTTCCCCTATACGCCGGGAACCAACCTGCTGTACGGTCTGAACGAGGCGGCAAAGATGTTGCTGGAGGAAGGGTTGGCCAACGTCTTCGCCCGCCACGACCGTCACGCCGAGGCGACGCGCCGCGCGGTCCGCGCCTGGGGGCTGGAGGTGCAATGTGCCGATCCGCGGCATTATTCCTCGTCGTTGACGGCGGTGCGGCTGCCCGATGGGCACAGCGCGGACGGGCTGCGTTCGGCGATCCTGACGCGGTACAACATGAGCCTGGGGAACGGGCTGGGGATTCTGAAGGACCGCGTGTTCCGGATCGGGCATCTGGGTGATTTCGGCGATCTGCAACTGATCGGCACGTTGGGCGGGGTGGAGATGGGGTTGCGTGTTGCTGGCATTCCGCACAAGGCGGGCGGGGCGCAGGCGGCGATCGATTATCTGTCGGGGAATGCGTAAGAGACGGCGGCCAGCGGTTGAACAAAGCCGGGTTCGTCGGCCAATAATAGGCGGCGCGTATCGTGCCCGACCGAAGGGCAACCCGGGGTATCGATGGGAACCGAAGCCACACTGCCTGTCGCCGATTTGTTGCGCTGGATGACGCGCGCGGACCCGGAACAACTGCGCGGGCTGATCGTTGGGTGCGAGCTGGATGACGGCGAAAGCGACGACGTGGTGGCAATTGCCGATGTGAACGTGGCGGACCGCGTTCTGGTGCTGGCGGGTGGGCGCCGCGTAGCGCTGCGCACCGTGCTGCAAGGCGTTATCGTGGACCCGCGTTCGGGAAGCCCCTTGCTCGCGGCTTATGCGCAATCGCGCACGCCCGCGGAACAACAGGAAGCCGCCGACCGCGCCGGGCTGCGCAGTCGCGGCGTGGACCCCGACCGGCTGGGATCGCCCTCGGACCGGCGCATCGTGCTGACCTTTCTGCGGGCCAGCGAGGGCAAAGCGGCGGTCTCCGAGCTCGCGCTGGCCGCGTTTTATGACGCGATGAAGCGCAGTGCTGACGCGGCTTTGTATCGCCGCGCCGCCGCCGCGCTGCGGGCGGTCGCCGAATCGTCGGCGCGTGCGCCGGTGACGTTGCCGTGGCGGCTCGCCTGGTTCCTCAATCGCACGGGACAGCACGAGGCGGCCATCGCGGTTTCGGAGACACCGGAGGCTCGGCGCTTGCAGGGGTTTGATCGTGCGGTTATGGCATCAATCCGCGCCTCCGCGTTGATTGTGTTGGGCGGGACGCGCCGGGATGCCGCGCTGCTGGACCTGGCGGAGCACGCTATCCGAGCGGCCGTGGCAGCGGGCAGCGACCGGGAGGTCGTAAACACGTTGTATGGCACGCTGCGAGCGGCGCGGGCTCGGATTGGCGCCGGGTGATCTGTCCCCGGACGCCGCTGGGCGCTATAACCGTCGCAGTCGTCAACCGAACCGGGAGCGTACGCCATGATTGAAGTCTGGACCTGGCCCACGCCGAATGGCCACAAAGTGCACATCGCGCTGGAGGAACTCGGGCTGCCCTACAAAGTGATTCCAATCAACATCGGCAAGGGCGACCAGTTCAAGCCGGAATTCCTGGCGATCACGCCGAACCACCGCATTCCCGCGATCGTCGATCCCGACGGGCCCGGCGGCAAGCCGTTGAAGCTGTTTGAATCGGCTGCCATCATGATCTATCTTTCGGAGAAGGCCGGCGGCAAGTTGATCCCGAAAGATCCAGTCGGGCGCTACAAGTGCCTGGAGTGGATGATGTTCCAGATGGGCGGCGTCGGGCCGATGTTCGGCCAGTACAACCATTTCGCCAATTACGCAGTGAACAAGATCCCCTACGCGATTGAACGTTACACAAACGAGGTCGCGCGGTTGCATCGTGTGCTGGACAAGCGGTTGAGTGAGGTGGAATGGCTCGCCGGGGATGAATACAGCATGGCTGACATCATCAACTTCCCCTGGATTCGCAATCCGGACCGGCGGGGGATCGATCTTGCTGCGTATCCCAACGTCCAGCGCTGGCACGATGCCATCGCCGCTCGGCCCGCGGTGCAGCGTGGGGTGGAGGTGCTGTCGGAAAACCAGCGCCGCGGGCAGATTACGGATGCCGAACGGGAGGTGATGTTCGGCAAGACGCAGTTCGAGGTGCGGTGAAAGGCGAGGCAACCCGGCGCCGGACAGTCATTGCTGGCATCCCACCCGGACGTTTTCCGTGATGACCTGTGGACTCGGCAACAAATTCGTGGCATATTCATTCTGTGTGCGATGATCACCTGCGCAGGAGAGAGCGATGGTTCCCGTGTCCGCCGGCTTCGGCCGCCCTGTCATACGGTGCGTTCTGGCTGCGGTTGCCGCGGTATGGTCCGCCGCCGCCGCCCATGCCGACGCGACCCGGATCTGGAAGAGCGGCGACTGGTCGGTGGTCGCCGACCACAACAATCAGACCAACGCGTTCGATCACTGCCGCGGCTACCGCTCCACCGATACTGGCGGAACCTTCGCGGTGGCGCAGCTACCGAATTTTAGCTGGGTGCTTATGTTCGGGTCATCGACTCCGTTTCAGCTCGCGCCCGGTACGTCGGTGACCATCGTCGCCCACATAGGCAGCATGAATGTCAATCTGGGTAACACCCGTGTCGTGACACCCACACAGCTCCAATTTGCGACGAACACCGATTCCGGTGTCGTGCAGACTCTGCGGAACGCGAACAGCTTCACGTTCGAAGTACCGGATGGCCATCGGGGTTCGGTCAGCCTGGCCGGCGTGAGCCGGGTCATGAACGAGGTGTCACAGTGCGTTCAGACCGAGATTGTGGCCCAGCGGTCCGCCCCGCCGCCCGTCGCGCCGGCGGCCACCGCGCAACCGCAGGCGCAAGCGCAACCAGCCGTGGCCGCCCAATTCGAGCTGGCGGCGACGCGGATCGCCTCCAACCTGTTGCTGCAATCGAAACTGCCCAATGGGCATCTGCTCAACCCGAACGAAATCCCGCCGGCCCTGAAGGGTCTCGGCGCAGCCTGGAGTTCGGATGTAGGGTTCGGGTCGGTGATGGTGTTGCCGCCGCAGCCAGGCAAGGATGTCCAGCATGTCGCGTTGGACACGATTGTCGGCGGAGCGAACAACTGCAAGGGCGAGTTCGCGGCCGGCCGGTCGACCTCGCTGGTCGATGACACGCTGGTTACCAAGGCGTTCACCGCCTGCAGTGACTCAGGCGGCACGCACAGTGTACGGTTTTTCATCCTGCATCGCGAGACGTCGTGGTTTATCGTTTATGCCATCGTCCCGCCGCCTTTGGTCCCGAATGGCGGTGTGACGCAGGCCGACATGCCGGCAGGTTTGCAGGATTCAAGCTTCCAGGCAGTTGCGGTGAAGGCCGCGCTGTACCAGTAGCCGTCCGCAACAAAGCGAAGGACCAAAGCAGGGCTACGCCGCCGCACGCAGCTCTGCTCCCGTTCGCGCATCCTCCAAAATCATATCCGACGCCTTCTCCCCAATCATGATCGTCGGCGCATTCGTATTGCCCGCAATAATGCTCGGCATCACCGAGGCGTCGACCACGCGCAAGCCCGGCACGCCATGCACGCGCAGCCGCGGATCGACCACCGCCATCGGTCCGTGACCCATCCCGCAACTTCCCACCGGATGCAGGTTCGAAACGCCACGCGCGCGGATATCCTCGCGCATGTCTTCCTCAGTGCGAACCTGAATGCCCGGCAAGGTCTCCTCGACGATCAATTTCTGCAAGGCCTGCTGGCGCACGATGCTGCGCGCATAACGCATGCCCGCGATCAGGGCCTGCCAGTCGTATTCCGACTTCAGGAAATTGAACTGAATCGCCGGCGGCGCCAGCGGATCGTTGCTCTTCAACCGCACGGTGCCGCGTCCGTCGGGCGACAGATGCACCGGACTGATCGAAATGCCGGGGAACGGGTGCGAGACGATACCGTCCCGCGTGCGTTCGATCGTGCTCCAGGCCGAGATATTCAATTGCAGGTCCGGCCGTTCCAGCCGCTTGTCGCTGCGCACCAGCGCGCCGACATAAAGCCCGTTGCCGGACATCGGCCCTGACCGCAACAGCACATATTGCGCGCCGGCCATCAGCCGGTGCGGCAGGCTGTATTGCAGCGCGTTCAACGACAGGTTGCGCGAAATCCGGTAGGTGCAATAGGTGTTGAAGTGGTCTTGCAGGTTGGACCCGACACCCGGCATGTCCTTCACCACCGCGACGCCCATGTCCTGCAAATGCTGCGCCGGCCCGAGCCCCGACAGCAACAGCAGTTGCGGCGATCCGAAGGCACCGCCGGACACGATCACCTCCCGCCCGGCCATTGCGCGTTCCCGCCCGCGCGGCGTTTCAAATTCCACCCCCACCGCACGTCCATTGTCGAATAGCAGCCTGGTGGCATGCGCTTTTGTTTTCACAACGAGGTTCGGCCGATTGCGCGCGGGTTTCAAATAAGCCGCCGCAGTGCTCCACCGGCGTTTGTTATTCGTTGTCGTCTGGTAATACCCGCAGCCTTCCTGCGTGGCACCATTGAAGTCGGGAGTCTCCGGGATGCCCGCCTGCGTGCACGCGGCCAGCAGCGCCTGCGCGATTTCCCAGTTGTACGGCTGGTTGGACACCCGCAACGGCCCACCGACACCATGGAATTCGTTGGCGCCGCGTTCGTTGTCCTCGGCTTTGCGGAAATAGGGCAACACGTCATCGTACGACCAGCCTTCATTGCCCAACTGTCGCCATTGGTCGTAATCAGCCGCATTGCCGCGCATATAGACCATGCCGTTGATGCTGCTGGTGCCGCCCAGCACCTTGCCGCGCGGCTGGTACATGGTGCGGCCCTGCAATTCCTTTTCCGGCTCGCTTTCGAACATCCAGTTGATCCGTGGATCAACGAAGGTCTTGGCGTAGCCCATCGGCACGTGGATCCAGAAATGGTTGTCGTTGCCGCCGGCTTCCAGCAGCAGCACGCGGTACCGCCCGTCTTCGGAAAGGCGCGCGGCGAGCACGCAGCCGGCCGAACCGGCCCCGGTTACGATGAAGTCGTAGGTGTCGGCGTCGGCCGGCATCGTTCCAGTCCCCCCTGATCAGACGCACCAGGATTGGCGCGTTCGGGGTTCCTTGGCAATGCCGGCCCGCCCGGCTATTTCAATGTCGCCTGAAGCTGGATCCGGTTGACGTTCCAGTTGTCGCCGCCGATGCCACCGCCGAACCCGGTGTGCAGGGTCACGGACTTGACATCGCCGCCCTTCAGCCCGCTTGCGGGAAGCGGGATCGCGACATTCAGATTCGACCAATTGGCCAAGGTGTGACCGCCATTGACGTTCTTCACCGTGATCGCGGCACCCGACGCCAGCGCGATCGTCACGTCGCAGTTATCACCCGGGCTCGACCCGCCCCGCAGATCGTCATTGCCCGTCGAGATGATCAGGTGCAACGCGCTGACCGGTTTGCCGACATCGTCGGGGGATACACCCTGGCTATGGTCGTGCACGGAACCGGTGAAACGAACCAGCGGACCGCCCGACGCATCGAGCCAGTCATGCGTGATCACCGGCACCGGCGCATGAACCGAACTGCCGGTGGGGAAGCTGACGACCAGCGCCACCTTGTCCACGTTCCAGTTGTCGCCACTGATGCCGCCGCCGAACTGGGTCGAGATCGTCACGCCGGTGATCGCGCTGACCGGCACGCCACCCGCCGGCAAGGCCAGCACCGCGGCGTGGGTCTGGCCGTTCTCCCAGCTCCGGCCGCGGTTCACGTTGACCGTGGTGGTGCTGCCGCCTGCGAAGTTCAATGTCACGTTGGCATTGTCACCGGGGTTGCTGCCGCCACGGATGTCGTCCCCGCCGGTCTGGATCACCACCTGGATTTGGGTGGCCCTGGCATCGGTCGTCATCCGGCCAGCCGGCACCGGAAGAGCAAGCGTGTGCACGCTGCCGGTGAAACGTTGCAGCGGCGAGGCCTCACCCAGCACCCAGGTCACCGCCTGCGATCCGGCCGGTGGGTCCAGGCGCGGCTGGCAGTTGTTGTCGAAGTTCGACCAGTATCGCTCCAAGGTGAAACCCCCGACGATCGTGAGTTCGGCCGGGGTCTTGTTCTGGCAATTGTCGCCGAGTTCATTATTGCCGAAATCGCCCATGCCCATCCCGGCGGGGTCGGAGATCGTTTCCACCACCTCGTGCGACAACGACTTGGTGAAGGTGACGAAGTTCCCGGTGCAGGCAATCTCGGTCGGGATTACGACGAAGTTGGGCGTGTTGACGCCCCAGGCGTGCCAGGCATTGGTGGTGGAGGTGGTGCACATATCCCCCCCGGTGCCGGCCGGCGTGATCGGGGCGATCTGGATATCGGGACTGAAGATCAGGTTGACCTGCGGCGAGGGGTCCATGCCGGCGTTGTGACAGTTCGACAGCGACCGGATCGTGTCCCACTGCAGCACGCCGTTATGCCGGTCCTTCAACGCGGCATCGACACAGGCCTGCGAGGCGACCGAACTGCCGAAGAAGCCCGGCGGGTGGATGCCGTTATATTGCATCAGCGGGTCGAAGTACGATGGCCAGGCGGGGCTCATCATGACTGCGGTGAAGTGGTCGATCGCTGCGCGGGAGAACTGGGCCGCGTCGGTGGGGCGCAACGGCGCGATGTGCTGCTCCCAGGTCTCCTTGTCCGGGTCGGGATACACATAGACGTTGGTGAAATGCCCGTTGGTGACCACGGCCGACCCCGCTCGGGCGGTACCGGCTCCAGCCACGATCGCCACCGCGGCCACGGCGGCCGCCCACAGAACGCTGCCTCGTCGCTTTGTTGTCATGTCACGCTTCCTCCAAATAGCCATGGTGCCCGGCAGCCGTTACATCGGTGCCGGAAGCAACGGAATCCTTCCTAAGTCGGCCATACCGAGCTTTCAACAAACATTTTCGCGAGGTTACGCCGCCATGCGGGCCGGCGCCGCGCTGGCATCCTCCAGGATCATCGCCGCGGCCTTCTCGCCGATCATGATGGTCGGCGCGTTGGTGTTGCCCGCCACCACCACCGGCATGATCGAGGCGTCCGCCACGCGCAGCCCGGCGATCCCATGCACCCGCAGCCGCGGATCGACGACACTGTTCGTGCCGGTTCCCATCGCGCAGGAACTGGTGGGATGCTGGTTCGACACCCCGCTGGACCGGATATAGGCGATCAGGTCGGTTTCATTGGCAACGGCCGCGCCCGGCGTGAGTTCGTCCATCACATAGGGTGCCAGCGCCGGCTGCGCCGCGATCGTCCGGCACAGGCGGATGCCGAACAGCAGCGCCTGCATGTCGTAGTCGGTGCGCAGGTAGTCGAACAGGATCGCCGGCGGCGCCAGCGGATCGGGCGACCCCAGCCGCACGGTGCCGCGCCCGTCGGGACGCAGATGCACGGGCATCAGGGTGAAACCGGGGAAAGGGTGCGGTTTCACCCGGTCCTTGCTGCGTTCCAGGGTGCTCCATTCGAAGATGTTGATCTGGATGTCCGGCCGTTCCAGCCGCGGATCGGACCGGGTGAAGGCGCCGGAATGGATCCCGTTGCTCGCCATCGGGCCGGTGCGGAACAGCGCGTATTGCGCGGCGGCGGCGATCTTGCGCGGCCAACTGTTTTCCAGATCGTTCAGGGTGATCGGCTTGCTGATTCGCCAGTTCAGGTTGGTGTTGAAATGGTCGTGCAGGTTGGACCCCACCGCCGGCATGTCGCGCAGGACCGGGATGCCCATATCCTGCAAATGCGCCGCCGGCCCCAGCCCCGACAGCAGCAGCAACTGCGGTGAACCGTACGCACCGCCGGACACCACGATTTCGCCCCGAGCGCGAGCGGTGCGACGGCCTTGCGGCGATAGGTATTCGACGCCGACCGCGCGGTTGTGCTCGATCAGGACTTTCGTCGCATGGGCGCCGGTCTGGATCACCAGGTTCGGTCGTGACTTTGCCGGGTCCAGATAGGCTTTCGCGGTGCTCCAGCGGCGTCTGTTGCTGGTGGTCGTCTGGTAGTAGCCGCAGCCTTCCTGTTGCGCCCCGTTGAAGTCGGGATTGCGGGGGATGCCGGCCTGGACGCAGGCCGCCAGCGCCGCCTCGGCCAGCTCGAATTTCGACGGCTGGTCGGACACGTGCAGCGGCCCGCCGGTGCCGTGGAATTCATCCGAACCCCGAGCCTGGTTCTCGGCTTTCTTGAAGAAGGGGAGGACGGAATCCCAGTCCCAGCCCTCGCAGCCGCGTTGCCGCCATTCGTCGTAATCGGCGTGGTTGCCGCGGATATAGACCATGCCGTTGATGGAACTGGACCCGCCCAGCGTCTTGCCGCGCGGGATATACAGCTTCCGGCCGTCGAGCTGCGGTTGCGCCACCGTCTCGAACTTCCAGTTCACCGCCGGATTGACGTAGGTCTTGGCAAAACCTAGCGGGATGTGGATCCACAGATTGGTGTCGGGCGGCCCGGCTTCCAGCAGCAGCACGCGATAACGCCCGTTCTCTGACAGGCGCGCGGCGACGACGCAGCCGGCGGAGCCTGCGCCGGTCACGATGAAATCGAAAATGTCCGCGTCGTCGGCCATGCTGTTTCCCCCGTTTGTGTTATGCACAACATCGGCGAGCGGTCAGTGCCCGCCGACCGGCACCCATTCGTCGCCGATTTTGTGGTAGGATCGTTTCACCGCTGACCAGGCAACGCGGAATGCCGTCGCCTCATCACCGGCGTACTCCACCCAGGCGTGATTGAAGGCGGCGCGAAAGATATCCTGCGCGTGCGCCGGCAAATGGTTGGCCACCGAGGGCGGCAGGTCGTCGTTCGATGCATAGGGCATTACAGGCCCTCGCCGGCTTTCCAGAAGCGTTCGGTGGTTTTCAGGTAGGTGTCGATATCGCGGTCCTCGGGTGCGGCCATCACGTGTTGCACTCCAGCCGCTTCATAAGCCGCCAGTGCCGCTCTGCTGTCATCGACGTTGCCCGCATTGACATTAATCCGCAGCGAAATCGTGAACCCCTCATCCGGCCGTTCCGCTCGGAATCGTTTCACCATGTCCGCCGCCGCCTCCGGGCGCACCCGGCTGCCGTGCCAGCCGTCCAGCCGCAACGCGCGCGCAATGGCCGCATCCGACGAGCCGCCGATCCAGATCGGGATCGGCACCTCGGGCTGCGGCTGCGAGCGCATGTTCTCCACCACCGCGGGAATCCAGCGGGTCTGGAAGTTGACCGGGTCCTGGCTCCACACCGCCTTCATCAGCGCGATGCCTTCGTCCATGCGCCGGCCGCGTTCCTTGAAGGGCACGCCCAGCGCGTTGAACTCCGCTTCCAGCCAGCCGACGCCGGCGCCCAGGATCAGCCGCCCCTGCGACAGGTTCTGCAAGGTCGCGAGTTCCTTGGCGAGCGGCAACGGATGGCGCATCGGCAGCACCAGGACGGAGGTGCCCAGCTTTACCCGCCGGGTAACCGCGGCGGCCCAGGTCAGGGTCAACACCGGGTCCCAGAAGTTGGGAGACGGCGGATAGCCGCCATCCTTCGGCACGATGATGTGCTCGCTGACCCAGACATCGGCGAAACCCAATTCCTCGGCCTGGATCGCCGACCGGCGGATCGCATCCGGCCCCGCCTTGCGGCCGATATGCGGCAGATGGATGCCAAGCTGCATGACCGTGTCCCTCCCGTTTGTTCCCAGGCACGGTGCCGCGTCCGGTGGGCTTCGTCCAGTCGCCGAACCGGTGTATCGATCCAGCACCCAACCGGAGGACCCGCCCATGCGCCGCCGCCATTTCGGTCTCGGCTTGCTCGCCATGCCCGCCATCGTCCGGCGTGCCGCTGCGGCCGAGGCCTCGGTCGTGCGCATCGTGCGCCAGTACGGCCTGCCGACCTTGCCGCTGATGGTCATGGAGCACGAGAAGCTGGTCGAGCGCCACGCCGAGCGGCTTGGGCTGCCGGCGCTGACGGTGGAATGGCCGGTGCTGGGCGGGCCAGGCGCGATGATCGACGGGCTGCTGGCGGGCGAGGTGGATTTCGGCGTGGTCGGCACGCCGGGGCTGGCGACCTTGTGGGACAAGACCGTCGGCACGTCGCGGGAGTTGCGCGCGCTGAGCGCGGTGCAGTTGCAGCCTTTCATGCTGGTAACGAACAATCCGGCGGTGAAGACGATCGCCGATTTCACCGACAAGGACCGCATCGCGCTGCCGACGGCGAAGATTTCCGCCCAGGCGCTGGCGCTGGAGATGGCGGCGGCGCAGCTTTGGGGCAATGCGCAGTATGAACGGCTGGATCCGCTGACCCTGACCCTGCCGCATCCGGAAGCGGCGGCGGGTGTGATATCGGGCAAATCGCCGGTGAACAGCCATTATGCGGTGTCGCCGTTCTATTATTACGAGCTGGCGTCCCCCAACGTGCATCTGGTGCTGAAATCCAACGACACTCTGGGCGGGCCGCACGTCAACGGGACGCTGGCGGCGGCACCGGGGTTTCGCACCGGGAACCAGACGGTGGCGCAGGCGGTGTTCGATGCGCAGCAGGAAGCCAACGCCTTCATCAACGCCCATCCCGGGGATGCAGCGGCGATTTACATCGCGCTGTCGAAGGATACGCATCCGCCGGCGCAGATGACGGCGATGGTGGCCGATCCCGACAATATCTGGACCACGGTGCCGCGGAAGGCGATGGACTTTGTCGGGTTCATGCACACAGTCGGGCGGCTGAAGCATTTGCCGGGGTCGTGGAAGGATTTGTTCCTGCCGCAGGCGCAGGCGGGGGACGGGAGTTAGGGGCGGCACCACACGGAGACTCCCCCTCCCCTTGTGGGAGGGGGTGGCGCCAGTGGACGCTCCGGGGTCCGAGGCTGCCTCCCACCGCGCCCCCCGCCCCCCCTCCCCCCAGCCCCCTCCCTCAAGGGGAGGGGGAGTCTATTGCCGCCTCTGGCCCACTTTGCCCCCGGCCCCTTGCGCGGCCCCGGCCCCCTGCGCCACCCTGCCCCGCCATGAATCCAACCCCGCCGCACCCCATTCGGAAACCCGCCCGCCCCCGCAAACCCGAACCGGCGTCGGCGACCCATGCAGCGCCGGTGGCGCCGGCGGATACCTTCGCCCCACTGACCACCGAACGGCTGATCCTGCGCCCGCTGCAACCGCATGACGCCGAGTCGCTGCACCGGCTGGTCAATGACTTCGAGGTCACCCGCAACCTCGCCGTCGTGCCGTTCCCCTATCCCCGCGACCTGGCCGACCGCTGGATCCTCTCCACCGCCGCGGAACTGGCCGCCGGCACCGCCTACCACCTGGCGATCACGGGCCACGAGGGCGAGCAGGAGCTGCTGGTCGGCGTCGTCGGGCTGCAGGTGGACAAGGCCAGCCGTACCGGCCGCCTGGGCTACTGGGTCGGCCGCCGCTTCTGGGGCCACGGCGTCGCCACCGAGGCGGCCGAACGGCTCGCGCGCTGGGGCATGGCGAACCTGGAACTCGACCGTATCACGGCGGATGTGGCGACCGACAACCCGGCCTCGGCGGCGGTGCTGCGCCGGATCGGGCTGCGGCAGGTCGGCGCGGGCGTGCACGACTTTCTGTCGCGCGGCAAAAGCGACCCGGTCTGGCTGTTCGAGGCGACGCGGGCCGACCTGTTCGGCGAAACCGAGGTTGCCGCGACCGACTCGGGGGCCAAGCCGCTGCTGCTGGTCGCCGCCTGCGCGCTCATCGACATCGACAACCGCGTACTGCTCGCCCGCCGGCCGGAGGGCAAGAAGATGGCCGGCCTGTGGGAATTCCCCGGCGGCAAGCTGAACCCAGGCGAAACCCCGGAGGAAGCCCTGATCCGCGAGTTGAAGGAGGAGCTCGGCATCGACGTCACCGCGTCGTGCCTGGCGCCTTTCGCCTTCGCCTCGCACGCGTATGAAAAATTCCATCTGCTGATGCCGCTGTACCTGTGCCGCCGCTGGAAGGGCATCCCGACCCCGCGGGAGAACCAGACCCTGACCTGGGTGCGGCCGCAGCGCCTGACCGATTACGAAATGCCGCCCGCCGACAAGCCGCTGATTCCGCTGTTGCGTGATTTTCTCTGAGGAAACCGTCCATGGCCGCGAAGAACCCCACCGCCTGCCTGCTGGTGATCGGCAATGAGGTGCTGTCCGGACGCACCCGGGATGCCAATATCCAGTACCTCGCCACCCATCTGGGCGAACTCGGCATTCCCCTGCGCGAGGTGCGGGTGATCCCCGACATCGAGGCGACGATCGTCGAGACGGTGAACGCGGTGCGGCGGAACTTCACCTACGTCTTCACCACCGGCGGCATCGGCCCGACGCATGACGACATCACCAGCGAATGCATTGCCAAGGCCTTCGGCGTGCCCTGGGAGCCGCATCCCGTCGCCTTCGCCCGCATGGAGAAGGCCTACAAGCCGGGCGAGTTCAACGCCGCCCGCCAGCGCATGGGCACGATGCCGCGCGGTGCCACGCTGATCGACAATGCGATGTCGGTCGCGCCGGGCTTTCAGATGGAGAACGTCTATGTCATGGCCGGCGTGCCGCGGGTCATGCAGTCGATGTTCGAATGGCTCGCGCCACGTCTGGAAGGCGGGCAGAAGATCGAATCGCGCGCGGTGCATGCGATCGGCCTGCCCGAGGGTCTGATCGCCGAGGGACTGGGCGCGATCCAGCAGCGCTATCCCGATATCGATCTGGGCAGTTACCCGTTCTATCGCCCCACCGGCAACGGCGTGGCGCTGGTCGCGAAGGGGACCGACGCGGCGCAAGCCGAGACGGTGATCGCGGAGGTCACCAGTCTGATCGTTTCTCTGGGGCGGACGCCAGTCCAGGGCGAGCCGGCGGGGTAGGCAACCCCGCGCCCGTTCGGTTTCCCTCGCTGTGAAGAAAACCGAACGGTGCTGGAAGGTTTAGAACCGGTAGCCGACGCCGGCGCCAACCACCAGCGGGTTCAACGCGTCATGCGCATGGATCGCGCCACCGTCGATGCTCGCCGTGGTGTTGAGGAAGATCTGCTTCACGTCGAAGTTGGCAAACCAGTGGCCGGAGAAGTTGTAGTCGAAACCGGCCTGCACCGCGGCGCCGACATTGTTGCTCATGGCCAGTTGTTTCACGGCGTTGCCGGCCGCGCTGGTCGCATAGAAGAATGTCACGTTCAGGCCGGCACCGACATAGGGGCTGAAGCGCTCATGCGGCATGAAGTGGTATTGCGCCAGCAGGGTCGGCGGCAGAACCCAGGTGCTGCCGACATGGTAGTTGTTGCCTAGCGCCGGTCCGTTGGCATAGAGGTCGTGCTTGGTGGTTGCGGCGATCAGTTCCAGCGCGATATTGTCGGTCAGGAAGTACGAAAAATCGACTTCCGGTGCCACCTGGTTGGAGGTCGAAACCGTGCCGCCACCCGGCAGGCCGGAAATCGAGCTGGACGAATTCAACGGAATCACGCCGATCACGCGGCCGCGGATCATGAAGGTGCCGGCCGCCTTGCCGACCGGCGCATCGTCCGTCAGAGCGAAGGTCAGATCGGCGGGCGCGGTGACCGGCGCCGGTTGCGCGGTCACTGGCGTGGTCTGGGCGAACGCCATTCCCGATGCGGCCATCGCCGTCAAAAGGGTTGTGGCGAACAGAATCTTTTTCATCGTCTCTCCTCGGCGTCACTGACGCCCGATCGGCCCCGCGCCGAACCGCGCGGCTTGACTTCGGAGAGACCACCCCATTGCCACCGGGGCTTTGACCTGGGTCAAAAGCGTTAGTGCGATGCAGCAAACGCCGATCGCGTGGCAGTTTGGCAACATGATTTCCGCGCATACGATAGGGCGGCCCCGCCGGCGCCGGGATAAGGGGGGCGGGCGAAGGATTTGTCCCAGGCGGGGCACAGGCTCGCCGTCATGGCCGGCCCCTCGGGTCAGGCTGCCAGGCGCTGAGATAAGGCGGCACCACACGTTTTTTCCGTCATGGCTTTACACCTGTGCCGGCCGTGACGGTTGGGAAGGCCGGTGTCCTGATAATCCGCCTGATGTCAGTGCCCATGGGCCGCCGCCCGATAATCCAGCGCGAGCCGGCCGATCGTCCCGCCCCCCTGCCACCATCCGTCGATCGGGGACCCCGCGGCGGGACGCAACCGGCGGTCCTCGCCATCCAGCCAGAGGGCAATGTGGGTGTCGAACCGCCGCCCATCGCTCACCGATCGCGTTCTGTTTCGGTTTCCGTCTCGGGGTCAACGGCCAGTTCGGGTTGGGTCAGGTCCACGCGGTCCGGCACCCGCACCGACCCGGGATGCGCCCCGAACAGCGATCCGGTCCGCGCCTCCTGCGCCAACAAGTGCGCATCCCCGGGCGGACGGCCGCCATCTTATTGCCCTTGGTGAGCCTGGCAGCCACTGCCTCGACCAGGGCGATGACGTCGGGTCGGTTGATAGTCACGACGGCCGGCACGGCTGGCTCTTGTCACGACGACACGACTGCCAGGATGCGCGGCGCCGCTTGCATCGAGCCCGCCCGCAAGGCAACGTCGCTGCCAATCGAGACCAGGAGGATTTCCGTCATGTTCATCCGCAACGCCTGGTACGTCGCCGCCTGGGCCGACGAGATTGCCGAGACGCCCCTCGCCCGCCGGATCCTGAACGAGCCGGTGGTGCTGTACCGCGACGCATCGGGCAAAGCCGCGGCGCTGCTGGACATGTGCTGCCACCGCGGCGCGCCGCTGCATCTGGGGCGGGTCACCGGACAGGGTCTGGAATGTGGTTATCACGGCCTGACCTTCGACCACACCGGCCGCTGCGTGCGCATCCCCGGCCAGGACCGCATCCCCGACCGGGCCCGGGTGCGCGCCTTTCCGCTCGTCGAGCAGGACGGGTTCCTGTGGATCTGGATGGGCGACCCGGCCAAGGCCGATCCCGCGACCATCGTGCCCTACCCCTGGCACAACGACACCGAACGCTGGCCGCACAAGCACACGATGTATCCGATCGCCGGATCGGCCATGCTGATGGTCGATAACCTGATGGACCTGACGCATCTCGGCTACGTCCACGGCTCCACCATCGGCGGCAACCCGATGACCCATGTGGAAGCGAAGATGGACGTCGTCCGCACGCCGCTGGGTCTGAAATTCACCCGCTGGATGCTGAACTCCCAGCCGCCGCCCACCTACACCCGTGCGGTCGGGTTCCAGGGGCGGATCGACCGGGTGCAGATGTTCGAGTTCATCGCCCCCGGTGCCATCCTGCAATTCAGCGGCGCTGACGAAGCCGGCGCCTATGCGCATGGCCTGACCGACGACAGCAAGCTGCAGTTCCGGCTGTTCCACGGCCTGACGCCGGAGACCGAAACCACCTGCTTCTACTTCTGGTCCACGGCCAACGGCTTCCGTCCCGGCGACCCCGCCGCGACGGAAGGCCTGTTCAACGAGATCGCCGGCGCCTTCAATGAAGACCGCATCGTGGTCGAGGCCCAGCAGGCCCGCCTGTCGGAACTGGGCGAAGCCGCACTGGTGGACATTGCCACCGACACGGCTCGGCTGCATATGCGCCGCACCGTGGACCGGCTGATCGCGGCGGAAGCGCAAGCCCTGGCCGCCGCATAACACAAGGCCTGACACGCCGCCGCCAACCGTGCTAGACTGGCAAAAGCCAAGGAGAGAGTTCATGTCCCAACAACAGAACGGCCCGGTGACCCCATCCGGCCTCAATCATCTGGTGCTGAACGTCCGCAACATGGACGAATCGCACGCCTTCTGGACCGAGGTCGTCGGCCTGCGTCAGGTCGGCCAGTTGAAGCCGCGCGCGGACCGGCCGAACCCGCCCAACATGCGCTTCTATAGCTGCGACCACAGCGGCAAGATGAATCACCACGACATCGCTCTGGTGGAAAACCCCGCGCTGCCCGAACCGCCCAAGGAATGGGGCATGTTCGGCATGCCGACCGCGATCAACCACATCGCCATCGCCTTCCCCAACCGCGAGGGATGGCTGAGCCACATCGCCTACCTTCAGGAGAAGGGGGTGAAGTTCAACCGCCGAACCGAACATGGCATGACCCACAGCCTGTACATCAACGACCCGAACGGCTACGGTGTTGAGTTGCTGTACGAACTCCCGAGGGAGGTCTGGGAAGGCGACATCGACGCCGCCCTGAACTTCGCGGTCTCCGTACCGACCGAAGGCCCGGCCGCGCTGGAGGACAAGGTGGAGGGCGTGCCGGTCTTCCGCGCGATGGAGACCGTCTGACCATGTCCGAACGTCAAAGCATCATGTGGCCGGGCTTCGCGCACTCCAACCCGATCCCGAACGCCAGCCGGATCGGCAATATCGTGATGTCCAGCGTCATCGGCCCGCGCGACCCCGTCTCCGGTTCGGTGCCCGACTCGCTGGACGCGCAGGTCACCAATCTGTTCCTGCAACTGGCCGCGGCGATCAAAGCCGCGGGCGGTACGCCTGAGAACTTCCTCAAGATCGAGTTCTGGGCGAAGGACCAGGCGGCCGGACGAGCGGCTTTGAACGGGGAATGGGAGAAGATGTTTCCGAATCCCGCGTCCCGGCCCGCCCGCCATACGCAGGCGCTGCCGGCGAACAGCCCGGTGCAGATCCAGTGCGCCTTCACGGCGGTTCTGGGGTGACGATCTGACGGCGGGTTCCGGCCCGCCGTCACTCGGGATTTGGTGCGGCGGGCTTGCGCGCTTGCAGCCGCCGCAGGTCGGACGGCACGGCGATCGGTGCGTCGGCGGGCACACCGGGGACGACATCGGTGGCCTGGAGCGTGCGTGTCTTCGTGTCTGAAGCCAGCACGATGCCGTCATCGGTCAGGCAGTAGGTGACATTTTCGAACCTGTCCGATGTGGCCTGCCAATCGGTGCAGGACAGACCGGCGATGGTTCTTGGTGCGCCGCGGGTGAAGTGCATGGCGGCATCCGGGATCAGTTCGGGCATATCCGGCGACGCCAGGTCTTCCTCGAAATAACCCTGCAACTGATAGACGATGATGATTCGTTTTGCCTGAGCACCGTCGAACAGCACGGTGTTGAAGGGCGTCCGACCATCGGGGAAGACGAAGCTGTCAACCCGGATGGCCGGCCCTCTGGCGACATAGATCAGCCGCAGCTTGTGCGCGACATGATCCGCTGTCGCGCGGGTGACCGCATAGGTGACAGTCACATCCCGGTTCGGCGCGAGCAGCGGAGGCTCCTGCGCGGCCGCCGCAACGGACAGGCATAGCAACTCGGCGGCCAGCCAGGGGAAACGCAAACGCAGGAGCATGGTCGATCATAGGCCTCCGATTTTCGTCCGGGCAAGGAACCGGGGCGGATCACCGCCACGCCAGCAGCGCCCGCTCCGCCAGGCCGATCAGCCAGGCCACCGTCAGCCCCAGCAGCGACAGCACCACGATCCCCGCCATCAGGTTGTCGATGTCGTAGAGATTCCCCGCGGCCAGGACGAAGGCGCCGATGCCTTCCTCGGCACCGATCATCTCGGCGGCGACCAGCAGCACGATGGCAATCGAGGTGGTGACGCGGAACCCGCTCAGGATCGCCGGCAAGGCCCCCGGCAGCACGATCTTGCGCACGATCGAGGCAGTGGAGAGGCCGAACCCCTGCCCCATCCGGATCAATGACCGCGGCACGTTGTCCACGCCGCCGGCGGTCGCGATCACGGTGGGGAAGAACACACCGAAGGCCAAGGTGGCGATTTTCGATCCCTCGCCGATGCCGAACCAGATGATGAACAGCGGCACCAGCGCGATCTTGGGGATCGGAAACAGCGCCGCTACCACCGCCATGCCGGGCGAGCGCAGCGCCGACCACAGCCCCACCGCGAGGCCCATGCCGACACCGAACACGGTGCCGGTGATCCAGCCGACCGCCAACCGCGCCAACGACGCGGACAGATGCTTCCACAGCTCGCCGCTGATCCCCAGATGCCACAGCGCCACCGCGATCGAGACCGGCGCCGGCAGGAACAAGGTCGGGATCACCCCAGCCGAGGCCCCCGCCTGCCACAGCGCCACGATCGCCACCAGGGTCGCGACGGACGCCACTGGCCGGTCGATCGGCGCAAAGCCGCCGCCGCGGAAGGCTACCGGCGTGTCAAGCCGGCGCATCGATCCGCTCCCGTTCCGCCGCCGCCGCGTCGTCGCGGATCAGTCGCCAGAGGTCCGCCTCCAGCGCCAGCAGGTCGGGGTCGGCCGGTCCGCGCCCCGCCAGCGGGCGGTCGATTCGCACGATCTCCCGCACCCGGCCGGGACGGCGCGACAGCACCACGATCTGCTGGCCGAGACGGACGGCCTCGGCCAGGTTGTGGGTGACATAGACCGTGGTGGTGCGGGCACGCGCGATCATGTCGGAAAACTCCTCCAGCAGCAGGTCGCGCGTCTGTGCGTCCAGCGCCGACAGCGGCTCGTCCATCAGCAGGCAGGCGGGACGCACCGCCAAGGCGCGCGCGATGCCGACCCGCTGGCGCATGCCACCCGACAACTGACGCGGCCAGGCGCCCGCGAAATCGGCCAGGCCGGTCAGCGCCAGCACCTCTCGCACCCGCTGGGCGCAGGCGGCGCGGGGCAGCCGGTCCTCCAGCACCAGCGACACGTTGCCGGCGACGGTGCGCCAGGGCAGGAGGGAAAAATCCTGGAACACGTAGGTCAGGGGATTGAGACAATCATCGGCGACGGCGCCCTCGCACCGGACCGAACCGGAGCCGGGTTGCAGCAGGCCGCCCATGATGCCCAGCAGGGTCGATTTGCCGCAGCCGGAGGGGCCGACCAGCACCAGCACCTCCCCCGGTTCGGCGACCAGGTTGATGTCGTCCAGGACGGTCAGGTCGCGATAGGCATGGTGCACGCCGGACACCGAAAGGCGCAGCCCTGCGGTCATCGCCGCGGGAGGAAGGTGGTGTCGAGCAAGGCGGCCGGATCGGCGTCACCCTTCACCAGGCCCTGTTCCTTGAACCAGCGGATCTGATCGATCACGTCCGCGACATCGAGCGCGCCGCCTGCGTCGTAATAGCCGACACCGGCCAGGATCTTGCTGCGGGCGTTCGGGTCGCCGGTGAAGACGTATCGGGTCAGCAGCGGAATCGCGAGGTCGGTCTTTTCATCGACCACGGTCTCGCCGTGGGGGTCCAGGCGCAGAAAGGCCTCCCGGTAGTCGGCGACGCCGCGCTGGTAGGCCAGTGCGAAGCGGTGCAACAGGTCCGGGTGATCGGCGATCATACTCGTGGTCGTGAACACGGCGGTGATCTGGTAGGGCACCATGTCCCCGACCCAGCCAAGGATATGCGCCTGCCCCGCTGCCGCCAGCGGCTTCGCCTGGGAGGCGATGGCGATCGTCGCGTCCACCTGCCCGCTGCTGACCGCGGCCAGCATGTTCGGCACCTGCTGCACCGGGCGCAGGGAGACGGATTTGATGTCGAAGCCTTTGGCCTCGGCGATGCGGCCCAGCATGTAATGGAAAGACGAGCCGTACTGAGTGATGGCGAAGCTGTGGCCGGGCAGCTTGTCCAGGCTGGTCAGGCCCGCATCGAAGGCCTTGTTCGACACCAGGACGGCGGATCCCTGATAGCCCTGCTGCTCGTGAAGCGCGCCGCCGATGACTTTCAGGGTGCCCTTTTCCGCCAGGTTGAAGAAGCCGCCGGTCAGCGCGGTGACGCCCATGTCGATATCGCCGGATACCGCCGCCGCGGCGATCGGCTGGGCGGATTCGAAGAAGCGGAAGGTCAGGTCGATGCCCTGGTCGCGGAAGTAGCCCCGTTCCTGCGCGATGTAGAACGGCGCCGGCGATAGTGTATGCAACAACCCCAGTCGCAGCGGGTCGGCTGCTCTGGCCGGGGTGAAGCCGGACGGCACCACGCCCCAGGCAAGGGCCGCGAGCAACAGCGCCGTCCTGATCCGGTCCCGTTTTGTCATGTGCGCTCCTGGCCGTCGTCCTTGGTTGCGAGACGAATGCCAATTTCGGCGCGCCAGGGCAACCGGTGGCGCTACGGCGTCACCTGCATCTCCCCCAGATAGGCCTCGCGGATCATCGGGTTGCGCCGCAGCTCCGCAGCACCGCCCGACAGCACCACCTGCCCGGTCTGCAGCACGTAGGCCCGATGCGCGACTGAAAGGGCCATGTTGGCGTTCTGCTCCACCATGAAGATCGTCGTGCCCTGGCGGTTGATTTCCTGGATGATGTCGAAGACCTGCTCGACATAGATCGGCGACAGGCCCATCGACGGTTCGTCCATGCACAGCAGCCGCGGACGGGCCATCAGTGCGCGCCCCATCGCGACCATTTGCTGTTCGCCGCCCGACAAGGTGCCGGCGATCTGGGTGCGGCGTTCCTTCACCCGGGGGAACAATGTGTAAACACGGTCGAGGTCCTGATTGAATTCGGCGCCGCGTTTGCGCAGGTAGGCGCCCATCTCCAAATTTTCGAACACCGTCATGCGCGGGAACAGCCGGCGCGCCTCCAGGACCGGGGCGATGCCGCGGCGGACGCGTTCGGCGGTGGGCAGTTTTTCGATCGGCCGGCCGTCGAAGATCACCGATCCGCGCGTCGGACGCACAACGCCCATGATCGTTTTCATCGTCGTCGATTTGCCGCTGGCATTGCCGCCGAGCAAAGCAACGATCTCGCCGGCTTCGATGCTGTAATTGACTTGTTTCAACACGTGCAGGTCGCCGTAGTGCGTGTCGATGTCCTTGAATTGCAGCAGCATCACGCGCCCGCCATCCCGGCCACCGCCGCCTGCGCATTGCGGCCGAGATAGGCGACCAGCACCGCCTCATCCTTGCGCACATCGGCGGGCGAGCCTTGCGCGATCACCTCACCATGATCCAGCACATAGACCGTATCGGCCAACGTCGTCACGACATCCAGCTTGTGCTCGATCAGCAGCACCGTCAGCCCGAGCTGGTTGAGGCTTTTGACTTGTTCGGCGAGTTCCAGGGTCTCGGCCGGGTTCATCCCCGCGGTCGGTTCATCCAGCAGCAGCAGGGTCGGTTGCGAGGCCAGAGCGCGCGCGATTTCGATCCGGCGGCGGTTGGCATAGGACAGGCCGGCGACCATCTGCCCGACGCGGGGGGTCAGGCGGTTGCCGAAGATCGCGAATATCTGCATGGCGCGCGACCGAGCCGTAACTTCCTCGACACGAGACCAGCGCGGGCGAAAGATGGCGGCGAACACCCCGGTGCGCAGGCGCGCATGCTGGCCGATCAGCGCGTTTTCCATCACCGTCAGGTTGGGGAACAGGCGCAGGTTCTGGAAGGTGCGGGCGATGCCGCGCGCCAGGATCGCGTGCGGCGGCAGGCGGGTGATGTCCTCATCGTGGAAGATGACCGAACCGCCGTCGGCTGCAACCAGGCCGGTGATGGTGTTGAACAGGGTCGATTTGCCCGATCCGTTGGGGCCGATCACCGCGACGACGCTGCCTTGCGGCACCACCAGGCTGACCTCGTTCAGTGCCGTCAGCCCGCCGAAGCGGACGGTGATGCCGCGGATTTCCAGGGCCATCGCGTGGTGCGACAGGCCGCCGATGCCGGCCAGGGTCAGGCCGGAGAAACCGCCGCGCCGCACCGCGGCCTGCTGCTGATCCATGCTCAGGGCAGCCTGCGGCCGCACCGCGGGGATCAGGCCCTGGCGTCGGAACAGCATCATGGCGACCAGGATGATGCCGAAGATCAGCTCGATCGAGGGCACCAGGTCGATCCGTTGCAGCCACGCATTGCCGACCAGGCGGCCCGCTGCATGCAGCCATTGGGTCATGTCCTGCAGCCACCAGGATTGCAGCAATTGCAGGATGAAGGCGCCGAGAACGACTCCCCAGACCGACCCGATGCCGCCGAAGACGATCATCACCAGGATCATGACGGAGACCGGGAAGCCGAACATTTCCGGTGTCGCGGTCTGCAATTTTGCGACGTAGAACACGCCCGTCATGCCGCCGAACGCGGCGCCGATGGAGAAGGCGAGCAGTTTGAATTGCGTGCGATTGATGCCCATCGCCGCGGCGGCGATCTCGTCTTCGCGGATCGCCATCCAGGCTCGGCCGATACGGGAATCCCGCAGGCGGATGCTGACGAAAATCAGCAGGGCGACCATGGCGATGGCGACGTAATAATACGGTACCGCGTTGACGCCGAAGCGGTAGCCGAACAACCGCGGGCCGGCGATGCCGTTCAGGCCGGCGGCGCCGTTGGTCAGGTCGGACCAGTTGCGCACGACGATCGGGACGATTTCGCCGAAGCCCAGGGTGACGATGGCGAGGTAGTCGCCCTTCAGGCGCAAGGTGGGCGCGCCGAACACCAGGCCGAAGAAGGCGGCGACGGCGGCGGCCAACGGCAAAGCGAGCCAGAAAGACAAAGTGAAATGCACCGCGAAGCCGCCGCTGTCGCCGGCGATCTGCGAGACCAGGCCGAGCTGGCGGAAGGGTTCCCAGAAGCTGGACCAGGGCGGCTCGAGTTGGAAAGAACTCAGGATGCCGTATGTGTAGGCACCGATGGCGAAGAAGGCTGCGTAGCCGAGGTCAAGCAGGCCGGCGAAACCGACGACGATGTTCAGGCCGAGCGCCAGGGTGGCGTAGGCCGCGGCGTTGGCCATGCTGTCCACGTCGGCGTCGTTCGGGTGCAGGACGGGGAACAGCAGGGCCGCGACGGTCAGCAGCAGCACGGCAAGCTGGCGGCGGCGGGGTTCGGACAGAAAGGCGGTCATGAGGTGCGGCGGAGGCGGCCATAATTCCCCCTCCCCTTGCGGGAGGGGGGTAGGGGGAGGGGGCGGTGGGAGTTGGCCTGCGGCGTCGGAGCTTCACTTGCGGGGCCCCCTCCCCCCAACCCCCTCCCGCAAGGGGAGGGGGAGTCGCGTGAAGAGCACCCTACCCCCCTCATGACTTGTTCGGCGCCAGTCGCCCGAACAGGCCGGCGGGCTTGAACACCAGCACCAACACCAGGATCGAGAAAATGATCACGTCGGTCCAGGCCGTGGCGATGAACTGGCCGCCCATGGCCTCGATCATGCCGATGATCAGCCCGCCCACCATCGCGCCCGGCACGTTGCCGATGCCCCCCAGCACCGCCGCGGTAAAGGCGCGCAGGCCGGCGGTGAAGCCGATGATGAAGCTGGTGAAGTTGTAATAGAGGCCGAAGATCAGCCCGCCCGCCCCGGCCAGCGCCGACCCCAGGAAGAAGGCGGTGATGATGACGCGGTCCACCTCCACGCCCATCATGCGCGCCGCCTCGGGGTCCTGGGCGGTGGCACGCATCGCTTTGCCGATGCGGCTTTTCTGCACGAACAGCCACAGCCCGGCCATCAGCAGCGAGGCCACGATCCAGATCAGCACCACCCGCAAATCGAGCACCGCGCCGCCGAGGTGGAAACGCACCGCCGGCATCGGGTTGGGGAAGTTCTTCGCGTCGGCGCCTTCGTACAACAGAACGATGTTGAACAGGATGTAGGACACGCCGATGGTGGTGATCATCGCCGCCGGCCCTTTGACGTTGCGCAAAGGGCGCAGCGACAGCCGCTCGATCAGCACGCCCAAAGCGCCGGACACCGTCATCGTCACCGCAAAGGCCACCAGCAGCACGCCGGCGAGCGGCAGGCCGGTCAGGATCACCTGCTGCCCGTTCAGTCCGAATGCCTGCAACGTCGCCATGGCAACGAAAGACCCGACCATGAAGACGTTGAAATGCGAGAAGTTGATCAGCTCCAGAATGCCGTAAACCAAGGTGAACCCCAGCGCCAGCAGGGCGTACATGGCGCCCAGGCTGAGGCCGTTGATGGTTTGTTGCAACAGCAGGTCGAAATTGGTCATGCCCCGGCGATCAGGACTGCGGCGCCACCCCGATATACTGGTAATTGCGCGAAACGTCGTCCTCGCGGGCAGAGGGGTCTTTCTTGATCTGGAAGACGCTGACGGTGCGGTCGGCGAGGTCGCCGTTGGCGTCGAAGGACACCGGCCCCTGGATCGTGTCCACCTTGGCGGTCTGGATCGCATCCCGCACCGCCTCCCGCGTCACCGGCTTGCCGGACGCGGCCACGCGCTTGACCGAATCGATGATCACCAGCGTCGCATCGTACGCGGTGATTGTGTAATCATCCGGCGGCGCATTGAACTTCTTCACGTAGTTGTCAACAAAGGTCTGCGCCTTGGTATCGCCCATCAGATGCGGCGCCGCGATCGAGGCATACCAGCCGGCCGCCGCCGGAAACCCCACCGCGGTCAGCATCGCCGGTCCGTACATGCCGTCGCCGCCGCCTTTGATCACATCGGGAATGATGTCATAGGCCTGCTTGGCCAGCTTCACACCCGCCTGCCCGACGCCGCCATAATACAGCGCCTGCGGTCCCAGCGACTTGATCTTGGTCAGGATCGCCGAATAATCCGACGCCTTCGGATCCAGCCGGTCGCGGCCGAGAATCTTGATCCCCTTTTTCTCCGCCTGCGCCTGGAACGTATCGGCAATGCCCACGCCGTAGGCGCCGCTGTCATCCAGCACATACACCGATTTCACTTTCAGGGTGTCGGCGAAGAAATTCGCCATGTTCGGCCCCTGATACGCGTCCGTCGTCACCGTCCGAAAATAGATCGGCTTGCCGGCCGGGCGGAACTGCTCGGCGAATTTCGGATTGGTGATGTCGGGATTGGTGGATGACGGGGTGATGATCGCCAGCCCGCCCTCACTGAGAATCGGCGCCATCGCCTTGCCCGCACCGCTCATTTGCGGGCCGACGGCGGCCACGATGTCCTTGTCGGAGACCATCTTGCGCGCGTTGGTCGCCGCCTGCGCCGGATCATACTGGCCCGCGGTGGCGGTGCCGTCGTCGAAGGGCACCAGTTCCAGCTTGATGCCGGGGATCGCATTGGCGGCATTTGCCTCATCCAACGCCATCGTGACGCCATTGCGCACGCGAATGGCGCTTTCGGCGTCGGCACCTGTCAAGGAGGCGTCGAGTCCGACCTTATAGGTGGCATCGGCGGCTCGCGCGGTTTTCGAGCCGACCCAGGCGGCTGCGACGGCGGCAGTGGCGATCAACTGGGCGGCGCCTCGGCGTGTCAGCATGTGTGGTCTCCCGGTTCAGAAGCCTTGCGATGCCACCTAAGCAAGCCCTATGCCCGCTGTCACGCGATTCCATGCAAGCGTACCCAGGTGGCGTCGCGCATCATCGCTTGCGTCGATCAAAACAACCAGAATTATCAATTGGACCGATTGAGATACCCGGATCACGTTATCCGGGCCCACCCACCACAGAAGCGAGACGGACATGACACGGCAGACCCTGACGACCACGGCCGGCGCGCCGGTTGCAGACAATCAAAACTCGTTGACCGCGGGGCCGCGCGGCCCGGTCCTACTGCAGGACTACCAGTTGCTGGAAAAACTGGCGCACCAGAACCGCGAGCGTATCCCCGAACGGGTGGTGCACGCCAAAGGCTGGGGCGCCTACGGGACCTTGACGGTCACCAAGGACGTCACACGCTACACCTGCGCAAAGGTCTTCGCCGGCGTCGGCAGGCAGACGCCGCTGCTGGCACGCTTTTCCACCGTCGCGGGCGAACAAGGCGCGGCCGACGCCGAACGCGACGTGCGCGGCTTCGCGGTGAAATTTTACACCGAAGACGGCAACTGGGACCTGGTCGGCAATAACACCCCGGTGTTCTTCGTGCGCGATCCGCTGAAGTTCCCCGATTTCATTCATACCCAGAAGCGGCATCCGAAGACCAACCTGCGCTCACCCACCGCAATGTGGGATTTCTGGTCGCTGTCGCCGGAAAGCCTGCATCAGCTCACGATCCTGTTCTCCGACCGCGGCTTGCCGCGCGACGTGCGCCACATCAATGGCTACGGCTCGCACACCTATAGCCTTGTCAATGCTAGAATGGAACGGTTCTGGGTGAAGTTCCATTTCCGCACCATGCAGGGGCACAATTACTGGACGAACGCCGAGGCCGCACACGTGGTCGGGCATACCCGGGAATCGACTCAGGAGGACCTGTTCGGGGCGGTGGAACGCGGCGACTATCCACGCTGGCGCCTGTGCATCCAGGTGATGGCGGAGGCGGACGCGGACAAAACACCCTTCAATCCGTTCGACCTGACAAAAGTCTGGCCGCACGGCGATTATCCGCTGATCGAGGTCGGTGTGATGGAACTCAACCGTAACCCTGAGAATTACTTTGCCGAAATCGAACAGGCCGCCTTCTCCCCCTCCAACATCGTCCGCGGCATCGGCTTCTCTCCCGACAAAATGTTGCAAGCTCGGATATTTGCGTATGCGGACGCACATCGTTACCGGATCGGTACGCATTACGAGTCGTTGCCGGTGAATGCACCCCGCTGTCCGGTGCATACATATCACAAAGACGGCGCCATGAAGTTCACGCCGCCCTCCCCCACCCCGGATGCCTACTACGAGCCGAATTCGATGAACGGACCAGTCCAGGATGCGGGCTACCGGGAGCCACCGCTGCGGATCTCCGGCGATGCGGACCGGTGGGACCATCGCGCCGGGAATGACGACTTCAGCCAGCCCCGAGCCCTGTTCCTGCTGATGGACGCCGGGCAGCGGCAGCGGCTGTACGCAAATGTTGCGGCCTCAATGGGGGGGGTGCCCGGCGCGATCCTCGAGCGGCAACTCGGGCTGTTCGCGCAGGTGCATCCCGATTACGCGGCCGGTGTGGCTGCGGCGTTGCGGGCGGTCTGAGCGGACCCATCCCCTCCACCGCCGGGGATGGGAGCCGCTGGAGCAATTATGCTCAAACTGAAAATCGTCCCCAATCCGTCATGGCCGGCCTTGTGCCGGCCATGACGATAAGCGGCGCCTTTATACCCCAGCAGGAGCGCATCCTGACGCAAATGGTGTCAGACCCGCACCACTGGCGACGGGATGCTCTCGATCATCACGTTGATGCAAGCGGGCTTGCCGCTGGCCAGCGCGCGTTCCACCGCACCCGGCAGGTCCGCCAGGTTATCGACCAGTTCGCCGTGGCCACCCAGTGCGGTCACCACCAGGTCATAGCGGGTTGGCAACAGCTCGCACCCGCGCGTGCGGTTCGGGCCGTAGTCGCGGACCTGCAGGTTGTATTCCGCGTTCCAGCGGCAATCGGTTCCGACGATCGCCACATAGGGCAGGTCGCAGCGCACCGCGGTGTCGATTTCC
>Ga0302279_10002022_pt1 | contig 27639 bp, 20 predicted proteins | sample III_Bog_N3_3_FD_194541 | JGI IMG/M metagenome (GOLD analysis project Ga0302279, IMG submission 194541) | Peat permafrost microbial communities from Stordalen Mire near Abisko, Sweden - III_Bog_N3_3 | ecosystem: Environmental > Terrestrial > Soil > Wetlands > Peat | place: Sweden: Abisko... | reverse complement strand
AATATAGATGGCACTTGCAAAAACGGGAGCGAATAGGAGATGCATGATGTATCTTTTGTTTGGATGGCAAGGTATTCGCCACCGCTATCCTAGATACAGTACTCTATGGGCGACCCCGGGGCTATGGGTCCTTAACCTACTTCGGCGAGATGCGTCCCCGCCGCAAATCGGCCCTTATGAGTTCCGACGATCGAGGGCGAACGTGGCAAGATGGTGGGAGAGGCGACCCTTGCGCCGCCGGCTCCAGCCTGCTCACAGCATCCATGGCCGGGGAACTTTTATGAAGGGTAGGGTGGGAGGATTCAAACCCGGGGCCTCAGATTAAATCCGCGATATCTGTGCCACTTTGCGTCACTCCCATCCTCCGGAATAACCTTTTGCACCTTTCTTTGTGTCGCGCGGGCCGAAGCGCCACGAGACCCACTTGCCTGGTTGCGGCGAATCATACCCCTTGGAACCGCCAGCCTGACAATGTGGTCTGTACCTTCATGAATATCCATGCCGGAGGTTCCGCCTCGATTTGGATGGACACAACGGCACTGCCGGGATTTCCCGTCCTCGCGGCCAATGAGCGGGCTGACGTGTGCGTGGTTGGCGGTGGGATCGCTGGCCTCACCACCGCCTATCTTCTCACGCGCGCTGGGAAATCGGTGATCGTGCTGGAAGCCGGTTCATTCGTCTCGGGGGAGACGCGGCGCACCACGGCGCATTTGGTGACCGCATTGGATGATCGCTACATCGAGCTCGAACGCCTGCACGGCGAACGAGGCGCCAAACTCGCGGCCACGAGCCACGCTGCGGCGATCGATACCATCGAGCGGATCGTTCGCGCGGAGCGGATCGACTGTGACTTCGAACGAGTGGACGGCTATCTCTTTGCTGCGCCCGGTACACCCGCTGATTTGCTGGACCGCGAGCTCGCGGCTACGCATCGGGCCGGATTAAAGACGACAAAAATCGTGGACCGTGCTCCGCTCGTGTCGTTCGACACGGGCCGAGCGCTGTCTTTCCCAAGACAAGCACAGTTTCATCCTCTCAAATATCTGGCCGCGGTCGCCTCGGCCATTGTGCGCGACGGAGGACGGATTTTCGTAAATACCCATGCGGCGAAGTTCGAAGGCGGCAAGTCAGCGCGTGTCGAGACGCGGGAGGGGCTTCAGGTATCCTGCGAAGCTATCGTGGTGGCGACGAACACGCCCGTGAATGACCAACTGGTCATCCACACGAAGCAGGCGGCTTATCAGTCCTATGTGATCGGCGCGGCGGTGCCGGTCGGCACGGTACCGAAAGCTCTGTACTGGGACAGCGGCGATCCCTTCCACTACGTGCGTGTGCAGTCGTCGAAGCCGGTCGGCTCCGGCCCGGCGCACGATATTCTGCTCGTTGGAGGCGAAGACCACAAGTCGGGGCAGGCGGACGACGCCAAAGTCCGCTATGCGAAGCTGGAGGCTTGGACCCGTAAGCGATTCCCTATGACGACTGAAATCCGATTCCGATGGTCGGGCCAAGTGATGGTCGCCGTTGACCGGCTTGCCTTCATCGGCCGCAATCCGCTTGACCACGACAACGTTTATGTTGCCACAGGCGATTCCGGGACTGGCCTGACCCATGGAACCATCGCCGGAATGCTGATTACCGATTTGATCATGGGTCGGAAGAATCCTTGGACCGATCTCTACAATCCATCCCGCGTCACCATAGGAGCCGTGGAAAACTACGCACACGAAACCGTCAACATGGTCGCGCAATTTTCCGATTGGCTGACCGCGGGAGACGTCGAGAAAGACCAACTGGTCCCGCCCGGAACCGGCGCGATCGTGCGTCACGGTCTGGCTAAAGTTGCCGTCTATCGCGAGGCGAACGGAACCTACCGTGAATGCTTGGCCGTTTGCCCACACTTGGGCGGCATCGTATGCTGGAACCACGCGGAAAAAACGTGGGACTGCCCAGCTCACGGTTCACGTTTTGATCGTTTGGGGAAAGTGCTGCATGGCCCGGCCAATCAGGATCTCTACCCCATTGAGGTCCATGCCCATTAGCGTCGCGAAAACCAAGGATTACGCGGCCAATTTCCCGGTCGTCTGCGTGAGCAATTCGTCTGGCGGCCTTGATGCGCATGCCCGACGCGAAGACGCGCAAGCTCCTGGTTACCGGGTCGGGGGGGCATGCCGTTTGAAAGAGGCGATGTCTTCCGTGGGATGAATGCCTACACTGCGCGTTTGCCATAGACCCAGGGCGCGTCCGGGAAGGGGGTCCTTCGAACCGGCCTCTCCAAACCCGGGTTCTCAGGCCCCCCCTAGTTTCTTGATGCAGTCGAAAGTGAGTCCATCAAGATGTAGTGCCTAAGGTGGCTGTCCGGCTCCGGGTGCGGTATCGGCTCTAGGTGCATGATCGGGTACCCTGCTTCGGCACTGCACGTTGGCCACTCGGGAAGCCCTGCGCCGCTGGGGTTACCCGTCTTCGCGAAATTGGTCCAATACGTCGAAATCACTTCGGAAGTCTGCCGATCGGCATCCGTCCACGGAAGGTTTCGGGATGAAAGCACTCGGAATACGTACTCAATCTCGCACGCATGGGGGGCGCCGTTCACCGGTGCGGGAAGAAATTGATCAAACCTATAGCGGTAAACGGGAGAACCGGTTGCGGCCTGTACCCCGAGCCATTTCCAGGTCTTGTAGCTGTTGCTCATGTCCACGCCGAGGTCGGTGGATGCGCCAACCGCCTCGGCATCGGTCGTAGCCGGATATTCCTTTAGGATGGCATCGGCTTTGTCGCCTAGCTTGGCGCGCACGAGTTCGGCATAACGCGCCAGGGTCGGTATCTCCTTTCCGAAGAAGGCGTTTCGCCCCTCGTCCCGGTTCCATCCAACGAGAAGCGGAACGCGGTTCTGGGCTCCCGACATGTAGGTCGCCGTTGGATCCTGGGGGAACACATGGCCATCGACCACCAGTGAGAAATGAAGCGGGTGCGCCTTAAGGGATGCCATGATCTCGCCCGCGGGGAGGGACCTTAGCTCGTCTATCGTGGTTTTTCCGAGCTGCGTGGCGAGTGCCACGCCCTGCGCCTCCCCCTCGGCGAGCGTAGCCATCTTTGAACTTGGATTAAACACCGTGCCGCTCTCGCAAATCGCGCGAACAAAGAGCCCTTTCGCAAGCGGCGAAGCGACAAGTGCGCTTACGGACGCCGAGCCGGCGGATTCGCCGAAAATCGTCACGTTGCCGGGATCGCCCCCGAAGGCCGCGATATTGCGCTTCACCCACTTCAGGGCCGCGATCTGGTCCAGGATGGCGTAGTTGCCCGAGGCCCCCATGCCCGACTCCTTGGTGAGCGCCGGATGGGCAAGGAGCCCAAAGACGCCCAGTCGGTAGTTAGCGCTCACAATAAGGACGCCTTTCTTGCAGAGGTTTCCTGCATCCTGTCTGGGTTCCGATGTGGATCCCGCCACGAATCCGCCCCCGAATATCCACACCATGACCGGCAGTTTCTCCGGTCCATGGTTCTCGGGAAGCCAAAGGTTCAAATATAGACAATCCTCGCTCGGCCCCTTGTCGTGGAAGATCATGTCGTCAAACACCCTTTCCTGCATGGGTCGCGGGCCGTAATCCACGGTCTTAAGAACGCCGGTCCATGGAATAACGGGCTGGGGCGGCGCCCAGCGCAATGCCCCGATGGGAGGCGCCGCAAAAGGGATGCCCTTGAACGTCCGGACTTGGTTGTCAGCGGACACTACGCCCTCGACCACGCCTTCGCCAATGCGTGCCTGGACCGAGCGCAGCTGCTGCGCACGGGAAATAACGGGAACAAGGAGTAGCAGGGCCAATGCCGGACAACGCAGGTTCATGATGGGGTCGAATCCTTTGAAAACAATCGGGGGCCAGATTCGGACTCTATGCTGCCTTTGACCTCGATGGTTGGCAACGCTGCGCTGTTCGTAGCGCCGCGCTCTGCCCATGAAAGATACGGGGGCCGCCGGGAATGAGCGACCGGGTTGCCCGGGGCACGTCACTTTTTTGGGCACTCATCCCGCACCCGCTATCGCAATTAACGGAATAAGAGCTCGAAAGCGAAGCAGCGCTTAAGGGCTACGCGAAAATGGCCCCCTCTTGCCTTGGCCGATACGTTTGCGGACACGAAAACATGGGTGTCCCAAACTGCGCATCCGGGTTCGAATCGGAGCGGGGACCTCCTTTGCAGCCTGGGCTCGCCCTGGGCGAGGCGGTTCGGGAAAACTAGGCAGAGCGTTTGACGGCGTGGGGCTTGCCGTCCTCGTCGATTGCCACGTAGGTCAGTATTCCGTGCGTTACCAGGCGCTCGTTCCCGGTGTGGTGTTTCGTCCAGACCTCGACGTCCACCTTCATTGACGTGCGCCCAATGCCCTGGAGCCGGGCGTAGCAGGTGACCGTGTCACCGACCTTGACCGGGGCGACAAAGCTCATCGCCTCAATGGCGACCGTGACCACACGGCTTTCGGCAATGTTCCTCGCCAGCACCGCCCCTCCCAGATCCATCTGGGAGACAATCCAGCCGCCAAAGATGTCGCCGTTTGGATTGGTGTCCGCGGGCATTGCGATAGCCCGGATAACGATGTCCCCGTGCGGTTGTGGTGCGTGGGCGGGATCGGCCATTGGCTCCAGGGTACGCTGCGGGCCAAGGGCTTGCAAGCGGCGCGGACGTATTGGCTCGTCCAAAGATCCCTAAGGAATCTCGACCAGCTCAAGGCGCGCTCGAATCGCCGTGAATTGATAATCGTCGTCCTGTTCCATCCCTTGGCAGGGATTGGGGCGCACGAACGCGGTCCCCCGATCCCTTTGCCGTCGTCAGGCCAGCGAGGACATGTCGATCACGAACCGGTACTTCACGTCGCTTTTTAGCATGCGCTCGTAGGCGGTGTTGATCTGGTCCATGCGGATCATCTCGATGTCACTTGTGATGCCGTGCTTGCCGCAGAAATCGAGCATCTCCTGGGTCTCGGGAAGCCCGCCAATAAGCGATCCGGAGAGGGATCGGCGGCGCATGAGCAGGGGGAACGCGGCCACCGGAAGCGGCTTCTCGGGCGCACCCACGAGCACCAGATTGCCGTCGCGCTTCAGGAGGTTTAGGTAGGCGTTCAGGTCATGGGTGGCGGAAACCGCATCCAGGATGAAATCGAAGCTGCCGGCCTGCGCAGCCATCTGGGCCTCGTCGGTGGAGACGACCACCTCGTGGGCTCCCAGGCGCTTGCCGTCCGCGACCTTGCCGGGCGACGTCGTGAACAGCACGACGTGCGCGCCGAAGGCCTTGGCGAACTTGACGCCCATGTGGCCAAGGCCGCCCAGCCCCACGATGCCCACCTTCTGGCCGGGGCCGACGTTCCAGTGGCGCATCGGGGAATAGGTGGTGATTCCGGCGCAGAGTAGGGGTGCCGCCGCCGCGAGATCGAGGTTCGCCGGCATCCGGAGCACGAAGTCCTCGGTCACCACGATGCTTTGCGAATAGCCACCGAGCGTTGGGGTTCCCAAGTGCCTCTCGGTGCCGCCGTAGGTCCCCCCGAGCATGCCTTGGTCGCAGAACTGCTCCAGGCCCGTCTTGCAGCTGGGGCAGACGCGGCAGGAGTCGACGAGGCAGCCTACGCCGACGGTGTCTCCAACCTTGAATTTCTTCACGCCGCCTCCGACGGCCGTCACGCGGCCCACGATCTCGTGCCCGGGCACCGCGGGATACTGGGTAAAGTGCCATTCGTTTCGGGCAAAGTGCAGGTCAGAGTGGCAGACGCCGCAGTAGAGGATCTGGATCTGGACGTCCGTCGCCGTGGGAACGCGGCGCTCAATGACCGCTGCGCCGAGGGGGGACGTCGCGCTCGGGGTGGCGTAGGCCTTGGTCGAATAACAAATGGGTTTGGACATAGGTAGGTGATGGATTCCGATATTGAACTAAGTGCAGGGTGGAAAAATAACTTACGCAATCGCTCGCGCAGGGTCTAAATCCGCCGCGAAGCCTAGCACAGGTCCGTCGAATCGTCGCCTGCTTTATTGCTTTCACTGTTGGGGAATTGCTGGAAACCGCTTCCTGCCGCGCTTCCACGAGCTTGCGAAACCCATAGGAGATTGGCAGCTGCTATCTTGTCGGTCGGTTTGACGTCCCTGCGGGTTAGGGATTAGGGTTCCTTAGGGACGCGCAAGGATGCGTCGTTCCAAGGCTTCCCCCGCAAGTCCCGGGGGAGTCCTCCCCACCAAATCCCAAAGGGACACGTGAATTCCAGACGCCCCCCCATCCGTTACTGGATCGACACCCAGGACCGGGTCATTCGGGTCAACGATGAATGGGCGAAATTCGCCGAGGAAAACCAGGGCGGCCGTGTGGGGCCCGCCGCGGGGATCCTGGGCCAGATCCTCTGGTCATTCATCGAGGACCCTTCGCTGTGCAACCTCTACAGGGAGATGGTGGCCCTTGCACGGGAGGGACGACCGATCGAATTCAACTTCCGCTGTGACTCCCCGTGCTTTCGCCGCGTCTTTCGGATGCGGATCAGCAGCGAGAAGGCGGGCGAGGTCGAATTCGCCTCCACGCTCGAGTCCGAGGACCCGCGCGAGGCCGTGCCCCTGCTCGATTGCCGCCAGCCCCGGAATGCGCAGTTCCTCCGCATGTGCAGCTGGTGTGAGCGCGTGGAGGTGCACGGGCAATGGCTGCCGGTCGAGGCCGCTGTGGTGGCGCTCGGCCTGATGACCGCTGCGACCATCCCCGCGATCACCCACACCATCTGCGATGACTGCCATGCGAAGATGATGTCCGAGATTTCAGCGCTGAAGGAGGCCTCGTAGGAACTCCGGCTGCGCCGCGTGAGCCCGGAGATCGACTGCTGCCAAATGCTAAGCCGATCAAGGGGCCGCCCGTTAGGGCAAGGGACTCCCGGCGCCTTTTGAACTTCAGGCGTTCGCTGTTTTCGATGCCAGCGCGGCCCGTATCCGGTCGGGCGACATGGGCAGCTCAAGAAGCCGGATCCCCGTCGCGTCACGGAACGCGTTGGCAATCACTGCCCCCGTGAGGATGATCGCGGGTTCGCCGCCGCCGTAGGGGGAAGGATCGTCCGTTTGGACGATCACCGTCTCGATCTTTGGCAGCCACGAGAACCGGGGCAGGGCATAGGCGTCAAAGTTGGTGTCTCGGATGACCCCATCCTTGAAATGGATTTCCTCGGAGAGCGCGTAGCCGAGCCCCATCGTGATGCCGCCTTCCATCTGGATCTTGGCGCCCTCCGGGTTGATCACCTGGCCCATTTCCTGAACCCAAAGCATGCGCTTCAGGGTGATCTTTCCGTCCTTCACCCCGATCTCGGCGACGGCGGTGACATAGCTTCCGGCGTCCATGCCGCACGCGACGCCCAGACCCCGCCCGCTCGGGCCCTTCCCGGGCTGCCAGCCCCAATGCTCTGCGGCGGCCGTCAGCACGCGCGCCAGGCGCGGATCCTTTTGCTGGCGCATCCGGAACTCGATGGGGTCCACTCCGGCCAGGGATGCCAGCTGGTCCACATGGGATTCCCGGGCAAAAGCGTTGTTGCTCGATCCGGGCGCGCGCCAGGCGCCGACCGCAAAGGGATGGATTCCGGGCGGTCCCTGGAACCCGCCCACCGATGACGTGCGATGGTGGGGGATGTCGTAGAGGTGCTCCGAGGCGCGTTCGCCGGCGAAGCGGACCTCGTAATCCCAGAAGGCAATCCGTCCGGCGCTGTCGAGGCCCGATTGGATCTTCACGATCGAGGCGGGCCTGAAGGTGTCATTGAAGAACTCCTCCTCGCGCGTCCACATGACCTGCACGGGGCGTCCGGTGGCCTTGGAGAGGAGCGCGGCCTCGACCGCCTGAAGGTTGAAGGACTTCCCGCCAAATCCGCCCCCCACGAACGGCGTGATGACCCGGACGCTTTCGATGGGAAGGCCGATCGCCTTCGCAATCTCCTCGCGCGCCCCGAAGGGATTCTGGGTGGAGGCCCAGACCGTCGCTCGGCTGCCCTCCACGTGGGCGAGCGCCGTATGGGTCTCCATCGCGGCGTGGGCCACGTAGGCGCCCAGGTAGGTTTGGTCGAGGCGCTTCACCGCGAGCGCGCGGCCCACGCTGAGATCCCCCCCGTGGGCCACCACCTTCGGCTCAACGTTTGCCTGTTCCAGGTGGGAGTAGATCGACGTGTCGTCCAGCGTGGACGGCGAAGGGGCGAACACCGCCTTGACCTTTCCCAAGGCATCCTCAGCCACGTCGGGAAACTCGTGCAGGACGGCGATCAGGTCGGACTGCTGAACGAGCACCACGCCCTCGACTGCCTTGGCTGCCGACGTGTCGACGCTCGTCAACGTGGCCCCATGGGCCGGCGCGCGCAGGACGTGGGCATAGAGCATCCCCGGCAGGCGGATATCCCCCGCGTAGAGGGCCTTCCCAGTCACCTTGTCGCGCGAGTCCCGGCGAAGGAGCGGCTTGCCGATGGAGTGGAACTGGTCCGGGGACTTAAGGCTCGGTTTCACCGTGACCTGCCGCTCGATCGTCTTCCCCTGGGTCAATTGGCCGTAGGTGACTCTCCGGGTCGGGTCCTTGGTATCAATGACCACGCCGTCCTGCACGGTGAGCTGGGTCACGGGCACGTGCAAATTCTCGGAGGCCAGATCCAGCAGCACCGACCTGGCCTCGGCGGCGGCCTTCCGCAGGAGCGGGCCAAAGTACCTCGTGGTCATGGACCCCCACGTTCCCTGGTCAAACGGGCAAAGGTCCGTGTCGCCCATGACCATGCTGACATCGTCGACCGAGACATCGAGGTCTTCAGCGAGCATCTGCGGCAGAGAGGTGATCGGGCCCTGGCCCATCTCGATCTTGCCGGTGTAGCACGTCACGTGTCCGTTCTCGTCGATGCGCAGGTATGCATTGAAGCTGCTGGGTTCCTTTGGCCTGAACGTGGTGGGATGCGCCGCCTCCGACTCCCCGGCGCCCCGGAGTCGCCCGGCCACCACCCAGATGAACAGTCCGGAGCCCAAATTCCGGATGAACTGGCGTCGTGTCGCGAGGGTGGCCTCGCCCGTGGACTCGCGAAGGGGATCAAGTGGGCTCATGAGGCGGCCGCTCCTTTCATGGCCGTTGCCGCTTCCAGAACCGCGTCGACGATGCGCATGTGCGCGCCGCACCGGCAGAGATTGTCGTCCATTCCGGCGATGACCTGGTCGCGCGTCGGATCGGGGTGACGCTTCAGAAAACCATACGCGGTCAGGATCATGCCGGACGTGCAGAACCCGCATTGCAGGGCGTCATGGGCGATGAAGGCCTCCTGGAGGGGATGCAGCTTCTCCGCCTCCGCCAGGCCCTCGATGGTCACCACGTATTTTCCCTCGACCGACTTGAGGTCGACCGAGCAGGAGCGCACCGCGCGATTATCCACGAGAACGGTGCACGCCCCGCACTGCGAAATGCCGCATCCATACTTTGGGCCCGTCAAGGCGAGGTCGGTGCGCAGCACCCAGAGCAGCGTGCGGTCAGGCCCGGCGCTGATCTGCACGGGCTTGCCGTTCAGGTGGAATGAAACGGTTTCAGGCATGGGGGATTGGAACGGGAGAGGCTCCAAATATCCGGCCGCGGGGGAAATGGGGTTTCATGGCGGGGGTCGGCGGAGCGTGATCTCTGGAAGGGGCGATCGCGCGAAGATACCACGCCTCTTTCCCAAGCGCCCTATCCTAGAGCCAAGGGTGGCGGGAAGGGGAGATTAAAAGCAAAGGCGCTGACCTTGTGAGCCATTCGGTCACGGGAGCCCGAACCCGCTCCTCTATATAAGAGAGGAGTCCCGGACTCCTGGGCATGCCGTACAAGATCCGCGCTCTTTTTGGCATCGAATGCGCGGTGCTGGCGAGCCCCCCGGGATACAGTCATGCAACTGGGATTTTATCCGTCCCGGCCCGTCATGGTATGAACTCAATCCCCGCACGTGTGCCGAGCCTCGCAGAGAAGGCCGTTTCCGCGGGCGTCGTTGTCCTTTTGTGCGGGGTGCTGGGCGGGATGCTCCTGGCCCAGGCGCACTTTAGCCCCCCGGTTCGGGTGGCCGGAGCCTTGGCGCTCGGCGCGCCACGACCCGCGGAATCCATTGCGCCGGGCCTCTTTGCGACGTGGCCTGCGGGAATTTCCCCGATGGGGCCCGCCGAGACGTTCCCCGCGGCAACCCTCTCGGACAAGATCGACGGAAAGGCCGAGCTGTACCTTTCGGCGGGCTTCGTGAGGCTGGCATGCCAGCGAGCCCGGTCGGGGGTGGGGTCGGATTCCTGGGTTGAATTCTTCGTCTACGAGATGGGGACGCCCTCAAACGCCTACTCGGTCTGGAGCTCCCAGAAGCGCCCCGATGCCTCGGACGCGGGCGTGGGGGATTACAGCTACCGCGCCGAAAACGAGTTATGCATGGTGCACGGGCAGTTCTACGTCGAGGTGGTCGGTGCTGACAGCGGGGAATTAAACCGCAGGGCCGCGGAATCCCTGGCGAAGGCGTTTGTCGCGGGGACCCCCGTTAAGGCGCATGCGAATCTGCAATCCGAGCAGGCTCTTTTCCCCGTGCAGGGACTGGTCCCCGGCAGCATCGCGCTCGTCCCGTCGGACGTGTTCGGTTCGGATCGGTTGAAGGCCGTGTTCGTGGCGCACTACCAGGACGGCGCGGCGGCGGTTACCCTCTTCATGGCCCGCCGCGGGGCGCCGGCCGATGCCGAACGGGAGGTGGCCGAGTTCGGCACATTCCTTGCGCAGGATTGCGATGGGAAGATCGTGGCGCCCGGGGGCAAATCTGTCCGGCCGGGATTGCTTTCGGTGTTCGACCTTGGGGGCAGCTTTGACGCGGTGTTTTCCGAGGGGCCCTACCTGGCCGGCGTGCACCAGGCGCCGAGCGCCGCGTCCGCAGAGCGGTGGGCGGAGACCCTCCGGCAGCGGATAAGGGGAGGAGCGCCATGAAGGAAGGCGACATAGGCCCCCTCTCTCCCCGCCGCGAATTCCTGAAGCGGGGCCTTCAGGCCGCAGCAGCGCTGGCTGCGACCGGCGGCATGGGGGCCTGGCTCTGGAACCGCCATCCGCCGGGGGACCTGAGCACCGAGAAGGCCTTTGATCCGCGCAAGGATTTCGCGATGGGAATCGAGGGCCCGAGGATGAGCATCGCGGCCGGGCAGGACCGGGCGGTGATGCTCAGGACCGCGCTCAAGGCCCTGGGCGGCATCGAGCGCTTCATCAAGCGCGGCGACCGGGTGCTCATCAAGGTGAACGCGGCCTTCGCCACGCCGGCCGCACTCGCGGCCACCAGCCATCCGGCGCTCGTGGCGGAGATCGTGCGCCTCTGCAGGACGGCCGGGGCCTCCTCGGTCGTGGTGACCGACAACCCGATCAACGACCCGGCGAGCTGCTTTGAACTGACCGGGATAGGCCAGGCGGTGCGGCAGTCGGGGGGCGATCTGTTCCTTCCCTACGCCGGGGCCTTCCGCAAGGGGTCGCTCCCGGGCGCCAAGCTGATCCGCAACTGGCCGGTCATGCAGGAACCCTTCAAAGGGGTGACCAAGCTGATCGGCGTGGCCCCGGTCAAGAATCACCAGCGGGCCGGGGCCTCGATGACGCTGAAGAACTGGTACGGGCTCCTGGGCGGCAGGCGCAACCAGTTCCACCAGGACATCGACGGGATCATCACGGAGCTTGCGGCGCTCGTGCGTCCCACGTTCGTCATCCTCGACGGCACCCAGAGCATGATGACCAACGGGCCCACCGGGGGGTCGCTGGCCGACTTGAAGGACACCCATGCGCTGGTCGTGAGCACGGATCCCGTGGCCGCCGACGCCTTTGGCTGCACCCTTTTGGGAAAGACCGTCCACGACCTTCCCTATCTGATCCGCGCCGGGGAACTCGGCCTGGGTGCGGTGGACTACGAATCCCTGCGGCCCATAAGGGTCGAGGCCAGAGCCTCCTAAAGCGCATGCGCATCACCACCGCACGACGCATCGCCCAGGGGTTCTTCTTCGCACTGTTTGTCTGGCTGTGCGTCGTGTCCGCCGTGGGAACGGGCTGGTCGCAATGGCGCGGATGGCCGATCCGCTGGTTCCTCCAGCTCGACCCCCTGGTGGCCCTGGGAACGGTCCTCACGACCCATTCGCTCTATCCCGCCCTGGGATGGGCTCTGGGGATCGTTGCGCTGACCCTCCTCTTCGGCCGGGTGTTCTGCGGGTGGCTCTGCCCCTTCGGCGCCCTCCACCAGTTCACGGGATGGCTTGCGCGTCTGAGGCAGCGCCCCAAGCAGCGCATGCAGTCCAATGAGTACCATCCGGCGCAGACCCTGAAGTACTACCTCTTGGCCGCCCTGCTGGCGGCTGCCGTGTCCCCGCTGGGTGGCAGGGCCCTGGCCTCGCTGCAGACCGGGCTGCTCGACCCGATCCCGCTCGTCCACCGCTCCGTCAACCTTGCGGTGCTCTCGCTTCTGGGAGCAGGCTCGGCCGGCGACCGCTTCTACACGGGGGCCGGGCTGATCGGGCTCCTTTTCCTTGGGTTTGTGCTCCTTAACCTGGTCGTGCCGCGGTTCTACTGCCGCTTCCTCTGCCCGCTCGGGGCGCTCTTGGGAGTCCTGGGCAGGTTCGCCCCCTGGGGGATCTCCGTGGCCAAGGCCGAGTGCACGGAGTGCCGGCTCTGCGACAGGGACTGCGAGGGGGCGTGCCGGCCGAGCGGCCCCTTTCGCGCCAGTGAATGCCTGATGTGCATGAACTGCATGGACGACTGTCCCACGAAGCACTCCGTCGGATATGCGCCCAGGCCGTCGCCCGCGGGCGAGATCCCCCTGCCCGAGATCTCAAGGCGGGGGTTCCTCGCGTCGGTCGCCCTTGGGCTCACGGCCGCACCGCTCACGCGGCTTGGCGGCGCAACCGCGCGCAACTGGCCCGCCGGCCTGATCCGCCCGCCCGGGGCCGTGTCCGAGGAGGAATTCCTCGCCCGCTGCGTCAAGTGCTGCGAATGCGTGCGCGTCTGCCCGACCAACGCCATCCAGCCGGCGGGGTTCGAGTTCGGCTGGGAGGCGCTCCTGACGCCGGCGATGAACTACCGCATCGGAACGAGCGGCTGCCAGCTCGACTGCATCGCCTGCGGCCATGCCTGCCCGACCGGGGCGATCCGGCCCCTTTCCCTTGAGGAAAAACGGGGCGGAGGATCAGCGGGCGACCTTCCGATCCGCCTGGGCCTGGCGTCCGTCGACCGGGGCCGCTGCCTTCCCTGGGCGACCGGCCGCCCGTGCATCGTGTGCGAGGAGACCTGTCCGGTCTCCCCCAAGGCGATCACGGTGGACGAGATCGACCAGCAGCGCGCCGACGGGACGAGCGTTCGCCTGCAGCGTCCCGTTGTCGATCCCTCCCGCTGCATCGGATGCGGCGTCTGCGAGCATGAATGTCCGCTGAGCGGCATGCGGGGCATCCGGGTCGTGGCGGACAACGAGTCCCGCCAGTCGGAGCATTCGGTACTTTTACGCCATGAAAACTGAAAATGATTCCATCTCCCGCAGGAGGTTTCTTGCGGTGGCCGGCACCGTCGGATTGGGCTCAATGCTCACTCCTGCCAGCGTATGGGGGGCCGCACTAGCCCCCGCGGCGGTCGGCCGAAAGACCTTCGGCCGCACCGGTGTCGAGGTGTCGGCCCTTGGACTGGGCTGCATGTTCGACATCATCGACAACCAGGTGATCCTCCAGAAGGCGCTCGACCACGGCGTCACCTACTGGGACACCGCCGCAGTCTACGAAAAGGGCGGCAGCGAGCGCGGCATCGGGATGTTCCTGGACAAGAACCCCTCGGTGCGCCAGCAGCTCTTCATCACGACCAAGGGCAAGGTCTCGGAATTGTCGCGCACCCTCGACGAGTCGCTGGCGCGCCTGCACACGGACCATGTCGACCTGTTCCTCCTCCATGGGATGAGTTCCATCGAGGAGGTGGACCGGCCGGAGATCCGCGCCTTTGCCGAGCGGGTCAAAGGGGAGGGCAAGACACGGTTCATCGGCTTCAGCACGCACAGCAACATGGCGCAGTGCCTGATGGGCGCCTCCAGGCTGCCGTGGATCGACGGCGTGCTCTTCACCTACAACTACCGCGTGATGCACGAGCCCGACCTCGTGGCCGCGGTCGATGCCTGCCATTCCGCGGGCATCGGATTAATCGCCATGAAGACGCAGGGCCAGCGCCAGACCGAGGACACGGCCGCCCACCAGGCGCTCCTGGCGCCGCTGACATCGAGGGGCTTCTCGCCCGGGCAGGCGAAGCTCAAGGTGGCGATGGAGCATCCCAAGATTACGACCGCAATCGTGCAGATGCCGAACATCCGTCTCTGCCGCGAGAACATCGCCGCGGCGCTTGACCAGACGAAGCTTGCCGAGGTCGACCACGCGGTCCTCCAGCGGTATGCCGCGGCCACCTCAAACGGATATTGCGCGGGCTGCCGCAGGCTGTGCGAGCATGCGCTGGGAGGCGAGATCCCGGTCCAGGACGTGATGCGCCACCTCATGTACGCCCGCAACTACGACGGGTCGGTGGACGCGCGCGCCCTTTTTGCGGAGCTGCCGCTCGCCGTGCGCGAGAAGCTGCCGCATCTCGATTGTACCGAGGCCGAGCGCGTGTGTCCCCGCGGTCTCCCGATCGGGCGCCTGATGAGGGAGGCCGCGGAGCTTCTCGCCTGACATGAGCCAACCTGCGGCAGCTTCCCCTCCCCAGTCTCCCAGCGCCCCGGCGGACGCGCGGGTGCCGCTCGGGAAGTACCGCGCGCTTTGCGAGGCGCTGCGCCCCCGGCTGGAACACGGCCTGATCGTCGCCTTTTCCGGCGGGGTCGACAGCGCATTCCTGCTGTGGAGCGCGGAGCAGGAGCGGAAAGCCTCGGGCGGCAGGCTGCTTGCGGTGACGGCGCAGAGCGCCAGCCTGGCGCGCGCGGAGAAGGAGGATGCCGAGCGCTTTGCCAGGCAGCTCGGCGTGGAGCACCGCTGGGAGGAGAGCAGGGAGCTGTCCAACCCCGACTACCTGCGTAACGACGGGCTCCGCTGCTACCACTGCAAGACCGAGCTGTTTCGGATCACGGGTGCCCTCAAGGCGCAGGACGGGTACCGGTTCGTCGCCTACGGCTACAATGCCTCGGACCGATTGGACGCCCGGGCCGGCCACCGCGCGGCACAGGAGAACGACGTCGTCGCCCCCCTGGCCGAGGCGGGGCTCACGAAGGGCGACATCCGCTCCCTGATGCGCGCCTTTGGCATTCCCATGGCCGAGAAGCCCGCGGGGCCGTGCCTGAGCTCCAGGCTCATGACCGGGGTCGCCGTGACCCCGGAGAAGCTCCGACAGGTCGAGGAGATGGAGTGCCTCCTGCGCGGGCTGGGCGTCCGCGAGGCACGCGTGCGCCTTCACGAGCAGGGGGATCGGCGCTTCCTGCGCATCGAGGTCGGCCCCTTGGACATGGCGAAGGTTGTGGCGGCCCATGCCGAGCTGGTCCTCGAGGGAGCGGCCCGCGGCTATGACCGGGTGCTGCTGGACCTGGCCGGCTACCGGATGGGCGGAGGGACGCGGTAGCGAACCGACTATCATGGACGACAACGCACTCATCAGCCTGCTCGCAGCGGTGAAATCCGGCGCGGTATCCGAATCCGACGCGCTCCGGCAGCTCAAGAGCGGCCCGTTCCGCCGCTCCGACTTGGGGCATTCCCGCCCCGACCACCATCGGAGGGCCAGGCATGGCCTGAACGAGGTGGTCTATGGGGAGACGAAGTCGGTCGAGCAGATCCTGGCCATCGTCACGGACCTTGCGACATCGGGCGCACCGGTCCTGGTGACGCGGCTCCAGCCCGAGAAGATTGAGTCGCTCAAGGCACGTTTCCCCACGGGAAGACCCAACGCGCGCGCGCGCACCTTCATCGCCAATCCCCCAGCGATCGTTCCCCCTGCGGGTTCTGAGCCCCATGTCGCCGTGGTGGCGGCCGGAACGAGCGACCTCCCCGTGGCGGAGGAGGCCAGCGAGGTGTGCATCGCCATGGGTGTCGCCCACCTGCTCATCTGCGACGTGGGGATCTCCGGGCTGCACCGGCTGCTCGACCAGGTCGAGGTGCTCCAGAACGCCACGGCGCTTGTCGTCATCGCCGGCATGGAGGGGGCCCTCCCGAGCATCGTCGCCGGGCTGGTCGGGCGCCCCGTCTTCGCGGTGCCGACCAGCGTCGGCTACGGAGTCGGATTCGCAGGCGTGACGCCGCTCCTTGCCATGCTCAATTCATGCGCGCCCGGGGTGACCGTGAGCAACATCGACAATGGCTTCTCCGCCGCCTTTGCCGCATGCCAGGTCGTGCGCGCCGTCAAAGGGGCGGCTCGCGTCTCCCCATGAGCCTGGCCGTCTACCTCGACAGCGTTTCCGGAGTGGCCGGCGACATGTTTGCGGCGAGCTTTGTGGACGCGCGCGTGGTTGCCGCGTCCGAACTCGAGGGGCTGCCGTCGCTCCTCGGGCTTGCGGGGGTGGAGATCAAGGTCAGCACCGTCCTGCGCGCCAATGTCCAGGCGACGCATATCCGGGTCGTTTCAGGCCGGGAAGGCGCATGCGAACCCGGGTCTCCGGGGGCCGAGGAGATCCACCTGCCGCTGCCGATCGAGGGGTTTGCGGGCGGCCATGTGAGCCTGGGCGATATCCGGCGCCTGCTTGCGGGCGCCAAGCTGGACGAGCCTGTGCGGATTCTTGCCGGCAGAATCTTTGAGCTTCTCGCGCAGGCCGAGGGCGCCTCGCACGGCTACGCGGCCGACCAGGTCGCCTTTCACGAGATCGGGTCGGTCGACTCGATCCTGGACGTCGTCATGGCCTCCTACTGCGTGAACAAGCTGGGGGCCTGCCGGAGGTACGCCTCTCCCGTGCGGCCGGGTCGGGGGTTCGTGAAGATGGCCCACGGGACCTTCCCGATCCCGCCTCCCGCCTCGCTCCGGCTGCTCGAGGGCATGCCGGTGGCGCCCACTCCCTCCGCGGTGCTCCGCGAGAACGTCGAGCTTTCGACGCCCACGGGGATCGCGATCCTGAAGGCCCTGGAACCGCAGTTTGTAAAGGAATTGCCTCCAGGAATGGTGCAAACGCACGGATTGGGCGCGGGGACGATGGATCTCGGGGCGCTACCCAATGTCTTCAGGATCGTCCTCTTTGACGAGGCCCAGGCGCCGGTTCCCGTGGGTCCGTACGATCGGGACCAGGTGGTGGAGATCACCTGCAATGTCGACGACGACACCGGGGAGCACCTCGCCTGGATGGTGGCAAAGCTCCTGGAACGCGGCGCGCTGGACGCATGGCTCACGCCGCTCACGGGGAAGAAGGGGCGGCCGGCCACCTGCCTGTCGGTGCTGGCCACCCAGGAGGACTGGGTGGCGACGGCAGACTGGATCATGGTCAACGGCACCACGTTCGGGCTGCGTTACCGTCCCTGGGACCGCCTCAAGCTCATCCCGCAATTTGAAAGCAGGGAGACCCCCAGGGGCCCGGTGACCTACAAGCTCGGCGCGACAAAGGACGGGCGAATCCTAAAGGAGAAGCCGGAGTTCGAGGACGTTAAGGCTTCGTGGGAAAATCCGAGGGGATAGGCGTGCCGCAGGCGAACCCAATGGGTGCACCCCCGGGACGCTTTTGCGCGTACGGTTCCCATACGTGCAGAACAATAGGGAGTTCCGAATTTGGATGCTGATCCCTGACCCCGATTTTCCCAGTAAACCGTCGCATGACGGCATACGCCTCTGTCATAATCTGGGCCCCAAGACGCAGTATTCCTTGCGAGCCGGGGGAGGCTTTCTTTCTAATGACCCCTTATATCATGCAATTCGGCCATTTTGATGACCAAGCCAAGGAGTATGTCATAACGCGACCCGACACGCCGCGTGCCTGGAGCAACTACCTTGGATCGCTCGATTATGGCGCGATCATCACGAACAACGCCGGCGGGTACAGCTTCTACAAGAGCGCCCTTACAAGCCGCTTCCTGCGCATGCGGTCCAATTCGGTGCCGATGGACCAGCCCGGGCGCTACTTCTACCTGAGGGACCAGGAGACGGGTGACTACTGGTCGTCCTCGTGGCAGCCCGTCGGCAAGCCCCTCGCCAAGTACAAGAGCACCTGCCGGCACGGCACGGCCTACACGGTCATCGAATCCCGCTATTCTGGAATCGAGACGCAATCCACCTATTTTGTCCCGCTCGGGCAGGCCTTCGAGTACTGGCGCCTGAAGGTCACCAACAGGTCCAAGAAGGAGCGCCGCATCTCGGTGTTCACCTACTGCGAGATGGCGAGTCCCTGGGCGATGCCCAACGACCTCTCGAACCTCCAGTACTCGCAGTTCATCACGAAGGCCACGGTCGAGCAGGACATGCTCGGGATGGCGGTCCACCCTTACTTTGCGTTTGACCCGAAGAACCTCATGGGCTGCCACCGCCTCTGGATGGCGCTCGTCGGGGCGCCCCTCGCCGGCTATGAGACGGTCCGCGAGCGTTTCCTGGGATCGATCTACAACACCTACGCCAATCCCCAGGCCGTCGTCGACGGAAAGTGCTCCAATTTCCTGGCCGAGGGAGGAAACGCCGTCGGGACGCTCCAGGCCGAGATCACGCTCCAACCGGGTGAGACCCGCGAGCTGATCGCGATGCTGGGCCTCGGCACGCCGGAGTCGCACGGCTACCAGGCGCGGAGCGAGTTCGGTTCGCCCGAGCGCTGCGAGGCCGAGCTGCAGAAGCTCACGGCCCACTGGCATGGCCTGCTCTCCGGACTCAGGGTCAAGACGCCCGATGCGGAATTCGACTCGATGGCCAACGTCTGGGGCGCCTACAACGCGCTCATCACCTACACCTGGTCGAGGCATGCCTCGCTGATCTATAACGGCGAGCGCGACGGGCTCGGGTATCGCGACACGGTGCAGGACTTCCTGGGCGTGATGCCGCTCCTTGGGGAGCAGGTTCGTCCGCGGCTTGAGCTCATGCTGACGGGCCAGCTGGCCCATGGCGGGGCGATGCCCGTGGTGCAGCCATTTAGCCATGATCCCGGGCACATGCCGGCGACCAAGACGGAGGAGCTCAGGTCCGACGACACCGAGTGGCTGTTCAACGCCGTGCCGGACTACGTCGCGGAGACGGGCGACATCGACTTCTACAGGAAGGTCCTGCCCTACGCCGACCATGGGGAGGCGACGGTCCTCGGGCACCTTCGCCGCGCCCTTGAGTTCAATCTCGAGCGGTCGGGCAAGAACGGCCTTCCGTGCGGCCTGAGCGCCGACTGGAACGACTGCGTGAAGATGGGCCATGACGGTGAGTCCGTGATGGTGGCCTTCCAGCTCTACCTCGGCCTGGGAACCTACGCGGCGATCTCGGAGAGGCTCGGCCTGCCCGAGGAGGCGGCCTGGGCGCGCTCGGAGCGGGCGAAGCTGGAGGAGAGCATCCAAAAGGCCACCTGGGACGGCGAATGGTTCCTGTGGGCCATCGGTGCCGACGGGCACCGCTACGGCTCGAAGCTCGAGACCGAGGGCAGGATCTACATCAACACCCAGGTCTGGTCCGTCATCTCGGGCGCCGCCACGGGTGCCCAAGGCCGGTCATGCATGGACGCGCTCAAGCGCGAGCTCGCCACGCCCTACGGCATCACGCTGAGCGCTCCGCCCTTCACCCACACGCCGCCGACAGTGATGGGGGGCGTCATTTTCAACCACGGCATCAAGGAGAACGGGGGCATCTTCTGCCACACGCAGAGCTGGGCCGTGATGGCCGAGTGCCTGCTGGGCAACGGGGACCAGGCCTATGAATACTACCGGGCCTTCATGCCGGCGGCCTACAACACCCGCGCCGAGGTGCGCGAGATCGAGCCCTACGTCCACTGCCAGACGACCTACGCCACGTGCAACCGCAATGCCGGGAAATCGGCCACGCCGTGGCTTTCCGGGACCGCCTCATGGAGCCACCATGCCGCGATCCAGTGGATCCTGGGCGTACGACCCGAGATCGACGGGCTCCGCCTGGATCCCTGCATCCCCAAGGCGTGGCCGGGCTTCACCATGACCCGGGTATTCCGGGGGAAGACCGTGAAGATCACGGTCAAGAACCCGAACGGGGTGTGCAAGGGGGTCAAGGCCCTGGTGATCGACGGAAGGACCGTGCAGGGCAATCTCGCGCCGCTTGACCGGATCAAGGACGGGACGAAGATTGTCGCGACGCTCGGCTGAGCGGCACCGGCGTGGCGCTATCGGTCCTCCTTAATGGGTGAGGGCAACCAGGAGGATACCGAGCGAGATGGCGGCGGTGAGCACATAAAACACGGTCTTTTTTTCGACCATGGGTTCTAGGCGGGCGGTATAGCGTACGCGGGAAGTCGAGTTTGCCATGGGCTCCATGGAGCATCGCTAATGCCAATTGAAACGCCGGGCACCGAGAGGGCCCGGCACCCGTCCGCTCAACCCGCGTTCGATTTCGGGAGCACGACCGGCGCGCTCCATTGCGGGTAGCCAGGGACCCGCATCCGTCGACTGTAAAGTGCCGCGCCGTCGGTCGCATACAGCGTGTCAAAGGCGGTTCCTCCCCAGCAGATTCCCTGGACCGGCCCGCACGGGGAGGGCAGCGGGAGGAGGGCCCGGACGCGGCCGTTTCGGTCGCAGACCTGGATGCCGATGCGGGTGGCGGCGTACAGGTTGCCCTGAAGGTCGACTGCGATGTCCTGGGTGCCGCTTTCCAGGGGCATGTCGGCCGCGTGCAGCCAATAGAAGGGTTCGCGGTCCAGGAGCGGACCATCGGCCGCCACGAAGCTGTACACCCGGTTGCCTGCGCTCTCGGCCGCAAAAAGCAGGGTCCCGTCGGGCGAGAATGCAATTCCCGACGCCGCCAGGAGCCCGCGGTCGAGCGGGTCCTTTTTCCCATCGGGATGGATCCGCCAGATCGTGCTCGGCTCGTCGGAATGGAGGCCGGGCTCGGTGACCAGGAGCTCCCCTGCGGGAGTCACCAGAATGCGGTTCCCGCCGATGTCCTCCCCGACTGGATGAGCTTCACCCTGGGCATCGAAGGCCAGGATCTGCCTGGTGGCCGGCGCGGTGGCATAGAGCGTCCCGTCACGGGCAAATGCCTCGCCGCGGATCTCGGGCGTGCCCCGCGAGAACACCTCGGGCTTTCCACCGGTGCCGAGCCGGTAGAGGGCGTGGCTCCCTGCGTCGCTCCAATAGACCTCCCCCTGCGGGCTAGAGGCCAGCCCCGCGAGGGCTCCCGGGACGGCCGGGATCCGCTTCCAGCCGTCGCCGGGCTCGAGGATCGCCGCCAGCATGTCGTTCGCGGAGTGGCCTGCCTCGACGGGTGCGGGCCATCCCTGCCAGAGCCAGCGCAGGACGTCGGGAAGAATGACGTTTCCGGGGCCGCCGTCATGGCCGTGAACGCCCCAGGCGTGCTGCACGTCATAGCCCGCAAACGAAAGCGCGGCCTCGATGTTCTCGTTCGCCATGAACCAGGTCCCGAACAGGGGATTCCAGGCGTCCGTCGCGCCGTCCTCCAGAAACACCCGGATGGCCTTGGGCTCGGTCTTCCGGATGAGCACCGGGTAATCGTTGCCGCCGCGCATAGCGACAAAGGTCCCGATCATGCTGTAGACCCGGCTGAAGGAGTCGGGCCGCTGCCACGCCAGGGTGAAGCTGCCGATGCCCCCGGTGCTTGCGCCCATCACCGCGCGATCCTTGGCGTCATGGGAAAGATGGAGGGGGCGGCCGTCCTTAGTCTTTAGTCCCTCGACTCGCGGCAGGAGCTCGTCGATCACGAATCCCGGGAAGACTCCGTTTGTGCTGTCGAACTCGTAGGATCGGTTCCAGCGGTAGGCCGTGCCGCCTTTTTCATTGCGCACGGACCCCGAGGACAGCCCGACGGCGATCGTCACCGGCATGTCCCCCCTGGCGATCAGGTTGTCGATGACCAAAGGCTCATTCTCGCCGAGGCCATCCAGGCGAAGCAGCAGGCAGGCGGGGTGCGACGGGTCGTACTGCGCGGGAACGTAGACCCTGAAGCCGTTCTCGGTCCCGGGGTAGGCCCTCGGGTTTGAAATCACCCCCTCGATGAATTCCCCGTGCGGCACGCCCGGGTGCATCTTGGAATCCTCCGTGAGCGGTCCCTGCAGCTCGCTCCGGATCCTTTGGATGATCTCGGGGACGACCGCCTGCGGCTCGGCCCTTGCCGCGCTCGTTGCGAGCAGCGCCATCGCCAGGGTGTTTCGGAGGATCATGGGTTGATGCGGTAGACGCAGAAGCTGGCCCCCTTGATCTCCAAGCGGGCATCGGTCCCGGAGACGGTGAGCGTGCCGCCGTCCCCGGCAAGCAGGGTGGGGGAACCCGCAGGCGCAAGGCCGAGCGGGAAGCTGGCCCTTGCAGGATGATCGGAGGGGTTGAGGGCCACGAGGACATGGGCCGTCCCGAGGCTCCGAAGGTAGACAAAGGGATAGAGGCCCTTCTGCGCGAAAAGGGGCCTGAAATCGGCCTGCGCAAGGAGGGCGGTCTCGCTGCGGCGGAGCGCCACCAGGGCGCGCACGAACTGCAGGAGCGAGTGGGGGTCCCTCTCCGCGTCCTCAACGGTGGGCGCGTCGGCGCTCGGGTCGACCGCGCGGTAAAGATGGGCGGGATCGGCTGCCGAGAACCCAAGGTTTGGACCGGGTTTCCACTGCATCGGCGTGCGGGCTCCGGCCCGGGTGCCGTAGCTGCCCTCGGTGAAGGGAAGGCCCTCGAGCTGGCGCATCCCGATCTCGTCACCGTAGTAGAGGAAGGGAGTGCCGGGCATGGTGAGCTCGAAGGCGTAGATGATCTCGATGTCCCTGCGCGTGCGCCCCTCCCGCCGGATGCGCGGCAGGTCGTGGTTCGCAAAGGGCAGCGAGATGAATCCCATGTCCCGGGTGGCCTCATACTGCCTCATGTAGGCGCCGAGGAAATAGGTGATGTCGCCGCCGCCCTTCGCGGAGAAGAACGCGGGACGGCCCGCCTCGCCCTGGAAGAGGCTCGGGTACTCGGGGATCCAGTGCAGGAAGTCGGCGTTGAAGCCGCCGTTGAGCGCGGCGATCGGGTTGGACCACTCGGACACGAGGAAAAGGTCGGGGTGTTCCTTCTCAAGCCGGGTGCGCACGCCCCTCCAATACGCGGCGCACGCGCTGCCGTCGTCCCCCTTCACCAGGGAGCCCGCCATGTCGACCCGGAAGCCGTCGCATCCGAGGTCGAGCCAGAAGCGCAGGGCCCTCTCCATTTCGGCCTTCATCGCAAGGACGTCGGGATGGTCCACCGGGAGCTGCCAGGGCTGGCTCGGGTCGGGGTGCGCGAACCCGTAGTTGAGCGCCGGCTGGTGCCAGAAGAAGTTCGTCAGGTAGCAGCCGTCGCGCTCGCTGTACCCCTGGATGAACGCGTACTGGTTGCGGTCGATCCCCGAGAACCAGGTGCGGTCGGTCCAGATGTACCAATTCGTGTACCGGTTCCTCCCCGCCTTGGCGGACTCCTTGAACCACGGGTGGTCGACCGACGTGTGTCCCGGCACGAAATCGATGATGACGCGCAGGCCCCGCTTGTGGGCCTCGGCAAAAAGCCGCCGGGCGTCCTCGTTCGTGCCGTAGCGCTTCGCCACCGAGAAATAGTCCGTCACGTCATAGCCGGCGTCGCGGAAGGACGACGCGTAGAAGGGGTTCAGCCAGATCGCCGCGACGCCGAGGCTCTTCACATAGTCGAGCTTCTCGATGATGCCGGGCAAGTCGCCGATCCCGTCCCCGTTGGAGTCCCTGAAGGTCTGCGGGTAGATCTCGTAGAACACCGCATCGCGCGCCCAGGCCGGGCCCGGCCCTGCCTCCGGCAAGGGGACGGCAAGCAGGGCTCCCAGGGGATAGAGCATGGTTCCGAGAAGGAGGGTGAGCCGGGGGAGGGGAAAGTTCACGTTCGCCTTGGATACACAGGCCTGTGCGGGGGTCTTGGCAATCAGGCCCGGGGCATTTTCCGTGGTTATTAGGAGGAGTTCAATGCCTGCGAAGGGACCGTGCGTCTCACGGGCCGTCCGACAAGGGGGAGGGCGGCACCGGCCCGGTGGGCCACGCGGACGGCTTGCCGCTCATCTGGAGGGCCAGGGTGCCACCGGCCATGATGTCGGCGTGACGGATCCATGCCGCTGCGAGCGGCTTTCCATTGAGCGTGGCGGAGGTGACGTAGATATTTTCCCCGGAAAGGTTCAGGGCCTGGATCGTGAAGGTCCTTCCGTTGGCGAGCTTAAGGCTGACCGAGGGGAACTGGGGTGTCCCTATCAGGTAATAGTCCTGGCCCGCATTGGGGAAAATGCCCAATGCGCCGAAGGCGTACCAGGCCGCCATGGCGCCCGAGTCATCGTTGCCGGGAAGCCCGCCGGGCGTGGCGGCATAGTTCTGGGTGACGATGTGATGGACGCGTTCAGCCGTCTTGTCGTAGCGGCCGGCCCAGATGTAAAGATAGGGGGTGAGGAAGAAGGGCTCGTCCGTCACGTCGCAAAGGCCAGGCGTGTCAAAGAGCGCGTCGAGCCGGCCGACGAACCGCTTCGGGCCACCCATCTTGGAGATGAGCCGGGCGACGTCCTGCGGGGCGAAGAAGGAATAGGTCCAGGAGTTTCCCTCGTAGAAGGTGTCTCCAAACCAGGAGCAGCCCTCCGCCGCCTTGAAGGGCTCCTTCCATGCCCCGTTCCGGTGCCTGGACCGGATGAAACCCGAGTACCCGCCGTCCGAGAAGTTCGGGTCCCAGAGGTTCTCCCACTGCCCCGCGCGCTTGAGGTACTTGGCCGCGTCGTCGGGCTTGCCCAATCCCCGCGCCATCAGGGCGATCCCAAAGTCGTTGTAGGCATACTCCATCGTCTTCGACGCGGAGCGGTCCACGCCCTCCATGCTGCAATACCCCAGGGTGTGCCAGTCCTCGATCCCGCCCCGGCCCTCCTTGAACTCGTCGACCGGCGGGACCTCGGCGTCCTTGACCACGGCGGCGTAAGCCTCCTCCCAGTTGATGCCCGGCACATGTTTCACAAAGGCGTCGGCGATCAGCGTGTCGGCGTCGCTTCCCCCCTGGGTCCGCCCATTTGCGTTCCCGGAGCGACCGTCGGGCAGGAACCCGTCGTGCCTGGTGATATCGACCAGGGCCCGGACAATGTCGGACTCCCGCTGCTCCGCGACCAGCGTCAGCAGGGGGTTGGACACCCGGAACGTGTCCCAAATGGTGTAGAAGTCGTCGTAGGACGGCTCGCCGGTCTTCCAGAGCGGGTTCTCCCCGGTGCGGTCCGCGGGCATCAGCATGAGGTGGTAGAGGGAGGTGTAGAAGAGCGCGCGCTGCGCAGGCGTCCCGCCGGTGACCTCCACCGGCTCCAGCGCCTTCCTCCAGGCCTCGACGCCCGCTGCGCGTGCTTTCGCGAAGTCGAAGCCCCCGATCTCGCGGGTGTTGGCCCTCGCCTGGTCGATGCTCACAAACGAGATGCCGATCTTCACCAGGACCACGTGGTTGGGGGCGAAGTCCAGCCATGCGCCGGTCAGGATCTGTCCGCCCGACTCCTGCCGTCCGCCCGGGTGCAGGGGATGCAGGTCCTGTCGGTTCCAGGTCCCGAAGCTCGCGGCCGGGGTGTCGGTCACCGCATAGAAGTAGACGGTGAACGGGCGGGTCTGTTCGTTCCACCCTCCGACCAGGGTGCTTGAGCCGGCCACCTCGCTGGGAGAGAGGACCTGCACCGTCGAGGCGATCACCTTCTGGCCCTCCCCGTAGGCCACGCCGGCGTTCAGGCAGTGGCCCGCGTCAATGAGGAGGTGGGCCGCGCCAGCGGCGGGATAGGAGAACCGGTAAAGGGCGGCGCGGGCGGCCGCGGTCACCTCGGCCCGAACGCCGTAGCGCCTGAGGGTCACTCCGTAGTAATTGAGCCGGACCTCCTCGTTGGCGGGGGGCGAGCCGAGGTCGTCGATCGCCACAGGGCCTACGGTGGGCTGAAGCAGGATATTGCCATATTTGCATCCGCCCCCCGTGCCGCTGACGTGGGTCTGGCTGAAGCCGTTGATGTTATCCCCCGGGGAATATCCCGAGTTCTGGTCATTGCCGCCCGTATCCGGTCCGGGCTTGATCATCCCGAAGGGCAGGGAGGGGCCGATGGTCGTATTTCCCCCGCCCGTTGTCCCGATCGTGGGATCGACCTGCTCCACGCCTTCGGCATGGAGCAGCGTTGCCGCGAGACAGGAGGCGAGGCCCAGCAGGCGAGCGCTTTTCCAGGGGGTTATGGTGTCCATAGGATTGCACGCCCCCTCTTGGATGCGTCCGGTGACCGTTTGTGATCACCGGCAGGACTCATGCTGAGGGGTGCTCGGGATCGGAATGTATCGCGTTCTGCGCGTTCTGCCAACGGCCGTTGTTGTTCAACGGAAGACCGGTGTCGGGATTCCCACCTAACCCGTAAGAGTTTGCCGCTCGAGCCATCGGGCCGGGTGCGGGGCTCGGACATTAGGGGGGTCGGTTGCGTCTCAATCGTCACCCCGCGGGCGTTGCCTGAATCCGGGTTAGGGTTGCGGAAAGACGGGCGGGAGTGCGGCATTTTTCAAGCCCAGGCGCGCCGGAGCCAACCCTTGTAAAGTTCATCGAGCTGCGAGTATTACAAGATTGCGCCTTCCCAAAATCTTGCCTTTCTTCCCAGCGCATCCGCCAAATGTTGTTCAAGGAGCAAACATTTAATGCCCTGGATCGGCTGTACCTGAGCCAGAACAAGGCCGACTTCGCGAAGGCAGCAATCGAGGTCATTGAAGGCTGCTTGCCGTCTGTGGTGATCGCCTTTCACGAGGTGACCTTCATGAGGACGTCCGACCAGGTGCACGAATGCCGCGATGCTCGGGCGACGGACGAGGTGCGCCGTGCCTGGGACCGCCAGTCGATGAACAGCCCGGTGGTGCAGTATTACAGGGCGGGGGGGACGGAGCCGGTCATCTCGACCCAGGAGCTGATCTCCGACGTGAAGCTCCGCAATTCCGAGCTCTATGCCGAATGCTGGAAACCCTTTGGGGCGACCCACCAGACGGGCATTCGTATCTGGGACGGCGCCTCGGTAACGGGCGTAAGCATCAAGCGCGACGGCCGGTTCTTCGAGTGCGAGAACGCGCTCCTGAAGACGCTCTATCCCCATTTCTCGCGCGCCTACCGCAACCTGGAGTCAGAGATCTACTCGTTGCGCGCGCTGGGATTCACCCCGAGGGAGTGCGAGGTCCATCACTGGATGGCCGAGGGCAAGAGGGACGGTGAAATCGCAGCGATACTGGGGTGCGCGACAAAGACGGTGGGCAAGCACATCGAGGCCATCTTCGCCAAGCTTTCGGTCGAGACGAGGATGGCCGCCGTTCGCGCGGTCCAGAGATGGCGTCGTCGCCTGAACCCTTCGCCGCCCGCGGGACACGCTGAGGGGAACGGCATCGGGGCGGCCCTTAGTGCAGGAGCTCGGCGGCGCGATTCAGCGCCGTGATTCGGTTGGGGGCGTCCAGTTTGGCGAGCACGTGCTCCACGTGCTTGCCGACGGTCTTGCTGGAAAGGCCGAGGATGCACGCGATCTCGGGGTCGGTCTTTCCCGGGCGACCCAGTGCATCAATTCGCATTCGCGCAGGGTGAAGCCCGCTTTCCTGAGACGGAGGAAGCTCGGGACAGCCTGCACCTC
>Ga0302279_10002020_pt1 | contig 27693 bp, 22 predicted proteins | sample III_Bog_N3_3_FD_194541 | JGI IMG/M metagenome (GOLD analysis project Ga0302279, IMG submission 194541) | Peat permafrost microbial communities from Stordalen Mire near Abisko, Sweden - III_Bog_N3_3 | ecosystem: Environmental > Terrestrial > Soil > Wetlands > Peat | place: Sweden: Abisko... | reverse complement strand
AGCCCATGCCGCTTGCCGGTCGCGAAGTCGTTGAAGTCGTGCGCAGGGGTGACCTTCACCGCGCCCGTCCCGAACTTCATGTCGACGAGAATGGAGTCGGTGATGACGGGCACCTTCCGATCGACGAACGGGTGAAGCAGCATCTTTCCGTGCAGGTGCTTGTAGCGAGGGTCGTCGGGATGCACCGCGACTGCCGTGTCGCCGAGCATCGTCTCGGGCCGCGTCGTGGCGACGACCAGCTCGCCGTCCTGGCCATCGATCTTGTACGCAAACTCGAACAGCTCGCCGTTCGCCCCCTCTTCCGTCTCCACCTCGAGGTCCGACAGCGCGGTCTGGCACTCGGGGCACCAGTTGATGAGGCGCGTGGCGCGGTACATGAGGCCGTCTTCGTGCAACCGGACGAACGCCTCGCGGACGGCGCGGTTCATGTCCGGGTCCATCGTGAACTTGCTGCGTCGCCAGTCGGGCGATGCCCCGAGCGTGCGCTGCTGGAGCGCGATGCGCCCGCCGCTCTCCCCCTTCCACTTCCACACCCGCTCCTCGAACGCCTGGCGCCCGAGGTCGAACTTCGTCTTCCCCTCGCGCGCGAGCTGCCGCTCCACGACGGTCTGCGTCGCGATGCCGGCGTGGTCGATGCCCGGCTGCCAGAGGGTGTTCTTCCCGCGCATCCGGTTCCATCGAATGAGCGCGTCCTCGAGCGTGCACCGCTGCGCGTGTCCCATGTGCAGCGAGCCCGTCACGTTCGGCGGCGGCATCGGAATCACGTAGACGTCGCGCGTGTCGTTCGGATCGTCCGTCGCCTCGAAGACGTGGTTCTCTTCCCAGAACCGGTACCAGCGTGCCTCGACGTCGGTGGGGTCGTACCCTTTGCCGAGCTCTGAAGGGGCGTCGGGGGCGGCTTCTGCGGAGGGCGCGTCGCTCATGGCGACGACCGATTAGCATGAGGACGGGCGGGCTCCGAGAGCCGCCATCGGTGCTACCCTAGCCGCCGTCCGCCATGCATTCTCTCCGCAAAGCGCACCTCTTCGCCGCCGATCGCCTCGCCGTCGTTCTCGGAGCGCTCGCGCTCCTGGGCGGCGCCCCGGGCTGCTCGTCCTCGTCCGCGTCCTGCGTCGCGCAGGGGACGGTGACAGTGACGGTCACGAACGAAGACGTCGACAGCGACACGAACTTCATCTGCAACGCAACGGTCACCATCGGCTCCGCCAGCGGAGGCGCCCCTCAGCCGCTTACGCCCCAGGGGCTGGACGGCTCGAACGTCAACTGCACGTACGTCGTAAATGTCGCGCCCGGTAGCTACACGCTCGTGGCCACAGCGGCGGGCTTCACGACGCTGTCGCAATCGATCGTCATCGAGCAAGCGAACTGCGTAACCGCGTCTCCGACCTTTCGCATGACGCTCTTTCAGAACCCGGCGAGCACGGTCGACGCTGGATCGGCAAACGTGATTCGGGAGGCGGGTGGTCCGGACTGAAGGGATGGTCGACTCGTCACCCCGGCACCGCGTGCGGACCCAAGACGGTCCATTCGACTGGGGAAATACGCTCTCTTTGTCGCTCCCGTGCGCCAAGAGCTCCCGATTTCCCGTCGCACGCTCATCCCACGGGCGCGTGGTGTGCCGATTTCCCGTGCGACGTTCGTCCGACGGGCGCCGGTCGTGACGAGCGATGCTCTCGCTCTTCCGATTGCCCGTGGGACGCGCCCCCCAGGGGCGGGGCCTGTTCCCACAGCGGCGCTCGCCGTTCCGGCCTCCCGTGGGACGTTCGTCCGACGGGCGCCGCTCGTGACGAGCGATGCTCCGGCTCTTCCGATCGCCCGCGGGACGTTCGTCCCACGGGCGCACCATGGCACGAGGGGCGCGCTTCTCGTGGGTCGGGCGTCGATCGGCGCATCGACGTCCCGTGGGACGTTCGCCTCACGGGCGCGAAACACTTCGAGACGCGCGGATCGTGTGCCTCGGGCGTCGATCGGCCTTTGAACTGCCCAGCGGACGTTCGTCCCACGGGCGCTCACCACTCGGGCCGCCCGTGAGACGTTCATCCCACGGGACGACGTCGCGCGTGCACGACATCAGGCAGGATCGCCGGGCCTCCGGCGAACGCAACCTCAGGCCTTCATCAGGCGGGCGATCTCTTCCTTGATGAGGGCTTCGGCGAGCTCCGGGACGACCTCCCATACAACGCGCTCTACGACCTCGCGTGATAGCGCGAGGACCCCTTCGACCTGCTGGGGTGTAAGGCCGAGCTCTCCGAGCTTGCCCGACAGCTGCCCGTTGACCTTCCCTGCGACGCTGCTCGATGCAGCGGCCGGGGCGGGGGCAGCTGGAGCGGGGGCAGCTGGAGCGGGGGCAGCTGGAGCGGGGGCAGCTGGAGCGGCAGCCGGCGCGGGTTTGGCCGGCGCGGGAGCGGGTGCTGCTACCGGGGCGGCCGCGGCGGGCTTCGCCGGAGCTGCGGGGGTAGGTGCAGGAGCCTTCGGAGCAGGCGCAGGGGCCGCCGCGGGCTTCGCCGCTGCCGCCGGGGGGGCCGCTGCCGCCGGCGCGGTTGGCGACGCTGCGTCGGAGCCACCGAACATCAGGGTATGCGCGCGGGCCGGGACAGCAGCTTTGGCGCCGACGCCGACGCCAGCGCCGGCCACGGTCGCAGCGGGAGGAGCGGGGGCCTTGGAGGCCGCCGCAGCAGCCACGGGCGCCGGGGCCGGCGTAGGCGCGGCCGCCGGAGCTGCCGCTGCGACGGGTGCCGGAGCAGGCGTCGCCGCCGGGGCGGGCACGGCTGCAGGACCCGCTTCGTGTGCCTGAACGGCCTTTCGCACCTTCTCCACCATCTGCTGGGTGTCAAAGGGCTTGTCCATGAAGTCGTCGGCGCCCGCGTCCTTCCCCTTCGCGGCGTCGTACGGGTTGTGCCGGCTGGCGAGCAGGACGATGGTCGCCCCCCCGTCACGCTTGCGCATCTCCTTCGCCAGCGCGTAGCCATCGTCGCTACCGAGGACCGTGTCGATCACGAGGACCGCCGGCTCCTCGCTCAGCTTGGCCAGGGCCGCCTGGGCGGAGTCCGCGGTGACGACTCGGTAGTCCCCACCGCCGAAGGTGATCTCTAGGACTTTTCGCATCGTGGCGCTGTCATCGACGGCGAGCAGAGTCTTGGGCACGGGGCAGGTCTCCTGGCCGCGATAGGGGGGCCGCGAAAATCGTTCGTCCTACGATAAGGAGGACGAGAGTAAGCAATACTAGGCGGGCAAGGCCCTTGGGTGTCAAGGGAGCTGCAAACGGACCGGGCGCTTGATTGCTCCCGACACGCGCCCCTCACGTCCGCTCACCCGAGAAGATGCCCCCGAAAGCCATGCCATCGAAGCCGCGCCGCCCCCCCTTCCGTTCAGGCCACCGCTCGTCGAGCGCGTCGCGTTCGGCAGCCCCAAACGCCCCTCCGCCCGTTCAGGCGCTCCCGCGCGAAGCTGAGGCGCCCACGGAAGAAGCGGACGTTGAGGCGGCAGCGTCGCCCGGCCCTGCAGTCGCCCACGTATCGGCTCGTCCTCTCGACGCGGTCGTGAGGACCTTGTTCGGGCTCTCCTGGGGGGATGCACGCGCCCGAATCACGTCGGGCAAGATTCGCGTCGGCGACATCGTCCGCACCGACCCTCTGTTCCGCGTCCGCGACCCCGGCCTCGTGGCCCTTCACATGAACGCCCCCAGGCCGCGGATGCCGGTCTTGCCGGAAGGGGCCATCGTTCACGTCGACGCGCACGTGGTCGTCGTGAACAAGCCTGCGGGGGTCTCGACCGTGCCGTTCGACGAGGGAGAGACAGGGACACTCGACGAGCGCGTGCGCGAGTGGCTCTCCAAGGAGGGACGGCGTGCGCGCGGAGGGGGACGGCCTCCGCTCGGGGTGGTCCACCGCCTCGACAAGGACACGAGTGGGCTCGTCGTGTTCACCCGGACCTGGCTCGCCAAGCAGAGCCTCACGCAGCAGTTTCGCGCCCACACGGTCCTGCGCCGCTATCTCGCCATCGCGACCGGCGACGTCGCCGCCCAGACGTTCCGTTCCGATATCGTCCCGGACCGCGGCGACGGGCTCCGCGGGTCACTCATACGCGGCCGGCGCACCCATGGGCCGCCCGGTCAGGCGCAGCATGCCGTCACGCACGTCACCGTGCTCGAGCGGCTCCCCGCGGGAGCGACCCTCGTGGAGTGCCGGCTCGAGACGGGCCGTACGCACCAGATTCGCATCCATCTGAGCGAGGCCGGCTACCCGCTGGTCGGCGAAAAGGTCTACGTGCGCGACCGCCGACGCGATGGCGGCGACGACGACGCGCACGAGCTCCGCGCCCCCCGCATGATGCTGCACGCGGCCGAGCTGGGGTTCGTTCATCCGGCGACCGAGGAAGACGTGCGGTGGGAGCAAGACCCGCCGCGCGACTTCGACGAGACGCTCGCGAAGCTTCGAGGAGGAAGGCCATGACAGAGCTCCTTGGGCTGCCGTACTCGCCCTGGTCCGAGAAGGCGCGCTGGGCCCTCGACGTGCGCCACGTCCCGTACAAATCCGTGACCTACGCGCCGCTCCTGGGGGAGCTCGGGCTCCGGCGGCGAACTGCGAAGTGGTCCGGACCGGTCTCCGTGCCCGTTCTCTTCGTGGACGGCGGCCGCGCGATCGCCGACTCCGCCGAAATCGCACGCTGGGCCGATACGTGCGGGGACGGGCCGGTGCTGTTCCCGACGGATCTCGAAGCGGACGTCGTTCGCTACGTCGCGCTCTCGGAGAAGGCGCTCGACGCCGGCCGCTGCCTCGCCCTCCACAGAGTGCTTCGCGACGACGCTGCCCTTCGCGAGATGGTGCCGAAGCAGCTGCGTGGGACGGGGGCGCTCGGACGTGCCGGGCTCCGTGCCGCGGAATTCGGCGTCAGGCGAACGCTTCGCAAGTACGGGGCCGGACGCGTCGACGCGGCTATCCATGAGTCGAATCTTCGCGCCGTTCTCGACGAGCTCCGCGCCGCGCTTGCCGGCGCCACCGCGACGGGGGAGCCCAGGACGTTGCTGGGTCGCTTCACGTTCGCGGACGTCGCGATGACGCAGGCGCTCGGCTTCGTGGAGCCCCCGTCCTTCGGGCTCCGCATCGGGGCCGCGAGCCGGCGAACGTTCACGGACGACCGGCTTCGCGAGAGCTACGCCGACTTGGTCGCCTGGAGGAACGCCGTCTACGAGGCCTATCGCCCTCGAGTCTGAGTACTTGCGCGGCTGAGGCAGAATACGTCATGATGGCCAGTCGCTCACCGAACGCGCCCGCGTCGCGGCCCTGAGAGCGCTTAAGCCCACGGGAGGGTCTCGGCATGAGAGCATTCGAACGAAGCGAGTCGATCTGGTCATTGCGGTGTGTCCTCGGCGCGCTCGGCGTCGCGGCGCTCGTGACGGGTTGTGGGAGCAGCACCTCCTCCTCCGGAAACCCCGACAGCTCCACCGGGACCTCGCCCGATTCGAGTCATGCGCAGCCGGATAGCGGTAACCACACGCCCGATGCGACAGCCCATGATGCCGGGCATGACAGCGGGACGGACTCTCACGTCGCGGCCGTTGACTCGGGAAGCGATACCTCGACGGGCACGGTCGACGCCGCGCACGAGTCGTCGTCTTCGGTCGATGCGGCTCCAGAAGCGGAAGGGGTCCCCGACGCGCACGAGGACGTCCACACCGGGGTCGACGCGTCCGACGCCGCCCCTCCGCCCCCCGCCTGCTCACCGAGCTGTCCCATCGGCAACGTGTGCACCGAGGGGCCACAGTGCACTTCGGGGGACTGCACCGGCGGACACTGCGTCGCGCCTGCCTGTTCGCCGACGTGCGCGGGCGGCTTTCCGTGCGCCGCCGCGGACGAGTGCGCGTCCGGCACCTGCACCGCCGGCAAGTGTGCGACCCCCGCGTGCTCCCCGACGTGCGCGGACGGAATGGTCTGCGGTCTGAACGCGGACTGCGACTCGAACATCTGCACGTCGGGCAAGTGCGCGGCGCCCGCGTGCGCACCTGCTTGCCTAACCGGAGGCGTGTGCGGCGCGGACGGCGATTGCGGTTCCGGCACCTGCACCAAGGGCGAGTGCGCTGCACCGACGTGCGCTCCGACATGCTCGGACGGCGCGGGGTGCGGGGCGAGCACCGAGTGTGGATCCGGGTCCTGCGTGGCCGGCAAGTGTGTCGCGCCGACCTGTAGTCCGTCGTGTCCGGACGGCAACGCGTGCGGCGCCAACGCCGACTGCGGCTCGGGGATCTGCACCGCGGGCAAGTGCGCGGCTCCAGCGTGCAGTCCGACCTGCGCGGACGGCGCGGCCTGCGGAGTCGCGGCCGACTGTGGCTCCGGCGTTTGCACCGCGGGCAAATGCGTCGCCCCAGCATGCAGCCCGACCTGCGCGGCCGGCGCCGCGTGCGGAAACGCGGGCGACTGCGCTTCGGCGACATGTACGGCAGGCAAGTGCGCAGCTCCGGCGTGCGCCCCCTCCTGCCCCACCGGCAACGCGTGCGGCCAGGCGGCGGATTGTAGCTCGGGCGTTTGCGCCAACAACGTCTGCTCGTCCGCGACCTGCAGCCCGTCGTGCCCCGACGGTCACGTTTGCGGCGGGAACGCCGACTGCGAGACGGGCTCGTGCGTGGCCGGCAAGTGCACGGCTCCAGCCTGCGCGCCGACATGTGTCGACGGGAACGTCTGCGGCGCCGCGGCCGACTGTGGCTCCGGCATCTGCACGAACGGCAAATGCGCGGCTCCGGCCTGCGCACCCACGTGCGCCGACGGAAACGTGTGTGGCGCCGCGGGGGATTGCGCTTCCGGCATCTGCACCGCGAACAAGTGCGTCGCCCCCGCGTGTGCTCCGACGTGCGCCGACGGCAACGCCTGCGGGGCGAACGCCGACTGTGGCTCTGGCGTCTGCACGGCGGGCAAGTGCGCGGCTCCGGCGTGCGGTCCCACGTGTGCGGACGGCAACGCGTGCGGCGCGAATGGTGACTGCGGCTCGACCGTGTGCACGGCGGGCAAGTGCGCCGCCCCCGCGTGCGCGCCGCATTGCTTGAACAACACTCCATGCGGAGTGAACGGCGACTGCTCCTCCGACGTCTGCGCTGCCGGCGTCTGCGCGGGGCCAGGCACGCAGGCGAACCCAGCCCTCAACTGCTTCGAGATCAACGCGCAGGGCGCCTCGACGGGTGACGGGCTCTACTGGCTGAACGCCGGAGGCATTCCCTTCCAGGCGTACTGCGACATGACGCGCGATGGCGGTGGCTGGACTCTCCTCGAGATCGGTACCGCTCAGGGGACGAGCCTTCGGACCGCGAACTCGGTCGGTACCATCACCTCCCCCACGCAAACGTCGTCGGCGCGTCTCTCGCGGAACGTCGACGCCGCCATCGTATCGGGGGGCAACAACCAGCTCCGCACGGGAACCGCCAAGTACGGGTACCTGTACGACAGCCCGCTGCAGACGGCGTGGGACATCAACGGGTACGGCGCCGTCAGCTTCGGCACGATCGTGACTCCGAACATTTCGTCGGTTTCGCTCGGCGGCCCGACGTACGCGGGTAGCCGCTTCGCATGGCCCTTGGCGGGCATGCCGGAGAACTGCCTCGACTCGGACGGGAGCTCGTCGGAGTGCGGCCCTGGTCTACACATCGGAACGTGGTTGTGCTGCGGCTGGTCCGATATGGGCGACAACGCGTACGTCAACTACAGCACGCTCTGTCCGTCCTGCGACGTGCAGCTCAACAACGGCTACGAGGTCTGGGGCCGGTAGGCACGAACGCGTCGGACCGTGGTCGAGCTACGAGAGCGGGCAAGCAGGCCCGTTCTCGTAGGTCTCAGGCGCCGCTCGAACCAGGGTGCCGAGGCGCTTTCCGGGTACGCTGCGGGACGTCAGGCGGCTGGATAAGTTGCTTGCACCCTTCAGGCGTGACACGCCATCATGAGCATCCGCTCGTCGCAGGCGTCCTGGCTGCTCCGCGAGCGAGCGCCACGTGCGCCACCGGAAGGACCTTGGCATGAGATTGTTCGAGCGAACCGCTTCACCGTCCTCGCTGCGAGGCATCGTCGTCGCGCTTGGCGTAGCTCTGCTGGCCGTAGCCTGTAGCAGCACGGACAACGAAGGGATCATCGACGCTTCGGTCACGCTCGAGGACGGCGGACACGGGGGGACGCACGACGCCACGCACGCCTCCGACACGGGCAAGGACTCGTCGAAGGGCACCCACGATTCGGGCGTCGACGGACAGACCACGGACGGCGCGAGCGAGGGCTCGGCGTCAGCGTGCTCGCCCGAGTGTCCCATCGGAGCCGTTTGCTCGAGCGGATCGACCTGTGCGACGGGCGTGTGCAAGTCTGGGCTCTGCGCCTCGTGCTCGCCGATCTGCGGTCTCGGTGTGCCCTGCACGACGAGCGGCAACTGTGGGTCGGGCGTCTGTACCGGCGGCATGTGCGCGTCGCCCGCCTGCTCTCCCGCGTGCATGAACGGCGCGGGCTGCGGCGAGAACTTCGATTGCGTCTCGGCCAACTGTTCGAAGGGGGTGTGCACGGCGTGCGCCCCGACGTGCGGCGATGGCATCCCGTGCACGGCGTCGAGCGACTGCGGATCGGGCATCTGTACCGGGGGGCTGTGCGCCCCGCCGATCTGCGCTCCGACGTGCACGAACGGCGCGGGCTGCGGCGCCGATGCTGACTGCGCCTCGGCTACCTGCACGAGCGGAAAGTGCGTTGCGCCGACGTGTGCTCCGACCTGTTTGGATGGCACGTCGTGCTCCTCCGCGAGCGATTGCGGGTCCGGTGTCTGCACGGCAGGCCAGTGTGCGGCCCCCTCCTGCGCGCCGACCTGCAGCGTAGGCTCTCATTGCGGGGCCGATGCCGATTGCTCGTCGGGCGCGTGCTCGAACGGCGTCTGCGTGACCTCGACGTGTGCACCGACCTGCCCTGACGGGAGCACGTGCACGTCCGCGAGCGACTGCGGCTCTGGCGTGTGCACGGAGGGCGAGTGCTCCGCTCCGCCATGCGCTCCGACGTGCGTCCTCGGCAGCCACTGCGGCGCCAACTCCGATTGCGCCTCGGGCACATGCGCCGGCGGTACCTGCGTCGCAACGAACTGCTCGCCGAACTGTGGCGACGGGATCCCCTGCACGTCCGCGGCCGACTGTGGCTCCCAGGTGTGCACGGCCGGCAAGTGCGCGTCTCCGACCTGCTCGCCGACCTGCCCGCCCGGCAGTCCCTGCGGAGCGAGCTCGGACTGTCTCTCGGGCGACTGCTCGAGCGGAACATGCATCATCAGCTCGCCCTGCGCGCCCGACTGTGGCGACGGCGTCGCGTGCACCTCGTCCGATGAATGTGGCTCGGGCACGTGCACCTCGGGCAAGTGTGCCACTCCCACGTGCTCACCCTCGTGCCCCGCCGGGAGCCCTTGCGGGGCCGATGGCGACTGCTCCTCCAAGGTCTGCACGTCGGGCACGTGCGCCGCCGCTCCGGCGTGCGCTCCGTCGTGCACCGACGGCGATCCGTGTGGCACGAGCACCGATTGCTTATCCCAGGCCTGCACGGGAGGCGTCTGCGCCGCGCCGGCGTGCTCACCGACGTGCTCGATCGGAGCCGTGTGCGGGGCGGACGGCGACTGCACGTCCGACGACTGCGCGAACGGCAAATGCGTGGCGTGCTCGCCCACGTGCAATGACGGGGTCGCTTGCACGTCGGGCACCCAGTGCGGTTCGGGCGTGTGCACGGGCGGCATGTGCGCCGCGCCGACCTGCGCTCCCCAATGCACCAACGCGATGCCTTGCGGCTCGGACGATGACTGCGCGACGGACCGGTGCACCGCGGGCAAGTGCGGCCCCCCGCCGTGCGCACCCGTCTGTGCCGACGGCACTTCTTGCGGCGCGAATAGCGACTGTGGCTCCCAGATCTGCAACAACGGTCACTGCCAGGTCCCGAGCTGCACGCCGCTTTGCGGGGATGGCAGCGCGTGCGGCGCCAACAGCGACTGTGCGACCCAGGTTTGCACCAACGGCAAGTGCATCCCGCCCCCCTGCTCGCCGATCTGCTCCGACGGAAACGGGTGCGGTGGCGGTGGCGACTGCGGCTCGGGTATCTGCACGTTGGCCAAGTGCATCCCACCGGCTTGCGCGCCCTCGTGCGGAGACGGGACCGGCTGCGGGGCCAACGACGATTGTGAGTCGGGCATATGCTCGAGTGGGAAGTGCGCCGCGCCGGCGTGCTCGCCCACCTGCCCCGACGGGAACACCTGCGGCGCCAACGGCGACTGCGGGTCGGCTGTGTGCACGAACGGCAAGTGCATCGCGCCGACGTGCTCTCCGACCTGCGGCAACGGCAACTCCTGCGGGGGGAGCGGTGATTGCGGGTCGGACGTGTGCACGACCGGTAAGTGCGTCGCGCCGTCCTGCTCGCCCAAGTGCGCCACCGGCAACGCGTGTGGCGCCGGGGGCGATTGCACCTCGGGCAAGTGCACCAGCGGCAAGTGCGGGTAGGAGCACCAGCCCATCGAGGCCGGTGACGGTACCGGTACTAAACTACGCCGGTACCGCCTCGCTCGCCGTCTTCTCGCTCCCCATCCGCTTCACGACGACCATCATCACGCCGAGCACCGCGATTCCGACGAAGGTCGACGCGGCGTCCATCCCGAGCATACCCGTGCGTCCGGCCCACGCGTGCGGCGCCCAGAGCGCCTTGCCCCAGTCGTACGACTTGCCGTCGAGCCAGGTGACGTAGTTGATGGCCTGGTTCGACGCGCTGATGAAGAGCGCGAGCTTCGTCGTCGCGCCGTGCCCCTTACCGACCATCTCGAAGACGAAGGCGTAGAACGCCGCGTAGCAGAGGCCGTTCGCGAACGAGTAGGCGAGGCAGCCGACGGTGAACGTGGTGGCGTTCGTCGGTGCGACGATCATGGCGAGGGCGCACAATGCCGTGATGAAGCCGAACACCACATAGGCGAGCCGACGGTTCATCCGATCGGCCAAGTAGCCCCCCACGAGCGCGCCTGCAGCCGAGATGAGCCCCGAGGCGACCCCCGTGGCGTAGAGGACCATGTTCTCGCGCGTGGTCGGGTCGGACGAATAGTCGAGGGCGAGGGCGCTGAAGAGGTTGAGCATCGCGCCTGTGCCGACGGGCGACAGGCAGATGATCATGCCGGTCCAACCGGGTCGGGATTTCACGGTCTTCCAGAGGTCGACCGCGAGCAGCTTCATCGCCTTGAGCACCGGATGCGTCTCGGGCACCGGTTCGTGGATGAAGAACGCTGGGATCGTGCAGGCGAGGCAAAGCGCCGCCACGATAGCGCCCGTGGCGATAGGGCTCGTGTGCCCGATGAGCCATGCGACCGCGGCGCCTCCGATGGAGGTCCCCGCGAGGTTGCCGGCCGTCTGCCAACCGGACGCGCGCCCCTTTTCGGCTTCGGGAACGACGGACGCCATGATGCCAAGGATGGCGGACGAGGAGGTTGCGACCGCCGCCTGCGCGAGCGTCAGGAAGAGCGTGTAGAGCGCGAGCATCCCGACGGGCCCGAACCGGACGCTGTTGTCGGGAGGGATCAGCGAGGTAATCGCCAGCGTGAGCGCCGTCAGCGCGACCATCACGAGGTACCAGCGCTTGCGCGGCCAACCCGCGTCCAGCGCGGGCGCCCAGAGGAACTTGAGCGCGTGCGGCATGTTCGCGGTGGCCACGATCCCGCCGATGACCGCCATGTCGAGCCCGCGGAGCCGCAGGACGTACGGGACGGCCACCTGGAGGTAGCCGACGGCGATGCCGAACGGCAGGACCAGGATGCCCCAGCACGCGGGGTGGAGTGAGCGCGATGGCAGTGGGCCCACAGGGGGGGGCGCGGCTGGCGTTGCCTCGGGGGCGCGCGCATGAGCGTCAAGCGCGGGCGTCAGTTGGGCGTGGTCGGACACGCTCCCGTTGTACAATGGCATGAGGGGGAGCAGGAGGAGTGAAAAGGGGGTACCCTCAGTTGCATGAGGTTCTCGCTCTGCGTCCTCCTCGCCCTGCCGGTTGGCACCGGCGCCTTGTCGATGGGCTGCGGGACGTACCAGTCCGAGTTTCATCCCAGCAACGCATTCGGTGACGGCGGCTCAGGGATCGCGGACGCGACGTCCGGCGGGGATACGGGCGAAGCGGCACCCACGCTCGTGCCGACGGGGAATCCGGGCCCGACGACGTGCGACGAGTCGGCGATGACTCGCTCGTACATCGGCTGCGACTACTGGCCCACCGTGACGACCAATCCGGTCTGGTCGATCTTCGACTTCACGGTCGTCGTCGCCAACGCGCAGGACTCGGTCGCCTCGGTCACCGTCACAGGCCCGGGCGGCGTCAACCAGACGGTCTCCGTAGCGCCGTCGACGCTCCAGAAGATCTATCTCCCGTGGGTGACTGTTCTCAAAGGCCCTGACTGCGATGCTTGCGGCGAGGTCCCGGTCTTCGCCGAGTCGGTCAGTGCGCCGGCCTCCGCGTATCACCTCGTGAGCTCGATCCCGGTGACCGTCTACCAATTCAACGCGCTCGAGTACAAAGGCGAAGGAGGGCCGGCCGGCAAGGATTGGAGCTCGTGTCCCGGGAGCGCGCAGCTCTGCGTGCTGCCGGACGGCGGTGGGTCGGTCCACTCCGGCTGCTACTCGTACACGAACGACGCATCCCTCCTCATCCCGAGCACCGCGATGACGGGGAACTACCGCATCAGCGGCGATCACGCGGTGAAGGATCAGGAGGGGACGTACTTCGCGATCACGGCGGTCAACGACGCGACGCACGTGACGGTGAACGTCTCGAAAGGGGGCTCCGTCGTGGGCGGCGGCACGATCCAGCCGACGCCGGCGGGCGGCACCATGACCTTGACCATGAACTCGGGGGACGTCGTCGAGCTCATGAGCGACATGCTCGCCGACACGACCGACCTGAGCGGGTCTCTCGTACAGGCGGACCAACCCGTACAAGTCATCTCGGGCACGCAATGCAGCGAGCAGCCCGAGGGGTACCCCGCGTGCGATCACCTCGAGTCGTCGGTGTTGCCCGCCGAGACACTCGGGTCGGACTACGTCGTCACCGTTCCGACGAGCCCGAACGGGACCGCTGTGGGGCACGTGGTCCGCTTCTACGGCAACGTAGATGGAACGACGCTCACGTACTCGCCATCGCAGCCTGCGGGTTGTCCGTCGACGCTCGACGCGGGCCAGGTCGTGGCGTGTACGGGCATCGTGAAGACGACGTTCCAGGTCACGGGCTCGAACGAGTTCGCCGTCAGCTCGTTCCAGCTCGGCGGATACCTCTTGAACGAGCTCACGAACGACAACTCACCCGACGGCGACCCGTCGATGAGCCCGATGATCGCGACCCAGCAGTACCTCCAGAGCTACCTCTTCCTCGCGCCACCCGACTACGAGGTGAGCTACGTGGACATCGTCGCGCCCCCGGGCACGGCGCTCGATATCGATGGGCACTCGATCTCGGGGTACGATAAGCCCGTCAACGCGTCGTGGAGCGTCAGTCGCGTCCCGCTCGGCGCCGGCATCGGCGGCGGCTCTCACGTCCTCACGGCTTCGAACCCGGTCGGTGCGCAGGTGGTGGGCTACGGGGCCTATACGAGCTATCAATACCCAGCCGGGCTCGATCTGTCCGAGATCTCGCCGCCCCCTCTCAAGTGAGCTCACGGTCGTCCGCCTCCGAGCTCTCTCCCCGCGCGCGGCAGATTCTGTACGCCGCCGTCACGGAGTTCGTGGAGACCGGGCAACCCGTCGGCTCTCGCACACTCTCCAAGAAGGCCGGGCTCGACCTCTCCCCGGCGAGCATTCGCAACGTGCTCGCGGACCTCGAGGACGCCGGCTACCTCATGCAGCCGCACGCAAGCGCCGGTCGCGCGCCGACGGACAAGGCGTTCCGGCTCTACATCGATACGCTCATGGAGCGGCGCGAGCCCTCGGCCGACGACGCGGCGCGCATACGCACCGGGTTCGACTCCATCGAGCCTGGCGGCGACGTCATGCGCCAGACGGGCAAGCTGCTGAGCGAGCTCACCGGGACGGCCGCCGTGGTCGTCTCGCCCCGCGTGGAGAGCCTTTCGCTCAAGCACCTGCGCTTCATTCGCACGAACCCGGACGAGCTCCTCGCGGTCCTCGTGATGTCGAACGGCACGGTGCAGAACCGCTTCCTCTCGGGGCGCGCGACCGAGGCGGACCTTCAGCGAATTCACAATGTCATGGACGACGTGACCGAGGGGCGCACCTTGGGAGAGCTGCGCGACCTCTTCGCGCGGCGCCTCGCCAGTGAGCGAGTCCAGCACGACGATCTACGGAGGCAGGCGTTCCAGCTCGGCGAGGCCGCGGTGGCCGATCCGTCGTACGGCGCCGCGAACGTCGTGATCGAAGGGCAGTCGAAGCTGCTCGATCAGCCCGAGTTTGCCGACGTCGCGGGGGTGAAGCAGGTCGTGACTGCGCTCGACGAGCCGGAGCGACTGGTGGAGCTGCTCGATGCAACGATGCTCGCGCGAGGGACGACGGTCGTCGTCGGCAGCGAGGCGGGGGAGCTCGGGGGAGGGCAGCTCTCGATCGTCAGCGCGTCGTACTCGGACCACGGCCGGACGGCGGGCACCGTTGGTGTGATTGGCCCGACGCGGATGGACTATCCGAAGGTCGTCCCGCTCGTGACCGCGACGGCCCAAGCGATGAGCGCGTTCATCGAACGATCGAGCGAACGCGACATTTCCCGCAGGGACGAGGACGACGATTGAGAAACGCCTCCCAGGCGTCGTGCGAATCGCCGTAAGGTAGGAAACCCATGCGCGCCGCCCCGCCCGACCTGCCCGGCAGCCAGACGACCGACTCTCCGCTCGACCGCGCGCTCGCTCTCCTGCTCGCGGGTGAGCGCGAGGCTGCGCTGCGGTGGAGCGCGGCGACGGTCGAGAAGGAGGCGCAGATCGCGAGCGCTCTCATCCTCACGAGCCGCTTGCTCGCCGAAGCTGGCCGCTCCGAAGCCGCGACGGAGGGCTTCGAGCTCGGCATCATGCAGGCGATCGACGCTGGCAATCTGCCGATCGCGGTGGCCGCCGTCGCGGATCTCCGCGCGCTCAAGGTCGACGTCTCGCGTCACCTCGACACGATCGCCGACGCATTCTGCAAGGTCTCGCCCCGGCTCGGCGATCCGACGGCGCTCCCTCCGCCCCCGCTCCCGGACCCCGGCAACGACTTTCAACCGCTCAGCTCGTTCCTGAGCGGTCCGCTGCTCTTGTCGAAGGCCACGCAGATCATTCACGAGGCCCGCCAGCGCTACGAGGCGGAGGCAGATTCGTCACCCCCACGCATCGCGCCGGTCCCGCTCTTCAGCCAGATCGAGCGCGACGGCGTGCGCGCGCTCATCGGCGCGTTCGACATGATCACGGTCCCCGCGGGGGCGATCGTCATCGAGGAAGGGGAGGAGGGGGCCGAGGCGTACATCGTCGCGCGCGGCGAGCTCGAAGTGCGTCGTCGCAAGCGTGATGCGGAGCCGATGTCCAACACGAGCCTTCACACTGCGGGGGCGTTGCTCGATTCGTCCCCCGATTCGACCGCGTCTGAGGTCGACGTGCAGCTCACGCTTGCGCGCCTCACGAACGGCGCCCTCTTCGGCGAGATGGCGCTCCTCTCGCGGGCCCCTCGTGCCGCGAGCGTCGTGGCGTGCCGTCCGTCGATTCTGCTCGTCGCACGGCGCGACGCGCTCGAGGCGGTCGCGGTGGCTCGGCCCGAGGTCGGCGTCGAGCTCGCAGCCCACTGCCGGCGTCGCATGGTCGCGAATCTCGTGCGGACGTCTCCGGTGCTCATCGCCGTCGATCCGACCGAGCGTCCGGCGCTCGTGGAGCGCTTCGAGACGCGCATTTTCGAGAAGGGGGAGAAGCTGATCGCCGCGGGGGAGGACACCAGCGGTCTTCATCTCATCGCGTCGGGCGAGGTCGCGGTCGTCGGAGACGATGGCGGCGAGTCGTTCGTCATCTCCACGCTGGGCGCGGGGGACGTCGTCGGCGAGGTCGCGCTGGTGCTCCGTCGGAAGGCGAACGCGGACGTCGTGGCAGTGCACCCGACGGTCACCCTCCACCTGCCTCGCGAGCACTTCGTGTCGCTTATCCAGGAGCACCCGGCCATCCTGCTCAGCCTCTATTCGCTCGCCGTGCAGCGCGACGAGGAGACTACGACCGTGCTCGCCAACGTCACGACGAGCGTGGCAGACGACTATGTCCTCATCTGACGCCTCCTCCGCGGCATCGCTGATCCCGTGAGGGGCCGCTCGTGAGCGGCGCGCACGGGGAGCGCTCCCTTGGCTCCGTCTTCACCCGTGCAGAGGCCCATCAGATACGGAGGCTATCGGCCGTCTTTGGGCTCACGGTCGTATTCGTCGGGTTCGAGCTCGCGGGGGCGCTCTTCGCGCGCAGCCAGGTGCTCCTTGCGGACGCGCTGCACCTGCTCCTCGACGTGCTCGCCCTGGCCCTCAGCATCGGCGCGATGCGCCTCGCGGTCCGCGCTCCGACCGACAGCTTCACGTTCGGCCTGCGGCGCGTCGAGCCTCTTGCGGCCCTCTTCAACGGGCTCGTCGTGCTCGTGGTCGCGCTCGCGATCGCGCGCGAGGCGGTGCTCGATTTCGCGTCGACGACCGTCCCTCGTCCGACCGTCATGCTCATCGTCGCGGCAGCGGCCTTACTGGTGCATGGCCTCAGCGCGTGGCTCATTCACGACGCCATCGAGCACCGGGATCCGGTCCACGATCACGCCCATGAGCACGCGCACCGCCACGGCCACGCGCTGAACCTGCGCGGCGTCTGGCTTCATCTCGTCGGGGACGTGCTCGGCGCCATCACCGCGCTCGTCGCGGCGGTCGTCATCCAGCTCGGCGGTCCGGCTCGCGTCGACGCTGTCGGCAGTCTCTTCGTGGCGCTGATCCTACTCGTCGGCGCCGGCAAGCTCCTGCGCGACGCGACGTGGGTCTTGCTCGACGCGGCGCCAGCCCATCTGGCCGCGCACGTCGTCCGAGAGCTGGTCGCGAAGGACCCCGGCGTGGCCGAGGTCCTCCAGCTTCGCGTGTGGACGCTTGGCGCCGGCCACGATGCAGTCGCCGTCGAGGTTCGTGCGAGTGTTACGGACGAGTCACTCGCGAGCAGGCTTCGCGAGCGAATCCAGCATCAGCTTGGCGCCGAGCTCGTCATGGTTCACGTGACGAGGCGCGGCGGGCTCCCTGACACCTCCGACTGAGGCATCACTCGCAGACGTTGGAGATGCAGCTCTGACCCGTCATGCAGTCCGACTGCGTGGTGCACGCCGGGTTCGCTTCACCGGGCGAGCGGCAGACGTTGCTCGCGCAGACCGGGATCCGAGCATCGATGTCCTCGCACTGCGTGGAAGTGGTGCAGGTGTAGAGGCAGTAGCCGGCCTGGCAGATCTGGCCGGAATCGCACTGGCTCGTGTCGGTGCAGTCGGGCGTCGGCGCCGTGTTCAGCACGCACGCGCCCTGGTCGCAGTAGTCGCCGCTCGGGCACTGGCTCGTCGCGGTGCAGGCGAGCGCGCAGCTACCCGACACGCAGAAGGGGGCTGTCGCAGAGGTGCACTGGCTGCTCGACGTGCACGTAGTACCTGACGGCGTCGGCTCGCACACCGAGTCGGTGCAGGTGAAGCCCGTCGCGCACGGGTCGGCCGCGCTGCAGGTCGCGACGCACTGGCCGTTCGCGCAAACGTCGCCGTCCGCGCACTGGCTGGAGAGGGTGCACACGGTCGAGGTCGCTTCGCAGGCGCCTGCGACGCACGTCTGGCCCGTCGCGCAATCGCTCGCGTCAGTGCATGCGCAGGGTCCGTTCGTCCCGCCGCAGACCGGCGCCGTGAACCCATCGGACGTGTCGACCGCGGCGTCGGAAGATGCCTCCGAGCTCGTCTGGCCGTCGTCCTTCGAGTCGGCTTTCGCGTCTCCGCCATCACCGCCGTCTCCGCCGCCGTCCGTCTTGGTCCCGCTGTCGGGCTTGGCGTCCGTCTTCCCGAGCCCGCTGTCGAGCTTGGAGACCACCCCGCCGGTGCTCGCCGTACAGCCGTAGCCGTCGCACGTCGTGCAGACGCCGGCGTCGTCGCAGGTCATCGACGTGTCGGCGGCCGCTCCGCAGCCCGTCCAGGCGAAGGTACCTACCGTGCTCAGGGCAAGCGACACGGCGGCAAAACGGCTCGTACTCGATATCCACGCGAAGTTCATAATCGCCTCCAACGTCTCGCCCGACGGGACCGGGTACCTCTCACGTATCCAAACGCCGTGCCAGAGCACTCGACCCGGCTCGCCGCCAAACTTTAGCCGAATTTCCCGGCCGCGGTCCGTTTGGGTAGCGGGCGAAGGGGGGAGGCGTACGTCATCTGTGGCGATCGAGGTGTGAACGGCCGTTTATGCTTGGCTCCTCGCGGCTGCCGCCATCCGAGGCGCCTCCGTCTCCAGCTTGACCTCGGGCCCACGATTGGCTACCTGCAGCGCCCTATGAAGATCGCCCTTCGTCACGGTCTCGCGTCTCTCGTCGTCATGGGCTCGGTTCTGCTGGGCGGCGTCGCCTCCGCCGAGCAGCGCGTCGCCGTCATCGACGTGCAGCGCGCCGTCATGCAGACCGAAGACGGCCTCCGCGCCCAGGCCAACCTGAAGAAGCTGTTCGACAGCCGTCAGCAGGAGCTCAATCGCAAGCAGAACGAGATGGGCAAGCAGAAGGAAGAGATCGAGAAGCAGTCGAAGGTGCTGTCGAAGGAGGCGCTCGCGAAGCGCGTCGACGACTGGCAGAAGCAGATGAGCGAGCTCCAGAGCGTTTTCATGGAGTACAACAAGGAGCTCGAGAAGAAGCAGAAGGAGATCACCGACCCGATCTTCGAGAAGGTGCTCATGATCGTGAAGCGCCTCGCCACGACCGAGAACTACGACCTCGTCGTCGACAAGAACACGGTCGCGTACGCACGCGGTGACCTCGACCTCACCGACAAGTGCATCCAGATCTACAACAGCGGCGGCGCGTCCGTTCAGCCCAGCGCCCCCCCGGGCGGCGGCGCGGCACCCGCTGCCCCTGCTCCGAAGCCGTAGTCCTCGCCTGACCTCGCGGTGCCGAGCTTCGTCGCGCTGAAGCCGTGCCGGGCGAGCTCGCTGGCGTTGGCGTACGGCGGGGACGTTCTCGGTCCGGATGCCCCCCTTGGGCGATTCGTCTCACTCGAGGTCGCTGCGGCGGGTGATATCGCCCCGTTCGTGAGGCGTCGTCTGGCCGTGGAAGCTCGCGCTGCTCTTGCCCGTGGTGCCGCGCTCCTGGTGGACCCCGTGTGTGTCGAGGTGCTCCGTTCGGGGGGCGCGTCGCTCGCGGGTACGACGCTGTGGGTCCACGGGCACACGGCGTGGGCGATGGCGAAGGTGCTCACCGATCTCGCACTGCCCGATGCGAGCGAGGCGCAGCTCGGGACGGACGTGATGCTTGGTCCGCACGTGAGCCTGGGTCCGCGCGTCGTCATCGGCGACCGCGTGCGCATCGGCGCGTCGACCGTCATCGGAAGCCCCGGCTTCGGATGGGCGACCGGGGCTTCGGGTGATCGCGAGCGCTTGCACGTGCCGCAGCTCGGAGGGGTCATCATCGAGGACGACGTGTGGATTGGACCGCTCGTGACGATCGACGCCGGCACGCTCGGGCCCACGATCATAAGGCGCGGGGTGAAGCTCGATGCGCACGTCCACGTCGGGCACAACTGCGAGATCGGCGAGGACACGGTCGTAGCGGCGCAGAGCGGCTTCGCGGGCTCGGTGAAGATAGGTCAACGCGTGCTCATCGGTGGCCAGGTAGGCATCGCGGACCACATTCACGTGGGCGACGACGCGCGCATCGCGGCCAAGAGCGGCGTCATCGGCGACGTGGCTGCAAGAGCGGTCGTCGCGGGCTATCCCGCCATGCTCCGCGTGCGGTGGCTACGCGGCCTCGCGGCTCTCTACCGTCGTCGCAACGATTCGACGGAGTAGGCCTCTTTTTCTGGCATGCTCCCGGCCTGGCCATGCCCTCGTCCGTCCTCGATATCGAACGAATCCTCCAGATTCTCCCCCACCGCTGGCCCTTCGTTCTGGTCGACCGCGTCACCGAGATCGTCGAGAACGAGCGCATCCGCGGCCACAAGTGCGTCTCCATGGGCGAGCCGTGGTTCCAGGGGCACTTCCCGTCGCGCCCCATCATGCCAGGGGTGCTCATCCTCGAAGCGCTCACGCAGCTCGGCGGCATCCTCGCGTACGCCAGTGACCCGTTCGATTCGAGCAACTCGCTCATGTACTTCCTCGGGATCGACAAGGCGAAGTTCCGCCGCATCGTCACGCCGGGTGACCGCCTCGACCTCGAGGTCTCGGTGATTCATCACCGGTCGAACGTGTGGAAGCTGCGCGGCGAAGCGAGCGTCGACGGCGCTCTCTGCGCGCAAGGGGAGCTGCTCGCCAGCGTCGTGCCCCGCAACGGCTGATGGCGCGTCTCATTCACCCGAGCGCGATCGTCGATGGCTCCGCCCAGCTCGGGGAGGACGTCGAGATTGGTCCGTACGCCGTCGTCGGAGCCGGCGTCCAGCTGGGCCCCTCGTGCACGCTGCACGCGCACGCGGTCGTTCTCGGTCCCACAGTGCTCGGCGGCGAGAACGTGATTCACCCGTTCGCCGTCCTCGGTGGCGCGGCGCAGCTTAAGAGACGGAAGGAGGGGGCGGGCTCGCCAATGACGCTCACGGTCGGCGATCGAAACGTGTTTCGCGAGCACGTCACGATTCATCGAGCCGGTGGCGAAGGCGAGGTAGCCGGCACGCGCGTCGGCAGCGACAACCTCTTCATGGTCGGCGCGCACGTGGCGCACGACGCGGTCGTCGGGTCGCACGTCACGCTCGCGAACGGGGTCCAGCTCGCAGGGCACGCGGTGGTCGAGGACTACGCCACGTTCGGAGGCTTGAGCGGGGTCGCGCAGTTCGTCCGCGTCGGCGAGAGCGCGTTCGTGGCGGCCGGCGCCATGTGCGAGCGAGACGTCCCCCCATTCGTCATCGTCCAGGGGGACCGCGCCAAGGTCCGCGCGCTGAACGTCGTGGGCCTGCGCCGTCGCGAGGTCTCCGAGGAGTCGATGGAGAGGCTGTGGGTCGCCTTCCGGCAGCTCTTCGTCTCGACGAAGACGCGAGCCGAGGCGCTGTCGCTCGTCGATCGCTCCGACCGCTACGTCGCCCAGCTGGTTCAATCGCTTCGAAAGTAGACACTGTATCCCGTATCTACGGGATTGCACCTGCGCAATGGGACACGATGTCCCGTTCGCAAATCGCCGTAGCTAGATATGTCGGCAAATAATCGACGCTTCCTCACCTCGGGTCGACGATGCAAGACGTGATGTCTTGTACTTGACGTCGGATATGCCCATTGCAAGATGTCATGTCTTGTGCTGCCGAGGGGGAATCAGCGAGAGAGCGAACGAAATCGCGGCGAGTCGAAGGCTGATGCCCCTTGCAGGATAATGAAAGTGGTGTTCAATAAGCGACATGCGAAGGCTGGGTCTCTTGCTCGCGGGGGGTATTGCCGCCGCCGCGTGCCATGGCGCCTCTTCCGGCTCGTCGCCCACCTCCGCCTCGACCCTCACGAGCGAGGCGTACGCCTCTCGACTCCAGACGTTCCAGCTCTCGGTGGCCGCCTCCTCGGTCGACCCGACGTTCGCCGTCCGCGACCATCTGATCGCAGCCGTGGAGATGCAGCTCTCGGGCGAGCCGTTCGCCGAGACGATGGGGCGCGTCCTCAGCGAGTACAGCCGCGACCACCTGCCGACGAACATCTACTTCGACCCGACCATCCCAGGGAACACCGGGCGCGTCGACCTCGTCGGCTTCTCGACCGCGGTGGAGTCGTACGAGTACTCGAAGCAGCAGCTCAACAACGTCGGCCTCGAGTCGGGCGCGGGGCTCTCGTCCGCCTTCGGCCCGGTGACCAACCCGAGCGGCCTGACCGGCGTCGCGGCCGAGCAAGCGCTGCGCGGTCTCGTCCAGAGCTTCGGCGCCGCAAGCAACGGCACGTCGCGCTTCATCCACACCGCGCTGACCGTCCCTCCGAACAACGTGGCGAACCCGCTCGGCTGGCCCGGCATCTGGCCCGTCATGATGCCGTTCTCGTCGTTCGATCCACACATCGCGCCGACGAATTCGGTCGCCGAGAGCTGCTCCATCACGTCGGACGATGACCCCGGCGCCACGGGCGCCATCGGCAGCAACGACTACGAGTGCGACTACACCGGCCTCAACCTGCCGAACCGCAGCGCGCAGGTCTCGGGCACGATCGACCCGGGCTCCACAGGCTGGCACGCATGGAAGGCCGCGCTCTGGGTCCTGAACTACCTGCAGGTCATGCACGACTCGCAAGAGAACCCGATCCAACGCGTCGCTCTCGACCAGCTCGCGCTCGTCGGTACGCCGGGCAACACCATCGACGGAGACCCTGGTCCGGGCAACCCGTCGGTCCCGGGCGTGTTCCTGGGATCGAGCGACATCGAGGGCTTCCAGGCCGCCATGTTCGTCGAGATGATGAACGATCAGGTCGAGCAGTGGCTCACGAAGCTGACGACGACCGATGGAACAACGCTCTCGGGCTTCTCAAGCCTGAGCGATGCGCTCGCGTACTCGACGACGAGCCCGCTGCGGTGGTTCCCGGGCAGCGTCCGTGTGACCGAAGCCGACGACGCGAGCGGCTTCCCGCGTCCCGCAGGCTTCGCAATCGCGACCCCGGACAGCCAGCTCCTCGATCTCGCGGGGATGCTCGGCGCCTACTCGAGCCTCTACGCGCTCACCGATCACGCCAACACGCAGACCGGAGGCGCGCAGCCTGCGCTCGCGTACTTCGACGGCTCACCGTTCGCGGACGACGACCAGCTCCCGAACGGCCAGCCTACGACGCACGACCGCATGCTGGCGATCATGCGCGTGCTCCTCGTGAACATCGAGCGCATCCACCGCGACCCGACGACGGGGCTGCCGATGGACATGGTCTCGATGGCGCACGGAAACGTGACGCGTGGGACTACGCTTTCGACCGACGTCGCGGCGTACACGCTCCTCGCGCTTCGCACGGCGCGTCGCGCGGTCGACTCGGCGCTCGTCCTCTACAGCAACACGACCCCCGATAGCGAAGGCGCCCCGTGCCTCCTGGATTCGCTCCCCATGATCGCGGGGCGGCCGTACAGCAAGGAGCTCGACAGCCTCATCTCGTCGATCGCGAACCTGTTCTACGACGCGCTCACGGACGACACGGGTGTGGCGTACCTGGGCTGGGACATCTCGAGCGGCACGCCGACCGACGGAGGCGAGAGCCTCGACGCGCACACCGCGGCGATTCGCGGGCTGCTCGTCGCGTACCTCGCGACGGGCGACGTGAAGTACCGCGAGCGCGCACAGCTCGTGTACCAGCGCCTCGAGTCGCAGTTCTACTTCACCCCGGCGCGCATCTATCAGCTCACCGCGGGGGGCACGCCCTCGAGCGTCACCTTCACGCCGCGGCGCTTCGGGCTGCTTCAGGGGGCGCTCCGCGACATGTACGAGCTCGTCGGCGTCAACTCGGGCTACGAAGCGCTCGGGGCGGAGCTGCTCGATCGCGTGTCGCGCCTGAACAAGCTGGTGCTCGACGGCTGGGACGATCGCGATCAGGACGAGCAGGTCGGCTGGCCGACCGAGTGCGTGCGCTACGTGACGAATTACACGGGCCCAGGATCCGAGACGAGCGTGCTCGCGGGCGGCAATGGGAACACGCTCGTGTTCGGCGGGCTTCAGATGGCCGAGCGCACGTTGACCGGTGAGATGGGCTCGCTCGCCGACGTGCCGATGCCGGGGGTTCCGCGCGTGGTGATGACCGACCGTCAAACGAACTGCGTGCCCGAGGTCTCGGCCGTCGGCCTCCCCGCGGCGCTTGCGAGCTCGATCACCTTCACGCTGAGCCCCTACTCCGAATGAGCACGCTTCGCGCCAGCTTCGCGCTCGCCCTCGTTGCGGCGAGTGCGTGCGGCCACTCGAGCTCACCCTCACCCGCAGGCGCCCCTGCGACCCACTCCGGTCCGATCGCGCTCAGCCCGGACGGCTCGCGGCTCTACGTGGTTCACCCCGACGCGGACCTCGTGACCGTCGTCGACACGGCGAGCGGCGCCACCGAGCTCTCGATCGCGCTCTCGGCGACCCCACCTGCAGTCGATAGCAACGCTGACTATCTCCCCTCGGTCTTTCCACGCGCGCTCGCGCTCGACCCGACGGGGCAGACGCTGTTCGTGACCGGTGAACGATCGGGCCACGTGTATGCCTACGACGCGATGAGCGGCGCGAAGATCGCGGACGCGCTGGCGTGCGCCGAGCCGGTCGGAATCGTGCTCGACTCGACGGCGACGCACGTCTTCGTGGCGTGCTCGCAGGATGACGTGATCGTCGAGCTCGACGCGAAGGACCTGTCGCAAGTCGCGTCCGTTGCGGCTCCGCACAAGCCGTGGGCGCTCGCCTGGGCGTCGGACGGCACGACGCTGCTCAGCACGCACCTGCTCGGCTGGGGCGACGCCGCGGGAGCCCATCCGCTCTCGTCCGCGCAGACGTCCCCCGGCATCACGGCGTACACCTCGAGCCCGCTCGCGCTATCCGCGACCTGGGCCGTGTCCGATGGGCCACCGGGCGACGACCCGACCGTGCCGCACGGGCAGGTACGAGGGGTCTACGACGCGATGGTGAGGCCTGGGACGACGGAGCTCTGGGCCATCCACGTCATGCTGGGGACCGACACCGCGCAGCCTGCCCTCGACTTCCAGAACACCGTGTTCCCGGCAGTCACCATCTTGGGCCCGTCGGGCGACACGGTCACGCGCCTCACGGTCTCTGCGACGCCCGGCGATGGTGCAGCGTTCGGCGACATCGTCTCGGGGCCGCGCGCGCTCACGTTCTCGCCCGACGGTCGCTTCGCGTTCGTCGTCGATGCCGCGAGCGAGGACATCCTCATCATCGACGCCAACGCCCGCGTCGAGGCGACGCTCGTTCGTCCGCTCCCGGGTCACCAGCCGGAGGGGGCCGTGTGGGGGCCGAACGGGAAGCTCTACCTACAGGAGCGCAACACGGAGGACATCGCCGTGCTCGACGTGAACGAAGGCGCGGCGGGGGTCACGGTGGCTGTGGAGCCACGGACGATCGGCGCGCTCGCGTCCGATCCGATGCCGACGCACCTCCGGCTCGGGCAACACCTCTTCAATTCGGCCAACAGCGACGAGTATCCACTGACGTCGAACCACTGGGCCTCTTGCACCACGTGCCATATCGAAGCGAGGAGCGACGCGGTCACGTGGCTCTTCTCCGAGGGGCCGCGCGATACGCCGTCGAATGCGGGGGGCATGACGCACACCGGCTTTCTCTTCCGGACGGCCGACAGGAACAGCGTCAACGACTACTGGCAGACGATCAACCTCGAGCAGGGGGGGGACTTCAGCGCGACCGAGCCGGCCCAACAGCCTCTACTTCAGGCCATCACGGACTACGTGAACCATGCGGTTCCCCTGCCGGTGCCGCCGACCACCGACGCCGCGACGCTCGCCCTCCAGCAGCGAGGCGCGCAGGTCTTCACGTCGAGCCACTGCGACAACTGCCACTCGGGTACCTGGATGACCGATTCGGGGGAGGGGAACCCTGCGCTCGATCTCGCCGGCCCGGTCGTGGGCACGATGTCCCAGGGGGGCGTGCTCCTTCACGACGTCGGGACCTGCGTGACGACCCCGTTCCCCGACGTGGCGCACCCGACGATCGACGGAACCGTGCGCGCCGCGTGCCTCTTCGATACGCCGACGCTTCGGGGTGTTTCCGACTCCGCGCCGTACCTTCACGACGGCAGCGCGCTGACGCTCGACGAGGCGGTCGATGCGATGCTCGGGGGCGTGCAGCACGACCCGTCCGGAACCAACGTGCCGAGGTCGCTCGTGGCGAGCGACAAGCAGGCGCTGGTCGCCTACCTCAAGAGCTTATGATCGGCTCAGTTGGGTGATTCCGGCTTTGCCGGGCTGTCACCGAGCATGTCGTCGAACGCCCGATCGAACTCGTCGTCCGGGCTCGCCGCTGCGAGCACCGCAGGCTTCGCCGCTGCACGCCCGCTGAGCCGACGGATGCGATCGCTGACCTCGCGGTAGGTCGGATCGACCTGCGCCACGCGGTTGAAGTACGTGAGCGCGTCCTTCGTGCGGCTCATCGCTTCGTAGCCCGCGCCAATGTCGAAGCAGAGCACCATCTCCTGTTCCGGGGTCTTGATCGCGCACGCGAGCCCCTTCTGGAACGCCTCGATGGCCTCGGGGACCTTGCCCCGTTCCATCTGGATCATCCCCACCATCGACCGGCAGACGCAGTCGCGCTTCGCGTCACGCGCGGCGACCTCGAACTCGCGGATGGCGTCGTCCAGGAGCCCCATCTCCTTGTACGCCACGCCGAGGTCGTAGTGCGATTGGGCGTCGTCGACCGAGACCTGCTTCGCGACCCCTTCCTTGAAGGCGGCGAAGACCTCTTCCACGTCGATCTGCTTGTTCGCCTCGTCGAACGCGCTCGTCGCCATGGCGCCGGTCGTGTCGAGGTTCTCGATGGCGTCCAGCGACGCGGCGATGTCGAAGCTGCGATCAATCGACGGCGCAGCGCGCGGCGGCTCGCGCGGCCCAGACGTTTCACGGGCCACTTGCTCTTGCGCATCGAGCTCGGCGAGGCGTTCGTGCAGAAGCACGTGACGCGGGTGGAGCGCGAGCTGCTCGGTGAGGATCGTGCGAGCGTCGTCGAAGAGGCCTCGCGAGGCGAAGAAGTCTGCCTCCTCGAGCACCTCTTCGAGCTCCGCGGTGCGCGGACCGTCGGGCGGCATGGTCCCGCCGGGCGCCGGCGGGCGGCTCGTCTTCGCGCTGACGTGGCCGTCGCTAACGTGATCAAGAGCAGGCTCGCTCTCGCCGGCCATCGGGAAGCTCGGCAGAGGCGAGTCACCCACTTCGAACGGCTCATCGAGGGGAGAGTCGTGCGGCGGACGAGACGTCGCGCCGGGGGCGTACTCGACGCCTTCCTGGGACTCGGGCGGAACCGTCACCCCGCGCGGCGGCACGGCCGTCGGCGAGCGCAGATCGTCACGCTCGTCATGCTCTTCGAGCGCGTATGCCGGGAGCGGCGGCTCGGTCGGGTAGCGCATGCCTGCGCTGGGCGGACGGCTCGTGAGCGGGCGCGGCGCCTCCGTGACAGACCCCTGCGGAGCCTGCGTCTCGTAGACGGGGAGCTCGTAGCCGAGAGACTGCAACATCTCCTCGGCCTGCTTCATCCCGGGCTGGAGTGAGAGCGCGTCGTAGAGCCCGTGCACGGACGCCTCGACCTCGCCCTGCTCGAGCTGTATCCCGGCGATGACGACCACGTGCCCTGCGGCTTCCGTGTAGTCGCCCGTCTCCACGAGGATGTCGCGCATCGCCTCGTGGACCTCGCGCGACATCGGGTCGAGATCGAGCCCTGTCTGCAGCGACTCGAGCGCCTTGGCGAACAGTCGAACACGCCGGAAGGAAGCTGCGTCGGCGAGCGCCTGCGCCACGGCCTCGAGGATCTCCGCGTCGTCGTCGCTCGTGCCGGACTCGTCGAGCTCGACCGCCTCTTCCTCGATCTCCGGCTCGGACGCCCCTTCGAACGGGCTACGGCCGATGGCGGTACTCTCGCCCGCATCCTCCCCCATCGCCTCCGGG
>Ga0302279_10002018_pt1 | contig 27702 bp, 21 predicted proteins | sample III_Bog_N3_3_FD_194541 | JGI IMG/M metagenome (GOLD analysis project Ga0302279, IMG submission 194541) | Peat permafrost microbial communities from Stordalen Mire near Abisko, Sweden - III_Bog_N3_3 | ecosystem: Environmental > Terrestrial > Soil > Wetlands > Peat | place: Sweden: Abisko... | reverse complement strand
CGCGTACGACCCTGCTGGGCGTAGGCGTTAACGATGATGCTCGAAGCGGTGATCGGATCCATGTCCGGTCCCCCGGCGATGCCGTACTCGGTCTCGATCCCGAGGACTTTCGCAATGGCCATCGTGCTAGAGGTACTGGCCCGTACCGACGTGTTGGATAGAGCGTCCGCCCTTGACGTCCGTCTCCTCACGATTGATGAGCGTACGGATGAAGATGATCCGTTCACCCTTCTTGCCCGAGATACGAGCCCAGTCATCGGGATTGGTCGTGTTCGGTAGGTCTTCGTTCTCTCGGTACTCTTGGCGGATCGACTCGAACAAGTCGTCAGTCACCAAGCCGCGTCCCTTGCCGGCGATCTCGCGCTTCACCGCGAGCTTCTTCGCCCTTCGTACGATGTTCTCGATCATCGCGCCCGAAGCGAAATCCTTGAAGTAGAGGATCTCCTTGTCACCACCTTGGTAGGTGACCTCAAGAAAACGGTTGGTGTCGTCGATGCGGTACATCTGGGCAACCGTGACCTCGATCATGGCGCGCACCGCCTTCTCGCGGTCGCCGCCGCCGAGCTCTCGTACGAGTGCCTCGTCGATGGGCAGTTCGGTGTGAAGGTAACGCTCGAAGATCTGTGCGGCGGCGTCGGCGTTGGGACGCTCGATTTTTATCTTCACGTCGAGACGACCTGGTCGAAGGATGGCGGGATCGATCAGGTCCTCGCGGTTCGTCGCACCGATCACGATCACGTCACGCAATGACTCGACGCCGTCGATCTCTGCGAGCAGTTGCGGCACGATCGTCGACTCCATGTCCGAACTAATTCCAGTTCCTCGAGTGCGAAACAGCGAGTCCATCTCGTCAAAGAAGATGATGACCGGTACGCCTTCCTCGGCCTTCTCGCGGGCTCGCTGAAAGACCAGTCGGATCTGTCGCTCGGTCTCACCGACGTACTTGTTGAGTAGTTCTGGACCCTTGATATTGAGGAAGTACGAACGCACGTTTCGGTTTCCGGTCAGTTCGGCGACCTTCTGGGAAAGCGAGTTCGCTACCGCCTTGGCGATCAGGGTCTTACCGCAACCCGGAGGACCATAGAGAAGGATGCCTTTTGGTGCGGGCAGCTCGTAGTCCTGGAAGAGGGCGCGGTGCAGGTACGGCAGTTCCACGGCGTCGGTGATCGACTCGATCTGCTCGTCGAGTCCACCCACGTCGGCGTAACTGATGTCGGGCACCTCTTCGAGGACCAGCTCCTCGGCCTCTTGACGCAGCAGCTTCTCGACGAGCAGGTTCGATCGCAGGTCGAGCAAGAGTGCATCGCCGCTGCGCAACTTGATATCGCGCAACGCGTCCGCGAGTTCGACCACGCGTTCCTCGTCGGCGCGCGCGTAAACGAGCACGCGACGCTCGTCGATAACTTCCTTGACCGTGACCACCTCACCTTGGCCGTCGGCGTCACGCACGCCAATCACACTGAAGGACTCGTTGAGCACCACTTCGTTACCGCGCTGGATCTGACCCGGGTCCAGTCCCGGGTGAAGTGCGACTCGCATCTTTCGCCCTGAAGCGAAGATGTCCACGGACCCGTCCTCGTTGAAGTCGATGAACGTTCCGTAGACCGCGGGCGGCTGGGTGAGTTTCTCGACCTCTTCTCGAAGCGCGGCGATCTGATCGCGCGTCTGTTGAATCGTGATAGTCAGTTTTTCGTTGCTGGAACGGGTTTGGGCGAGTTGACCACGGGCTTCGAGGAGCTTTTCCTCGAGCATTTCGATACGCCGATTGGCCTGGTCCACGTCGCTCAGCGTGAAGTCACTGGGCGTGTTGACCACGATCTGGTCGTCATCCTCGGGTGACTGGTTGAAGCGCTCGTTACGGTCCATACGTTTACCCTAGGTGAGGTAGGGCCCGTATCTGCAATCACAGTGTGAAATTCAGCCGCTAAAGTGGCTGTTCGGGAGTAGCCACGGAGGGCAGGCAAATGAAGGTTTGGATCGACCAGGACTTGTGTACTGGTGACGGACTTTGTGAGGAAATTTGCCCCTCGGTCTTCACGCTGCTCGACGACGGGCTCGCCTACGTCAAAGAGGACGACCTCGTCAAGAGCTCACCCGGCGGCGCCGAAGGTCTCGCAGTGGTACCGGCCGGTATGGAAGATGCCGTGGTCGAAGCGTCCGAAGAGTGCCCGGGCGAGTGCATTTTCATCGAGAACGATTAGTCGCCTTCGGGCAATTCAACGCGACGCACCAGGCGCCGAGCGGACGTCAAGAAGCCCGTGTGGGCCACCATGCGGTGATCGGGTCGCACGGACCTGCCATCGATGTGCCAGGTCCGGCGCAGTATTTCAACCGTCTCCTCGAGCCCGAACGACTGCTGTCGCAAGGTTTCGCGAAGCAGCTGGGTCTGATTGATGGTGGGCAAATAGGCGAGCAGAATGCCCCCTGGACGCAGTGCGCTCTCCGCGTGCTTGACGACGTCCCAGGGTTCGGGCATGTCGAGAATGATTCGGTCGAAGCCCACCTCGTCAATGCCGAGCGTGACGTCGCGGATCTGTACGTCGTAGGCGACATCGGTGCCGAGCATCTCATAGACGTTCTTCTTCGCCTGTTCGGCGAAGTCCTCACGGATCTCGTAGCCGGTGATTAACGCTCCGGCGCGTAGCAACGTCATCGAGAGCGCACCAGAACCCACGCCCGCTTCGAGCACGCGCATGCCCGGTCCGATGTCGGCCTGCATGAGGATCGTGCCAAGGTCCTTGGGATAGATGACCTGGGCCCCGCGAGGCATCTTGAGCACCACGTCAGACATGGTCGGACGAAGCACCAGGAAACTACGCTCGGTGCTGCCTTTGATCAGCGATCCCTCGGGCGCGCCGATGATGTCGTCGTGCTGGATGATGCCCGCGTGGGTGTGAAAAGCGGCGCCCGCTCGAAGGGTGATGAGGTAGTGACGGTCCTTGGCGTCGATGAGCATGACCCGTTCGCCCAGTTGCAGGAACTCTTTGCTCACGCGCTACCTCGCTTGACACGTCGGGCCCTGGCCGCCCGTGCGTCGATGAAGCGGAAGAACAGAATCGCCGCGGCGATGGAGAACCATCGCGGAGACTTCTGCAGCCAACCTCGCGCCAGAGAGGATACGAAGGCGAAGCGCAGCAATCGTCGCAGCATCAACGCGCGCGATTCTTGCGAGCGCGGCGGCTCTTTCGACCTCGCAACCATCCCCACGCGTAGCCGGTAAAGAGGCCACCGACGCCCGCCGCGGCGCCGCTCGCACTTTGATTCTTCATCGACTTTGTCGCGGTCAATTCGCTCGGGATTAGGGCGCGTATCGAGCGTTCGAGTTCCCGGCGAGTCTCTGAGTGGGTCACTTCGTGGCCTTGAGTCGCCGCTTCGCCGCGCCGCTCACAATGCGCCAGACGGTGAGCATGATGACCAACGCGGCGAGTACCACGATGATCAGGTACGGCAACCACGAGAGACTGCCGTCGAGTACACGAAACTGGTCTTGAAGAAAGCGCAACGCGCCAAAGAGCATCAAGGTGGCGCCGAGTCCCACGAAGATACTCCCGAGAGCGCCGAAGAGGACGAAACGCCCGAGTTCTTTGAGTGGTTGGAGCGTCTCTTCTTTCAAGTAGCGGAGGAAAAGCGTTCGGATTTCTTGAAGATCGCCTTTGATACTCGCTCCGCGAAGGAGCTTGCGCCACGTAGGAGTCTTCACGAGGCCAGCCTACTCAGCGCGTTCTCGAATCAAGTACGACGAACTCGCGGTGGCGACCAGCTTGCCCTGAGAATTCAAGATTTTGGCCTCCAGGAATGAGATGACGCTGCCCGGTTTCAGCACTTTCGCGGTGCAGGTAAGAACCTCACCCGCCGACGCCGGACGAAGGAACGAGACCTTCATCTCGGTATTGGCCACGTTCACCTTGCGATCACCCGCCGAGGTCACCGCGGAGGCGCCCATGGCTGAATCGAGCATGGCGGCGAGGAAACCGCCCTGGATAATCCCGGCGGGATTGAGGAAACGTTCGTCGACGCGCATGGACCACACGGTCGTACCCGGGACCGACTTGTCGATACAGGTGAGGCCAAGAGTCAGGTCGCAGTTAGGGGGCACTTGAACAGTCATTTTGGAAGGTTACCGGCCTCACTGTGTGCACCCTGCCCTTGCCTAGTCACTACTGTCATAGCAATGGCTGACGAGTTGTATCCCGGAGCGAGTGACCTCGAAGGTCGGGCAATCCGAGAGATCGTGGCGTTGGCCATGGACGCTCCCGCGGCGGCAAAGTCCGGCCACAGCGGCACCGCCATGGCTCTCGCGCCCTTGGGGGTCATGCTCTTCTCTCGTGTCCTTCGTCACGATCCCACCGATGAACTGTGGAGCGACCGTGACCGTTTCATCCTGAGCAACGGTCACGCTTCGATGCTGCAGTACGGGCTCGCTCACGCGTTCGGTTACGACCTCAGCATCGAGGACATCAAGGCCTTTCGCCAACCTCACTCTAAGACGCCCGGCCACCCCGAGGTCGGCGTCACGCCGACCGTCGAGGTATCGACCGGTCCACTCGGTCAGGGCATCGCCAACGCGGTCGGCATGGCGATCGCCGAACGAATGTTGCGCGCGCAGTTCGGCGAGGAACTCGTCGATCATCGTACGTGGGTGATCGCCGGTGACGGTTGTTTCGAAGAAGGCGTGAGCCACGAGGCGTCGTCACTCGCGGGCTCGTTGGGTCTGGACCGTTTGACCCTCTTTTACGATGACAACCACATAACGATCGACGGGCCCACAGAACTCGCGCTACACGATGATCCGGCGCAGCGATTCGCTGCCTACGGCTGGCACGTGATCAACGTCGGCGATCAGGCGAACAATCTTGACGTCCTCGAAAAGGCGGTTCGCGATGCCATCGCCGAGACTGCCCGCCCGACCCTGATCATTGTCCGATCCCACATTGGTTTCCCATCACCCGAGATGATGGACACTCGAGAGGCGCACGGGTCGCCCTTCTCCCCCGCAGCGATCTCCGCGGTGAAGGCCATCCTTGGCGTGCCTGATGAGCCGTTCCTTGACGACCCCGATCTCCCTCCACTACTCGTGGAATCGCTCAAGTTCCAGCGAAACGCTCGAGTCTCGTGGGAGTCACGCGTAGCCTCGGCTGGTGCCAAGGGCGCGGCCCTGCTCGAACAACTCAAATCGAACGGTGCCGCCACGATTAGCGTTTATCCCGAGAGATACGCCGGTGGATCGATGGTCGCAACCCGCAAGGCCATGAAACGCGCCATGGACGCCCTCGCCGACCAGACCCCGGGCATCAGTTCGGGGTCCGCGGACCTTACCGACAACACCGGTGTCGAGTTGGTCGACTCGACCCTGCAGAGTGCTACGAACCCGGGTGGCCGTCAGATCCACTACGGCATTCGTGAATTCGCCATGGGGGCGTCGATGGTCGGCCAATCGTTGCACGGTGGCATCCGTCCAATTGGTTCCACCTTCTTCGTCTTCAGTGATTACGCTCGTCCGTCAATTCGTCTGGCCGCGCTCAGCCACGCTTCGGTCCTCTTCGTCTATACCCATGACTCAGTGGGGGTGGGCGAAGACGGACCCACCCACCAACCCGTTGAGCAACTGATGGCGCTGCGCGCGATGCCCAGACTGCACGTGGTGCGTCCGTCGGACGCTAACGAGGCGCTCGATCTCATCGGGGCTTATCTCAGCGACGACCACCCCCCCACCACGGCCTTGATCCTTTCACGCCAGGACATGGTTGTACTCGATGGAGCGGACGCGCAAGCTTCGGTTCGTGACGCACGACGCGGCGGTTACGTGGTGCGCGAACAAGATGACGCGGTATTCACGATCGTGGGCACGGGATCAGAGTTGGGCGCCTGTCTTAAGGCCAACGACGAGCTCGCGGCTCGCGGGATCGTGACTCGGGTCGTGGCCTTGCCGTGTTGGGCCTGCTTTGACGACCAGCATCTCGACTATCGCGAGGGCGTGTTACGTCGCTCGATACCCTCGGTCTCGTTGGAAGCGGGTGCCACGTTGGGCTGGACCAGGTACGTCGACCAGGCCATCGGGATCGACTCGTTCGGCATCAGCGCACCGGGCCAGTACGCGTTGGATTACTTCAACATGACCGGCGCCGCGCTCGTCCAACACGTCGAGCGAATGTTAGGAGAGACGAAATGACCAACCTGGACATGCTCTATCGAGACTTTGGCCAAAGTCCCTGGCTCGATAACATCCGACGCGACTGGCTGAAGGACGGCACGCTGAAGGCCTTCGTCGACCAGGGTGTTCGCGGGGTCACGTCAAACCCGTCAATCTTCGCCAAAGCGCTCAGTACGACGTCTGCGTACAACGAATTCTTGCTGAAGAACCACCGCCAAGAGCCCGAGGAACTCTTCGAGACTCTCGCGGTCTACGACGTGCGTGACGCGTGCGGGGTCCTTGCCAAGGTGCACGAGTCCTCACGAAAGGACTTCAAAGCGGGCACCCGGCGCTACTTAGACGGATTCGTCTCTCTCGAGGTCTCGCCGCATCTCGCGCGCGACACCGAAGGGACAATCGCCGCGGCGAAGCGGCTGCACAAACGTGTGGGGTGCGACAACCTGATGGTGAAGATACCCGCGACCAAAGAGGGCCTGCCGGCGATTACCCAAGTGCTGGGCGCGGGCATCAGCGTCAACGTCACGTTGATCTTCTCGGTCGGACGTTACGCCGAGGTGTTGGACGCCTGGATGTCGGGTCTCGAACTCGCCCGGTCCCGACGCCGTGACGTGGGGGCAATCGCCAGCGTGGCCTCGTTTTTTGTCTCGCGCGTCGACGCCGCTGTCGACGCCCTGCTTCTCGAGGGTGACCCGCGTCGGGGCACGACCGCCAACGCACAGGTGTGCGCCGCGTACAAGCTCTACGCCGACACCATTGGCGCCGACCGGGCCCGGGGATTGATCGCCAAGGGAGCCCAGGTGCAGCGTCCCTTGTGGGCTTCGACGTCGACCAAGAATCCCTCGTACTTCGATCTGCTCTACGTGGACCCGATCGTGGGCAACGAGACCGTCAACACCATGCCCGACCAGACTCTCGAGGCCGTGCTCGATCATGGTCGCTTCTGGGCCACGCACCTCTCGTCCTACGAGAAGGTTGCGCGCGAGGCGAAGAAACTCGAGTTCCTTCCGCCCTTCGTGTCACTCGCAGCCGTTACGGAAAAACTCGAACGCGACGGCGTGGACGCCTTCGTCAAGTCCTACGAGGAGTGCCTCGCGATTGTCGGCGAAAAAGCCGCCACCGCGCGGGGTCGCTGAAACATTACGAACCAACGAGCCACTGGCACGATTCCTTTGCGCGTCGAGGGACCTAGGATGCGCCTATGACGACGTACGAGGGGATCGCGCGCACCGACCTCGTCCATGCTCCGCTCGAAGATTTGGCGCCATCCGCGTACGCACTCGCGCGCGAGCGCTTCGGTCACGTGGTCACGTACTCGCCCAAGGTGTTCATCCCCCTCACCAAACTCTGTCGTGATCGTTGTGGCTACTGCACCTTCGCCCAAGCTCCCGCCCACGTCGCGTCGCCCTACATGAGCCTCGAAGAGGTGATGGAAGTCGCCCAGGCGGGTCGCGACGCCGGAGCGACCGAGGCCCTGTTCACCCTGGGTGAACGTCCCGAGCTTCGCTACGACGAGGCGGCTCGCTGGCTCGCGGCGCGTGGCTATCAGTCCACGGTCGACTACGTGGCGAGCGCGGCGGCGATGGTGCTCGAGGGCACGGGTCTCTTGCCCCACGTCAACGCCGGGGCGTTGTTCAAGCGAGAACTCGAACAGTTGCGCACGGCGTCGGGCTCTCAGGGCATGATGCTCGAGTCACTCGCGACGCTCGAGGCCCACCGTCTCGCGCCCGATAAGGACCCCCAACGGCGCCTGGACACGCTTCGATTCGCCGGTGAGTTGAAGATTCCCTTCACGACGGGTCTGCTCGTGGGCATCGGTGAGACCCGCGAGGACCGACTCGAGGCTCTCGAAGCGATTGCTCGGCTCCATCGCGAGTTCGGCCACGTCCAAGAGGTCATCATCCAAAATTTCTTGCCCAAGGCGCGCACGCTCATGGCGAACTCGCCTCGTGCGAGTGACGAGGAGTTCCACTGGACGATCAGCGTCGCTCGTCTGATCCTGCCCGAGGACGTCCACCTCCAGGCACCACCGAATCTGAGTGACGACCCGACGAAGTTGCTCGACTTTGGTATCGACGACTTTGGTGGGATTTCAGCGGTGACCCAGGATCACGTGAACCCCGAGCGGGCCTGGCCCGCGATCACGGCTCTCAGCGCCGAGTGCGACGACCGTGGTTTCTCTCTCAGCGCGCGCCTGACGGTGTACCCCGAGTTCATTGGTCTTTCTTCGCCGTTCCTCGACGCCGAGGTTCGTCCGCACGTGCTCGCCCACGCGGACGCCAGCTTTCTCGCGCGCGACGACCAATGGTTCTCCGGCACCGACGTCACGCCTCCGGCTTCTCCACCGTCCACCAAGCGCAGCGGTGCCGTGTCGGCACTGCTCGCTCGCTACGAACCGGGTTACGAATTCGAAGCCAGCGAATTGGTGGAGCTGTTTCGCGCGCGCGGCGGTGACTTTAACGCCGTCGTCGACACCGCGGACCAAGTGCGGCGTGACCTCGTTGGCGACGACGTCAGTTTCGTCATCAACCGCAACATCAACTACACCAACGTCTGCACCTTCAAGTGCCGCTTCTGCGCGTTTTCCAAGGGTCCGCTTTCGCTCAACCTACGCGGCGACCCTTATCTGCTGACCCTCGAAGAGATCAGTGAGCGAGTCCGCGAGGCCGAGCTCAAGGGTGCCACCGAAGTCTGCCTGCAGGGCGGGATCCACCCCAAGTTCGACGGCGACTACTACATCGACGTGGTGGCGGCGGTGCGCGCGGGCTCGCCCACGATCCACATCCACGCCTTCAGCGCCCTCGAGGTCTTTGAAGGTGCGCGCCGTTCGGATCAGGACCTCGCCACGTACCTGACGCGACTGAAGGACGCCGGCCTCAAGACCTTGCCCGGCACCGCCGCCGAGATCCTCGACGATTCGGTTCGCGCCATCCTCTGTCCGGACAAGATCAATTCCGATCAGTGGCTCGAGGTGCACCGCACCGCTCATCAGGTCGGCCTGCACTCGAACATCACGATCATGTTCGGGGCCGTCGAAGGTGTCGAGAGTTGGGCCACGCATCTCCTACGCACGCGAGAACTGCAAAAGGAGACCGGAGGTTTCACCGAGTTCGTGCCGCTGCCCTTCGTGCACATGGCGACGCCGCTCTTCTTGAAGGGTCGCTCGCGCCGGGGTCCCACGTTTCGTGAAGCGGTCCTCATGCACGCGGTTGCGCGCCTGCACTACGCCACCCTGATCAACAACATCCAGGTCAGTTGGGTCAAGATGGGCGTGGAGGGATCGCGTCGAATACTCCAAGCCGGAGCGAACGACCTGGGTGGGACGTTGATGGACGAGAACATCTCGCGTGCCGCAGGGGCCACCCACGGCCAGGAGATGGACGTGGCGAACTTGCGTGCGCTGGTCGAGCCCCTCGCTCGCCCGCTGCACCAACGAAGCACCCTCTACCAGACGATCTAGTCATGTCCGATCCCATTGACGCCTTCTTGCGCGAACTCGACGACGAGACGCACCAGTCCCCCGAACGCCGCGCCATCCTGCGCGAACTCGTGACGCGAATCGTCGAACTCGCCCAGCTCGAAGCCGACACCGCGGATCTACGAATCGCCTCGACGGCCCTCAACGAACTTCTCGAGGCTTCGACTCTCTTCGCCGCCTGGCGCGACAAGGCCAAGGTGACGGTCTTCGGATCGGCGCGCACCAAACCCGACGATCCGCTCTACGAGATGGCGCGCGCCTTCGGCGAAGCGACGGCCGCGCGCGGGTGGATGACGGTTTCTGGAGCAGGACCAGGGATAATGGAAGCGTCGTCCAAGGGCTCGGGTAAGGACAACACCCTTGGCGTGAACATCGAATTGCCCTTCGAGCAGGGCGCCAACGAGTTCATCGACGTCGACGAGATGCACGTGGCGATGAAGTTCTTCTTCACCCGCAAGGTCGCCATGACCAGGGCCTCGCACGCCTTCGTGGCCTTTCCCGGCGGCGTGGGCACCATGGACGAACTCTTCGAGATTCTCACCCTCGTGCACACCGGCAAGACGAACCCGGCCCCGATCGTGCTCGTCGACGTGCCCGGGGGCACCTTCTGGGATCGGTGGCTCGACTTCGTCCAGGTGCTCATTTCGAACGGCTACATCGATGACCTTGACACGTGTCTGTTCGCCGTGTGCACTTCAGTCCAGGCCGCGATGCAAGAGATCGAAGGGTTTTATAGGAACTACCGTTCGATCGTGGTCGCACCCGGTCGAGTTCACATGCTGTTACACCACGTGCCCGACGTGCAGAAACTCATAGAGCTGAATTCGAAATTTCCGCACTTCTCTGGCGGGCGCGGCTTCGCGCTAGACGGCGACGTGCTCAGCTTTGACTTTGACGGTCGCAACTACGTGCGGCTTCGTCTTCTGATCAACGAAGTGAACGGTTGGTCGAACTAGTCAGACGCCAGGGCGCGCAGTAGCGTCTCGGCCTTTAGCAGGCTTCGGCGAACCTTCGCGAGTTGGCGCTCGAGCTCTTTCGCCCCTTCGTCACCATCTCGAAGCTGCTCACGTACCGCGTCAAAGATAACGTCGGACACCCGTTCCTCGAGAGCAGCCACTTCGTCGGCGAGTTCGCTAAAGCTCCCCACTAGGACAGTTCGACGACGTCGAGTTGCCCGTCGTGGTACTGGGAGCGAAGCACCTTCTTGTCGAACTTGCCAACGCTCGTCTTGGGTATAGCCGCAACGAAGGCCCATCGCTCGGGCAGCCACCATTTCGCTACGCGCTCGGCGAGGAACGCCCGCAACTCGTCGGCGCTGAGCGACACGTCGGGTCCCAGCACGACACAGCACAGCGGACGCTCCTGCCACTTTGCGTCGGGCACCGCGATCACCGCCGCCTCGAAGACGTCGGGGTGGGCCATCATGGTGCTCTCTAATTCCACCGAACTGATCCATTCGCCGCCGGACTTGATGACGTCCTTGGTTCGGTCCGTTATCACCATGAAGCCCTCGGCGTCGAGCGTGCCGATGTCGCCTGTGCGAAGCCATCCGTCGTGGAACTTCTCGGGATCGTCGACCCCGAAATACGAACCAGTGATCCAGGGGCCGCGTATTTCGAACTCGCCCACTGTCTTGCCGTCGGGCACGAGAATGTTGCCAACCTCGTCCGCGACGCGCACCTGGACCCCGGCCACCACCCGGCCAGCCTTTACCTGGTAGTCAATTTGCTGTTCTTCGGGCGTGCCGGCGGGCGCTATCGCCACCGCCGCCAGCGGACTGGTCTCGGTCATGCCCCAACCCTGGATCAGTTGGATGCCGTAGCGATCGCGGAACGCCTCGATCATGAACCGCGGCACCGCCGCGCCCCCGGCGACAATGCCGCGGATGCTCGAGAAGTCGGCGTTGGGGTTCTCCTGGGCGGCGCGCAGTACGTCATTCCAGATCGTGGGCACCCCGAGGGACACCGTCGGGCGCAGTTCGCTGATCATCTTAACGATGGGCTCGCCCTGGAGGAACATCTGGGGCATGATCAACTCGGTACCCGCCAGAAACGCCGTGTAGGCACAGCCCCAGGCGTTCACGTGGAACATCGGCACGATGAGCAGACAACGGTCGCGCTCGCACAGGCCGAGCGAGTTGGCGGTCGTCGAGGCGAGCGAATGTAACCACGTGGAGCGGTGCGAGTACACCACGCCCTTGGGGCTGCCGGTCGTGCCCGAGGTGTAACACATGATCGCCGCGGAACGCTCGTCGAGGTCCGGCCAGTCGAAACCGGGCTGCTGGGCGAGGACGAGGGTCTCGTAGTCGAGGGTCTCGCCAAGCAGTCCCGTGGTCTCGGGTCCGTTCACGATGATGTGCTTGACGCTCGGCATCTGGTCGCGAACCTTGGCGAGCAGGGGCACCAGCGTGGCGTCGACGATGATCACCTGGTCTTCGGCGTGCTGGATGATGTAGGCAAGTTGTTCGGCAAAGAGACGGATGTTGAGCGTGTGCAGCACCGCGCCCATCGTCGGAACGGCCAAGTACGCCTCGAGATGGCTCTGATTGTTCCACATGAACGTCGCGACCCGGTCGCCCTGTTTTACCCCGAGTGCGCTCAGCGCCTTGGCGAGACGCTCGGCGCGCTTGGACACCTCGAGAAACGTCGCCTCGTTCACGCCCTCGGGCGTCACCGTGAAGATCTTCTTGTCTGAGTACAACCACTCGCCATGACGGATGATGTCGCGAATAAGCAACGGCGCGTCCTGCATCGTGCTCTGCATGGGTCCCCCTTCGTTCACTACCTGTGAACGATGCTACAAAGGTCGCGACCCGACCAGTGCACTACCAGGAGAGGGCGTAGGGCTCGAGGGGCGAGGGCAACTCGGTCGAACCATTCAAGTAGGTGTCGACCGCCGCCGCCGCGCTGCGTCCCTCGGCGATCGCCCAGACGATCAGACTCTGGCCGCGCACCGCGTCACCGCACGCGAACACGGGCGTGCTGCCCGGCACCGCCTCGACGCGCCAGCTCTGATCGACGCGCAGGGTCGCCCTCGGTGTCACGCTCGCTTCGAGGTTGAGCCCCAGACGGTCGAGTTCGGGGCCGGTGAAACCTGCGGCGATCAAGACCAGGTCGCACGCTTCGCGTACCGTCTCGCCCGAGACGTGGTCCACGAGCACGAGGCCCTCGAGACGTCCGTCGCCCTCAAAGGCGAGGGTTTCGGTCGAGAACCTTCGCTCCCCGCCCTCGGCGTGGGCCGAGGTGGTCTTAAAGAGCCGCGCCATGGTCGGCCAGGGTTGGTCCGCGGGGCGCTGCTCGGGCGGGCGCTCCATGATCTCGACCTGGACGATCGAGGCGGCACCCTGGCGGTGCGCGGTGCCGAGACAGTCCGCTCCCGTGTCGCCGCCGCCGAGGATGACCACGTGACGATTCTGGGCGCTGAGTGGTGAGTCGACGCCGTCACGCACCGCGCGGTTCGCCGCTTCGAGGTAGGTCATCGCCGGGTAGACGCCCTCGAGGTCCGCGCCGGGCACGGGGATCAGACGCGGAATCGTCGAGCCGATGGCGAGCACGACGGCGTCGTGATTACGCTGCAGGTCCGCGAGCGGGGTGCCGCCGTCGCCGACCGCGACGTTGGCGTGGAAGCGCACACCCATCTCGCGCATGACCTCGAGGCGACGGTCCAGGACGCTCTTTTCCATCTTGAACTCAGGTATGCCGTAGCGCAGAAGGCCGCCGATTGCGTCACTGCGCTCGTAGACGTTCACGGCGTGTCCGGCGCTGCGTAACTGCGCGGCGGCGGCGAGACCCGCGGGTCCCGAACCAACGACGGCGACGCGCCGTCCGGTCTCGACGATCGGAAACTGCGCGACGCCAAGGCCCTTGGCGAACGCGTGCTCGGCGACCTCGTACTCAATGCGCTCAATGGTCACCGGATCGCTGCCAATGCCCAAGACGCAAGCGGACTCACACGGCGCGGGACAGAGCCGTCCGGTGAACTCGGGAAAATTATTCGTCCGAAAGAGCTGTTCGGCGGCGCGGTCCCAGTCCTTTCGGTACACCGCGTCGTTGAACGTCGGAATCCGGTTGCCGAGTGGGCAGCCCTGCATGCAGAACGGAATGCCACAGTCCATGCATCGTGCGCCCTGCTCGGCTATTGCGTCGTCCTCTTGTGGCTCGTAGACCTCGCGCCAGTCACGCAGTCGTACTGGCACTGGCCGGTAGTGGGGACCCTGGCGCTCGAACTCGAGGAACCCGGTGACCTTACCCATTGCGCAGCTCGTCACGAATACGTTGGTATTCGGAGGTTTCGATTCTCACGAAGTTCATGCGCTCGTTTCGCCAGTTGGCGAGCAGACCAGCCGCCTTCTTCGAGCCGGTCTCCTCGCGGTAGCGCTCGAGCAGCGACAGCAGGTGCTCGTCGTCCTCGTACTCGAGCGGATCGATCTCGTAGACCCCGGCCGAGAGGTGATCGTGCACGTGACCGAGTGGGTCATAGAGGTACAAGGTGCCCCCCGACATCCCCGCCGCGAGGTTGCGCCCAACGTGACCGAGTACCACGATGACCCCGCCAGTCATGTACTCGCCCGCGTGGTCGCCGGTCCCTTCGACCACGATGGTCGCACCGGAGTTGCGCACGCCGCATCGCTCGCCCACGACGCCACTGATGAAGATCTCCCCACCGGTCGCCCCGTAGCCAATGACGTTGCCCGCAATGATGTTCTCGTCGCTCGCGAAGGTGGCCTGAGGTGAGGGCTTGATGATGATGCGCCCACCCGAGAGCCCCTTACCGGCGTAGTCGTTGGCGTCACCGGTCAGGCGAAGCGTCATGCCCTGGGGCATGAAGGCCCCGAGGCTCTGGCCCGACGAGCCCTCGAGGTCGATCTGGACGTGGTCGGGCGCGAGCACCCGGTCGCCCAAGGCGCGAGTGATCGCACTGCCGGTGAGCGTGCCGACCGCACGGTTCACGTTGCGTATCGGGCTTGAGATTCTCACTGGCGTGTTCTTGGTCGCGGCACTGAGCGCTGCGTCCATGAAGCGCCAGTCCAGCGCCGCGTCGAGGCCGTGCTCTTGCTTCATGCTCTGTCGACGCTGGTCGGCGGGCACCGGTTTCAGTAACGCCGAGAGGTCCAGGTCGTTGGTCGGATCGTCCAGGGACTGCACCGAGAGTCGGGTGACGTCGCCAATGACCTCGTCGAGCGTTCGCGCGCCGAGCATCGCCAGGTACTCGCGCACCTCTTGGGCGATGAACTCAAAGAAGTTCTCGACGAATTCCGGCTTACCGGTGAATCGTTCGCGCAGCACGGGGTTCTGGGTGGCGATGCCGACCGGGCACGTGTCGAGGTGACACACGCGCATCATCACACAACCCGACACCACGAGCGGAGCGGTGGCGAAACCGAACTCCTCGGCGCCGAGCAGCGCCGCCACGACGACGTCACGGCCGGTTTTCAACTGTCCGTCGACCTGGAGCACGACGCGACTGCGAAGTCCGTTGGCGGCGAGGGTCTGGTGTGCTTCGGCGAGTCCGAGTTCCCAGGGCGTACCCGCGTGCTTGAGCGAGGTGAGCGGCGCCGCACCGGTGCCCCCGTCGTGGCCCGAGATGAGGATCACGTCGGCGTGCGCCTTGGCGACTCCAGCGGCGATGGTGCCCACGCCCTGTTCGCTTACGAGTTTCACGTTGATGCGAGCCTGGTCGTTCGCGTTCTTCAAGTCGTAGATCAGCTGGGCCAGGTCCTCGATCGAATAGATATCGTGATGCGGTGGCGGCGAGATGAGACCCACGCCCGGCGTCGAGTGCCGGGTCTTGGCGATCCACGGGTAGACCTTCGTTCCGGGCAGTTGGCCGCCCTCGCCGGGCTTGGCCCCCTGGGCCATCTTGATCTGGAGGTCGTCGGCGTTAACGAGGTAGCGACTCGTCACCCCGAAACGACCCGAAGCTACCTGCTTGATCGCCGAACGACGGTTGTTGTTCGGGTCCGACACGTCAAAACGCTCGGCATCCTCGCCACCCTCGCCCGTGTTGGATTTACCGCCGATGCGGTTCATGGCGATCGCGAGAGTGGTGTGCGACTCCTCAGAGATAGAACCGTAAGACATCGCCCCGGTGGCGAACCGCTTGATGATCGACGCGGTGCTCTCGACCTCATCAATCGACAGTGGCGTGGGACTCGCCACGAAGTCCATGAGCGAGCGCAACGTGAGATTGCCGCTCGCCTGTTCGTCGACGAGCTTGGTGTACTCCTTGAAGATGTCAAATCGCTTCTCGCGCGTAGCGTGCTGGAGCTTTTGGACCGTGCGCGGATTGAACAGGTGCAACTCGCCGTCGCGTCGCCACTGGTACTCACCGTGATTGGTGATCTCGATCTCTTCGCCCAGCGCGGGGTGGTAGGCGTCGGCGTGCAGCGCGAGCACGCTTTGGACGAGGTGTTCGAGGTTGACCCCGCCGATGCGCGAGTGAAAACCCGGGAAGTAGCGCGCGAGCACCGCCTCAGAGACCCCGACCGCTTCGAACAACTGGGAGCCAACGTAACTCGCCACCGTAGAGACGCCCATCTTGGACATCGTCTTGACGATCCCCTTGTTGAGCGCCTTGCCGTACTGGTAGCGAGCTTCAAAGGCCGTCAGCTCGCTGAGTTCGCCCTTCTCGACCAAGGCGTCAATGGATTCGTACGCGAGATAGGGACACACCGCCGACGCGCCAAAACCGAGCAGCAGCGCGACGTGGTGCACCTCGCGCACGTCACCCGCTTCGAGGATCAAGGCGGCGCTGGTGCGTAGGTGGTCCTCGACCAGTCGGTGATGCACGGCCGACGTGAGCAGCAGACTTGGAATCGCCGCGTGCGCGTTCGAAGTGTTTCGATCCGAGAGGATCACGACGTTGGCCCCGGCGCGAACGTTCTCTACCACCTCGTCACAGACGTCCTCAATGGCGGCGGCCAGGCGCTCGGCCGCGCTAGCGCTGCCCTGGGCGTCGAAGAGTCCGTCGACCACGACGGTGGTGAAGGCCAGTGCGTGTTCACTCTCTTCGATGTAGCGGATCTTGGCGAGCTCGTCGGTCGAGAGCACCGGTGAAGGCAGCACGATCTGGTGTGCGTGGCGCGCGGTCTCGGTGAGCAGGTTCTCCTCGCCACCAATGGCGACGCGCGTCGAGGTGACGAGCTCTTCGCGGATCGCGTCGAGCGGGGGATTCGTGACTTGGGCGAAGAGTTGGGTGAAATAGTCAAAGAGCGACCGGTGCTGGTGCGAGAGCGCGGGCAGGGTGGCGTCTGAACCCATGGAACCAATCGGCTCCTCGCCCATTTGGGCCATGTGGCGAATGATCAGGCGCAAGTCCTCTTCGCTGAAGCCGAAGTTCTTCTGGTGACGAACAATGGAAGCGTGGCTCGCGACGAGCATGGGACGCGCGTCGAGTTCGTCGAGGGAGACCTGCTGCTCCTCAAGCCACTGACCATAGGGAGCTTTGCTCGCCAGCGTGCTCTTCAGTTCCTCGTCGTCGATGATCCGACCCTGCTCGATGTCAACGAGAAAAACGCGGCCCGGTTGCAGGCGACCCTTGCGCTCGATGTTGGCCGGATCGATCGGTAACACGCCGACTTCGCTGGCGAAGATGACGCGCTGGTCCTTGGTGACCCAGTAACGCGCCGGTCGCAGGCCGTTGCGGTCGAGCACCGCCCCCACGACCTTGCCATCACAGAACGTCACCGACGCGGGTCCGTCCCAGGGTTCCATCAGTGCGGCGTGGTACCGATAAAAATCCCGCCGCTCGGCGCTCATGGCCGTCGAGCGCTCCCAGGCCTCGGGAATCATCATGAGCACCGCGTGCGGTAGCGAACGACCCGACTGCACCAGCAACTCGACGACCTCGTCAAAGCTCGCCGAGTCGCTCATGTCCTCGGTGATGATCGGGGTCAGGTCCTTAATCGGCAGTGGCAGTTCGTCGCTCTCGAGCGTGGTCTCACGTGCGGTCATCCAATTTCGGTTGCCGCGCACGGTATTGATCTCGCCGTTGTGAGCGATGTAGCGAAAGGGTTGAGCGAGGTCCCAGCGGGGCAGGACGTTGGTGGAGAACCGGCTGTGCACCACCGCGATCGCCGACGCGAGACGCTCGTCGCGAAGGTCCTCGAAATATTGTCGAAGTTGGGGAGAAGAGAGCATGCCCTTGTAGATCAGCACGTGGGGCGAACACGACGAGGCGTAGATGTCCAGACGATGCTCGAGAACCTTGCGAGCACAGAACATCGAACGCTCCAGATTGACGTTCGCCTTGGTGGGAGCGATGAGTTGCTGGATAAAGACTGGTTCACTCGCGGCCGAGGTGGGACCCAGGATCGAGGAATTGACGGGCACCTCGCGCCACCCGATGCTTCCCAGGCCCACGCTCGCGAGGACCTCGTCAATCGCGGCCCTCGTGGCCGGTAGGTCGAGGTGCCTTGGAATCATCCAAAAGGCCACGCCGTAGGTACCCGCGTCGGGCACCAGCGGACCGAAGACCTCGCGCACGAACGCGTCAGGCATCTGGACCAGCAGTCCAGCGCCGTCACCCGAATCGACGTCCGATCCGGTAGCGCCGCGGTGTTCGAGGTTCTCCAGGATCGTTAGGGCGTCACTTACCGTGGCGTGCGTCGCCTTGGCCGTGAGATCCGCGACCATACCGACGCCGCAGGCGTCGTGCTCGAACGTGGGGTCGTAGAGAGAGAGTCTGTCTGTCATAGCGTTTCCTTGCGGGGCAACGCTGACCCAGCACAACTATAACGAAAATCCGGCCAGCGTCGACACCTACGCTGGAGGCGTGAACACACAACGAGACAGCGTGCTAGTCGTGGGAGCGGGCATCATCGGCCTCGCCAGCGCCTTTCGTCTCGCCCGAGCTGGTCACCCGGTGACGATCCTCGACCCCTCCCCCGCGCGTGGCGCCACGTGGGCGGCGGCGGGCATGATCGCCCCGAGCGCGGAAATCGCCCCGGGCGAAGAGACCAATTACCAGCTCCAACTGGGCGCCCTTCCCTCGTGGCGCGCGCTGGCGCTCGAGCTCAAGGAGCTGACGGGCGAGGATCTGCTCATTGTCGAACAAGGGACCCTGCTCGTGGGCTGGGACGCGAGTGACCGTCGCCTGATCGATCAGTTCGTTCAAGTGGCGCACAGTTTTGGCGCGACCCTAGAACATCGTCAACGCGACGACTGGCCCGAGCAGTTCGAAGGCCTGAGTCCTCGCATCACCGAAGGCGTCCACATCGCGGGTGACGCGTGGCTCGATCCCGATCAAGCCGTGCGCCTGCTAGACGCAGCGCTCAACCTGCTGGGAGTAAAGACCATCATCGACCTGGTCACGCGAGTGGACTGCGCCGATCATCAGGTGCGCGTCTTTACCGCTTCAGAAGAGTTCCGCGCCGAGCGCGGACTGATCGCCACCGGCGCTTCGGGATTGCCCGAGGGACTGGTCTCGGGTGCGCGAAACGCGGTGCGTCCGGTACGCGGGGTCACCATGCGCGTTCAAGGACCCGACCGCAGTGACGTCGCGACCGTACGGGCTTACGTGCGGGGCCGGGCCTTTTACATGGTGAGTCGACCCGGCGGCTACTGCGTGCTTGGTGCGACCGCCGAAGAGCGCGCCGAAGCAGTCCTCGAGGTCGGTGAATTGCAGCGACTCCTGCGCGACGCACTGGACGTGGTTCCGGCGCTCGAGAACGCGCACGTGCTCGAATACCGACTGGGGCTTCGCCCGGCGAGCCCGGACCTCGAGCCCTTCTTCGAAGTCTTCGGCGCTACCGGCTGGTCTTGGATCTCGGGTCACTACCGTCACGGCGTGACCCTCGCCCCACTGGCGGCCCAGGAGGCTCTCGAGCGGGTGGAGGCGCCGCGGTGATCACGGTGAACGGCGAACCCGTCGACACCAAGGACGTCACCATCGCGGTGCTGCTCGCCGACATGAACATCGAGACCCGTGGGGTGGCGGTCGCGATCAACGGTGAGATCGTCCGCCGTGGTGAGTGGTCACAAAAGAGAGTCGACGCGGGCGATCGCATCGAAATCGTCTCCGCTGTCGCGGGTGGGGCGTAGGAGGGAAATCAAGTGTCAACAACGGAACTACTCGAAGCGCTCGATGAGCGAATCGTCGATGCCATAAAGGCGAAAGCCACGGGTGAGACGATTGCGTATCTCTGCGAGGCCCGCGCCTGGCTGACCAACCCCGACCAGGCTCACGGCGCGCACCGTCTCGGAGCCTAAAGTTCGCGGCGCTAGCATTGATCGTTCGCGGGCTGTGGCTTAGTTTGGTCTAGAGCGCTCGGCTGGGGGCCGAGAGATCGGGAGTTCAAATCTCCCCAGCCCGACCAAAAAGGGGTGACGCGTTCTGACCCGTCGCCTAATCTCTAATCATCTCGGCGAGCTTCGCCGAGATGATTTTGACCCTGGAGACATTGTGCGCGCTCGTTGGACCCTCGTGCTCGTTCTCGCGACGACGTTTAGCTTTGTTGACGTTTCGCTGGCGAGTGGGGCGGGAACCGTGCCGCCCCAGAATCCAAGATCCAACATCGCGGCGGTACCCAGGTACTCCATCGTGAACAACAAGTCCTACGTGGTCGGTGCTGGATTGCCCGCGTGCTGGGCCTGGGGCAAGGACAATCGGCTGGTACCTCGCGCCTCGTCCACGACTTGCGTGAGTGACGAGATCGCCGCGACCAACCGCGCCCAAAGCGCCGAAGGGCTCGGGCCAATTACCCTGCCCAGCAACTTCGCCACCTTGAGCGTGCCCGACCAGCTACTGGTCATGGTCGACATCGAACGCGTGAGCCGTGGCGAAGTTCCCGTGCTGGGCGTGTCGGCTCAACTGAACGCCCTCGCGCAACGCGGGGCCGCCGCGCGAGAAGACCCCTCCCTTCCTTCGACGTCGTACTTTCCCAACGCCACCGGCGCCTACGTCGCCAACTGGGCCGGAGCCCTCAGCGCCCTGGACGCCAATTACGACTGGATGTACACCGACGGTTGGGCGGGGCGCGCGACCGACAACTACGACTGTACGAGTGCGCACGCGGCTGGGTGCTGGGGTCACCGTGACAATATCCTGGTCAACAGTTCGCGGATGCGCTGTCTGGTGACCACTTGTTCGCTCGTGATGGGCGGAGGTTACTCGTACCTCAAAGCCGGTGACAACTTCAGTTCATTCTCTGAACTGATAATCCAAGTATCGGGTACGCCCACGACCCTCTCCTACACCTGGGCCACCGCCCTCGCCGACGGCGCCAATCCGTAGCGACGCCAAGGTTTCAATCACGCCCGAGCTCCACGCAGTTCGACGTGAGTGAGCCGCCCGGCGTATAGATCCGCACCACCGCCGAGTAGCGCGCCCCAGGCGCGAAGTATCGAGCATGCGAGATCGTCACTGTGCTTCTTCGTATGTTGAACGTCGCGACGTAGTGGAACGACGCGACTCGTCCGATTCGCGCGCACGCGCCACCGGCAAAGGTGTCGATGACGGCGAGCGACGCGTCCTGTACTCCGGCGACCGACCAAACGACCCTCAGTGACGAAGTGACGAAGCTCACTCGCGCCAACGCCACGGACTTCACGGACCCGAACGCGCCCGCCGCGAAGTAGGGCAGCTCGTTCTTCCACGAAAAGACCGTCGCCGGTGGGTTGCCCGCGGGCAGTTCAATGAGCTGGGTGAACGAAGAGACCCCATGGACAACGGCGTAACCCGCGCCCATTTCGCACGTGACGCACCACAGTCCCACGCCGTCGTTGAAGTGGGGTGCGCTGCCTAAGAGCTCGTCGCGGTGGGCCCAACACCCGGGTGACCCAGACGAGAGGCACGCCACGTTCGAGGTCCCGAGGGCGCCGCCCCACCCGTCGGCGTAGAACATCATGTAGTCACCCGCCAGGACACTAAAACCAGCCGACCACGAGCCACCCCAACCGGTCATCCCGAGGGTGTCGTAGCCAGCGGCGAAGCCCGGTGCCAACGCCGGGTCACTCTCGTGCATCGCCGCCGTCGTGGTTTCGCGGTCCAGGGCCGAGTTAAGACCCAGGTAGGGCGGGTAGCCCCGCGCCACCCGCTCGAGATCCGTGACCACGAGTAATTGTTCGGGAACGCTGAGACTCGCCCAATTGGTCGGTAGGACCATGGGCGCCACGCTCTCCAAGGCACGGGCATTATTGATCGCCGCCAGCACGTAGGCCGTGCACGCCGGGGCGTTCGTGAAGGTCGGCCACGTCGGGCTCGCATTCACGCAAGGGTTCGCGCAGTTCTCGCTGCCCGTGGTTCCGGTGCAGTCGCCCAGGGTGAGAAAGTCGGGGTTCGGCGAGATGTTCGTTGCCGGGTTACCCGGCGCCTCCATGGTCAGTCGTGAAGGCGTGGGAGTCCCCGAGGTGAGAAGCAGTCCAATGCTCGTGATGAGCGCGGCGCTGAGCGCCACGCGAGCGAGGGTCGAGAAGTGTCGAGACAACGGGGCGAGGCTCGCGACCCCGCCCAAGAGCCGGCCCCGTAACCACCTCGCGGGGCTCGACTGGTCGCTCGCTCGTTCGTCCATGATTCGAGTTTGTCATCGACCCGCCTCACGCGCGAGAAGTCCGATTGGCCCAGCGGAGGAGTAGTTTTTGGTGGGAGCAACGAGGTTGACGCCGTGGTGTTCGCGGTCCCCGACGACGGAAGGGGTGGTGATGGACGAACGTGCTCGGCCCACCATCTCGATTGAGCCCGCCCCCGCGCGAAAGATCACGCCGGTCCCCTTCTCGTTCTGGCGACGCGATCTGTGGCTCCACTCGGTCATTGGCCTGTTCGTCCTCGCCTACTGTGTGTCGAGCATCGTGGTCTCACGCCCGAGCGGCTTTAACACCTTCTGGGACGGAGGGGTCTATACCGTCGCCGAGACGCTCCCGGTGATCGCGATGGTGCTGTGCGCTTGGCGCTGGCCGGCTCAACGCGCACCGTGGTTGCTCATCGGTGCCGGCGTGCTCGCTCACACCGTTGGTGACCTTATCTATTCCTTTCGTGACCAGAACCTGGTACCAACGCCGGTGCCCGCGCCCAGTGACTACGTGTACCTCGTCTCCTACGTGCTGCTGGTCGCTGGGGTCGTCCTGCTCACCCAGAGCAACGTCGGTCGAGTGCGCACGACCGTACGTCTGGAGGGAATCGTCGCCGGGCTCGCGGTGGCGGCCCTGGCGGCCCTCTTGTGGTTCGCACCCGTCTTCTCAGAGACCGGGTCGCTCTGGCACGTGGTCGTCGCCGACGTGTACCCCGTGGGCAACCTGGTGCTACTCGTGCTGCTGGTCTCGAGTCTCGCTCCCTACGGCTACCAGCCCAACGTGCCCGTCACGATGCTCCTCGCGGCGGTCGCGTGGTTCGTCTTTGGCGACGTGGTGTACTTCAGCCAAAGCGTGAGCGGAACGTACGTCTCGCGTACTTTCCTCGACGTCACCTGGGTCATCGGGCTCTGGTTGGCCGGACTCGCCGCGACGGCCGTGGACCGGAGGCGCTCGGGAGCCCTTCGACGCAAGCGCCCCGCTGACCGGGGAGTCACGATGGCACTCGTCGTGGCGGCTTCAGTGTGCGCCGCCGTTGCCGTGAGCTACCTCGTCGTGGCGGGCGTCGACACCGCGGCGATCGTGCTCGCGTGCTTCGGCCTCGTCGTGGCGGGCGTCGACCTCACGATGGCCAGGCGCGACGTGAGGCGAGTGGGGATCGTGCCCGCAGACATCGACGTCGTCACGGGACTCATGACCAAGGCGGCTTTCGGGCGCGAAGTCGATCGCATGCTCGCCGACGACAACAACACCGTGGTGGGCGTGGTCGCCTTGGACATCGTGGACTTCGCCGCCGTGAACAACGACATTGGTTACGCGATCGCTGACGAACTGTTGTGGGTCATTGGACGACGCGCCGCGCACCGTCTGGGTAGTGAAGTCGTCTTCGCGCGCCTCGAAGGCGACCACTTCGGTGCCGCGAGTGGCGCGAGTTCTGAAAAAGAGATAGCGGATCTCGCCCAGACCGTTCGCAACTTGACCGTGGACCGTTTCCGCCTCAGCGGTTTTTCAGTCGGCGTCATTGGACGAGTCGGGGTGGCCGTACGCGCGAGGGGCACAGCGAACGAAACCGACTTACTCGCGCTCGCCCAAGCGGCCTTCGAAGAAATAGGGCCCGCCAAGCCCGGCGCGTGACGCCAGGTCGGCGTCTTGCTCACTTCAGGCGCTGATGAGTTGTTCGCGATGGACGCGGCTCTAATTTGTGACTAAATACCCACGTCGGGCTGGGAAGAATACGAGTGCGAGCGAGCATACTTTCGACAAGTTCATTTGATCGACCACACCGGGGGGTGCCATGGGCAAGTACAGGGACGTCTGGCAGCGCAGCATTGATGACCCCGCGGGCTTCTGGGGTGAGGCCGCGAAGGGCATTGACTGGTTTCGCGAACCCAACATCGTCCTTGAGGACTCGAAGGCTCCGATCTACTCGTGGTTTCCCGACGGTGAACTAAACACTTGCTTTAACGCACTTGACCGCCACGTGCGCGACGGTCGTGGCGACCAACTGGCCCTCATCTACGACAGCCCAGTGTCCGCGACCAAGACCTCGTACACCTACAGCGCTCTGCGCGACGAGGTGGCCCTCTTCGCGGGTGTGTTAGACGAACTCGGGGTTAACAAAGGCGACCGCGTCGTGATCTACATGCCCATGATCCCCCAGGCCGTGATCGCGATGCTCGCCTGTGCGCGCCTGGGTGCGGTGCACTCGGTTGTTTTTGGCGGCTTTGCCTCGCACGAACTGGCGCTGCGCATCGAAGACGCCACCCCGAAGGTGGTGGTCTCGGCGTCGTGCGGCATCGAGGTGAGTCGGGTCATTGACTACAAGCCGCTGCTCGACGCCGCCTTAGCTGAGTCCAAGCACAAGCCCGCGCACACGGTGATTTACCAGCGTCCCCAGGTGCAGGCGACGCTCGAACCCGGACGCGACGTCGACTGGGACGAGGCGATGCAAAAGGCTAGGCCCGTTGACTGCGTGAGTGTCAATGGCGACGATCCGCTCTACATCCTCTACACCTCGGGCACCACCGGACGTCCCAAGGGCGTCGTGCGCGACAACGCGGGCCACGCGGTGGCGCTGCACTGGACGATGCAGAACGTCTATGACACCCAGCCCGGCGAGGTCTTCTGGGCCGCGTCGGACGTGGGCTGGGTCGTGGGTCACAGTTACATTGTCTACGCGCCGCTACTCGCGGGCTGCACGACGCTGCTCTACGAAGGTAAGCCCGTCGGCACGCCCGACGCGGGCGCCTACTGGCGCGTGATCGCCGAATACGGCGTGAAGACGCTCTTCACCGCTCCCACGGGCTTTCGCGCGATCAAGCGAGAGGACCCCGAGGGCTCGATGTTGGACCAGTACGACCTCTCAAAGTTCCGCTACCTCTTTCTCGCGGGCGAACGACTCGATCCCGAGACCTACACCTGGGCGAGCGAACTGCTCGGCGTGCCGGTCGTGGACCATTGGTGGCAGACCGAGACGGGCTGGCCCATTGCGTCGAACATGATGGGTCTCGAACCAATGCCCGCCAAACCCGGTTCGCCCACGGTGCCCGTGCCGGGTTTTGACGTGCGGATCTTTGACGAAAGCGGCGTCGAGGTGCCCGAAGGCCGCGAGGGTCTGATCATGATTCGCACTCCCCTGCCGCCGGGGTGCATGTCACACGTCTGGGGTGACGACGACAAGTTCTTTGACACCTACCTGCGCCAGTCGCCGGGTTTCTATCTCACCGGTGACGGTGGCCACTTCGACGAGGACGGCTATCTGTTCGTCATGGGCCGCGTCGACGACGTCATCAACGTCGCCGGGCACCGACTCTCGACGGGCGAGGTCGAAGAGATCCTCGCTTCACACCCTGACGTCGCCGAGTGCGCCGTCATTGGCGTCGCGGACGACTTGAAGGGTCAGGTGCCCCGGGGTCTGGTCGTGCTAAAGGCGGGGGTTGATCGAGACCCGCAGGTCATCGGTGCCGAACTCGTCCAGCTCGTGCGCGACCAACTCGGTGCTGTCGTCTGTCTGCGCCAGGTCGACGTGATTGGGGCGCTGCCCAAGACCAGATCGGGCAAGGTACTGCGCAAGTCCATGCGAGCCATGGCCGACGGCGTGGACATCCCCGTGCCCTCGACGATCGACAATCCCTCGACCCTCGAGGCGTTGCGTCCGGTGCTCGCGAAAAGCTAGCGCGTGCTCTCTCTGGTCGGGCTCGATTGACTAGAGGAGGACTTGAGCGAGCGAACCCGTACGCCAAAGCGCTCACCCACTCGAGGGTTCAGGTGTTTTGCCTGATCGTGGGTAAGTTGCACCCAGGTAGTCGGGCCTTCGCCCTCACCTAGAATGACTCGCACCTCAAAGCCCAGTCGCACCACTTCGCGCACTTCGAGCGTCTCGCCCGGCTCGTTCGTGCTGACGAGTTCAAGTTCGTGGGGCCGGTACGAGATGCCGCCGAGCGAGGTGATCGGGCCGAGAAAAGACGCCACGAACTCAGTTGCCGGATGGTCGTAGACGAACGATGGACGTCCCGCCTGTTCGATCTTGCCCGCGTTCAAGATCACGAGACGGTCGGCGATCTCCATCGCCTCCACCTGGTCGTGGGTGACCAGGATGGTTGTGATACCGAGTTCCTGCTGGAGCGAATGGACCCAGCTGCGCAGTTCGGCGCGCACCTGCGCGTCCAAGGCGGCGAAGGGTTCGTCGAGTAACAACACGTCGGGTTTGATGGCGAGCGCGCGCGCGAGCGCCATGCGCTGACGCTGTCCGCCCGACAACTGGTGGGGATACTGCTCGGCGAACTCCTCGAGGCGCACGAGTCGAAGCAGTTCGTCGACCTGTTCGCGGCGCTGGGCGCGCGCGACGTGTTGGACCTTGAGTCCGTAGGCGACGTTCTCGCGCAGCGAGAGGTGGCGAAAAGGGGCGTAATCCTGAAAACAGAACCCGATGTGTCGGTCGCGCGCGGGCGTGTTGGTCACGTCCTTTCCCGCGAGCGATACTCGACCGCTGTCAAGGGGTATGAGACCCGCGATGATCTTGAGCAACGTTGATTTGCCCGAGCCCGAGGGGCCGAGCAGAGCCGTGAGTTCGCCCTCGTTCACCACGTCACTGATGCCGTCGAGGACCAGACGACCCCGGAACGACTTCGTGACCCCGTTATACGAAACTGCCATGACGCTTCCTTTCGAGTCGATGGCGCGAGACGCCAATGACGGTGAGGACCAGGACCGAAACGAGCGCGAGTAGCAATGCTCCCACGAAACCTTGGTAACTGTTGAAATTGTCGAAGTTGGCTCCGATGTTGAGCGTCAGGGTCTGAGTGATCAGGGCGATGTTGCCCGAAACAATGAGTACCGCGCCGTACTCTCCGATCACACGCGCCAGGGTCAACGTGACCCCGTACGCGGCCGCCCAGGCGATAGAACGCATCGTGATCGTAAAGAAGATCCGCGTGGGTTTAGCACCCAGGGTCGCCGCCGTCTGTTCTTGGTGATCGCCGACCTCGCGCAGCAGCGGGATCACCTGGCGCGACACGAGAGGCAACGAGACGAACACCGAAGCCAACACGATCGCGGGATAGGAGAACATCACGCGAAGACCCATCGCGGCGAAGGCCGAACCGAACCAGCCGTTCTGGGCGTACGCGAGTTCGAGAACCAGACCAACGATGATCGGCGAAAGAGCCAGGGGCACGTCGATTACGACGTCAAGCACCCTGCTCACCCTGGAAGGGCGTCGTACGATCCACAGCGACACGCCCACCCCGAAGAGTACGTTGAGCGGCACGGCCAAAATCGCGACCTTAGCGGTCAAGACGATCGCCAAATCCATGGCGTGATCGTGCAACGCCGCCCAGAGTTGGACCCAGCCGTGGCTGAACGCCTGTTGGAAGACAAAGCCCAGGGGTAGCGCGAGCAGCGCCCCCACGTAGGCGACCACGAGGACTCGCAGGACGAGTGACGAGCGTCTCATCCGCGCCTCAAGGCAAGTCGTCGAGCGACGACGTTGGTCGTGATCAATACCGCCAGCGCGCCCACGAGCAGGAACAGCGCGACAGCCGCAGCGCCGGAGTCGTTGCCTTGAGAGACCA
>Ga0302279_10002015_pt1 | contig 27718 bp, 28 predicted proteins | sample III_Bog_N3_3_FD_194541 | JGI IMG/M metagenome (GOLD analysis project Ga0302279, IMG submission 194541) | Peat permafrost microbial communities from Stordalen Mire near Abisko, Sweden - III_Bog_N3_3 | ecosystem: Environmental > Terrestrial > Soil > Wetlands > Peat | place: Sweden: Abisko... | reverse complement strand
TTGACCAGGCCCCAGGACGCGGCTTCGCCGGACATCACGCCGTCGACGCCGATCTTGAGCACGTTGTCCTCGGCCCGCGCGGCCTGCGCGCCGGCCGACAGAAGCAGGGCCGTGGCCAGCCCGTTGAGCATCATGCGTTGGTTCATCTGTGTCTCCTCTTTGCGTTCAGAAGGAATACTGCGCGCCGAACGCGACGGACGTCTGGTTCTGGTTGGCGTAGCCGCCGCCCGGCTCGCCCGAATCGGTGTTGAACAGCGATTCGGTGGCGCCACCGGCGTTCTTGAGGTAGGCGACGTTGACCAATAGTGCGGCCTGCGGTGTCAGCGTGTAGACGCCCAGCAGGCGCATGCCGGTCGTGTGGTTGTCGAACGTCGAATTCTTGCGATAGAGCAATTCAGCCGTGCCCTTGAAGTTGGAGGTGAAGGAGCAGTCCACGCCGACCTCGTAGGCCTGCGCCTTGTGCGCTGGCATTGCAGGGATGTACTGGAAGTCGCCAGCTCCCGAGATGCTGGCGAACGAGACGCCTGCCCGGAACACGAACTGGCTGAGGGAATACTTGGCCGCGGCGGTCGTCAACTGATAGGAGCCGCGGCTGTCGTCCTCGTTGTTGCCGAGATCGTCCTCGTGGTAGTAAGTGATGCCTGCATAGAACGGGCCGTCGCCGTACTTGGCGCCGATGTTCTCGACACGGCCGGACTTGGAGTCCCCTGCCTTGCCCCTCATTGACAGCAGCGCACCTGCCTGCACGCCGCCGAAAGTGGGTGTGACGTACTTGATGGTGTTGTTGTACAGCTCGCTGACCGCGTCGAACTCGGAGAACTTGAAGATCGCGCCCGCGTTGTAGCCTGCCAGGAAGACGCTGCCTACCAGCCAGTCGTCGTTCAGGTCCCACTGTTTGCCCACGCTGATCTTGCCCATCGATCCTTGCACGCCGACATAGGCGTTGCGCGAGAACAGAATCCCGTCGTTGAATTCCTGCCCGCTCGTCGGATTGAAGCCCGCCTGCAGGTTGAAGAAGCCCTGCACGCCGCCGCCGAGGTCGCGCGTGCCCTTGAAGCCGACGTTGGACACGCCCAGGATGTTGTCCACGAACCCGGTGCTTCGCTGCGTGCCGTCGCCGGTGTGCGTGGTCGTGGCCAGACCGGTGTCGATCAGTCCGTAGATCGTCATTCCAGGCTCGTCGGCCCGGGCCGCGCCCGTTGCGGCTGCCGCGCCAATCACCAGGGCTGCACCGATCGCCCGACCTTTGCTGATGCTCATCGCTCGTACTCCTCGTTGGTTTGAAATGGATGGATCCGGGGTTCGCGGACAACGAGGCAGCGCAGGCGACTTTCGGCCTGGCAATCACTCGACTCCACGCTTGATCGTGCATAACTTCGATAAAAATTGTGCACAATCCTGATCGGTATAAGCAACACATATGCCAACATTCGATGGCAATGAAAATGCTTCAAGCGAACAGTCGCAAAACGTGGTCCAAGGCGCGATGCGGACGTCTTTCACCGGGCGTCGTGGGGCGCGGCGATGCCTTCGCACGGGGGCGCGCGGGGCCGGACCGAGAGTTGTCCACGGCCTGCGCGGCGAGCGTCGCTGCTATATCATCGGGCGCCGCGAGACGGACTTGGTGCGAAGAATGCGCGCCTTGGTGCACTGCAGCAAACCGGCAGGCCAAAAGACTCCGGGCGAGTGCATCCGAACAGATTCACGAGGACTTTCGATGAGCGCAATCAGTCCCCCGGCCACGGTGACGGAGCTGAGCAACGACGAGGTCGACCATCGCATCCACCAGGCGGTCGTCGACGCAATCCTCGATCGCCAACTGCTTCCCGGCACGCGCCTGGTCGAAGCGCCTCTGTGCGAGGCCTTCGGCGTCACCCGCGGCACGTTGCGGCGCGCGTTCGTCAAGCTGGCGCAGGAAGGCGTGATCACGCTGCAGCCCAATCGCGGCGCCATCGTCGCCGTGCACGACATCGACGAGGCGCGCGAGGTGTTCGAGACGCGCATGTTCCTGGAGATCGGCTCCGTCAAGAGCCTCGCGCGCAAGCCGGTGCCGGGCCTGCCGCGCGAGCTGCGCGAGATGGTGCGGCGCGAGCACGGGCTGCACGAGCGCGGCGAATGGCGGCAGTGGATCAGGCTGTCCGGCGACTTCCACATCAAGCTGACCGAGGCGAACGGCAACGACCTGGTCACCGGCTACCTGCGCACGCTGATCGCGCGCAGCTCGCTGCTGATCGGCATGTACGAGAACTACAAGAACAGCAGTTGCACCGCCGACGAGCACGAGCGCATCCTCGATGCCATCGAGGCCGGCAACGTGGCGCGCGCCGTCACGCTGATGGAGCGACACCTGGGGGAGTATGCGTCCAACCTGCTGACCGAGGCGGTCGAGGACCACGAGGTCGACATCTCCAAGCTGTTCTCGCCGGTGCGCTGAGGCGCCGCGGCCCGCGCGGGTCGTCGCTGCGCGCGCTCGCCGCGATGGAAGGCGTGGCCTCGGAGTTCTTCTCTGGCACCAACCTGAGCGCGGGCGTGGTCTCCACCGGTACCCAGGGCGGTACCACCGTCGTGCCGGTGGACAAGCGCTTCGGCGCCAGGCTCTCGGCCACGCCCACCTTTCTTCCGGGCGGCCGGGTGCAGCTGAAGGTGGACCCGTCGCGCACCTCGCTGAACGCGACCCTGGACAATCCGAAGGTCGCCTGCCAGATCGAGATCGCCGAGACCTGCGCCAACGCCAACGTCGTGATGAAGCTGGGCGACACGGAGAACCAGCTGTTCCGCGAGTTCCGCCAGGGCGACGTGTCCATGGAACGCTGGGAGCGCATGCGCTCGACCGGCGAGCGGCTCAAGGAAGCGTTGGGCTTTCTCTACTACTGATCGAAGCAAGGCCATTGAGAAACGTGCTGGCCGTCGTCGCGTCCGCACTGTCCCGGCTGCGCGGTGGCCAGCAAGCGTTGCGTTTAACCAAAGATAGTCCTCACTTCGTCACGGGCGGCCTTTGCCAGTGGACACCGGATTAACCCTAGTGGTTTAAGCTGCTTGGCATGAAATGCCATTGCACTCCGGTTCATCCGGAACCCCGCTCATGAACAGCTCGGAAAGGTACGCCCGCACCGAGGCTGGCCGGGCCGAGATCACGGCTCCCAGCGTCAAGCTGCCGCGGCCTGCGCGCAACCTGCTGCTGGTGATGGACGCCTCGCGCACGGCCGAGGACTGGGTCGGCAAGGTGCTGGGCAGCACCATGGCCGACATCGCCGTCTTGCTCGACGCGAAGCTGATCGCGCCGGCCGCCGTTTCGGCCGCGGGGCAACGCAGCCCGCGCATTGCGGTGGAAGTGGCCGTGCGCGGCCTGGCCTACGACACGCTCTACAAGCTCCTCACCCAGGAAGCCAAGGAGCGGTTCGGGCTCATCAAGGGCTATCGCCTGATCCTCAAGATCGAGGGCTGCTCCGGCCTGGAAGAACTGCAGGCCGTGGCGCTCGACTTCGTCGAGCAGATCCGCAAGGCGCATGGCGAGGAGTCCGCCGCCCGGTTCCGCAAGCTGCTGGGGGCGTCGGACTGACCCGAGGGCCCGGGTTCAGAACCCCCACTGACACTCCGGCCGACATCGTCCACCGCGGCGCGAGCTGGACGCCGACGCGATCGGAGTGGATCGGCAACTGCGCGAAGCCGAACAACTGCGTGCGCGCCGTCGGCGACCAGGTCGCGCCCGGGCTCAGGTAGACCACCGTGCCGGCGCTGTCGGGGTTGTCGGCCGGCGCGCCGCTGCGGAAAGTGGTCGGTTGCGGCCGGTGACGCCGTCACCGTCGGCGTTCGGGTCGCCGCATCGGCCGGCGGGCAGTTTCAATCCCAGTTGCAGGCCGAGGTTCTTGCCCTCGAGCAGGCCTTGCCAGGTGCCGATGACCCGGGCGTCGCCCAGGCCGGTGATCCTGGCGCTGCTGATGTCCGCGGAGGTCAACGGGTTCGACGCGGCGCCGTAGGTCGAGTGGCCGCGGTCGATGTAGGGCAACAGCAGCCGCACGCCCCAGTCCTCGCTTGGCGCATAGGACAGGCCGAACGTGAAGTAGCGGTTGACGGTGTCGCGCTCGACTTCCTGGGCGCCGCCGGCGTAATTGATCGCGGCGACCGCCGAGGGTGAGATGGTGCGGGTACCGGAGCGCAACTGCTTCTGGTCGATGTCGTCGAATTGCAGGCTGGCGCGCCAGCCGGCTTCGGTGGCATAGCTGGTCGCGGCGTCGCTGGACAGCGAGCTGTCGCCGGTCGCGCACGCGAACGCTGGCGCGGTGCCGGCGAGGTCGACCAGACGCCCGTGGCGCGCGGCGCCTGCAGGAAGGCTGGCGGCAGCTCGCGGAACGCCGTCATCGCATGGACGGTGGCGGTGGCCGGTAGGGGCGGCGCGGCGAGGTCGACGTGCAGCGCGCAGTACAGGCAATGCTCGAGCGCGTGATGCGGGTCGCCCGGGGTCGATCCGCGCGACGATTCGGACGAGCAGATGTCGACGCTGTCGCGCGCGGAGAAGGCGCGCGTGACGGTCGGCATGAAGGTCACCGCCAGCAGCGCCAGGAGGGCGATCCAGCTTGCGAACGGGCGAAATGCGCGTGGCGACATGTCGCGGAGCCTGTCATGGACCGGCGCGGCGCCGGCATTTCGCCGCGCGGGCCGCATGGCTGCCGCGCCTACGCGTTTCGGGCCATCGTGCGGTGCTGCACCTTCGCCTTGCGGTTGATGGTGATGCCTGCGCCGCTGGCCTCGAACGATTGCGTGAAGCTGGTGCTGGGCGCAGCCGGCAGCAGGCTGTAGACGCTGTTGGCCGTCTCCTCGGTGGAGAAGTCCCAGTCGACCTCGGAGGGCACCTGGTTGGTCACGGTCATCGTGGTCGAGGCCGTGTAGGTGATGGTGCCGCCGCCGGAAGACAGCGTCGTCGAGCCGCCATTGAGGTAGTCGACGAGGTTGAGCTGGAAGGCGACGATGGGCGCGAGGTCGGCCGTGGTCACGCCGCCGACCGACAGCAGCGTGATGGTGTTGCTGCCGATGGCGTTGCCCTGCTTGTCGAAGGCCGCGTACTTGGCGCCGGTGATGCGGCCGCTCGTGTCGCTGAGCAGCGAGATGGTCAGGCGATAGCCCGCCGGCAGCGTGTGGCTGGGCAGCGAAGCCAGCTTGACCTGATCGTTGACCAGCTGTTGCGAGGTCGACTGCCAGTTGTCGACCATGCTGGTGAGCTGGCCGCCGCCGTGCGGGCTCAGGTAGATCAGGTACTGCTGCGCGCCGTCGTAGTCGCCCTTGGCCGAGTACGCGTTGATCTGGAAGCCGAAGCCGTCGCTGCCGGTGAGGTCGGTGTCGATGTCGATGGTCACGTTCAGCCCGATCAGGTTGTTGACCGTGCCGGCCTTGGCGCCCGGGCTGTAGAAGAAGTAGTTGGAGTTGCTGCCCAGGCCCGCGCTGGGCGCGGCCACGCGCGGCCCGCCGCTGTACAGCGCGGCGCGCACGCCGTTGGCGCCGAACGCGCCCCAGCCCCAGTTGGAGATCGGCGCCGGGTAGCCGGGGTCGACCGTACCGGCCCCGGTATCGGCGCGGCTGACGCGGATGTACTGGTTGCCCTTGAAGAAATAGCACTTGGAGCCGCTGTACAAGGCCGCGTCGATGCCGTGGGCGCCGAACTCGCCCCAGTTCCAGTTGGAGATCGGTGCCGGATAGCCGGGATCCACGGTGCCCGCGCCGGTCTCTCCGCGCGTCACGCGGATGTACTGGTTGCCCTTGAAGAAGTAGCACTTCGAGCCGCTGTTGAGCGCGGCGTCGATGCCGTTGGCGCCGAACGCGCCCCAGCCCCAGTTGGAGATCGGCGCCGGATAGCCGGGATCGACCGAACCCGCGCCGGTCACGCCGCGCGTCACGCGGATGTACTGGTTGCCCTTGAAGAAGTAGCACTTGGATCCGCTGTAGAGCGCGGCATCGATGCCATCGATGCCGAAGGCGTTCCAGTTCCAGTTGGCGATCGGCGCCGGATAGCCGGCGTTGACGCTGCCGGGGCCGGTGTCGCCGCGCGTGACGCGGATGTATTTGTTGCCCGAGAAGAAGTAGTCGGTGGACATGGCGTTCCCTGCAAATGAAGTCGTTGGACACCGGACGGCGCAATGCGCGCGGTGCGAGGAATGCGGATCGGCAGCGGTCGTCTCGACCGTCGGCACGCAGCCCGCGATCCGCGCGGGTCGACACTGCCGGAGACTTTCGACGTCTCTTCTCCTGGTCCGCCGGATACGGTGAACCGTATTCCTCCCGGCGGGTTGTCGCGCGGCGCGACGAGGCGTCGATAAACGCCTTGGCCGCACGTTTCCCTTGAAGGCGAGTGTGTTCCTCGCAAGCGCGGCGCGCCACGCGAGAACTAGGGAGCGCGTGCCGTTTGGACGCTGCCTAGGGGGGTGGGAACGGCCGCAAGATCGAGTTCAGCTTCGTGCCTTGCCGGCGTCTTGAAGCTGCACGAGGTACGCGCAGAACATGTCCGCCAGCGCCTTCGAATACGCCTTGATCTGCCTGCCGGTGCGCGGGCTTTCGGAGAAATCGTTGCCGACCGAGCTCAAGGTGCGCTTGATCAGGTCCCCCGCCAGCGCGCGGGTGGTTGGCGTCGCATCGGGCAGCACCTCGCGCATGAACGCCTTGATCGTCTGCCCGCTGGCCGCGTGCGCTGCCTGCGCCTCCGGCGCGTCGCGGTACAGCGGCGCTGCATCGTTGAGGGCCACGCGCATTGCGGCTTCCTCGCATTCCGAGCGGATGAAGGCGTGCACCAGGCGGCGCAAGCGCTCCAGCGGCGGCCGCGTGCGGTCTTCCAGCGTGGCGCGCAGCATCTGGCCGGTCTGGCGCCATTCGTCGCTCTGCAGCCGGAACAGGATGGCGGCCTTGTTCGGGAAGTACTGGTAGATCGAGCCCACCGAGACGCCGGCCTTCTCGGCCACGCGCGTCGTCGTGAAGCGTTGCGCGCCTTCCTGGGCCAGAACCTGAATGGCGGCCTCGAGGACGGCCGCGACGAGGTCGTTCGCGCGGGCTTGCCTGGGCTTCTTTCTCGAGGTGATCTGCGTGCGCGGACGGTCTGCCATCGGTAGACTCCGGAATGCGAATTGGAAAACTGAAGAATGCTTCATATTATTCGGCATCCCTTTCTTCCAAGAGACATCCGCCATGAACACCCTCACCACTGCACCCGTCGCGCCCTTGCTGGAACGCCTGTTCGCCGAGGCCGACGAAGCCGCCTCGGCCATGCGCGCGATGGCGGCCCAGTTGCCCCAGGGCGAGCTGGCCAGATTGATGCGCAGCAAGACCGACTACATCGACTTCTACAGCCGGATGAAGGACCTGCCGCTGCCGGTGTCGCGCGAGACCGGCAGGCTGCTGTACATGCTCGCGCGCAACAGCGGGGCACGCGCGATCGTCGAGTTCGGAACGTCGTTCGGCATCTCGACGCTGCACCTGGCCGCGGCGCTGCGCGACAACGGCGGCGGCCGCCTGGTCACCTGCGAATTCGAACCGACCAAGGTCGAGCGCGCGCGGGCCAACCTGGCTGCCGGCGGCGTGGCCGACCTGGTCGAGATCCGCCAGGGCGACGCGCTGCAGACGCTGCGCGCCGACCTGCCGGACGCAATCGATCTGGTGCTGCTCGATGGCGCCAAGGCGCTCTACCCGGAGGTGCTGGCGCTGCTCGAAGACCGCCTGCGCCCGGGCGCGCTGGTCGTTGCCGACAACGCCGATCACAGCCCCTACTACCCGGCCCGCGTGCGTTCGCCCGCGAACGGCTACCTGTCGATGCCGTTCGGCGACGACGTGGAGTTGTCGATGCGGCTAGGCTGAGCAAGCCAGCGGGCGGTGTGGCGACGCGCACGTCGAGTTCATGATGCATGATGAACCGGCGTGCGTGTTTTCGCCCGTCGCCGCGGGCGACCCTTTTCGTTGCAGGAGCCTCACGTGACCTCCGATTTCGCCACCGGACCGTTCGATGTCAAGCTGGAGCCGCAGGCGCTCAGTGGCGTTGCCGAACAAAGCGGGCTCGGGCGCATGTCGCTCGCCAAGGAGTTCCATGGTGCGCTCGTCGCCACCAGCACGGGTGAGATGCTGGCCTTCCGCAGCGCGACGCCCGGTTCGGCCGGCTATGTTGCCATGGAGACGGTGCGCGGCACGCTGGACGGCCGCGCCGGCAGCTTCGTTCTGCAGCACAGCTCGACGATGACGCGCGGCGAGCCCGTGCAGTCGATCATGGTGGTGCCCGATTCGGGCACCGAGGCGCTCGCCGGCCTGGCGGGCCGGATGGTCATCGACATCGCATCCGGTGGCGCGCACAGCTACCGCTTCGACTACACCTTGCCATGAGCCTGCCGGTGTCTTGCAGCAACCTGCGAGCAACGAAGACGGCCCGGTCTTGCCCTAACATCTGCGCGTGAGCCTGACCCCCTACGAACGCCATTTCGAACGCGCCCATGCGCTGATGTCGCGCCGCGTGCGCGCCTGCGTCGCCGGCCTCGCCGGCGAGATCACCAGCGCGCCGGTGACCAGCGCCAGCTTGCGCGCCTTGCGCGCCGAGGCTGCCGCGGCGCTGGCGCGCCAGCATCCCAAGTTCGCGTCGGCGTTCAGCGAGGCGCTGCTGAATTCGTTCGCCGACTTCACGCGACCCCCGGCCGCGAAGGCGCCAGGGCAATGGCTGGATCTGGGCGCGTTCGAGATCATGGACGAGTCGCGCGTGCAGGACGAGATCGAGATCGCGCAGGTGGTGCAGATCCTCAACGAGGACTGCGCGGTGGAACTGCGCCGTCTGATCAAGTTCGAGGGCGCGCTGCGCCGCCACGAAGGCGAGCGCGTCGCCAGTTCGCCGATCGGGCCACCCTGCCTGTCGCGCGCGCTGTGGGCCGCGTCCGACGGGCTGGGGCTGAGCGCCCCGGCGCGTGCGGAGCTTGCGCGCTGCGTGGCGCGCTGGCTGGCGCCGCGGCTGGGCGAGATCTACGCCGCCGTGCGCCAGGCCGGGTTCGCCGATGCTTCGCACCTGGAGGCCGCCGATCGGGCCAGCGATGACGCGGAGGGCACCTCCACGGCCGCGCCGCCGACCGGCTTCGACGTCACGCGGCCCGGCGCGCTGTTCGAGCTGATGGACCTGGACGAGCAGCGTCCGATGTTCGCGGCCTCCACCGCGCACGCGCCCATCGACCGCATCCCCGACACCCAGCCGATGCCGCTCGAAGGCGACGACACCCGCATCCCCGACCTGATCCACAGCCACCGCGAGGAACTGGCGGCGCTGCAGGACGCGACCAGCTCGCGGCTGGCCGTCGCGCTGATCGGCCACCTGTTCGACCAGATCGTCGCGGACGCGGCGTTGTCCGAACAAGCGCGCGAATGGATCGCGCGGCTGCAGCCTGGCGTCGTGCGGCTGGCGACGCATGATGCGTCCCTGCTGCAGTCGCACCGCCATCCGGCATGGGCGCTGGTCAACCGCATCGCCACGCAGTTGGCTGCCGACAAGGGCGCGCCGCCGCCCGAATTCACGCAATGGCTGACCGACACCGTGGCGCAAGTGACGGCCGCGCCGGTGACGGCCACCTTCGAAGCCGCCGTCGACCGGCTGGCGCAATGGCAGCGCAAACAGGCGCAGCGCCGCCTCACCTCGGTCGAGGGCGCGCTCGATCTTCTGCGCCGCAACGCCTCGCTGGAAGACCTGGTGGCCGAAGCGCGCGTCCGGTTGCAGCGCAAGCTGGACTCCGCGCAGCCGCCGTCGCAGACCCGGCGCTTCATCCTGACGCTGTGGTCCCTGGTCGTCGCGCAGGAGTGGACGACGCTGACGCCCGAGGTGCGCCGCAACTCGCCGGCGATGGACACCGCGGTCGACATCATCTGGTCGACCGACGCCGCCCGCTCGCGCGCCGACTCGCCCACGCTGGTCGCGATGATCCCGGAGCTGGTCGAGCGATTGACGGCCGGCATGGCCACGGTCAAGCTGTCCGACGCGATGAAGAAGGCGTGGCTGGATCAACTCGCGGCGATCCACCTGCATGCGATGCGGCGGCCGGCCGGCGCCGAGTCGGCTTCCGGCCCGGTCACGGTCGATCTCGAACTCGACGACGAGCTGCCGCCGGCGCCGCCGTCGCGCGCGGCCGATTCGCAATCGCCGATCGCGAGCCTGCAGATCGGCGACCAGATCACGCTGCAACTGGACGGCGACTGGACCGACCTGCAACTGCTCTGGATGAGCGACAACGGCTACTTCCTGCTGTTTGCCGGTGCCGGCGAGGGCTCGCGCAGCTTCACGCGCAAGGCGCTCGACAAGATGTTCGAGCAAGGCCTGCTGCGCACCGCCGAGTCGAGCTCGGCGCTGCAGCGCGCGAGCGACGAGCTCATCCGCCGCCGCAGCTGATCGTCACATCGCGGGCCGGGGCGCGGCCGTCCGGCGCAGCAGCGCCAGGTGCAGGCTCTGCGTGAGCAGCTCGAGCGGATAGACGGCGTCCATCAGGTCGAAGACCATGCGCCACTCGGCGCGCACGCCGCGCCACCAGCCCAGCTTCTCGGTCTTGCGCGACTGCGATACCGTGCGCCAGTTCGCGATGGCGACCGGCAGGCGCGCCGCGATGATGCGCTTGTTCATGAACACCTCGATGCCGAAGCGCGGCAGCGCGTGGATCTCCTGCAGCACGTCGGCCAGAAGCGACTTCTCGACCACGCGCTCGCCCGACACGAAGTCGATGCCGACCCAGCGGAAGATCGCCAGGCTGTTGCGGCGCAGGCTCATCGCGACGGCGGCGCGGCCGTCGAGCACGGGCCGGGCGAGCGCCGTCAGGTCGTCGGCGCGCAGGCCTTTCAGGTCGGCGTCCAGCAGCATCAGCAGGTCGTGGCGCGCGGCGCCCACGCCGGTGGCGACGGCCTTGCTCTTGCCCTGGTTCTTCGCGTGAGAGATCAGCCGCGCGGCGGGAAACCGCGCCACGACCTGCGCCGTGTCGTCGGTGGATCCGTCATCGACGACGATCACCTCGGCAATCAGTGGGTGCGCCGTCGCCACTTCCAGCACGGCAGCGATGCGCGGACCTTCGTCGAGCGCGCAGATGATGCAGCTGATGCGCGGCGCGGCTGCAGTTGACGTGGATTGGATCATGCGCTGAAGACGAGCCGGGGTGAGCGCACTATCGGCCCCGCGCGTGACAGTCTCGCGGCAATGGCAGCCATGTGTCAGCGCTGCGTCGGGCGTGCACGCTGTCTTGCGTGCGTCATGCAGGTGTCATGACCACTTCACGCGAACGGGCGATGCTGGCAGGCTGTCTCCACGCTGTCTGGCTGCAAGCGATGTCCGCCTTCTTCGCACTCGCCGTCTGATGCCGGCCTCGTTCCTGCTGCTGCTGGCCGCCCAGTTCGCCTCGGCGCTCGCGGACAACGCGTTGCTGATCGTCACCATCGATTTGCTCCAGCAGCGCGCCATGCCGGGCTGGCTCGCGCCGATGCTGAAGGTGGCGTTCATCGCGGCCTACGTGCTGCTGGCGCCGTTCGTCGGCCCGCTTGCGGACGCGGTACCCAAGGCCAGGCTGATGACGTGGATGAACGCCGTCAAGATCTGCGGTGTCGCCGCGTTGATCGCCGGCGTGCATCCGGTGACGGCCTTCCTGGTGGTGGGCCTGGGCGCCGCCGCTTATGCCCCCGCCAAGTACGGGCTCGCGACGGAGCTGGTGCGGCCCGACCAGCTCGTTGCGGCCAATGCCTGGATCGAGACCGCCGCCGTGTGCGCGGTGCTGTTGGGCACGGGGCTGGGCGGTGCGCTGGTCAGTCCGTGGCTGCGCGAGCAAGTTGGCCATATGGTGTCCGGCGCGCTCGATCCGATGCTGCCGTCGCTGCTGATCCTGCTGGCTGTCTACCTGCTGGCGGGCGTGCTCAATCTGGGCGTGCCCGACAGCGGCGTGCGCCATCAGATCGAATCACTCCATCCGCGCGCGATGGTGCGCGACTTCCTGCGAGCCAATCGCCGCCTCTGGGGCGATCGCGACGGCGGGTTGTCGCTGGCCGTCACCACCGTCTTCTGGGGTGTCGGCGCCACCTTGCAATTCGCGGTGCTGCGATGGGCGCGCGAGGCCATGCACCTGCCGTTGGACCGCGCGGCGTTCATGCAGGCCGCCGTCGCGGTGGGCGTGATCGCCGGTGCGGTGGCCGCGGGCCGCTGGGTGCCGCTGTGCCATGCCCGGCGCATGCTCTACGCGGGCGTTGTGTTCGGCTTGTTGATGATCGCCGTCGCGTTCACGACGCAGCTGCAGGTCGCGGTGACCTTGCTGATCGTCGTGGGCGCGGTGGGGGGGCTGATGGTGGTGCCGCTGAACGCGCTGCTGCAGGATCGCGGCAACGCGCTGCTCAGCGCGGGGCGATCGATCGCCGTGCAGGGCGGCAACGAGAACACCAGCGTGCTGGTCTGCCTGGGCCTGTATTCGTCGCTGGTCGCGATGGACGTGTCGCTGGTCACGCTGATGGCCGGGCTCGGCGTGAGCGTCGCGGCCATCATTGCCGCGTTGTTGATACAGCAGCGCGCGCACGAGCGGCGCGCCGCCGCGGTTCACACCGACGAGTGGCGCGCCGAAGCGAAGGCGTAGTCCTGCGCCGGTTCGATGGCGCGCATGGCCGAGGCCATCACGCCTTCGACTTGTGCCGCGATGGAGTCCCAGTCCAGCGCCATCACGCTGGTGCGGGCGCGCCCGCCCAGCACGCGGCAGTTCGCGAGGTCGGCGGCGGTGCGCGCGGCGGTGGCGATGAACGCGGCGTTGTCGTTGAACGGCACCAGCGCGCCGTTCTCGCCGTGGCGGATCAGGCGCTGCGCCGCGGCATAGTCGAACGCGACGACGGCCAGGCCGCTGGCCATGGCCTCGGTGGTGACGTTGCCGAAGGTCTCGGTGACGCTGGGGAACAGGAACAGGTCGGCCGAGGCGTAGTGCGCGGCGAGGTCGGCACCGGTGCGCTGGCCGGCGAAGATCGCGTCGGGGCAGCGCGCCTGCAGTTCCTTGCGCATCGGGCCGTCGCCCACCAGCACGAGGCGGGCGCGCGGCTGCGCGCGGCGGATCGCGTCGAACGCGGCCACCAGCGTGGTCAGGTTCTTCTCGGGCGCGAGCCGGCCGACGCAGGCCACGACCAGGTCTTCCGGCGCCGCGCCCCATTGCGCGCGCAGCGGCTCGCTGCGATGCGCTGCGTCGAAGCGGCGCACGTCCACGCCGCGCGCCACTGTCGTCAGGTTGTGAAAGCCTTCCTTGTGCAGGTCGTCGTGCAGCGCCTGCGTGGGCACCATGGTGCACTGCGTCGCGTTGTGGAAGCGGCGCAGGTAGCCGATGATCGGACGCTTGAGGAAGCCGAAGCCGTAGTGCTGGCTGTAGGCGTGGAAGTTGGTGCGGAAGTCCGAGCACACCGGCAGTCCCAGCGAGCGCGCGGCCAGCATGGCCGAGCGGCCCAGCGGGCCTTCGGTGGCGATGTGGACGATGTCGGGACGCTGCCTCTCCCACAGCTTGACGAGCCGGTTCATGCACGGCAGGCCCATGCGCAAGCCGCTGTAGCGCGGGATCGGCACGCCGCGCACCAGCACGTCGCCATGTCCGTCGGCCGAAGTCGCGCCGACGTCGCTGGCCTGGCGCGGCCGCACCACCTGCACCGTGTGGTGGCGCGAACGCAGGCTCTGCACGAGGCGAGCGATGGTCAGCGCGACGCCGTTGACCTCGGGCGGCCAGGTTTCGGTCACGCAGGCGATTCGCAAGGATCGGGCCAGCCCGGGTTGAATGTCCACGAGGAAACCTCCGGATTGGTTGCGGTCGCCGCCGATCATGACGGCGTCAAACAACAGTTCGATGACAGTTCCGGGTCAATTCGAGGGATGAATGGACACGGCACTTTCATATTTCGCAGTCACCATCCTGTCACGCCGTAGTCGCCTCGCCGTCGGCGAACCTTCGAGAGGAACCAACGTGAACCAATTCATTCAAACGCTGCGCACGCTGCGCTGGGACGACCATCGCTTCTATCACCACAGCACGATCAACCAGAGCCTGCACCTGATCAGCGCCATCGTGTTCTGCATCTCGTACGGCCTGCTGTTCGTCGATCCGGCGATCGCCGCGATCCTGGCCTGGACCGTGTCGATGACCACGCGCCAGGCCGGCCACTTCTTCTTCGAGCCGCGCGGCTACGACGAGGTGAACCAGGTCAGCGACGAGTACAAGGAAGAGGTCAAGGCCGGCTACAACATCTACCGCAAGATCGTGCTGATGGCGATCTGGGTGGCGATTCCCGCCACGCTGTGGTTCGCGCCGTCGCTGGGCGGCCTGATCCAGCCGCACACCGATTTCCGCGGCTTCCTGCACGACGTGGGCATCGCCTGGCTGTCGCTGGGCGCCGCCGGCCTCGTGGTGCGCGTGATCCAGCTGTGCATCACGCGCAATGCGACCGAAGGCCTGGCCTGGGGCTTCAAGATCATCACGGACCCGTTCATGGACATCGTGCTGTATCACAAGGCGCCGCTCAAGCTGCTGCGTGGCCAGATGATCTCGTCGGTGGCCTCGCCGGTCATGCCGACGGCCGCTCACTAGGACGCCAGGCAAGCCCGCCGCGCCCGCTCGGAAACGATTCATGGAACCTTCCACCTTCGCGTTCTCCGCACTGATGCTTGCCGCGCTGGCCGTCGTGGCCCCGCGCGTCAAGCGTCGGCTCGAACTCTCGCGTGCCAAGCACGCCTCGTTGACAGGCCACTCCAAGATGGCCAAGCGCGTCGCCGGCTTGCTGCCCGGCTATGCGTACGACGAGGCGCGCTTCTTCGGCTCGGACGGCGCCCCGGACGAGTTCCAGCGCCGGCGGCGCGCGGGCTTCGAGAAGCTGGTCGCGCTGTACACCGAACGATTTGCGAAGAGCGCCGCGCTGACCGCCCAGGCCAGCACCGGCATCTCCGACCTGCAGTTCACCGGCAGCTACCGCGTGCCGTTCCAGTACAGCCCGTACCTGCGCAAGAACCTCAAGACCGGCAGCTTCCTGCAGTCGTCTTCAGGCGTCACCGTGACCGACCTGGACGGCAACACTTTCCACGACCTCACCGGCTCGTACGGCGTCAACCTGTTCGGCTACGACTTCTACAAGGAATGCATCGCCGAAGGCGCGCGCCGCGTCGCCGACCTGGGGCCGGTGCTCGGCGCCTACCACCCGGTGCTGCTGGACAACGTGCGCCACCTGCAGCGCATCTCCGGGCTGGACGAGGTCTCGTTCCACATGTCGGGCACCGAGGCCGTCATGCAGGCCGTGCGCCTGGCTCGGTACCACACCAAGAAGAAGTACCTCGTGCGCTTCTGCGGCGCGTACCACGGCTGGTGGGAAGACGTGCAGCCCGGCCCCGGCAACCCGCTGCCGCCGCGCGAGACCTACACGCTCGAGGAGATGAAGGCCCAGGCGCTGAAGGTGCTGCGCACGCGCAAGGACATCGCCTGCGTGCTGGTCAACCCGCTGCAAGCCTTGCACCCGAACGCCGCGGCCCCGGGCGATTCCTCGCTGGTGGACAGCGGCCGCCGCGCGAAGTTCGACCGCGCGGCCTACACCGAGTGGTTGAAAGCACTGCGCGAGGTCTGCACCGAGCGCGGCATCGTGCTGATCTTCGACGAGATCTTCATCGGCTTCCGCCTCGCGCCCGGCGGCGCGCAGGAGTACTTCGGCGTGCAGGCGGACATGGTCACCTACGGCAAGTCGCTGGGCGGCGGCCTGCCGGTGGGCGTGGTCTGCGGCAAGCGCGAGCTGATGAAGCGCTTCCGCGAGGATCGCCCCGCCGACATCTGCTTTGCCCGCGGCACCTTCAACTCGCATCCGTACGTGATGGGCGCGATGAACGTGTTCCTCGAGCGCCTGGAGCGCGCCGACGTCAAGGCCATGTACGACGGCGTGGACGAGCGCTGGAACCAGCGCACCGCCCGCTTCAACGAGCGCCTGGCCGCCGCCGGCGTGCCGGTGCGCGTGGCGAGCATCCAGTCGATCTGGACGGTGCTGTACGACAAGCCGTCGCGCTACAACTGGATGCTGCAGTTCTACCTGCGCGCCCACGGGCTGGCGCTCAGCTGGGTGGGCACGGGCCGCCTGATCTTCAGCCTGAACTACGGCGACGCCGACTTCGACGCGGTGCTCGATCGCTTCGTCGCCGCGGCCGTCCAGATGCAGGCCGACGGCTGGTGGTGGCACGATCCCGCGCAGAGCAACCGCACCATCCGGCGCGGGCTGCTGCGAGAGATGCTGCGCCAGCGCTTCAGCCACTGAGCACAGGCCAGTGCGCGCCCGCGGGGTGCGCACGACGTTGTCCGGGCTCCCGGCGATGGAGCCGCTTGATTCGAAAGCCGATGAAAAAACAATTCCGACGCCTTCTTGCCCAGGAAAACCTCAACTTCCTGCTCACCAACCGCGTGCCGCGCATCGCGCTGACGCACTTCATGGGCAAGTTCAGCAAGATCCGCAACCCGATCGTCAGCCGTGCTTCCATCGGCATGTGGAAGCTGTTCACCGACCTCGACCTGAGCGACGCGCGCACGCGCAAGTTCCGCTCGATGCACGACTGCTTCACGCGCGAGCTCAAGCCCGGCGCACGGGTCATCGACCACCGTGCCAACGTGCTCAGCTCGCCCTGCGACGCCATCGTCGGCGCCTGCGGCGCGGTGGCCGGCACCACGGTGTTCCAGGCCAAGGGCTTCCCGTACAAGATGGAGGAGCTGTTCGGCCCGGGCACGGACCCGACGCCGTTCCGCGACGGCCGCTTCATCACGCTGCGCCTCACGTCGGCGATGTACCACCGCTTCCACGCGCCGTACGACTGCGACGTCGACCACGTCAGCTACATCACCGGCGACACGTGGAACGTGAACCCGATCGCCTTGAAGCGCGTCGAGAAGCTGTTCTGCCGCAACGAGCGCGCCGTGCTCAGCGCGCGCCTGCGCAACGGCGGCCACCCGATCGCGATCGTGCCGGTGGCAGCCATCCTGGTCGCCAGCATCCGGCTGCGCTTCACCGACGTGCTGTTGCATCTGAAGTACCGCGGTCCCAACGAGATCCCCGTGCGCGCCAGCTTCCACAAGGGCGAGGAAATGGGCGGCTTCCAGCATGGCTCGACCATCATCGTGTTCGTGCCCGCCGGCTTCGAACTGGCCGATGGCATCAAGACCGGCGCGCGCATCCGCATGGGGCAGGCGCTGATGAAGCTGCCGCCTGCGGCGCTCGAGACCAACGACGCCGACGCCGACGAGGCCCTGGAACAGGTGATCGCTTGACGCCTGCGCGTTGGATCACGCTGGCGCGGCGCGCCGGCGTGGTGCTCGCGCTGGGGCTGGTGGTGGTCGCGCTGGACGTCGTGTTCCGCGGCTTGCGCCTGGCCGATCTCGAGCAGGCCCTGCTGCGCCAGCCGCCGGCGCGCGTGCTGGCCTGCCTCGCGCTCACCGCCTGCAGCTTCCTGTGCCTGGCGCTGTACGACGTCGTCGCCGTGCGCGTCGCGGCGCCCGGGCGCGTGCGCGCGCGGCTCGCGCTGCTGGCCGGCGCTGCCAGCGCGGCCGTCGCCAACACGCTGGGCTTTCATGCGGTGTCGGGTTCGGCAGTGCGCGCGCACCTGTACCTGCCGTCCGGACTCAGCGGCGGCGAGGTCGCGCGGGTGGTGTCGATGTCGTGGCTGTCGCTGGTGGCCGGCAACATGACGATGCTGGCCGGCGCCGAGTTGCTGCAGGCCGCGACCGGCGCGGATCCGGCGTGGCATCTGGCGCTGGGCGTCGCGCTGGAGTCGCTGTTGCTGGCGTGGCTTTGGTGGTTGTCGCGCGCGCCGCGCGAGATCGCGGTGGGCCGCTTCCGGTTGGCGATGCCACCGGCCTGGCTGGCGCTGATGTTGATGGCGCTGGGCGCGGTCGAGAGCGGCACGGCCATCGGCGCGCTGTACGTGCTGTTGCCAGGCGACCTCGCGCCGCCGTTCGATGTCTTCGCCGTCGGCTGCATCGCGTCGGTGATCCTCGGCGTGATCGCCCACACGCCGGGCGGGTTGGGCGTGTTCGAGGCGAGCATGACCACGATCCTGTCCGGTCGCGGCCGGCCCGACCTGCTGGCCGCGCTGCTGCTGTTTCGCCTGCTCTACAACCTGCTGCCGTTCGCGCTGGCCGTGCTGGCGCTGGGCGTGCGCTCAGGGTTGAAGGCGCGGGCGGGACGCGCCGGCGCGCGCGCTCACAGGGGCAGCGGCGCGTAGCGCGTGAGCGCAGGCGCCCGCGCGCAGGCGAGAGCATCGTAGCGTTGCAGCAGGGTGTCGGCCAGCGTCGAGGTCTCGGGCGATAGCAGGAACGTCAGGCGCGAGGCGGCGCCGTGGTTGATGAAGGCCGTGGCCTGCGCGGGCGCGCCGGCCTGGCGATAGGCCCGGCGCAGCGCGTGCACGAAGGCGGCCGCGCGGGCGTCGCGGCGTTCGTTGTCGGCGATGATGATGCAGTGCCAGGACATGGTGGTTTTCCGCTGAGGAAAGGCGTTGATGCTGCGAGCGGTCCATGACCGGTTCGTGACGGCGTCCGTGCCGCGCGCAAAGCCCGATTGCGGTCGCCAATGACCTTGGCCTGCCCGACGAGCCGGTTGGGGCGCCTGGATGCGCCCGGCGGAATGGGTCGTCCGCTGCAAAATGGCGCCATGACCGAAACAAGCACCGTCCCCGCAGGTTTGTTCGCGCACGACGACGGCGTGCTCCGCTGCCAATGGTGTCGCGCCAGCCCCGAGTACCGTCGCTACCACGACGAAGAGTGGGGCTTTCCCGTCACCGACGAGCGGCGGCTGTTCGAGAAGATCTGCCTCGAGGGCTTCCAGGCGGGCCTGAGCTGGCTGACCATCCTCAACAAGCGGGAGGCGTTCCGAAAGGGCTTCGCCAACTTCGAGGCCGACAAGGTCGCGCGCTTCGGCGACGCCGACGTCGAGCGCCTGCTGGCCGACGCCGGCATCGTGCGGCACCGCGGCAAGATCGTCTCGACCATCAACAACGCGCAGCGCGTGCTCGAGCTGCGCGAGGAGTTCGGCTCGCTGGCGGCCTACGCCTGGCGTTTCGAGCCGGGGGTCGACACGCGACCGCACGTGCCGCTGACCGGCGTCGTGCTGGGGCCGTCGGCCGAGGCCGTGGCGATGTCCAAGGACCTGAAGAAGCGCGGCTGGACCTTCGTCGGCCCCACCACCGTCTATGCGTTCATGCAGGCGATGGGGCTGGTCAACGATCATTACGAGCATTGCCATGCGCGCGAACAAGCGTTGAAAGCGCGCAAGAAGCTGAAGAAGCCGGCTTGAAGGTGAAAGGCCGAGGAGACGACGAATGACGTACCGCATGACGATCTTGGCCTTGCTGCTCACCTGCTTTGCGGGGATGGCGGGCACTGCGATGGCAGAGACGCCCTACGAGCGCGACCAGCGCGAACAGCTGGAGAAGGCGCAGCGCGAGGGCAAGCTCTCGCCGCAGGTGGCGCAACGCCTGCGCTGGGAGCAGGAATGGCGCACGCAGCATCCGGGCGAGCCCATGCCCAATCCGGGCCAGATGCAGAAGCTGCATCGCGACGAGATCATCGCCAACACGAACGCCGACTTCGCGAAGATGCGCGCGCAACGCCAGGCCGACCTGCAGCGCGAATACCAGCTCAGCCGCGCCAACCAGCAACGCCAGCTCGCGGCGCAGCACATCACGTGGACTGCTCAACAGTGGCAGGCCTGGGATCGCCAGTACGACCGCGCGCAGCAGCAGAAGGCGCAGGACTACCTCAACGGCGTCAGGCAGGCCGGCGAGATCGACCGCATGCAGCGCGAGCAGGAAGAACGGGACAAGATCTTCAAGTCGCCACAATGACGCCTACCCCCCCCGGGGTTTCACTGTCTTCGAGCGTCGCCGCAGGTGCGTTCAGTATTCAGTCCGGGCTCGACCATTCCGGCCGGCGGACGCCATCAGGAGACACCCATGACCTTCAAGAAGACGTTGACGCTGGCCGCCTTTGGCGCCGCCCTGGTTGCCGCGGGCGCCGCGTTCGCGGGCCCGGAAGCCGGCCATCCGAACATCATCGCCGCGCGAGAGAACGCCCAGGCGGCGATCGAGAAGCTCAAGGCCGCGCAGGCGGCCAACGAGTACGACATGGGCGGCCACGCCGCCAAGGCCGAGAAGCTGCTGCACGAAGCCGAGCAGGAAATGAAGTTGGCGGCCGAGGCGGCCAATCGCCACAAATAAGCCGGCGCCAGCCGCCATGAAAAAAGGGATCGCCGCGGCGATCCCTTTTTCGTTGCGCCGACGCAGCGTCAGAACTGCACGCCGAGCCCGAGGTCGAACCGTGTCAGGTCGGTGTTGGTGGAAAAGCGCTGGTAATCGGCCTTGAGCACCGTGTGCGGGTTCAGGTAGTAGTTCGTGCCCACCGTCCAGACGCGGTCGTGCGGCAGCGGCCAGGGCTTGCCGTCGGAGGCCAGGCCCGTGGGCGTCGTGCTGAAGCCGGGCGAGATGCCGGCGTAGCTGGCGCCCATGTCGTAGTGCTCCCAGCGCACGAACGGGCTCAGCTTCTCGTTGCCCGACTGCCACAGGTTGTACGCGCCCTGCACGTAGTAGCCGAGGAACGACGACGGGATCGGGTTGGTGACGCCCGCGTTGTCCTCGTTGTAGGTGGCCGTCTTGGAAATCGTGCCGCGCGCATACACGGCCGAGATGTCCGCGTTGCCCGGCGTCCAGCGCGCGTGCGCTTCCCACAGCGTCAGGCGCGATTGCGGCAGGTTGGCCGGCACCACGGGCAGCGCGAGATTGCCCGTGAAGCCGAATGCGCCCACCAGCAGGCCCGGCACGCCGGTGTAGTTCACGCCCGCGTATTCGGACAGTTGTCGCGCGTTGGCCAGCTGCAGCTCCTGGTGCATCGCCTGCATCGGGGCGATGTCGTTGTCTTCCATGTCCAGCGCGGTGCGGTACTGCGGATCCTCGGGGCTGTTGTTCCAGCCGCCCAGGTTCAGGCCGGTGGTCACGCCCAGGTCCCAGCCCAGGCCGATGTCGTTGGTGCCGTGCAGGCCGATGCCGCCTTCGCGCCAGGTGCTGGGGATGATCAGCGTCTCGACGAAGTTGCGCTGCACGCCGTAGTAGGCGGTCGGCTCGTGGTGCTCGTTGAGCAAGCCGACCGGCATCAGGAACAGGCCGGCCTTGACGTTGAGGTTGTCGGTGAACTGATGATCGATGTAGAACTGCTCGACCTCGAATTCGCCGGCGTCGGCGGCGGACGCCACGGCGTGCTCGACCTCGAACTCGGAGTTGAAGCTGGTGCGGTCGTCCAGCCGGTAGCCGATGCCGAACACGGCGCGCGCCAGGTCGGCCTCGGTGCGCGAGCTGTCCTTGGTCGGATGCGTGTAGTAGATCTCGCCGTAGCCCCACAAGCCGAGGTCGGGCGAGATGCCGCTGACCGGCGCGGGCGCCGGGGCAGGCGTCGCGGCGACGGTGGCGGCCGGCGCGGCGATCGCCTTGGCCTGCGCGGCCTGCTGCTGGGCCAGCAGGTCGTTCTGTGCCTTCACGCGCGCGAGCTCCTGCTTCATGGCGTCAAGCTGCTGCTGCATCTGGCCGATCTGCTGCGCGAGCTTCTCGGCGATGTCGGGCGAGGTGTCGGCGGCGTGCGCCGACGACAGCAGGCAGGCGGTCAGGGCGGCGATGGCGATGGGAATGTTCTTCATGGGGTTCATCGACTCGTGGAGTTGTTGGAAGCAGCCGTGGCGTGGACGGCGGCCTGGCACTGGGCGGGCAGGACCTGCGCGGTCGGATGCGCCGGGTCGTAGCCGTCGGTCAGCGTGCACAGGAAGGTGATGACGTCGTCGATCTCGTCGACCGACAGGGCCGGCGTGTCGCCGATCAGGCGGTTGTAGGGAATCTCGCTGGTGTTGACGTTGCCCAGATAGCCCGCGTCGCTGCCGACCACGCCCGGCGTCACCTTGAACTGGCCGCCGTAGATCGCGGGCAGGTCGTCGAACTTGGTGACCGTGCCGTCGGGGTTCATCGGATACCACTCCTCGGGATTGGTGTCGCGCCGCACGTAGAAGCCGATTGCGTCCTTGAGCGTCGTGAAGCGCCCGTTGTGGAAGTACGGCGCGGTAACGGCGATGTTGCGCAGCGTGGGCACCTTGAACTGGCCGCAGTGGCTGAAGAAGTTCAGCGTCTGCTCGCGGAACGGGCCGCATACCCCCAGGTCGTAATAGGTCTGGACGCCGTCGTCGCTGTTGGCTGGCGTGTCCGCGGGCGGCGATGCGCCGTTGGCCGGGATCAGCGGGTTGCGCGGGATGCCCAGGTTGTCGTAGCTGAAGTCGGTGAACATCGGCGGCGTCGCGCCGTCGGCCGAGGTGCTGGGGTGGCACGCGCTGCAGTTGCCCTTGGTGGCGTTGTTGAACAGGCCCAGGCCGCGCTGCTCCTGCGCCGTCAGCTGGGCCTGGCCCTTCTGGAACCAGTCGTACTTGCTGGTGAATGGCGCGAACGACGGATCTTCCTTCTCGAAGGCCGCCAGGGCCGAACCCATGCGCGCGAGCGCGGTCGTCGGGTCGTCCAGCACGGCGCTGCCGTACAGCGCCTGGAAATCCGCGAAGTAAGGGCGCGTGCGCAGCCTGGCAATGACGGCGCTGGCATCGGCGTTGGCCATCTCGAACGAGGTGGTGAACGGGAGCACCGCCTGGGCGGCCAGCGTCGCGGCGCGGCCATCGCGGAAGAAGCCGCCGTTGGGGCCGCCATCGGAGCCGACGTAGAAGGCCGGAATCAGCGCTGCGTACATCAGCGACGGGGTGTTGCGGAAACCGGTCTGGTTCATGCTGGCGCCGCCCAGCGGCACGGGCGAGCCGCCGTCGACGCCGCTGGCCGACGCGTCTTCCGCGAAGGCAAAGGTCGTCACGTGGCAACTGGCGCAGGACTGCATGCCCGAGGCTGAGAGCGTCGCGTCGTTGAAGATCTTCTGGCCCAGCGTCGCGGCTGCCGACAAGGTCGTGGCCGTGCCGCCGCTGCCGCCGGCAGGGCTCGACGTGGCGCTGCCGCCACCCCCGCCGCAACCGGCGAGGCAGGCGGCCAGGAGGATCGCGATCCCCAGCCCGCCGCGCCGCGATCCTGAACCCAAGCCAAGAACGTTCATTGTCGTCTGCACCGCGTGTCGTGAAACTGCGTATGAAATTGATGATGCAATTGCGAGTGATTCGCAATCAATTAGAAGAACTGTAGCGGAGAGGTTTCCCGCGCACAACCAAGACCGTGGTGGATACCCGACGGGAAGTCGCTGGCGCCGCGCGCTTTGTGGGCCAATGCACCGAAGTGGTGCGGATGGATGACTGGCGGCAAGCTTCGCAAGCAGCCCATCGAGAGGTGCCTACCCCTTCTTGGCGAGCGAAGGTTCGGGCACGGGTCAACGGCGGAGCACCCCTGGCGACCGGGGAAGTTCAGCGCCCGTCGAGCCGCGACCTGCCCAACATCGGCTGAGCGTTGACGAAGCGGGCCGACGCACCCGGCTCCCAGGGCCAGACCCCATCGACCGTCGGATAGACGATTTGCACGGTCGGGACGGCCGATCGCGGTAGTAGCGAAAGCAGCCCAGCATGAAGCCGGCGACGGCCCGTTCGCCAGCGGCTCGACGTAGACCTCGAAGCCGCCGCCCAGGAAGCCGGCGTCGCGCTCGCCGGGCTCGAAGCGCCTGCCCTTGAGCGCGAACTCCTGGTACGCATCGACCATGCCCTTCCCGAGGCTGGCCCGGACGCCCAGCACGATGACGTCGGGCAGGCACAAGCCGATCGAGTAGGTGAACGCCGGCGTGCTCTCGTCATCGGACGCGCCCACGCTGTAGACGTGGCAACCGTACTGGCGCACGTTGTCGGCGACCTGCTGGTCGTTCTCGTCGCGTTGGCTCGGGGTCATGCTCATGGCCTGGAGTCCCCGGTTCGCCGATCGATCAATCCAGCAACGCCACCGATTTCACCATCGCCCACACCCGCTGACCCGGCGCCAGCGCGAGCGCGTGCGCGGAGCGGCGCGTCACGCGCGCGAGCAGGGCGCTGCCGCCCGCGCGCAGACGCACCAGCACCTGCGAGGCGTGCGCGTCGTCCGCCATGGCTTCTACCGTGGCTTGGACCTGGTTGACGATGCTGCTGTCCGGCTGGGCGACGAGGCTCAGCGACACATCGCGTGCCAATACCCGCAGCCGGATGCGATGGCCGACCGGCAGCGCCGGGTCGCGCGTCCAGAACGCGGCGCCGGGCACGTCCAGGCGGGCGAGCTGCCATTCGGCATCGATCGCGCCGACCTCGCCTTGCAGCACGACGCCGGCGTCCTCGCCCGGCGGCAGCGGCAGGTCGAGGCGGCTCAGCAGCTCGGCCACCGGGCCGGCCGCGATCGTGCGGCCCGCGTCCATCAACACCACGTGGTCGGCGATTCGTGCCACCTCGGAGATCGCGTGGCTGACGTAGATGATGGTGATACCCGACAACGTATTGAGCCGCTCGATCGCCGGCAGGATCTCGTTCTTGCGTGCGGCGTCCAGCGCGGCCAGCGGCTCGTCCATCAACAGCACGCGCGGGCTGACGGCCAGCGCGCGCGCGATCGCGACGCGCTGGCGCTCGCCGCCGGACAGGCCGGCCGTCGATCGCTGCAGCAGCGGCGCGATGCCGGTGCACGCGATGGCGTCATCGATGGAGACGCGGCGCTCGGACGGCGCGAGCCGCTTCCAGCCGAACTCCACGTTCGCGCGCACGCCCAGGTGCTCGAACAGGCTGGCCTCCTGGAACACGACGCCCACCGCGCGACGATGCGGCGGCACGAACACGCCGGCCGCATCGTCCTGCCAGGCTTCGCCATCGACGACGACACGTCCACCGGGCGCGCGCTCGAGCCCGGCCAGGCAGCGCAGCAGCGTCGTCTTGCCACAGCCCGACGGGCCGAACAGCGCACTGACGCCGCGCGCGGGCAGGGCGATCGCCACGTCCAGCGTGAACGCGCCGCGCGGCAGCCGAAGCGTCGCCTCGATCATGGATGCGCAGCGGCGTCGGGCGCCGTCGCTGCCAACTGCGCGCCGCGCGGGTTCAGCCGATAGACCCACAGCAGCACCGCGAAGCTGAACACCAGCAGCACCGCCGCCAGTCGATGGGCGGCGGGGTATTCGAGCGCCTCGACGTGGCTGTACAACTGCGTGGAGATCACGCGCGTCGCGCCCGGGATGTTGCCGCCTATCATCAGCACGACGCCGAACTCGCCCACCGTGTGCGCAAAGCCCAGCACCGCGGCGGTGACCACGCCGCGCCGCGCCAGCGGCAGGGCGACGAACGCGAAGCGTTGCCACGGCCCGGCGCGCAAGGTGGCGGCGGCTTCGAGCGGCCGCGCGCCGACGGCCTCGAAGGCGGTCTGGATCGGCTGCACGACGAAGGGCATCGAGTACAGCATCGACGCGATCACGAGTCCTCCGAAACTGAAGGGCAGCAGCCCGATGCCCAGCGCCCGCGTCGCCTCGCCGACCCAGCCGTGCGGGCCCATCAGCATCAGCAGGTAAAAGCCCAGCACGGTGGGCGGCAACACCAACGGCAAGGCGATGAATGCGGCCAGCGGCGCCTTCCAGCGTGAACGGGTGTGCGCGAGCCACCAGGCCAGCGGCGTGCCGAGCGCCAGCAGCAGCGCGGTGACGACGAACGCCAGCTTGAGCGTCAGCGCCACCGCCTGCAGGTCGGCGGCCCAATCCACGTCCGCTGCGTTCAAGGTCTCACCAGCTGTAGCCGTAGGCCTTGATCACCGCGCGCGCCGTGTCGCTGGCCAGGTAGTCGACGAACGCGGTGGCGGCCTTGCTCACCTTGGTGGCCGCGATCACCACGACGTCCTGCTTGATCGGCGCGTACAGGTTGTCGGGCACCAGCCACATCGACCCCGGCACCTTCGAGCCGTCCGCCGGCTGCACCTGGCCCAGCGCGACGAAGCCCAGTTCCGCGTTGCCGGACTGCACGAACTGCAGCGCCTGGCCGATGTTCTCGGCGGTGACCACGCGCGGCTGCACGGCGTCGGTGAGCTTGAGCGCCGCCAGCGTTTCCTTGGCGGCCTGGCCGTAGGGCGCGAGCTTGGCGTCGGCCACGGACAGGCGCTTCCACTTGTCGGACTTGAGCACGGCGCCCTGGCCGTCGACCAGCGCCGGATCGGCCGACCATAGCACCAGCCTGCCGATCGCGTAGGTGTGCAGCGTGGCCGCCGTCGCCTTGCCTTCGGCGGCGAGCTTGGCCGGCGTCGCCTGGTCGGCGGCCAGCAGCACGTCGAACGGCGCACCGGCCTCGATCTGTGCGTAGAACTTGCCGGTCGCCCCGAACGACAGCTTGACCGTGTTGCCGGTGTCGTGCTCGAACCGCGCGGCGATCTTCTGCGCCGCGGGCGCGAAGTTGGCGGCGACGGCCACCTGGATCTCGTCGGCGCGGGCCGCGAACGTGAGCGCGGCCAGGCCGAGCGCAAAGAAGGGGCGGGCCAGTGAAAGCGTCATGGGAGATCCTGTTTTCGCGTGCGGACGCGGCGGTCGTTCGAGTGGTCGGATGTTTTGGATTGTGCGACACCGCGCGCCCATCCCCCCAGGAAGACGGTGCGCGCCGCCCCTGTCGCGGCGTAGACTGCCCGCCACCTCAACAGGACTTGCTGCCGGGAGATGCCCATGTCGAAACGCTTCGGTGTACCGGGAGCGCTGGCCGCGATCGGGCTGGCACTGCTCGCAGGCTGCGCCGCGCAGATGAAGCCGGTGGCCGACTTCGGCGCCGCGGCCAACCACCTGGCCACCGCGTACAAGCCGTTCACCTCGGGCCTGGCGGACAGCTGCGAGCAGAAGCGGCGCTACGTCGCGCTCAGCGCGCCGGGCGCGTACGACGACGAGATCGTCTCGCGCGACGCCGCGACCTCGTGCGCGAAGTACAGGCAGGCCGGCACCCAGGCCGCGGCGCTGGGCGACGGCGTCGCAGCCTATGCGAACGCGCTGGTCAAGCTGTCCGGTGCCAAGCCCACGGTGTTCGACAGCGACATCAACCACGTCGGCAGCAAGCTGGGCGGCATGAAGCATGACGGCGTGGCCGTGTTCGACAGCGACGACCTGGGCGTCGCCACCAAGGCGCTGCGCGCGACGGCGGTGCTGGTCGACGAAGGCAAGCTGCAGGTGCTCACGCGCGAGACCTTGCGCGACAACCACGCTGCGCTGGTGACCGTCGTGACGGCGATGAAGCGCTACGCGTCGGGCGTCTACGCACCGCAGCTCGCGGACACGCTGACGATCCTGGACAACGAACACGAGGTGCTGATCGCCGCGTCGCGTGCGACGACGCAGGCCGATGTCACCGCAGCCCTGCCGGCGCGCCTGGCCCAGCCCGCGATGCGCGCCGACATCGACGCCAACAAGCTCGAGGCCGAACGTGTCGCCGCCTTCGACAAGGCCGCCGACGCACTGGTCGCCGCGCATGCCGACCTGGTCGCCAACTTCGACACCCTGGGTGGCGTCGAGAAGCTGGCGCTGGTGTCCACCTTCATCGAGAAGGTGCAGGCGATCAAGGAACGGGCCGCCGCGCTGTAAACCATGCCAACGAGAGGATCGCCATGACAGACCCCACCGCCGCCAGCATCGCCGCCGACGCGCTAGGAAGCCGTCGGACTTGACGCTTCGCGAGGTCGTTTAGCCGAGGCGAAGAACTTTTTCGGGGCGTGCCAAGGGCTGAGGCCAGTAATCGCCGACGCTGCAGCTTCGGTTCGACGCAGGGG
>Ga0302279_10002013_pt1 | contig 27739 bp, 26 predicted proteins | sample III_Bog_N3_3_FD_194541 | JGI IMG/M metagenome (GOLD analysis project Ga0302279, IMG submission 194541) | Peat permafrost microbial communities from Stordalen Mire near Abisko, Sweden - III_Bog_N3_3 | ecosystem: Environmental > Terrestrial > Soil > Wetlands > Peat | place: Sweden: Abisko... | reverse complement strand
GCGAGGGCGAGGGCGAGCGACACGGTGCCGAGGATGCCGGCGAGCGCCGTGGCGTGCACCAGCAGCAGCACGACCCACAGCGCCGGCACCAGGACGGCACAGGTCCGGGCGATCATGCGCACCGACCCGGTGCCCGGTCCGGAGATGCGCCGGGTGAGTCCGAACGAAGCGGGCGCCACGAGGACGGCCAGGACGACTGCCGTCGGACGCACGGGCCCGTTGGGGATGAGGTGGAGCCAGTGGTAGCCCTCGAAAATGGCGATCGTGGCCAGCAGAACGAGACCTGGCGCGGCGAACACGGGGGTGCCGGAACCGCTGTGGAACGGGCTGACCCTGTCCGGCGCCGTGGGCGGGTGCGTCGCCGCCCCCAACGGGGCGACCCGGGTCCCGCCGGTCCCGCCACGATCAACGTTCCAGGCAGTGGCGGACAGTCCGTCCGCCACGGTGCCGGCCTCTCGGGAACCCGCCATGTCCGCCTCCTGCCGGGCCTTCGCCGCCCGTCTGATCAGGGTGCGGACACCCGGCTCCTCGCCGGATGCCCGCCGCCCCTCAGCCCCAGGCCCGCCAGGCCCCGGGAGTGGATCCGCCACCCATTGACGTCAAGTCTGCATCTCGGAGTGGCAAAATGCAACTCTTGATTGCAACACCTGTTGCCATTGTGTACGCACTGGCTCGCCGGGCCGTGACGAGGGACGATGATGACAGGAGGGCGTGACTCGGCACCGGCCACGTGCTGGAGCGGGTGGGTCAACACCCGAGTGCACCGGAGTGGCGCATCGTCGGATGGGCCCGACGGGCGCGGACCGGGCACCCGGGGCCCGACGGGCGTCCGTCCGACACGGTGGGCCGAACGACCCTGTGCCGGCACCGGTCACCGCGGAAGAATGGTCCGTGGCCCGACGAGGAGGTGACGTGCCAGGAACCGTGACCCCAGGTGAGCGATTCGACATCGTGTTCGTCGGTGACGTCGCCGTGGACCAGTACCTGACGTTGACCGACGGGGCCGTCGCCGTCGAGGAGGGTCCCGGGTCGCGTCGCCTCGTCCTGCCGTTCGGGGCCAAGTTGGCCTGCGAGGTCACCACGATCGTCCCGGCCGGTGGGAACGCCGCGAACGCCGCGGTCGCCTGCGCCCGGCTGGGTCTGCGCACCGCACTCGTCGCCTATGTCGGGGACGACGGTCTCGGGCGCGGTGCCGTGGCCGCGTTGCGGGCGGAGGGGGTCGACGCCTCACTGGTCCGTCCGGACCCGGGGGTCCCGACCAACAGGAACTTCGTCCTCCGGGTCGGGCACGAGCGGACGATCCTGGTCCATCACGAGCAGCACGAGTGCCACTGGCCGCATCTGCGGCCGGCGGAGGTCCCGTCGTGGCTCTACCTCTCGTCGGTGGGCACGGACTCCCATGTCTACGAGGACCAGATCGTCGACTGGCTCGAAGCCGAGCCCCAGGTGTCGCTGGCCTTCGAACCCGGCACCCTGCAGATCACCCGCGGCCCCGATGCCCTTGCTCGATTGTTCACCCGCTCCTCGCTGGTGGTGTGCAACCGCGAGGAGGCCGCCGCACTCACCGGCCGGCCCCCGAGCGATGACCCGGTGCAACTGCTCGAAGGGATGCTCGCCCTCGGGCCCGAGCGGGTCGTGGTGACCGATGGCTCGGCGGGCGCGTTCGGGACAGACGGCTCGGCTTGCTACGGGGTACCGGTGTTCCCGGACGACGGACCGGTGGTGGACCGGACCGGTGCGGGCGACGCGTTCGCCGCCACACTGGTCGCCGGAGTCGCCGCCGGGCTACCTCTGGAGCGGGCCATGGCCCGGGCCCCGGTCAATTCCATGCGGGTGGTCCAGCAGGTCGGCTCCCAGGCCGGGCTCCTGGACAATGTGACGGTCGAGGCGCTGCTGGCCGCGGCGCCCGACGACTACGGCGTCTGGGAGCTCGTGCGCGCCCTCTGACCTCCGCGTTCGCATCAGCGGTGGATCGGCGCCCCCGCCCCGACCGCTACGGTCCTGGTCCGTGCCGCGCCCGCCCCTCCTCCTCCTGCCTCCCTCCGAGGGGAAGGCCGCCGGTGGACGACAGGCGACCCGACCCGACTCGTTCGCCGGGGAGCTCGCCGTGCCACGGGCCGCGGTACTGGCCGAGTTGGACCGCGTCCTCCGTCGACGGAACGCCCGGACGCGCACGTCCGTCCTCGGCGTGCGCGGCGAGCTCCTCGATCGTGCGCTGGCCGCCACCGGAGCGCTCGTGGCCGGAACTGCACCCGTGCTACCGGCGTGGAAGCGGTACTCCGGTGTGGTGTGGGCCGGCCTCGACCCTGCCACCCTGAGCCCGACCGACCGCCGGCGGATCCTCGTTCCCTCCGCGCTCTACGGTCTGACGACGGCGGCCGATCCCGTGGCCGACTACCGGCTCCGGTTGCTGGTGGCCCTCGGCCGCCTGGGTCGTCTCTCCACATTCTGGCGGCCGTCGCTCACCTCGGCATTGGCCGACCGGGTCCGCGGACGGGTGGTCGTCGACCTCCTGCCGACCGAGCACGCGCACGCCCTGGACCTCGGATCGCTGTCCCGCTCCGTCCGTGTGATCCGGGTCCAGTTCGTGAGTGCCGACGGACAGCGGGCGGTGGGTCACGAGGCGAAGTCGACCAAGGGGCGACTGGCCCGGTTGCTCCTCGACGACGGACTGGACGCCGTCGACACCTTCAGCCACGGTGGCTGGTGGACCCGGTGGGACGGCGACCAGGTGACGGTCACCGCCCCCGGCAGCTGACCGGTCCGGGCGCCAGGTCCACGATGGGCCGTGGTTCCTTATGCAATTCATATGATCCGCTCACCCCCGGCTTAGGGACGACCGGTCCAATGGTCGGGTGACGTGATCACGAAGGTCGTGTCAGCCCGGAGGTAGGACGAGATGAACGAGTACCCGAACGAGGAGCAGGGAGCCGAGGAGGGTCCGTGGGAGGCCGTGGAGCCGACCCCGCCCACTGCGCCGGTCCCTCCCGTGGACCCACCGACGACCGATCCGACGATCACCCAGCAGCACCCGCTGACCCAGCCGGTGCCGCAGGTGCAGCCGCCGACGTCGGCTCCCTATCCGGGCCAGCCCGTCGTGGCGGCCGGCGACGACCTGTACCCGGCGGGGGCCTACCCGACCCCGACCAACCCGTGGCCGCCGACGCCCGCACCGGGCGCATGGGGCGCCGTGGGCGCGCCCGGCTGGGGCCCGTCCGGACCTTCGCCTGTCCCGGCACCGGGTGGATGGGGTGCCGGAGTGGGCGGAGGCCAACCTCCGACGACGTGGCCGCCGTCCCCCTACGGCTACTACCCCACCCCGCCGCCGGCCCCGACGAAGCATCGCAACCACAAGGGCCAGGTGGCGGTCATCGCGTCGCTCGTCGCCGTGGTGGCGCTGCTGCTCGGTGCCACCATCGGGCACGCCACGTGGCCCACGGACACGACGGCGACGTCGGCCCAGAGTCCCTCGACGGGCTCGGGGAGCTCTGGTGGGAGCACCTATCCGTTCGGGTCCGGCAGCAGCTCCGGCTCCAGCTCGAGTGGCTCCGGGAGCGCCACGACCGGTGCAGGTGCCCCGTCCGACGTGAGCGCGGTGGCCGCCAAGATCTCCCCGGCGCTCGTGGACATCAACACCAACCTCAGCTACGAGTCCGAGGAGGCGGCCGGCACCGGCATGGTGCTCACCTCCAACGGAGAGATCCTGACGAACAACCACGTGATCGACGGTGCCACGAGCATCAGCGTCACCGACATCGGCAACCACCAGACCTACAAGGCCAACGTGGTCGGCTACGACCGTACGGGTGACGTCGCCGTGATCCAGCTCGTCGGGGCCTCGGGCCTCCAGACGGTGCCGATCGCCTCGTCGGCTTCAGCCGTCGGTGAGGGCGTGGTCGGCGTCGGCAACGCCGGTGGTACGGGCGGCACGCCGAGTTCGGCGGGTGGATCGGTCCAGTCGCTGAACCAGTCGATCACCGCCAGCGACAGCGGCGGCGGCAACTCGGAGAACCTGACCGGCCTCATCGAGACGAACTGCGACATCCAGCCCGGCGACTCGGGTGGCTCCCTGGTCGATGCCGACGGCAAGGTCGTCGGTATGGACACGGCGGCGTCGACCGGCTCGGCGAGCGAGGGTGGCGCCGCGCAGGCCTACGCCATCCCGATCGGCACCGCCCTGTCGGTGGCCAAGAGCATCGAGAACGGTCGGGCCAGCTCGACCATCCACATCGGTGCCACCGGCTTCCTCGGTGTGCAGGTCCAGGACTCCTCGTCCACCAGCGCCGGCTCCGGCTCCTTCCTGCCCGGTTCGAGTGGCTCCGGTAGCTCGTCGACGCAGGGCGCCGTCGTCGACGGGACGCTCCCGGGATCGCCTGGTGCCGCAGCCGGCCTGGTCGAGGGTGACGTCATCACCGGTATCGACAACACCACGGTCAACACCTCTTCGGACCTGTCCAACGCCCTCGAGCCCCACCATCCCGGCGACGTCGTCCACCTGCAGTGGACCGACCAGTCGGGCGTGTCCCACACCACATCGGTCACCCTGGCGGTCGGTCCTCCCTCCTGACCGCGGTCCCCCTCCCCCGGCACGACACCCGGTGAGCCACCTGCCCGTGGCCCATCGGGCGTCGTGCCGTCCGGGCGGGGTGCCCGCCACGACACCTCAGGCCAGGATCTTGGGCCAGCCGGTGCCGGCGGGCGAGATGAAGAGCGTGGTGAGGGTCATCGAATGGTGGAGCCAGGTGCCGTCGACACGGGCATAGACGTCGTCCTCGTAGCCGGCCATCCACAGCGAGGTGCCGTCCGGTCGGGTGCACGGGCTCAACAGGTCCCACCGACCGGTGGCGTGGTCACCGTCGACCTCGAGCCGAGGCTTCACGAAGAGGTGACGGGAGAACACCAGGGTCGGAGCGGCCAGGCGCTCGGCGATCTCGTCACGGCCCCGTGCCACGCCGAGGGCGGGCCCCCCGTCCCAGACCCCGTCCTCGGTGAAGAGGGAGGCGGCCTGTCGAGCCAGAACGGCGAGGTGGTCCGGATCGACCGGCGCGCCTCGGGCGAACCGGGCGTCGACCAGTTCGCCGTATCGGGCCTTCAGCTCGTGGAGAGCGAGCGCGGACTCGGCCCGGTCGAGCCGTCGTTCGAGGCGGTCCAACCGGTCGGTCAACCGGTCGTCGGTCACGTCCGGACCACCACGGCCCGGGTGAGGTAGGCCCAGGCCTTCGGCCCTGCCCCGTACCGCTGGTCGACCTCCTCCACGACGAACCCGGCACCACAGGTCAGTGCCACCGGGTCGCGCGTCAGGTGACATCCGTCGGCGATCCGATGCTGCAGCGGCTCGACCCGGTGCTGGAAGGAAGCCACCCTCGCATCCGGGGCGAGCCCGTGCTCGAGGAAGTGGAGGCGACCCCCGGGGCGCAGCACCCTGCGCACCTCGGCCAGCGCCAACTCGACATCGGGAATGGTGCACAGCGAGAACGTGCACAGCGCGCCGTCGCAGCTGGCGTCGTCCAGCGGGAGCGCCTGGCCATCGGTACCGATCTGCTCGACGGGGACCGCAGAGGCGCCGATCCGCCCGCCCGCCAGGCGGAACGCGGTCGCCGACGGCTCCACGGCCAGGACCTCCTCGACGGAGTCCGGGTAGTGGGGCACGTTGAACCCCGAGCCGAATCCGATCTCGACCACCCTGCCGGTCAGGCCGGCGGCGGTCCGCTCCCGGAGGCCCGCGAGCCCCTTCGCTCCGCACGTGAGGGCCACCAGTCGGGGAACCACCTGCTCGCGGTAGAAGGGCACAGCGTCAGGGTAGCGAGCTGCCGCGCGCCGGGACGGGCCGCGCCGATCGCGTTCCTGTCATAGACTCTGTCAAAATCGTGCGTCCGAACGAGGAGTCGTCGATATGCAGGTAGTGATCCTGGGGAGTGGGAGTCCCATCCCGGCTCCCGACCGGGCTGGTCCCTCCACCCTGGTCCGAACGTCGATCGGCGACCTCCTGTTCGACGCGGGCCGCGGTGTCTCGATGCGTGCGGCGGGCGCCCTCTCGAGCGCGGTTGCGTTCCGCGCCGTCTTCCTCACCCATCTCCACAGCGACCACGTCACCGATCTCAACGACCTCATCACCACACGGTGGGCGATGTCCCTCGCGCCCAGCCCGCTGACCGTCTTCGGCCCCGTCGGGACTGTCGGGCTCGTGGCTGCCACCGAGGCAATGCTCGAGACCGACATCGGCTACCGGCTCGCCCATCACGCAGACCTGACCTGGCGGCCGGCCACAGTGGCCACCGACGTGACCGACGGGGTGGTGTTCGAGCAGGGTGACGTGCGGGTGACGGCCGGACCCACCGACCACGCCCCCGTGCACCCGACCGTGGGCTACCGCATCGACGACGGCGACGCCTCGGTGGTCATCGCCGGGGACACCGTGCCCTGCGACGGGCTCGACCGACTGTGTGACGGAGCGGACGTCCTGGTCCACACGGTCATCCGCCGCGACCAGATCGAGGCGCTCGGCCTACCGCGGCTGCTCGATGTCCTCGACTACCACTCATCGGTGCCCGACGCCGCCCGGACGGCGGCCCGCACCGGCGTGGGCACCCTCGTCCTGACCCATATGGTCCCACCGGTCCAGCCGGGGGCGGAGCACGAGTGGATCGAGCAGGCACAGGCGGAGTTCGGGGGCACGGTGGTGCTGTCCGACGACCTGACGGCCGTCGAGGTCGTTGCGGCCGTTCAGTAGGCTTCGACCCGGTGACCTGGTGATGAGTGAGACCCCGGAGGGTGAGGATGCGACGGTCTACGCCGAGCCGGACGTCCGCTTCACCTATGCGAACGAGCGCACGTTCCTGGCGTGGAACCGGACGGCCCTGGCACTGATCGCCACCGGTGTGGCGGCCACCCAGCTCCTTCCGGAGTTCAACATCCACGGTGGCCGTCGACTGCTCGGCATTCCGTTGATCGCACTCGGTGCCCTCGTCGCATTCACCAGCTTCCGGCAGTGGCAGCTGAACGAGCGGGCCATGCGGCGACGGCAACCGCTGCCGCGTTCGCACATGGCGCTGGTCCTGTCCATCGGGATCGGTGCCATTGCCGTGGTCGCCATCGTGCTCGTCGCCGTCGGGTCGAGGTAGGTCCCGGCGTGCCGGACGACGATAGTTCCACCACCGTTGGTGAGGCGTGGGACGAAGGACTCACCACCGAACGTACGGAGTTGGCCTGGGGACGGACCGGGCTCGCGGTCGCCGTGGCCGTCGGTGTCCTGGCCCGCCGGGTCTGGAACCTCGGCGGGGGACTCGAGATCGCAGCCATGGTGGTCGTCGGTGTCGGCGCCCTGGTGTGGTTGGTGGGGATGCGACTGTCGCGCGACATCCATGGCACGATGGCGCCCCATGGGCTTGATGGCCGCCAGGCATTCGGGCTGCTATCGATCGGCACGTTGTTGCTGGCGGTCGGCGGCCTCGTCTTCTGCGTCGTCCTCTACCGCTGACGACGCCTCGGCACCCGCGCGCGGCCCTTCTCCTCCGGGAACCGCCGATTCCTGGGACGACGATGGTCTCAGGAGCTGGACGACAGGAAGACGGTCATCATCTACGAGTCGGCCGATGGGAACACCCACCTGGTGGCTGAGGAGTTGGCCGGGGTGGCACCGGAACACGGCGATGTCGACATCGTGCCGGTCGAGCAGACCGACGAGGACCCGGTGGGGTGGGCGGCATCCGTCGTCGAGTCGCACCTGGTCGACGCCGGCGGTTGACGGTCGGCCCGACCGCCGGGAGGTCGTCGCGCTACCGTCTGGGCGGGCCGCGCCGGGCGGCCATGGACAAGGGGTGACGGCGATGATCGAGCACGTGGTGGAGCAGTGGCACCAGTACATGCGTGGCGAGCTCCCCGGCGGTCTCGACAGCCTGCTCGATGACGACGTGGTCTTCTACTCGCCGATCGTCTTCACGCCGCAGGTGGGTAGAGCGGTCACCGCGCTGTACCTTCAGGCGGCGGCGGTGGCACTGCCGGGTGACCCTGGGGCGGACGGGTCGTCGGAGTCGCCACCTGGTACCGGGGGCGGATTCCGCTACACGAAGAAGGTCCTCGACGGCGACACGGCCATCCTCGAGTTCGAGACGTCGATTGATGGCAAGTACGTGAACGGGGTCGACATCATCCGCTGCAACGAGATGGGTCGGATCGTGGAGTTCCGAGTGATGATCCGGCCCCTACAGGCCGTCAACGCCGTGCATCAGCAGATGGCGGCGACCCTGGAGCGGATGTCCGCCAAGGAGTGACCGGGACGTCCCGGTCGTCCGGGGCGCCGGTCACCGGGTGGGCGTGGCGGACGGGCCGAGGGACACATCCTGGAGGTCCGGTCGTAGAGTGGAGTCGTGCACTTCTACGCCAACGGCGGTAACTCGTGGGTGGCGATCATTCCGTTCATCGTCGTGGTCGTGATGCGGATGTTGTCGTCCCAGCGCCGACGCCAGGGCGGCCGTCCCGGCGTCCCCGGAGGCGCACGTGGGTTCACGTCGCAGGCACCGCGCGGTGCTGACCCGGAACCCAGGGCCGGGACCACGACCGCCCAGCCCGGCTTCACCGGTACGGCTCCGGGGTGGTTCGTGGACCCGTTCGTCCGCCACGAGCAGCGCTACTGGTCGGGGACCGCCTGGACGGAGCACGTGATGGACGGCGGCACCCCGGCGACCGATCCCCCGCCAGCATCCAGGGCCTGACCACGTCGGTCGCGCCGTGCCGTCGCGCCCTCGCGCATCGTGAGCCGGCCCCTCAGGTGAGGAGGGCGTAGGAACTGGTGGCGACCAACCAGATGCCGAGCACGCCGGAGATCCCCACGATCACCTGGTCGGTGTGGCCCGAGATCCACGTCCGTATGCGGGCGAGCAGTGCCCTGGTCTGCTCCGGTCGCACCCACGCGTAGATCTCCGCCGCCAGGTAGGTGGCCGTCGAGAGCAGGCAGAAGACGACCAGGACCACGGCACTCTGCCAGGAGCCGAGTTTTGCGTCGACGATGATCGCCACGCCCGCAGCCACGAGTCCCCACGGCTGGGTGAGCGGGCCGAGTGCCAGGGCGAACCAACGTGACATGCCGTCGACCCCGCGCTGCCACTTCGGCGGGTCCTTCGGTTCCTTCGGACGGCCCACCATGCGCCAGCGTCGGAGGGCCACCACCAGGAGGATGGCCCCGAGCAGCAATTTGACCGCGAGTACCGCGACGGAGGGGGCGGTCGACGGCTTCGGTGGATGGTCCTGGGTGGCTACCAGGGTGAGTGCCACCACGATGGCCAGTGACAGGATCCAACCGCTGATGAAGTAGGCCGCTCTCGAGACCCCGTGCTCCGACGCCAGAATCACGGCGAACGCGGTGAACGGGATTGGCTCGAGGGTGATCGCCAGGGCGATGACCACGAGATTGAGGACGAGCATCAGATCACTCGTCGTTCATTTCGGGGGATCTGCATCGCCACCACCTGTCGCCGAAGGTGCCAGCAGGATAGACGCGGTCGGTCGAGTCGGTGCTTGACCGTTGCCCCTCACCCCTTGCGGGCCAGCTGTCCGATGAGCGCCGCGGCCAGCGAGGGTGCGACGACATGGGAGTAGGTGGCGGTCACATGGTAGGGATCCCAGTACGGCTGGTAGTTCCCGATCACGTCGAAACAGGTCGTCGTGCAGAACCACGGGATGGTGTTGATGTACCCGGCGCCGGTGCTGGCCGCCGCCTTGCGCTCCGCTTCGGTGTGTCTCGCCGTGTAGGGACTGTTCGGTCCCGAGCACCGCTGGACGTTCTGGGGGTGGGCCGCCAGGCACTGCGGCCCGGAATGGATCGTCTGGGGGATGTTGCCCAGCACGACGACGTGGGCGACGGGCACCGGCAGCTCATGGATCGTTCGGACCATCGCCTCCTCCCATGTGGCCGCGCTGTACCCGTACTCCCGGGGGCCGAGGTCCGACTCCTGGGTGAGGACGACCAGGTCGGGTCGCACGGCCGCGATGCGTCGGAGCGCGAACGTGTGCCAGCGCGCGCAGGCCTCGAAGGCCCCGTCGGGTGATCCGTAGCCGGGCGGATTGGCGAAGGGGAGGTCGATGAACGGGCAGTCGCCCTTGGCCAGGACGATCAGGCGCCATCCGAAGAGGTAGGCGAAGTCGTCCATGTCCTGGAACCACATGGCGGCGTGCGAGTCGCCGTAGAGGACCATGGTCTTGGTCGCGTGCGGCGGCCCGAAGACACAGGCCGCCACCGTCGACTGGGCGAAGGTGGGCCAGCACGGCTGGAAGGGGCCGCCCCAGTCCGCCCGCACCCCGGCCAGTGAGGGGGAGAGGTGGGCGGGGAGCGAGGTGATGTGGACGGCTGACGCCACCACCCGGTGGAGCTGGGTCGGGGTGAGCGGGACGGCCGGGGTGGGTGCGTTGGCCGAACCGGCCGCCGAGCCGTTCCCACTGACGGATAGGGCGACGGTGGCCACGACGAGGGAGGTGGTGATCAGCGCGACGCCGACCCCGACCGGCAGCCACCGCCGCCCGGACCAGACGCGTGCGTGTCGGGACGGGTTCTCCACGAGTCGGTAGCTGGCATAGGCGACCAGGACCGACAGGGCCAGCCACACGATGTTGCGCCGGAACGGGAGCGAGGTGCCGCCCGTGTATTCGGCGGCGAGGATCAGGATCGGCCAGTGCCACAGATAGAGGGAGTACGAGAGCCGACCGAACCACTGGAAGGGCTCGAGGCGGAGGATCCACTCGGCGCCGCCGGGCGGCGCGGCCGTGCCGCCGGCGATCACCAGTGCGGTGCCGACGACCGGGACGATGACGGCCGATCCGGGGTAGGCGGTCGTGGCGGAATACGTGACGGCTGCGTACCCGATGGCCGCGAGGCCGATCCAGGTGAGGGTGGCCCCGACCTTCCCGTGGAGCCGCAGTAGTGCCGGAGTCGCCACCGCGACCAGCGCGCCGAGCGCCAGTTCCCAGGCACGCGTGAGTGGGGAGAAGAAGGCCGCGTCGGGGTTGGACGCCGTCTGGGCGATCGAGAGCGCCAGTGACAGGACGATGATGGGGACCAGGACGAACGTGAGCCGGGCGCGGAGCGACGACGCCCGACGGAACCACGCCGTCACCAGGACCAACGCCGGGAACACCAGGTAGAACTGCTCCTCGACGGCCAGTGACCAGAAGTTCTGTAGCGGTGACGGAGGTTGGGTGGCAGCGAGGTAGTCCGTACCGGTCGACGCGAAGTGGAAGTTGGCCAGGAACACCGCCGTCCACCGGGCCGCCACGGCGGTGGGGTCACCGTAGAACGCGCCCAGGACGACGTAGGTGGCGATCACGGTGGTGACGATCACCAGGGTGGCGGCCGGGAGGATGCGACGGACCCGCCGTCCGTAGAACGACGCTAGGGACGTACGTCCGGTGCCGGCCTGCTCCCGGAGGAGCAACCCCGTGATCACGAAGCCGGAGATGACGAAGAAGACGTCGACACCCACGAATCCGCCCGACAGTCCGTGGAGGCCAGCGTGGTAGAGGACGACCAGGACGACGGCCACGGCCCGGAGGCCCTCGACGTCAGGACGGAACCTCCGGTCGCCGGGTGCGGTTCCCGCCTCGTCCGCCGCCGTGTCCGCCACGGGAAGTGCCGGTTCGACCGGATCGCCAGTCAGGGTGCTCATGGCCTGGCGTACCTCCTGCCCTCGATTGGGTGACCGGCCGGGACGACTCCCGGGATCTGCGGACGGGCAATCCTAGGTGTGCTGACGTCAGCGGCGACGTGCGGTGAGGTTCCGGCCTCGTCGCCGCACGCCGTACACCGTACGAATTCGTCCGGTGTACGGCGTGCTCCACGACCCTGGGTGGGGTCCTCCCTCCGAGCCATCCGATACGTCGGCTGAACTCGCGGGCTTCCCGGTGCTGTGCAGCCTGGGTATCAGTACTGTGTCGCGATGGCAGACCACGTGAGTGTGACCACCGAGATCGCCGCGCCGGCCGAGAAGGTCTACCGGATGGTGGCGGACCTCACCCGGATGGGTGAGTGGTCCCCGGAGAACACCGGGGCCACCTGGCAGCACGGAGCCACGGGTGCGGCCCCAGGGGCACGGTTCAAGGCGACCAACTCGGCCGGGCGCAAGCAGTGGTCGACCATGGGGACGGTGGTCGAGGCCGTGCCCGGTCGCGTCCTGTCGTTCCGTGTCACCTCTGTCGGGGCCAAGGTGGCGTTGTGGTCCTACCGGTTCGAACCGACCGAGTCGGGCTGCGCCGTCACCGAGTCATGGTTCGACGAGCGCAACGCGCTCGTCAAATGGGTCGGTAAGCCGGTCAGTGGCGTCGCCGACCGCGTCTCGCACAACCGGGCCGGCATGGAGGAGACGCTACGGAACCTGAAGGTCGCCGCCGAATCCTGACGGTGCGGCCCCGGGCCGTTGCCATCCGGCTCACCCCCGGAGGGGACCCCGCCACAGGGGCCGGGGAAGTGGATCGGTGGCGGCCACGACCGATTCGACCCGGGAGCCCGCGGCCAGCAGCACACGCTCCTCGCCCGGCCTGGCGATGAGCGCGAGGCCGACCGGCAGCCCATGGACCAGCCCGATGGGCACGCTCATGATCGGCCATCCGGCGATGGCCGCCGGCGTGGTCACCCAGCTCGACACCGCCCCGGCATGTCCGCCAATCACCAGGTCGCTCTTCCAGGCCGGGCCGTACGCGGGGGCGACCAGGACGTCGGCGCCGTCGAGGGCCGGCTCGAGGCAGGTGGTGACCGCCCAGTTCAGATTTCGTTCCCGGGCTGCGACGTACTCGTCACCGGCCCGGCCTCCGGTAGCGAGTGCCTGGGTGAGGAGCTCGTGCCCGAACCACTCCAGCTCCACCTCCCGTCGCTCGTCCTCGTGGGCCACCACGTCGGCCAGCGATCGCACGCCCTCCCCGGGACGTGCGGTCAGGTAGGCCCCCAGGTCCTCGACCAGCTCCGACAGCAGGACGACGAACTCGTCGTTGACGACCTCGGGCCCCGGTGTGGCCACGGCGCGGTCCCCGACGGTGTCACCGGCCGCGCGCAGTGCGTCGATGCACCGGGCGACGAGGGTGTCCGTCGCCGGATGACCGGTCCACCACGTCGTGGCGGCCACGAACCGTGGCCGGATGCCGTCGATGTCCATCGGAGCGACACCCGCCAACACCGGGTAGAGGTGGGCGACGTCGGCCACCGTTCGTCCCATGGGACCCGGACTGTCCTGGCTCGAGCTGATGGGGACCACCCCCGACGTGGGCACGTTGCCGACCGTGGGCTTGAGGCCGACCACCCCGTTGACGGACGCCGGGCAGACGATCGAGCCGTCCGTCTCGGTACCGACGGCCAGCGGGGCGAGACCCGCGGCCAGGGCGGCTCCCGATCCCGATGACGATCCGCCCGCACTCCGATCCAGCGCCCATGGGTTACCGACCAGTCCCCCGGTTGCCGACCATCCGCTGGTCGAGCGTTCGGAGCGGATGTTCGCCCACTCGGACAGGTTGGTGCTCGCCAGTACCACCGCCCCGGACTCCCGCAGGCGTGTCACGAGTGGCGCGTCCGAGGCCGGCCTCCCCACCAGGGCGGTCGACCCGGCGACTCCCGGGAGTCCCGTGACCTCGATGTTGTCTTTGATCACGACGGGCACGCCGTGGAGCGGCCCCCGCAACTCTCCCCTGGACCGCTCGAGGTCCCGTTGGACCGCGGTCCGTCGGGCGTCGTCGGCCGTCGCTGCGATCGAGCGCAGTCCGATGGGTCCGGACGGGTCGTCGACGACGAGGATTCGGGCGAGCAGGGTGTCGACCACTCCGGCACTGGTGAGGGAGCCGTCGGCAAAGCATCGGCCGAGTCCGTCGACCCCGAGATAGGCGGTGTCCGCCGAGGAAGGGTGGGGATCGGTCGTCACCCGAGCAGGGTAGATCGATGCACCGTCGGCCGCGGCCCAGCGGGCAGACTCGGGGTCGGACGGGAGGTGCTCCTGACGGCACGTCCCTCGGCGCCGACGAGGAGGAGCACAGCGTGGAGCACGGCCCGGACACGATGGTCCTGGTGACGATCTCCACCTGCGTCGTGTTGTGGGCTCTGGTGTCGGGCCTTCTCCAGCGGTGGTCGATCAGCGCGCCGATCGCATTCGTCGCACTCGGTCTGCTCATCACCCACGGCCCAGTCCACCTGGTCCATCTCACCCCCCACTCGTCGACCATCCTGTCGTTGGCCGAGCTGACGCTCGCCCTGGTGCTGTTCACCGATGCCTCCCGTGTGAACATCCGCCAGCTGCGCCATGACCTCGGGCTCCCCGTACGTCTGCTGGCCATCGGCCTACCGCTGACGATCGGCTTCGGCACGGCGGTGGCGTTCGGGTTGCTCCCGGGCATCGGCATCTGGGTGGCCGCATCGGTCGGGGCGATCGTGGCGCCGACCGATGCGGCACTCGGATCCACGATCATGGAGGACCCGCGCATCCCGGACCGGATCCGCCGACTGCTCAACGTCGAGAGCGGCCTCAACGACGGAATTGCCACCCCCTTCGTGAACCTGTTCCTGGCCGGCGCCATCTCCACCGAGGCGACCCATTCCGCCGAGTTGGGGAGTGCCATCCGAGAATTGCTCGTCGGCGCGGGTGTCGGGGTGGGCGTCGGACTCGTCGGGGGGTGGCTGGTCACCCGGGCGACGGCGACGGGGTGGAGCACCCCGGGATTCCGACCACTGGTCGCGCTGGGACTCTCCCTGCTCTCGTACGGGTTGGCGCTGGAGTGGAACGGCAACGGTTTCGTGGCCGCATTCGTGGCGGGCATGTCCTTCGGCAGCCTCGTACCGGACGGGCTCGACGAGGCCGTGCGCTTCGCCGAGCGGGTCGGGGGATTCCTGGCGCTCATGGTGTGGCTGATGTTCGGTGCGGTGCTGGTGGTTCCCGGCTTCGAGGCCGCCAGGTGGCAGGACTATGTCTTCGCCGTCCTCGCCCTGACGGTGTTGCGCATGGTCCCCGTGGCGGCGTCATTGGTCGGGTCCGGTCTGGACCGGACCACGGTGGCCCTGGTCGGCTGGTTCGGACCCCGCGGCCTCGCATCGGTGGTGTTCGGACTCATCGCCTACGACACGCTCGATCCGCAAGCCGCGAACCAGGTGCTCGGACTGGTCGTGGTGACCGTGACCGCCAGCGTGGTGGCCCACGGATTGTCGGCCGGACCGCTGGCCGCCCGCTACGGCACGTTTGCCGCCACGTTGGTCGACCTCCGCCCGGAGCACCGGACGACGGCACCGTTCAGGACGCGCCCACCTCTCGCGTTCCACACGGTGCCGGACCCCGCCGCAGTCGGGGAGAGCGGGGAGACGGCGTCCGACTGAGGGACGGACACGACCGGGTTCAGGCGCTGCTCCGTGCCGTCCACAGCGCCCGAGCTCGTCGTGGACGGCCGTTCTTCCGCGTCAGTCCTGCGGAAGGTGATCGGACGGGCGAACGCCGACGTTCGGGCTGACCACGATCTGGTTCCGCTGCTCCGACGCCCGCCGCTCGGTGTCGTGGACATCGGTCTGGACGTCCCGGATGGCACCGTCCGGCTTGTCCTCCAGGCCGAGCAGCTCACCCTCATCCAGGCCGTGCTTGGCGATCAGTAACGCGTCGAGCTTGGTCTGCATCGCCCGGCTCTCGCGGTTCTGGGTCGACTGGATGATGAAGACCATCACGAAGGTGACCATGGTCGTGACGGAAGTGATCACCATTGCGTAATGGGTATTGAACGGCCCGCCTCGCACGAAGAGCAGTCCGATGGCCCAGATGGTGACCAGCACCGCTGCCACGGCGATGGCGGTGAACGACCCCAGGAATGTCGTGAGGTTGGAGACGGCATGGCTCGCCTGGTGGTGGATCCTGCGTCGTTCGACCGGCATCGGCACCTCGAGGGGTTCGTGCATCACGGAGACCTGAGCGGTCCGGGATCCGTCGGGTCCGCACACGGCGGGCGACAGGCACCCGGTCCGGAGCGCAGGCGTTGGACGAACGCTCGACAGACGGGGTGCCACCAATCTAGGGGGAGTAGCGATGACACCGATCGGTGTCTCGGTCGTCACGTCGCCACCGGCCGGAACGCCGGGAACTCCGGTAGGCTGGACGTCCACGCTGAGTGGGGACTCCCGTTGGAGCCTGGTCGAATGGATCCGGTCTCACCCTGTCGCCTCCTCTGAGCTCGTCTCGAGGAGATCCATGTCGCATTCCATGAACAGTCATCAGGTCCCGCCGCGCCCGGTGTCCGGAGATGGGACGGAGCTCCCGACGGCGGTCGTCTACTGCGAGGCGAACTTCGGCCGGGCCGACGGCAAGACGGCCAATGGGCTGGTCCGCCATTCCGAGCGCTACGCGATCCTCTCGGTCATCGACAGTTCGCAGGCCGGGAACGACACGGGTGAGTTGCTCGGCGACGGACCCAACGGCATTCCCGTGGTGTCCGATCTGGATGCCGCCATCCGGCTCCGGGGCACCTCGCCGGACCACCTGATCTTCGGCGTGGCGCCGACGAGCGGCATGCTGTCCCCGGACGAGCGCGGGGTCCTACTCGACGCCATGGCCCGGGGTATCAACATCGTCAACGGCCTCCACGAGTTCCTGAGCGAGGACCCGGAGTTCACCCAGGCGGCCCAGGTCCACGGAGTGACGATCCTCGACGTCCGCAAGCCACGCGCCAAGAAGGACCTCCGCATGTTCAGTGGTCGAATCGACGGCGTGACGTGCCCCCGCATCGCCGTGCTCGGTACCGACGGCGCCATCGGGAAGCGCACCACGGCCACGATCCTGACGAAGGCGCTGAACGACCGTGGCGTCAGGGCCGTGCTGGTCGGGACGGGACAGACCGGGATCATCCAGGGAGCTCGTTACGGGGTGGCACTCGACGCGATCCCGTGCCAGTTCTGCTCCGGCGAGATGGAAGCGGCGGTAGTCGACGCCTTCGAGGGTGAGGATCCGGATGTCATCGTCATCGAAGGTCAGGGTGCCCTCAGCCATCCTGCGTACCTGAGCTCCACCTTCATCCTCCGGGGGAGCCGACCGGATGCCGTCATCCTCCAGCACGCGCCGGCCCGCCGGAAGCTGGGTGACTTCGCCGACGTCCCGACCCCGGACCCGTTGAGCGAGATCAACCTGATCGAGACCTTTGCCAGTACGAGGGTCATCGGTCTGACCATCAACCACGAGAACATGAGTGACGCCGAGGTGACGGCTGCGATCACGATGTACGAGCTGGAACTCGGCATCCCCGCGACCGATGCGCTGACCCGGCCCACCGACCGTCTCGTCCAGATGGTGGTGACCGCCTTCCCTGAGCTCGAACGGGAGCCTGTCGCCAAGGCGTCGTGAGCGCCCCGAGGTTGGAATTCCACCTCGACCGGATCGGCCACAACGCTCGGGCGCTGGTCGACCGACTCCGCCTGGTGGGCGTGCGTGTCTGCGGGGTGACCAAGGCGACCCTCGGGTCACCGGAGGTCGCCCGTGAGTTCCTCGACTCCGGCGTGACTTCACTGGGCGAGTCCCGGATCGAGGGCGTGGAGCAGCTGCGCCGTGCGGGCATCACCACCGAGATCATGCTGGTCCGGTCGCCCATGATCAGCCAGGTCGACCGGGTCGTGGCCGGCGTCGACGTCAGTCTCAACAGCGAGCTCGCCGTGATGGAGCGACTCTCGGAGTCGGCCGGTCGGCAGCGGACCTCCCACGGTGTCGTCCTGATGGTGGAACTCGGCGACCTCCGCGAGGGGATCATGCCGGCGGACCTCCCGGACACCGTCAGGCAGGTCCTCCGCCTGCCGGGCATCGTGCTCCGGGGTGTCGGGACCAATCTGTCGTGCCAGAACGGCATCATCCCTGATTCGACGAGCATGGCGGAGCTCTCCGACCTCGCCACATCGATCGAGGCGGTGTTCGGCGTCGAGCTCGACATCGTGACCGGCGGCAATTCGGCCAACCTCCCGTGGGCACTCGAACCGGGAGCCGACATCGGCCGGATCAACCACCTGCGCCTGGGTGAGTCGATCCTCCTCGGCCGGGAGCCGATCCGGCGCACCGTGATCGAGGGACTCCACGCCGACGCCGTCTCGGTGGTGGGCGAGGTGATCGAATCGAAGGCGAAGCCCTCACGACCATGGGGCGAACGTGGTCAGACGGCCTTCGGCCGACTGGTCGACGATCTGCCGATGGAGATCGGCGTGCACCGTGTGATCGACGGAAGCCGTGTGATCGTGGCCCTCGGACGTCAGGACCTCGATACGGAGGGCATCGTCCCACCTGCTGGCTACGTCGTGCTCGGATCGAGCAGCGACCACCTCGTGCTTTCCTGCCACGGTGACCTTCCACGCGTCGGGACCGAGATCCGGTTCGGGGTGGACTACAGCGCGATGATGCGGGCCGCGGCGTCCCCGTTCGTCGTCCGGCGCTACCTCCGCTGACCCGGCAGTTGCCTCGCCGGGATCAGTGGGAGCCGTAGAACGGTGCCCCGAACGAGAACACCCCGCCGTCGGCGCCGACCAACCAGTACCCCCCGGTACCCGTGTCGGTAGCCATGCCGGTGACCGGGGCCGCGAGCGTCGAGCCGCCCATCGATCCCTGGAAGCGGGCGTCACCGAAGGCGAAGATCCCACCGTCGGAGGCGACCATCCAGTATCCGGCACCGTTCGGGGTCACCGACATGCCGTTGACCGGCAGGTTCAGCGTGATCCCCCCGGTGGAACCGTAGAACCCGGCCGACCCGAACGCGAAGACGCCGCCGTCGGTGGCCACCATCCAGTACCCCGTGCCCGTCGGGTCGGCAGCCATCCCGACGACCGGTCGGTTGAGTCGCTGCCCTCCCATCGATCCGAGAAAGCGCGCGTCACCGAAGGCGAAGATCCCGCCGTCGGCGCCGACGAGCCAGTAGCCACCCCCGTCCGTGGTGGGGGCGAGGTCGACCACAGGTGCATTGAGGGGCCGGCCGCCCATGGAACCGAAGAACCGTGCGTCACCGAAGGCGAAGATCCCACCGTCGGCCGCCACCATCCAGTAGCCCTTGCCGTCCGGCGTGGGCACCAGGTGGTTGATCGGAGCATTGAGTGGCAGTCCGGCCATCGACCCGTAGGACGTCGCTCCTCCGTGGGAATGGACCGCTCCGGTCGAGTCGACCAGCCAGTATCCGTTCCCCGACGGCGTGGACGCGATCCCGGCATAGGTCACGGTGGGTGTGGCGGGAGCGAGGTCGGTCGACGCGATGTAGAGCTCGCGCTGATTGGCGGACAGGTTGCCGGTGCAATTGGTGCACGGATTGTTCCAGGCGGCGAAGGCGAGCCACTGGTGACCCGACCCGTCCTGGAAGATCGAGCCCCCTCCGGGCCCATAGGCACCTCCGTACGTGGTCAGGAACGGGCCGGGCGGGTTCGCGCACGGCCCGAGCGGCCCGGCACACGAGGCGAACTGCTCGTTGTAGGTGGAGTTCTCGAAATCTCCCCCCGAGAACAGGAGGAAGTAACTACCGCCGCTGGCGACCAGTTGGGGGTCGTCCGTGGTCTGTTCCGCCACCGTCACGGTCAGCAGGACGGTGGGCGTACCGGCGAAACCGGTTCCGGCGGCGTCGAGTGGTACGCCCCAGACCTGGGAGGGGGCGCCCGACGACCCGTCGTTGGACTTCCACACCAGGTAGGGCACGTGTGTCGTCGGGTCCACGAACGGGCTGGGGTCGAGGACGCCGCCGGCCGGGCACCACGGTGACCCGGACGAGTCGTCGGTGAACACCGGCGACGAGGGCGTCAGCGAGGCCGCGGTCGCCACGGCCAGGCAGCTGAAACCCGAGTCCTCCGCATGTCCGGCGAGCGACGCGTCGTACCACATGACCCAGTGACCGCCGATGGAGGCGACACCCGGGGAGGTCTGGGTGTTCACCTGCTGCCAGGCCGGGACGTCAGGAAGCGCCGTCGACCCGTAAGGTTGACCGGTGTAGCTGCCGTAGCCGGCGGTCGGGTCTCCCGAGGTGTTGATGACCACCTGGAGGTGGTTGCCCAGCACGGTGCCGGTGGTGAAGGCGTAGAAGGTCCCGTTCGAGTAGACGACGTCCGGGTCCCCGGCGTTGGCGGCGAAGGTCGGCGAGGCCGGAGGGCTCACGGCGATCCGACCGGCGGCGGCCGCGGCATCGGACGGGGCCCGGGTGGTCGCTCCGGCGAAGGCGATCCCGGCCAGCACCACTGCCGCCAGGCCCGCTCGACACCAGGTCGTGGAATTGGTCATCGCCGATCAGCACCCTTCCGACGGGGGCATGCCGTCTGCTCGCCCATGTTCAGGCGTAGCACCGGCACGTCACAGCGGCAACCGGGCCGTCGACGCCCGCGCCATGGATGGCCGTCTGTCGTTCGCGACGCCCGACCATCCATCCCCTGAACGAGGAAGGCCTTTTGGTACGTTGGCCGTCAGCTCCACCCATTGACAACAGGAACCGGCGAGGTGATCGCATTGTCCGGTAGGCGGATGCAACGTACGTGGCGTCTGCGGGCAGGTGCAACGACGGCGATCGTCGCGCTGAGCTTCGTGGCATGGAGTCCGGCGGTGTCGGCGGATCCGGGACCCGGTACGGTGACGGTGACGGTCGATGCCTCGGCCAACCCGTCACAATTCAACCTCGATGTGACCTATACCGCGGTGGTCGTGACATCCGACGCCGGCTCCATCGCGCCATACGCCACGATCGAGTTCCAGGACAACGGCGGCGACATCAACGGCTGCAGTGCACAGCCACTGGCGCCGAGCCCGACGGCCGGGACGTTTCTCGCCTCGTGCGACGAATCCGGAAGTCAGATGTTCGTGGGTGACCATCCGATCACCGCGTTGTTCAGTGGCGACGGCGACTACGGGCCCGCGTCCGGCAGTCTGGACGAGATCGTGGACCCGGCTGCGACCACCACCACGATCACCTACCCGCTCGCGGGAACGTTGCTCCCCTACGGCGACGAGAACCAGAATTCCTTCAACGTGACCGTCACCGGGGCACCCGGCGTGAACCAGAACCCGTCGGGCACGGTCACCATCTATTCGGGTGCACCGGACCAGAGCACCTACCTCTGCTCGACCGGGATCGGCAACTCCGGGAACGGCCAGTCGAGTGGCAACTGCTACCTCAACTCCAATCCGATGGACGCCGGAACCTACGAATTGACCGCCGTCTATTCCGGTGACGGCAACTTCGCCGGGTCGACCTCGACACCGCAGGCACTGACCGTGGAGCAGGTCCAGACGCAGATGAACGTGTTCGCGGTGCCGGGTTACGCCTTCTACGGTGCCGAGAACGGCAACTTCTTCATCGTGGGCGCCGGGGGCGGCAATGGCGGCAACCCGACTGGCGACTTCACGATCGTCGCTGACGGCACCAGACTCGTCGAGCCGGGCGTCTGCCCCGCGTCGAACGGGGGAGGTAACCCGTGTTACATCGACTCGGCGACGGCGCTGCCGGCATCGACGACCCCGTACGCGGTGACCGTGTCGTATCCGGGTGACGCCAACTTCACGGCCTCGTCGGACACCGTGTCCCTGGTCGTCTTCCCTGCGACGACCACGACGGCTCTGTCCGTCACGCCGGCGACCGTCACCTACGGCCGCGAGGGTGCGGCGGGTATCTCGGTCACCGTGACGTCGGGCACGACCGGGTCCCCCACCGGAGTGGTCAAGGTGACGCGGGGCGGGCGAACGGTGTGCACCGTCACCGATCTGCACCCGTCCGGGCCGAACACGTCCGCGGGAACCTGCCCCGCGCTCGGGGCGAGCCAACTGCCGACGGGCGGGTACGACCTGACGGCTGACTACGAAGGAGACGGGAACTTCCAGAGCTCGGTGTCGGCCGCCCAGACCCTCACGGTCGCCGACCAGGGGTACTGGCTCGTGGGCTCCAACGGTGCCGTCTTCCCCTTCGGTGATGCTGCGGAACTCGCCTCGGTGGCCGGACTGCCGTTGAGCGCCCCAGTCGTCGGCATCGCCTCCACACCGGACGGTGGTGGCTACTGGGAGGTCGCGGCGGACGGTGGGATCTTCGCCTTCGGCGACGCCCAGTTCTACGGCTCGATGGGCAGCACCCAGCTCGCCCAGCCGATCGTCGGTATGGCCCCCACGGCGGACGGCGGTGGCTACTGGGAGGTCGCGGCGGACGGCGGGGTCTTCGCCTTCGGTGACGCCAGGTTCCGGGGATCGATGGGCGGAGTGCCGCTGAACCGGCCCATCGTGGGGATTGCCGCGGACGGATCGACCGGCGGGTACTGGCTGGTCGCCAGTGACGGCGGGATCTTCTCGTTCGGCGCACCGTTCCTGGGCTCGACGGGCGCCGAACACCTCAATGCGTCGATCGTCGGGATGGCACCCAAGCCGGAGGGTGCGGGCTACTGGGAGGTCGGCGCGGACGGAGGCGTGTTCGCCTTCGGTGACGCCCCGTTCCTCGGCTCGCTCGGCGGCCAGTTACTGAACGGCCCGATCGTGGCCGTGTCGTCGACCGCAGACGGTGGCGGCTACCGGATGGCCGGTTCGGACGGCGGGATCTTCACCTTCGGCGACGCCCAGTTCGACGGGTCCATGGGGGTCCGTCCACTCCTGGCTCCGATCGTGGGTCTGGCCGGCTGAGATCCGGGGACCCTCCGGTGCCGGATCGCCGGCATGCTCCTAGCATTGGGGCGTCCCGCAGCGGGTGGCTCGATCTGGAGGGTGACGTTGACATCGACGGACGGAAGTTCCGCGCCGGGCGACCGGGTGACGCCCGAGGGCGATCACATGTCCACCTGGATCGAGCTGTTCTACGACCTGATCTTCGTCGCCGCGATCCTGATCTTCAGTGCCGCCGTCGCACACATCCATCCGGCGTACGACAGCACGTGGATCGTGATCGTGTTCTCCGCCTCCTGGTGGGTCTGGTTCACCACGACCGTCTGCGCCAACCGGTTCCACATGACCGATCTGCCGCACCGGCTCCTCCTGTTGGCGCAGATGCTCATCATCGTCCTCATGGCGATGGAGGCGCGGGTATCGGTGACGGGCGACTCCACCTATCTCGCCCTGGAGTACGGACTGCTCCTGCTCACGATCGCGGCCATCTACCACCGTGCCGCCCGTCGACCGGGCGCGGACCAGCGGTACGCGGGTCGCATGGCATCCCTGCATGCCGCGGCCGGGGTCGCGTTCGTCATCACCGCGTTCCTGCCCGAGACGGCTCGCCTGGTCGTCGGCGGTGTGGCGCTGGTCCTGCTGGTCACGGGGTCGGTCGTGCTGCTCCGCCAGATGCAGTCCTTCGCCGAAGAGGACGAACGGCACATCATCGAACGGATGGGTGCCTTCACGCTCATCGTGTGCGGCGAGGCGTTCATCGAGATAGCGCTCGCCGTCAGCGGCCCGGTGATCACGAGGGTCGACGTCGTCTCACTCGTCTTCGAGTTCGTCCTCGTCTTCGCCATCTTCACCAGCTACTTCGAGGACATCCCGGCGGCGGGTCTCGACCAACAACGGTTCGGTTGGTGGGCAGGGCTGCACCTCGTGGCCCAGATCTGCATCGCGGCCACTGCGGTGTCCGCGTCGAAACTGATCGGGTTGACGTTCACCCATCGACTCCCGGATCTCGAGATCCTCAAGCTGACGGCCCCCATGGCGCTCTTCTACCTGGCGCTGGCGGGCATCGGTGCCTGTACCCGTCGTCGCCCCGCCCGTGCCCTTGCGGGCCTCCGCCTCGCGACGGCGGCGGCCGTCGCGGTCGTGGGTGTGGTCGCCTGGTGGATCCCCTGGATCCACATGGAGGAGGCGCTGCCGATCCTCACGGCGGTCGCCATCGTCCACGCGTTCGCCGTCCTGGGGACGCGGCAGCCGACGCTGGCCCCCCGATCCGGGCTCGCGACCGGTTGACGACAGGGGTCGCCGCCGTAACGTCGGGGTATCCCACGACGCCGCACGTTCACGATGCCCGAGCCCCGACTGCGTCCGAAGACGCCACGGGTCCGCCGCCGGTCCGCCGGATCGGCGTTCCGGTGATCGACTGGCTGTTCCGGGACCGTCGGACCGGCAGGATCACCGTCGCCCAGGTGCCGAATCTTCTGCTGATCACCTTCCTGGTGGCAGAGGCCGTTCGGCTGATCGCCCGCCCCTCCGGCACGATCGCCGACGTGGTCGACGTGGTCGCCTCGCTGGCCCTCATCGCCTGGGCGGTCGACGAGATCGTCCGCGGGGTGAACCCCTGGCGGCGCATCCTGGGCTCGGCGGCCCTCGCCTGGGTGGTCGTCGATCTGCTGCTGTCCTGAGTGGCGGTGACGATCCGCCTGCCGGCTACGACCCTGATCGACACCGACCGACCCTGCGGACAGCGCCATCCGACCCGGATCGTCAGGTGGTGGTGTCGACCGCCCGGGCCAGTTCCGAGGCCAGGCGTCGTACGAGCTGCTCCGCCGGCTCGGTCGTGACTGCGGTCCAGCCCTGTCCGGCCCACAGATTGGGTATGCCCGGGTCGCCGGCCCGAGTGGCGGCGACCCGCAATGGTCGGGTCAGGTGGTGGATCTCGGGGTAGGCCTCAGGTGCCGCCTCGGAGTAGGTGACGGCGAACTCGTTGGCCAGCCCACGCGCGAAGCGCCCGCTGAACGCCCGGGTGAGCATCGTTCCGGGATACGTCCGTTCCAACAGTGCCCGCCGGTACGGAGGGGATGTGCCGGCTTCCGGGCAGCAGAGGAAGACGGTGCCCAACTGCACGCCCACGGCACCCATGTGCAGTATCTCGGCGATCCGGGTGCCCGTCATGAGTCCTCCGCCGGCCACCACCGGAACGGCGGTCGACGCGCGGACGTCGTCGAGTAGCTCCGTCAGTGGTCGCACGTTCGGCGCACGGTCCAGGAACGACGCCTGATGACCGCCGGCCTCTGTGCCCTGCAGCGACAGGAGGTCGGCACCCGAGAGCTCGGCGGCACGTGCCTCGGCCGACGAAGTGACGGTCACGACGACGGAGCAGCCGGCCGAGTGCAGCTCGTCGACGACCCCGGGGCCGGGACACCCGAACGTGAAACTGACCATCTGGATTCGTTCGGACACCACGATCTCGAGCTTGGTGCCGAAGGCGTCGTCGTCCCACCGGGGCTCCCCGAGGCGGACGCCCAGCCGGTCAGCCTCGGGACCGATCAACTCGGCGTAGTCCCGGACCGGCCCAGGATCAGAGGGCTCGTCCGGGCAGAAGACATTGACGCCGAACGGCGCACCCGTCAACTCCCTCGTCCGGGTGATGGCGGCCCGCAGCAGGTCGGGTGGGAGATAGCCGGAGGCAAGGAAACCGAAGGCACCGGCACGGCTGACCGAGGCGGTTAACTCGGGCGTCGATGGACCACCCGCCATCGGTGCCTGGATGATCGGTAGATCGCTCGGTAGTGCCGATCCGTCCATGATGCACCCCTCTCGGCGATGGTCGTCTGCCGCATGTTGTACCCCGATACGGACTCCAGGGATGCGGTCGCGTTCCCGGCGCTCGAACTGGGTGGCCCGACCTCAGCCCTTCGTGGCCAGGCGCACCAGTGGTGAGCTCGCCAGTTGGCCTGTGAGCGCGGAGGTGCCCGGGCCCCGGTCCGCCAGCGTGGCGTCGAGGAACTCCGCCACCGAGGCGTCGAGGACCGGTGTCCACGGACTGTCGCCCGCAATGGGTGGGAGGTGGTCGGCGCCGAGGAGTGAGACGTAGTACGTGGGTCCCGGCAGCTGGTCGAACACCGCCTGGCTCGCCGCGTAGGGGACGACCGAGTCCGCGGTCCCCTGGACCAGCAGTAGTGGTGCGGTGGACGGCACCAGGGGACTCGTCACGGGATCCGGCGCGTCGGCCACGACGGCGAGAACTCGTTTGTCGGCCGTCCCCTGCTCGTAGCCGATCTCCAGCGCCACATCGGCCCCGTCGGAATGGCCCACGACCCCGATCTTCGACGGCGCCAGCTTCTCGGTCGGCGCGTCGGCCTCCATCGACGTGATCACGAACGAGACGTCGACGGCTTCGTTCGGGAGGTCGGCCCGGTTCAGTCCGTTCCCGCGGGACGGATCCTCCAGAGGGAACGACGGCGCCGCCACGACGTACCCCGACGATGCCAGTGTCGAGCAGAACCGCTCGTACTGGAGCGGGCTCCTGTCGTAGCCGTGGACGAAGACGACGAGGGGGTACCGCCCGGTCGCGACAGGCGTCCACACGTAGGTCGGCAGGCTGCGATCCGGTGCCAGCACCACGCCGTCGCTCACCAATTGCCGGCTCGTGTCCACCAGCTGCAGCTCCGTCATGGCGACGGCGAGGTTCCGGAGGACAGGGAGTCCGCCGGCCGGCACCGTGGTGGGAACTGCGCCGTGCGACACCCTGGTCCTGGTGGGACCGGTCGCCGGGCGGGCGTGGTGCGTCGTCGCGCCGGACGAACGGTTCGGTGGGGACGTGGTCGCCAGGTGCACCAGCCAGACGGTGATGCCGACCAGGGAGGCGGCCACGAGGGCGACGATCAGTCGACGTGCCGTGTAGTTCGGGTTCATGCCGGCGGGTGTCGCGTGCTCGGTGGCAAGCACCGAGTCTCCCATCGCCCGGTGGTGCCCCGCTGTCGGCGGTGCGCCCTTCTGCCCGGGGGAGGGCCCACCACCGTGGACCCGGCCGTCGGCCTGTGCCACTCTTGGGACCGACACTGAGCCGTGCGTCGGCGGGGTACCCCGTCCGACGCACGATTCGCCGGAATCATCAGGAGCCGACATGACCATCGCCGCTGCACCACACGCCCAGCACCGGGGCGCCGCCGAGCTTCCGTTCGCCGAGATCGGCGGCGGTAACAAGCTCAAGGTGATCCAGGTCGACGTGGCCGAAGGCCTGTGGATCGTCGAGAACATCTTCCAGACCGGGTACGCCGTCCAGACGCACCGCCACACCGGCCCCGTCTACGCCTACACGATGTCCGGCGCCTGGAAGTACCGCGAGTACGACTACGTCAACCGTGCCGGCTCGTTCCTGTTCGAGCCCGCCGGATCGGTCCACACGCTCGAGTGCATCGAGGACGACACGCAGGTGTGGTTCCAGATGTACGGCGTGAACCTCAACCTCGCCGACGACGGCTCGATCGAGAGCGTCTTCGACGGCCCGGGTGCACTTGAGGCGTACTACGCCCTGTGCGAGGCCGAAGGGCTGGCCCGACCGGACGTGCTGGTCAGCTGAGCCCGCACCGGACGGGCCAGGTGCGGCGCGCATGACTGACGCCGTCGATGCCCACGACATCGCGACGGCAGCCGAGCGGCTGTCCTCCGTGGTCACCACCACACCCCTCCACGTGTCGCCGCGCCTGAGCGGGGCACTGGGGTGCCCTGTGTGGCTCAAACGCGAGGACCAGCAGGTCAGCCGCTCGTACAAACTGCGTGGCGCCTTCACGCTCATCTCGTCGCTGACGACGGCCGAGCGGGCGGTCGGGGTCGTCTGTGCCAGTGCCGGCAACCATGCGCTCGGCGTCGCCTACAGCTGCCAGCTCCTCGGGGTCCGCGCACGTGTCTTCCTCCCCACCACCACACCCCGTCAGAAGCGGCAGCAGATCCAGGCCACCGGTGGTGAGTTGGTGGAGACCGTGGTGGCGGGTCACACCTACGACGAGGCGAGCGCATCGGCCAAATCCGATGCGGCGGCCACCGGGGCCATCTACGTGCACCCGTTCGACGACCGGCGGACGATCGCCGGCCAGGGCTCGGTGGCCGTCGAGATCACCGAGCAGATGACGGTCCCGGTCGGCACGTTGGTGGTTCCCGTCGGGGGCGGTGGGCTG
>Ga0302279_10002012_pt1 | contig 27746 bp, 27 predicted proteins | sample III_Bog_N3_3_FD_194541 | JGI IMG/M metagenome (GOLD analysis project Ga0302279, IMG submission 194541) | Peat permafrost microbial communities from Stordalen Mire near Abisko, Sweden - III_Bog_N3_3 | ecosystem: Environmental > Terrestrial > Soil > Wetlands > Peat | place: Sweden: Abisko... | reverse complement strand
AGACCGTTTCTCCCGCCGCCGAAGGCAGTTTCTCCCGCCAAACGGGATTCGTTGTGAGCGATTAGGCCGAGACGGTAGCGCGCACGGCCCGGGTCGCCTCGAGCACGTTCTTGAGCGACTGCACCGTTTCGGTGTAGCCCCGCGTCTTGAGGCCGCAATCCGGATTGACCCAGACTTGCTTCTCTGGAATCGACGCCAGCGCGATCTCGAGCAGCTCGGTGACCTCCTTGACAGACGGCACGCGAGGCGAGTGGATGTCATAGACGCCCGGCCCGATGCCTCGGGCAAACCCGCTGCGCTTGATGTCCGGCACCACATCCATTTTCGAGCGTGCCGCCTCGATCGACGTCACGTCGGCGTCAAGGCCATTGATCGCATCGATGACGACACCGAACTCCGAGTAGCACAGGTGCGTGTGGATCTGGGTCTTGTCTTCAACGCCCGAGGTCGCGAGGCGGAACGCACCCACCGACCAGTCGAGGTAGTCGGCCTGGTCCTTCTTCTTCAGCGGAAGCAGCTCGCGCAGTGCGGGCTCATCAACCTGGATGATCTTGATACCTGCAGCCTCGAGGTCTTCGATCTCATCGCGCAGGGCGAGGGCCACCTGGTTTGCGGTTTCGCGCAGCGGCTGGTCGTCGCGCACGAAGCTCCAGGCAAGGATGGTCACCGGTCCGGTGAGCATCCCCTTGACCGGTTTCTCGGTCAGGCTCTGGGTGAACGTCGACCAGCCAACAGTGATCGGAGCCGGCCGCGATACGTCTCCCCACAGCAGGGACGGGCGGGTACACCGACTGCCGTACGACTGCACCCATCCGTTCTGGGTGACCGCAAAACCGTCCAGGTTTTCGGCGAAGTACTGGACCATGTCGTTGCGTTCCGGCTCGCCGTGCACGAGCACATCGAGGCCGATTTCTTCCTGGAGTTCGACGACGCGCTTGATCTCGTCTTCCATTGCACCCACGTATTCGCCCTCGCTGATCTCGCCGGCGGCGAATCGAGCGCGTTCACGCCGGATGTCACCGGTCTGCGGGAATGAACCGATCGTGGTCGTCGGCAACGGCGGCAGGCCGAGCGCCTCATCCTGAGCCTCAAGGCGACCGGCGTAGGCGCTGCGGTGGAAGTCTGCGTCGGTGAGTTCAGCGGTGCGCAGGCGCACCTTGCCGTCGCGGACGCCGGGGGCAGCGTGACGGTCATCGAGGGCCGCCGTCGCCGCAACGAGCGCAGCCTGGATGTGAGACTTACCGTGGTCGAGCCCGGCCGCGAGCGTCGCGATCTGGCCGACCTTCTGGTCGGCGAAGGCGAGCCAGGACTTGAGTCTCGGGTCAAGGGCGGGCTCATCTTCCACGTCGTGCGGGGTGTGGAACAGGCTCGTGGATGACGAAACCGAGACCGAGGTGCTGGATGCTTTGAGCGCCTCGAGCTTCTCCCAGGCACCGGCGAGGTCGCCGCGCCAGATGTTGTGGCCGTCGATCACACCGCCAACGAGCACCTTGTCGGTGGTGAGGCCGGTGGGCAGCGAACCGCGCACGAGGTCGAGTCCGATGGCCTCGATGGGCGTACTGACGAGCACCGGGAGGGCATCGTCGAGGCTGCCGTAGGGGGCGGAGACGAAGATCTGCGGACGCGCAGGCACCGCGGAAAGGAGGTCGTACGCCTTCTTCGTGGCTGCGAGTACGTCGGCGCGGGGCACTTCGATGCTCTCGCTGACGAGGGCGGGCTCCTCGAGTTGCACCCATTCGGCGCCAGCCGCGAAGAGTGCCGCGAGCAGTTCTGCGTAAACGGGCAGCAGGTCGTCGAGACGGTCGAGCGGCAAGTACCCCTCGGGTGCGCTCTCGCTCGGCTTGCTCAGCAGGAGGAACGTGACCGGCCCGACAATGACGGGGCGTGTGCGGTAGCCGGAGGCCGTGGCCTCCGCAACCTCGCGCACCCGGCGATCCGATGCAAATGAGAACGCCGTCTCCGGCCCGATTTCCGGCACAAGGTAGTGGTAGTTGGAGTCGAACCACTTGGTCATCTCGGCCGGTACGTTGTCGCCCTCGCCGCGCGCGATCGTGAAGTATCCCGCGAGGTCGAGGGAACCATCCGCTGCGACGAGCGACGCGAACCGGGTCGGGACTGCGCCGACCGTGACTGCGGTGTCGAGCACCTGGTCGTAGTAGGAGAACGCCTCGGGAATCGAGGAGTCTGTGGCACCGAGCCCCAGGGCTACGAGACGGTCGCGGGTTGCCGCGCGGAGGCCGGCGGCTGTCGCCTCGAGCTCGTCGACGGTGATCTTGCCGGCCCAGAAGGCCTCGACGGCCTTTTTGAGTTCGCGGCGACGACCGATCCGGGGGTAACCCAGGATCGTTCCGGTCGGAAAAGCTGGGGTGGTCATGCGTGCTCCTTGCTCGGGGTGGATGAGATGAGGCCGGCGGCGTGCAATACGTCGAGTACGGCCTCGTGCTTGTTGTAGGTGTAGAGGTGAAGTCCGGGCGCCCCGCCCTGCAGCAGTTCGGTGGCGAGCCGGGTGGCGTGTTCGATGCCGACCGCGTACTGCCGATCGGGCGTCTCGGCAGCGACCAGGAGTTCGTGAAGGTCGAGCGGGAGTCGCTCCTCCATGAGTTCAACCATGCGTTTGAGACGAGCGGGTGAGACGACGGGCATGATGCCCGGCAGGATGCGCATCGTCACGCCCGCGGAACGCGCCAGTTCCACGAATCCCAGGTACTCGTCCGCGTGAAAAAACAGCTGGGTGATCGCGAGATTCGCGCCGGCTACCTGTTTGGCGAGCAGGGCATCGAGGTCCTGCTGCACTGAACGCGAGCGCGGATGACCGTTGGGGAATGCTGCCACCGCGATGGTGACCGGTTCGGAGTGTGAGATCCGCTTCGCGTTCGGAAAGCCCGGGATCTCGAGTTGCGTGAACGGCTCGCGCTCCTGCTGCACGCGATGGATCAGCTGCACCAGCTCGCCCGCGCTCTTCAGGTCACCGAGGAAATCCTCGCCCTCGACCGCACCCTGTGGGGGATCCCCACGGATGGCCAGGAAGCTCGAGATTCCCGCGTCCAGGAACTCGCGAATCACGTTCGTCGCATCCTCGTAGGTCCAGCCGACGCAGGTGAGATGCGCCATGGGCGAGACGCGGGTGGTCAGAAGGTGGCGCAGCACCCCGAGGGATGCCTCGCGGGTCGAGCCGCTCGCACCGTAGGTGACCGCGATGAACTCCGGGGATGTCTGCACCAGTCGATCGACGGTCTCGTACAGCGCGAGTTCTCCTGCGGGCGACCGCGGCGGGTACATCTCGAACGAGAAGTTCGACACGGGATAAGTCGACGGCTCTGCCTCGATCGGCTCTGCATCAATCGACACTGCATCAATCGACTCTGCATCAATCGACACTGCGGCCCTCCGGTAGTGGTCACGCCTGCGAAAGGCTCGGCGTGAGAAATCACGGTGGGGCGGGTGCCGGGCTCGGCTGTCGCTCCGGACGCGAATAGAACCACGTCTTTCGAAGTAGAGACTAGCAAGAACCCCGCGCAGCCGCCGGACTCCTACTGCATGTTACGTAGCATGAATCGTCTCGAAGGGTTTGAATCCCTCCACACTCTGCGGGTGCACCAGCGCCGTGACGAGGGAGCCCGTCTCGCGGTATTCGGTGGCCAGGACCCGACCGACCGAATGCAGCTTCGAGACAAGGTCACCCCGGTCATACGGGATCAGCAGGGTCAGCTCGACCTCGGGCTGCGGAATGAGCGCGGAGATTCTGGCCAGGAGCTCATCAATTCCCTCACCCGTCCGCGCCGAAACGAAAACCGCCTGGGGCTCGAGGCCGCGCAGCACCAACCGCTGGTCGTCATCGACGAGGTCGGACTTGTTGAACGCCACGATTTCGGGGGTGCCCCGCGCCTCAATCTCGCCGAGCACATCCCGCACCGTCTTCAGCTGTGCTGCGGGATCCGGATGCGAGGCGTCGACGACATGCACGATGACGTCGGCCTCGCCGATCTCTTCGAGGGTCGAACGGAACGCCTCGACGAGCTGGTGTGGCAGGTTGCTCACGAAGCCCACCGTGTCTGTGAAGGTGTACGGCCGCTTGTCCGGCGTCATTCCCTTGCGTACCGTCGCGTCAAGGGTCGCGAACAACGCGTTCTCGACCAGCACGCCCGCGCTCGTGATGCGGTTGAGGAGGCTCGATTTGCCGGCGTTCGTGTAGCCCGCGATCGCAACCGAAGGAACAGCGAAGCGGTTACGGTTCGCCCGCTTCGCCTCGCGAGCGGGAGCGAAACCCTTGATCTGCTTGCGCAGCCGGGACATCCGGGTGTGGATGCGCCGCCGGTCGAGCTCGATCTTCGTCTCGCCCGGTCCGCGGCTACCCATCCCGTTGCCCGCGCCGACCTGGCCGCCGGCCTGCCGCGACATCGATTCACCCCAGCCACGAAGTCGTGGTAACAGATATTCGAGTTGCGCAAGCTCGACCTGGGCCTTGCCCTCGCGCGATTTGGCATGCTGGCTGAAGATATCGAGGATGACCGCCGTGCGGTCGATGACCTTCACTTTCACAATGTCTTCGAGCGCGCGCCGCTGGCTGGGGGCCAGTTCGGTGTCGGCAACGACGGTGTCGGCGCCGAGGGCCTGCACGATGCCGCGCAGCTCCTCCGCCTTGCCCTTGCCGAGGTAGGTGCTGGGGTCAGGATGCGGACGCTGCTGCAGCAATCCGTCCAGTACCCGGGCACCGGCCGTTTCCGCGAGCGAGGCCAGCTCCCGCAGTGAGTTGTCAGCATCCGCCAGCGTGCCACTCGAATAGACGCCGATGAGCACCACGTTCTCCAGTCGCAACTGGCGATATTCGACCTCGGTGACGTCCTCGAGTTCGGTGCTCAGGCCCTGCACACGTCGGAGGGCAGCGCGATCCTCTCGATCGAACTGGTCGCCATCGCGGCTGTCGTCATACTGCGAGTCGCTTTGCAGCGCGTCCGCCCGGCCTGCGCCAAATGTCAGGGAACTCGCCGCCCGCGCATCGTCGCGGGCCAGCACTCGGCTGATCGCGGCTTCGTCTTCGTTGAAATCGGTCATTTTCACCAACTGTAGTCTTCGGTTTTTCGGTAGGTTTCTTGGATGAGCAATGAGCAATACTTCGCAGCTCAGCCCGCGAGTGAACTCAATTTGCGCAGCTTTCACGCTCGACTGGTCGGCCACACCTACGAGCTGACGACCGCGAGCGGGATTTTCAGCCCCGAACGTGTCGACGCCGGCACGGAAGTGCTGCTCGCGAACACACCCACGCCTCCACCGGGAGGCAACCTGCTCGACCTCGGATGTGGCTGGGGGCCGATTGCGCTCAGCCTGGCCATCCATTCACCGCATGCGACGGTGTGGGCCGTGGACGTCAATGAACGCGCGCTCGACCTGGTGCGACGGAACGCCCGCACGCTGGGCCTCGCCAATATCAACGCCTGTACACCCGACAATGTTCCCACAGATGTCACGTTCCTGACGATCTGGTCCAACCCGCCCATCCGGGTCGGAAAGAACGAGTTGCACGGGCTGCTGGAACGCTGGCTTCCGCGTCTCGAGCCCGGTAGCGACGCCTGGCTGGTAGTCCAGCGCAACCTCGGATCGGACTCCCTCCAGCGGTGGCTTGAGGCGACCTATCCCGACGAATTCACGTTTACGCGGGCGGCAACCAACAAGGGCTATCGGGTGCTTCGAGGCCGCCGCCGCTGACGCCGCCGAGACAGGCGGCGAGACAGGCGGCGAGACAGGCGGCCCGTGCCGCAGCGCGGCCTGTACCGGTGCCGCTGGTATTCTGAACCAGCGGGCGAAGGGTCAGCGGGCGCGGTTCTGCGGGGGTGGTGCTTGTGGCGAACTTCGTTGCCGACCGGCTCGGCCCGCTTCGCGACGGCCTCTATTTCTACAGCCAGGCTGCACTACTGGCGAGCATCCTGATCGTGGCGGCGACATCGAGTGGTTCCCGCATGACGTTTGCGCATCCCGAGATTTGGGCCCTCGGCCTCATCACGCTGGTGATCTCCGTCGGCGGGCTGCTGCTGCCCTGGCATCGGCTCGGTGGGCGTTGGATGATCGTCATCGCGATCTTCAACATCCTGTCGATCGTGCAGTTGCGTGCCGAGCTCTTCACCAGTCAACCCGGGCTGGCCATCCTGGTTCTCATCCCCACGCTCTGGATGTCGTTTTCCTTTGGACTGGCGGGAGTCATCCTTGCCGTTATCAGCGACTACCTGGTGGCCCTCTTCCCGTACCTCCTCTCGGGTAACTGGCCAGGAAATCCGTCCGACTGGGGCAGCGCAACCCTGCTGCCCGCCATTGTCAGCGCCGTCGGGATTGCCGTGTACATCGCCGCACGCCAAATCAGGAAGCAGAAAGCCGAACTCACCCAGGCCTACGAGCGACTCCAGGAAGCCGACGCTCAGCGACGCGATTCCGAATCCACTGCGGTCACGGTGATCAACAGCGTGAACGCCGGCATCACCGTCTACGACCGTGCCGGACAAATCCTGCTCACCAACGCCACGGCGCGGTCGCTCGCCACGCTCGGTGGCGGGACCTCCACCAGGGAGGTGCGCAGTTCAATGCTCGTTTTCGAGCAGGATCGCGTCACCCCCATTCCCGCGCACGACCAGGTGGTCGCGCGTGCGGAGCGCGGCGAATTGGAGACGGGACGGATCGTCTGGGTTGGTGCGGGCGAACTCCAGCGCGCGGTCGCAGTGACTTCACAACTCGTGCACCGCGACTCCGGCGAGCTGGTGGGCACCGTCGTCGTGACGCAGGACGTCACCGAATTGACGAATGCGATCGAGGCACGAGATGACTTTCTGAGAACCGTCAGTCACGAACTGCGGACGCCGCTGACGTCGATGATCGGGTATCTCGAGGTCATCGAAGACGCCGTCGACCTGGGAGCGGCAGGTATCGCAGACGAGTTCTCAAAGATCCAGCGCAACAGCCAGAGGCTGCTCGCCCTGATCAACGTGCTCATCATCGAAGCAGAGGGCAGGGTGTCGCCGCGCCGCCAGCCGGAGGACATCTCCACACTCGCGCACCTCGCGGTGGAACGCATCGCCCCCGCCGCCGAAGCAGCCGGCATAACCATCACGGAAGCACAGCACCACTCAGCGCTGGCAGAGGTCGATCAAGGCCACATCTCGCAGGTGTTCGACGCACTGCTCTCCAACGCGATCAAGTTCAACCGCAGGGGCGGCGCGATCGCGGTGAGTGTCACCACAAGCATGGATTCGGTACTGGTGCGCGTGTCTGACACGGGCATCGGAATTCCGGGCCTCGAACAGTCAAAAGTGTTCGACCGGTTTTACCGCGGGTCTGCCGCTCATCGCGGGGTCGTTGCGGGTGCCGGGCTCGGGCTGTCCTCGGCCAAGCTGATCGTCGAATCACACAACGGGACAATCAGTATCGATGGTTCCACCGAAGGCGGCACGACCGTCGAGGTTCGGCTCCCAGCGGCCGGAAGCCAGCCCTCCATCCACACCACCGCCAGCCTGGATGATAACCCGCTCAGACAGTGACGTCCCCCGAGAAAACGAGCTCAGCCGGACCGCTCAGCGAGACGTGCTCGCCGTCCTCGGCCGGAAACATCCGCACCCCGACCGTGCCGCCCGGAACATCGACACTCCACTGGTTGGGAGCACCTTTCCCCGCCCAATACCGCGTCGCCAGCGCGGCGGCGACCGCACCCGTGCCACACGACAGCGTCTCGCCGCTGCCTCGCTCATGCACGCGCATCCGTATGCGGCCGACCCCGTCTTTGACGAGCGGCTCAAGCGGAACAACGAACTCGATATTCGCTCCATCGGCGGGCTCGGGATCGAGGATCGGAATGTATTCGAGGTCCGCGGCAGCCAGTTCCTCTTCGCTCGCGAGGGCTACCACCACATGAGGATTGCCGACGTTGATGCCGAGCCCGGGCCGTGCGACGGAGACGTTACGAACCCGCACGGTCGGCTCGCCGCCATCGAGTCGCCAGCGACCGAGGTCGGCCTGGAAACCGCTCCTGTTGCGCTGCACGTCACGAACTCCACCGCGCGTTCCGATGGCGAGAGTGTTGCCGTCGACCAACTCGGTCAGGCGGTGATCGAGCAGGTACTTCGCAAAAACCCGGATCCCGTTGCCGCACATCTCCGCGAGGCTGCCGTCGGAGTTGTGGTAGTCCATGAACCACTCCGCAGCGGGGTCCTCGGCAAGCGACAGCGAGCCATCCGTAATCCTGTTCGACTTCACCGCGCGCAGTACGCCGTCGGCACCGATGCCGAAGTGCCGGTCGCAAAGCGCGGCGATCTGGTCGGCCGAGAGGTCGATCTCTCCCTCTGGGTCGGCGAACAACACGAAATCGTTGCCGGTGCCCTGGCCCTTGGTGAAGTGGATGGTTGCGCTCACCGGTCAATCGTAGCGAGCACGGAGTCGGCGAGCCGGGCATCGTCCGCGTCAAACCAGTGCGCCTGCGGGTACCGACGGAACCAGCCGACCTGCCTTCGCGCGTAGCGGCGGGTCAGCGCCGACGCCTCCCCGATCGCCTGGTCACGGGAGTAATCCCCGTCGAGTTCGGACAGCGCCTGCGCGTACCCGATCGCGCGGGCGGCGGTGACTCCGAGCCGACGGCGCTCGAGCCCGCGTACCTCATCGAGTAACCCGTCCGCCCACATGCTCTCGACCCGGGCGTTCAGCCGAGGTACGAGAACGTCGCGTGGTGACTGCAGGCCGATGATCGTGGTCGGGTGCCAGAGACGGTCGTCATCCGGGAGTCCCGACCCGAACGGCTGCCCCGTCAGCGCAATGACCTCGAGCGCGCGCACGAGTCGACGCCCGTTGTGCGGCCCGATGGCCGCGGCAGCCCCCGGGTCAAGCTGGGCGAGACGCTGGTGCAGCAGGCCAGGACCGCGGGCCACCAACTCGGCTTCGATCGCGGCACGAATTGTGGCGTCCGTGCCCGGGAACCGGAAATTCCAGAGCACACTGGAGACGTAGAGACCGGAGCCGCCCACGAGGATCGGCACAACTCCGCGGTCCAGGATGTCGTCGATGACTTCGCGCGCACGCACCTGGTAGTCCGCGACACTGGACTCGTCGCTGGTCTCGAGCACGTCAAGCAGGTGGTGCGGGATGCCGCGACGCTCGGCCACGCTCAGCTTGGCTGTGCCGATATCCATGCCGCGGTAGAGCTGCATCGCGTCGGCGTTGACGATCTCGGCGGGGATGCCACGGGCATCCATTCGTTCGGCGAGGTCGAGTGACAGCCGCGACTTGCCTGTGCCGGTCGCGCCGACGATGGCGACGAGCTCGGCCACCCGTTCAGCGCTGATCGTCTGAGGGGTCGTAAATCGGTGTAGTCGCGACGCGCAGTGTCGGTAACCCGAGCGACACCCTGACGGCACCATCCGGCCCGGCCGACGCCTGGACTGTCGACGAGTGCGAGGGCACGGCGCAACTGGCTGCCTCTGCCCGATCCCAGGCATCACCGGCTCGCGTGCGGCGGATGTCGAGCGGCGCACCGGTCACCGAGTCGGCGAGCAGGTAGTAGGGCTTCGCGTCGGAGATCGTCACCGTGACGACGTCGCCCGGCCGGGGCAGTTCACTGTGCGGAGGCACCTCGAAGTGGACGAGGCGGGAGTCTTCGGCGCGACCGGACAGCCGATGTGTCGCGGCGTCTTTGCGGGATTCGGCACCCACCAGGACGCGCACCTCCGTGCCCACGAGTTTCTGGTTCTCCTCCCAGGAGATCTCATCCTGCAGCGCGGTGAGTCGCTCGTAGCGTTCCTGCACGATCTGTTTCGGCACCTGGTTCGGGAGCGTTGCCGCTGGGGTTCCGGGGCGGATCGAGTACTGGAACGTGAAGGCCGATGCAAATCGCGCTTCACGCACGACTCGCAGCGTCTCCTGGAAGTCTTCCTCGGTTTCTCCCGGGAACCCGACGATGATGTCGGTCGAGATCGCCGCGTTGGGGATCCGTGCGCGAACCCGTTCGAGGATTCCGAGGAATTTCTGCGCCCGGTAGCTGCGCTTCATCGCTTTGAGGATCGCGTCCGACCCGGACTGGAGTGGCATATGCAGTTGCGGCATGACGGCCGGAGTTTCGGCCATGGCGTCGATGACATCATCGGTGAACGCGGCGGGGTGCGGGCTGGTGAAGCGGATGCGCTCGAGTCCCTCGATCTGGCCGGCCGCGCGCAACAACTTGCCGAAGGCCTGCCGGTCGCCGAATTCGACACCGTAGGAGTTGACGTTTTGCCCGAGCAGGGTGACTTCGATGGCACCATCTTCGACGAGGGCCTGGATTTCGGCGAGCACGTCGCCTGGCCGGCGATCCTTCTCTTTGCCGCGCAGCGATGGAACGATGCAGAAGGTGCAGGTGTTGTTGCAGCCGACGGAGACGGAAACCCATCCGCTGAAGGTGGACTCTCGGCGGGTCGGGAGAGTCGATGGGAAGGTTTCGAGCGATTCCAGGATCTCCAGCTGGGCTTCGCCGTTGTGGCGCGCTCGTTCGAGTAGCGCGGGGAGGGATCCCATGTTGTGGGTGCCGAAGACGACGTCCACCCATGGCGCTTTCTCGAGGATGACCGATTTGTCTTTTTGGGCGAGGCAGCCGCCAACGGCTATCTGCATGCCGTCGTGTTCACGCTTGATGGAGGCGAGGATGCCGAGGTTGCCGTAGAGCTTGTTGTCCGCGTTCTCGCGGACGGCGCAGGTGTTGATGACGACGACGTCGGCGTGGCCGGTCTCGTCACGAACGTAGCCAGCCGCCTCGAGGGAACCGCTGAGGCGTTCTGAGTCGTGGACGTTCATCTGGCAGCCGTACGTGCGCACCTCGTAGGTGCGCGGGCTGGTGCTGTTGCGCAGCGGACTGTCGGCGAGCAGTGTCATGGTGGCTCAAGTCTAAGCAACCGGCGCGGCTGCTACTCGAAGCGGGGGCCTCGCGGATCGGGCTGGCTCGTCTGGGACTGGCGCAGCGACGGGTGGTTGGGTGCTAGCGCAGCCGCCACGGCGGAGGCGACGATGCTGCCGGAGTAGCCTTTGCGCATCAGGAAGGCGCCGAGTCTGCGACGGGCGGTCTCTGGGTCGAGCGAGCGCAGTTGTGGCGCACGCTTGACGGCGATGGCTCGTGCCCGGCTCAACTCGTCGTCGCCCGCTTCGTATGCGTCGTCGAGTGCCTCCTCGATCGCGGATGGGTCGAGTTTGCGTCGGCGAAGCTCGGCGCTGATTGCCGAACGCCCGAGGCCTTTGCGTTCGCGCAGTTGCATCACGAGGGTTTGGGCCAGGTGACGATCATCGATCAGTCCAACCTGCTCGAGTCGAGTGACCTCGGCCGCGATGTCGCCTGCGTCGAGGTCGCGGCTGCGCAGCAGTTCGGTCATCTCGGCCGACGAGAGGCCCTTGCGCGTGAGAGCAGCCATGCTGACCTTGTGTGAGCGGGCGGTGCGCTCCCCGGCCGTCTCGGCGACGATTTCTGGTTCGTCGCGCCGGGTGATTTCATCCATTCGCTGTTGAAGCTGTGCGGGCGTGAGTCGCTCCAACTCCCCTGTCGGAAAGTTGTGCAGGCGCTTGGGCGGGAGGTCTGGCGGTGGTGTTGTGGAGTTCGAGGCTGCGACCAACGGGCTGCGGGTGTCCTGCGAGGCCGTGATTTCGGCTTCGGGCGCCGCGGTCGGCTCGGCGGGCGGGGTGACGCCGGGCAGGTAGGTCACACGGGCCAGGCGTACCTCGCCCTCCGAACCGATCGCGTTGGTCACTGGGCGCTACTGTCCGACAGCCTTGCGGGTTGGTGCGGCTCGCGGGGCGTCGAATGCCGACTCCGGCGGGAACTGCTCGTCGGCCGGCGACACGGGTACAACGGCGATCGGTGTGGGACCGGCGGGCGCTGCGGCATCTTTTGCAGCCTTGGCATCGAGCTTTGCCTGGGCCGCGGCGGCCTCTGTTGCTTCTTTCGCGACGGCGGCCTTGGCCTCCGCGCCGACCCCCAGCTTGCGCATGATTTTCTGCTCGATCTCGAGCGCGACCTGCGGGTTCTCGAGCAGGAACTTTCGCGAGTTCTCTTTACCCTGGCCGAGCTGGTCGCCGTCGTAGGTGTACCAGGCACCCGACTTGCGGACGATCTCGTGATCGACACCGAAGTCGATCAGGCTGCCCTCGCGTGAGATTCCGGTGCCGTACAGGATGTCGAACTCGGCCTGCTTGAACGGCGGCGCCATCTTGTTCTTGACCACCTTGACACGCGTGCGGTTGCCGACGGCATCCGTTCCGTCTTTGAGGGTCTCGATGCGACGGATGTCGAGGCGCACCGAGGCGTAGAACTTGAGCGCCTTGCCTCCTGCGGTGGTCTCGGGGCTTCCGAAGAACACGCCGATCTTCTCGCGCAGCTGGTTGATGAAGATCATTGTGGTGTTGGTCTGGCTGAGCCCACCCGTGAGCTTGCGCAGAGCCTGCGACATGAGACGGGCCTGGAGACCGACGTGCGAGTCGCCCATCTCTCCCTCGATCTCGGCACGGGGCACGAGAGCTGCGACGGAGTCGATGACGATAACGTCGATCGACCCGCTGCGCACCAGCATGTCGGCGATCTCGAGCGCCTGCTCACCGGTGTCGGGCTGCGACACGAGGAGGGCATCGATGTCGACTCCCAGCTTCGCCGCATACTCGGGGTCGAGCGCGTGCTCCGCGTCGATGAAGGCGGCGATACCGCCGGCGCGCTGGGCGTTGGCGATGGCGTGCAGCGTGAGGGTTGTCTTACCCGACGACTCTGGCCCGTAGATCTCGACAATGCGGCCGCGTGGCAGGCCGCCGATGCCGAGCGCGACATCCAGCGCGATGGATCCGGTGGGAATCACCTCGACGGGTGCACGGTCATCGCTGCCGAGGCGCATCACCGAGCCTTTGCCGAACTGGCGATCGATTTGGGCAAGTGCGGTTTCGAGTGACTTTTCACGGTCGACTGCTGATGGCATCTCGTGCTTCTTTCTGGTCTGCCAGCTCGCTGCGCTGGTATCTGGGTTGCGCCCCATAGGCTGTCGCTTTGCTGCTGGCCGATGGAGCAAGGCCGACAGCCTCCCGACAAAAGGCTGTTGTGCTGTTGTGCTGATGTCGCTGTTGTGCTGGTGAAAGCACCTGCGAAGAAGCGCTTACGAGTCGTACGCTACGCCCGGGAACCGACATTTCATGGCGGAACACGGGCGATCGGTGAATAACCCGTATTCGAACGTCGCTATGAAGGAGTCTAGGCAGAATCGAACATCTGTTCTAGCGACACGCGGCACTTCCCGATCGCAAAGTAGGCCGTTCGGGCCAATATCACCGGGGCGCCCCGGCGCCCTTGTCCCGGGCAGGCGACAACGCCCAAGCGCACCCGGCCGTCGGCTACTGCTTCCTGGGCTCGCGCTGCCCGACTCCGTACCAGCGCTCGGGGGGAACATCCATTGCCCGGCAGAGCGCCAGCCAGATTGCGCGCACCGACTCGCCGGCACGAATGGCCTGCTCGGCCGTGCGGCTGCCCAGTTCCTCGAGAACGAGATCGCGCGTGAGCACCCGCCCATAGGCTTCGCCGAACTCGTCGGAGATGGCCAGCCAGAATTCACTCAGTCGCACAGGATCAACGCTAGGCGAGAATCACGGCATACCGCGCACGGGCACCCGAACACCACTGGGTTCACGATCACGAGTGCGCCACTGCGGGAGTGCCCCGGCACAAACAAAACGCCCCGCACGCTCTCCAAAGAGCGCCGGGGCGTTTCGTGACTGCGATTAGCGCAGCAGCAGGTCTTCGTTGTATCCCGCGACCAGATCGTCGGGGACCGTGTCAGGGATGGGCTGAAGGCCCTCGATGATGGCGATACGGTCGCCGACCTCGCGCATGATCACCGAGATCGGCGTCTCGAGAGCTTCTGCGACAGAGGCAAGAATCTCTGAACTCGCCTCTTTTTGGCCACGCTCGACCTCGCTCAGGTATCCGAGCGCAACGCTGGCCTTACTTGCCACCTGGCGGAGGGTACGACCCTTTTGAAGGCGGAAGTCACGCAATACGTCACCAATTTCTTGACGAACCAGAACCATGGGACCCTCCTTCTCTTCGTGATTGCCGACCGGTTGTAGTTGTACGGGGGGACAACACTACATCCCCTTCGCTCTCACAATGTAACCGGTGCAACCTCGATACTGCTTGTGAATTCACTTCTTGTAACGAGATCGAAACGCCGGGTATTCCCGAGAGTTGAGTCGATGTGGCTCAATCTCGTGATTCTGTGAGAACTACCTTCAGTTGTACTAGACATTCGGAGACAACGCTCGCGCGGACAGTATTTCGTGAACCCCCAATCGTGAGGCCAACGACCCGCGTGCCGGTGTCGGTCGCCACCGCCACGTAAACGGTGCCGGCCGGTTTGCCATCCTGGGGGTCGGGCCCGGCGACGCCCGTGGTCGAAAGCCCGATGGATGCCGGCACCCCGTCAACCGCACAGGCGAGTCGCACTCCCTCCGCCATTTGGGCAGCAACCGCCGGATCGACCGCGCCGCGCTCAGCCAGCAAAACCGCGTCAACCCCGAGCAGACTGTGCTTGAGGGGCGTGCTGTAGGCGACCACTCCCCCTCGTACGACGGCCGAAGCGCCCGGCACCGCGATGAACGCCGCGACCAGCAGTCCGCCCGTCAGCGACTCCGCGACCGCGAGCGTGAGCCCGCGACGAGCCAACTCGGCGACCAGCTCCTGCGCGATCGCCTCAGGCACCGCGACTGGCGGCTCAGGAGACAGCGTCGGACGCTTCCGGCTTGCGCAGCTTCCAGGCCTGCCAGAAGTAGTCGAATCCCGAATACACCGTCAAGACCAGGGCAATCCCCATCACGGTCCAGTCGAACCAGTTGATGACTGTCACAGCCACCGGCCAGACGTGGAACAGGGACTGGAGCGGGGCCAGGAACACCGAGATCGCAACGGACTGGAATACCGTCTTGAGCTTGCCGCCCTTGGATGCCGGGATCACCCGCTTGCGGATGACCACAAACCGGAACACGGTGATGCCGACCTCGCGCACCAGGATCACGATGGTCACCCACCACCACAGGTCGCCGAGGATCGACAGCGATACCAGTGCGCCGCCGATAAGCAGCTTGTCCGCGATCGGGTCCAGGATGATGCCGACGTTCGTGATGAGGTTTCGCCCGCGAGCCAGGTGACCGTCCACACCGTCGGTGGCGATCGCAAGCACGAACAGCGCCGTCGCGATATAGCGCCAAATACCGTCGGTCCCGTTATCGAGAAAGAGCAGCCAGATGAAGACGGGGACCAACAGGATGCGGATAACCGTCACGATGTTGGCGATATTGCCGTTGCTCGCGGGAGTATCTCCCGAGCTCGTGACGCGACCACGCATGGACGCTCGCACGGCGTCTCCACGCCGTGGCGCGGCGACCGCGCCATCCTGCGGTTGATCCCGCGGAAGCACCGGCGTCATCGCTCACTCCCTGCCCGTTAGCCCCCAGGCATCCTCATCGGGACTGCCGTCAACCTCATCGTAACCGGTCGTCATTTCCGCAACAGGATCTCTCCGGGAACTCTCGGATGGGCCGCCCCCACGAAGCTGCGCGAGCACCTCACCGAGCTGCTCGGGCGAGACAAGGACGTCGCGCGCCTTCGACCCCTCGGATGGTCCAACGATCTCCCGCGATTCGAGCAGGTCCATCAGACGGCCGGCCTTGGCGAAGCCGACTCGCAGCTTGCGTTGCAACATCGATGTCGAACCGAACTGCGTGCTGACCACGAGCTCTGCGGCGGCGAGCAGCACCTCGAGGTCGTCTCCGATGTCCGAATCGATCTGCTTGTGTTCCGCGGGGGCCGCGACATCCTGCCGGTATTCCGGACGCGCCTGTTCTGTGACGTGCTTCACGACCGCGTCGATTTCGGCTTCGGTCACCCATGCGCCCTGCACCCGCACGGCCTTGCCGGCGCCCATCGGCAGGAACAGCCCGTCGCCCTGGCCGATGAGCTTCTCCGCACCCTGCTGGTCGAGGATGACCCGGGAGTCGGTTGCGCTCGAGACCGCGAACGCGAGCCGGGACGGCACGTTGGCTTTGATGAGACCGGTGACGACATCCACCGACGGTCGCTGTGTCGCAAGCACCAGGTGGATTCCGGATGCGCGCGCCAGCTGGGTGATGCGCACGATCGAGTCCTCAACGTCCCGTGGCGCCACCATCATGAGGTCGGCGAGCTCGTCGACCACGATGAGCAGGTATGGGTACGGACGCAGCACGCGTTCGCTCCCGGCCGGCAGTGTGATTTCCCCTGCGACGACCGCCCGGTTGAAGTCGTCGACATGCCGGAAGCCGAAGCTCGACAGGTCGTCGTACCGGGTGTCCATCTCTTTGACAACCCACTGGAGCGCCTCTGCCGCTTTCTTGGGGTTGGTGATGATGGGCGTGATCAGGTGCGGCACGCCTTCATAGATCGTCAGTTCGACGCGTTTCGGGTCGATGAGCACCATCCGCACCTCTGCGGGCTTGGCGCGCATCAGGATCGACGTGATCATCGAGTTGATGAAGCTCGACTTACCGGACCCGGTCGCTCCGGCGACCAGGAGGTGCGGCATCTTGGCGAGGTTCGCGACCACGAAACCCCCCTCGACGTCTTTGCCCAGCCCGACCGTCAGTGGGTGGATGCTCTTTGTCGACGCCGGGGAGCGCAGCACATCGCCGAGCGACACGATCTCGCGATCCTTGTTGGGGATCTCAATTCCGATCGCGCTCTTACCCGGGATGGGCGACAGGATCGTTACCTCGTTGCTGGCAACCGCGTAACTGATGTTCTTGGCGAGCGCTGTAACGCGCTCCACCTTGACGCCGGGGGCAAGCTCGATCTCGTAGCGCGTTACCGAGGGGCCGCGGCTCATTCCGCTGACCTTGGCGTCAACCTCGAACTGCTTCAGGACCTCGGTGAGCGCAGCCACGATCTCGTCGTTGGCGGCGCTGCGTGCCTTCGGCGGTGTCCCGGCGGTGAGGATGGCCGGCGACGGCAGGCGATAGGGTGCCGCGCGGCGCGAGGGCGCCGGGGTGTCGAACTCTCCCGCTGCTCCCTTCTCGCTGGCCTTGACCGTGAAGCCCGGCAGTAGCCCCACCGGATCTTCGCGCAGGCCGGTCGGGGAGGCGTCGATCTCGCCGGTGAACCGTTTCACCGCATCCTCGGCCCGCACGAGTTCCTCGAGCAGGTCGATCCCGAACTCACTGGGGCTGTGGGCATCGATAATGGCCGTCTCGTCATCGTCGCGAATGACGACCGGGGTGTCGAACGCATCCTTCTTGGACTTGTTGCGGCGCCACCAGGGGAGGCTTGCCGGGTCTTCGTCGTCGAGTCCCAGGTCGCTGATCGTTCCGAACTGGATCGATTCCTTCTGGTCGCTACCCTTTTCTTTCGGCTCGTGCTCAGCGAGGGTTGCCCCGAACAGGTAGGCGTACAGCTCCCGGAGACGCACACCGACCCGATTCGGCGGGGTCTTGGTGATGATGAAGAGGGAGAGGGCGAGCACGATAACAGCAATCGGCACCACGGCGCCCGGTACCCCGAGCTGAGTCAGCGGCCACGCGGCAATCCAGCCGATGACACCGCCCGCCTTGGCGAGTTCTTCGCTGTGCACAGAGGGCGACGGGTTGCCGCTGGCAACGGCGCAGATCGCGGAAACGCTGGAGAGCAGGAGGATGCCGCCGATGCCGATGCGTGTGTTGTCGTGAACGGTTGACGGATGCCGGAACAGCCAGGCCGCGAACAGCAGCATGATGACCGGCAGCGCGAAGGCGACACGGCCGAACAGGCCACCGAAAGTCCAGGCATCCAGTGTTGCGGACACAGAGGCGGCAGGAGTGAACCATTCAACGATCGCGCCAGCAACCGCAAGCACCAGCAAAAAGAACGGAACACCATCGCGTCGCTGGTCTTTCTCCAACGTTTCCTTACCGAGTACGCGGAACGCTCCGCCCGCCAGGTGTGCGACGCCGAGGTAGGCCTTCGCGAACGCACCCTCCTCGGGTTCCTGCTTGACCGGCACCCGCGGCAGCCTCTTCGTCGGCGCTGGCCCCGAGCGCGTCGTCGTACGCGGTGCGCCGGTTCTGCGGGCGCGCGAGTTCGACCTGGTGCTCGTAGCCATGCGTTCACGGTACCCGCGAGGGGTGTCAGCGGGCGGGAGGCCGGGGGCGTGTCAGCGGGAGATACGGTGCGTTCCACGGCGGATGCCGCATCGCTTGCAGGGCGACGCGGCATCCAGTGGTACGCCCGCGGCGGGGCTACGCCGCCCGGAGCGTCCTGTCTTCATGGGAGCTTTCGACAGCTGCAAACTCGGCGTCCTCGCCCAACGACTTCTTGCGCGCAACGGTGTAGATGATCAGGCCGTACACGGCCTTTGCGACGATGTCGGCGACCGAGTATCCGACCTGTTTAGCCACCCACGCGTCGGCGCCGGAGATGTTCAGGAGCGGCAGGAGGTAGGCGATCGGGTACACGCCCCAGCTCAGGAGAAGCAGGAAACGCAGGCGAGAGAGGGTCTTGCGAACCGACTCGGGCTGAAGCGCCAGCGACTTGCTGAGCTGCACGAAGAGCACGAAGAGGATAAACAGGAACGGGATCGTCGAGAGCGCGCCGAAGAGTCCACGCAGTGCGTTGTCGCCGCTGATCTCGCCAGGGTATCCGAGCGCAATCATGAGGGCAGCGGCGGGGACCAGCTGGAGCAGCAACCGGGTCTGCAGCTTACGAGCGAGGGCCAGCACCGCGACGAGCTCGACCAGCAGCAGCGGCACGGTCAGGAACCAGTCCACGTAGCGATAGCCCTCGTTGAACGCCGCACCGACGGCCTGGTTGTAGGTGCCTGTTCCGCCGGCAGTCTTTGAAACGAATGCTGCCTTGAATGAGTCGAAGATACGGAAATAGTGATAGGCGGCGATGCCGCACACGATGATGGCGACGACGATGGCGTTCCGGTATCGCGGCAACAATCGTGGGAGCGAGATGAGCAGGAAGATCGCCGTGAACAACTCCGCCGCAATGGTGAGCGAAAGGAAGTTGTAGACGGTTTCGTACTGACCGGATGAGAGTGCGGATGGAATCACAGTGTTTCTCCAGGGATCATGTGGGGTGCTGAGCTGTCAGCAAAGTGATTCAATCGCTAAGTTACTTAATAAGTCAACTATATTGTGAGAAGTTCCAATCGGGCTTCTGAGGATCACCGTGACCGCTGCAGAACCCGTACAATCCCTTAATGACTGACCTACAGCCCGGTGACCTCACAGGGGTCGGCCACGCCCACGTGCTGACCGGCTTTAGTTCCGCCGCAGTCAAATTCGTACGAGCGCTCGAGCTCAACCAGGAGCGAGTCGCACTCGAACACGGCCTCACCGCCAGTGAACTTCGAACGCTCTTTCACATCGGCACAGAAGTGCGGGTCACACCCAAGGAACTGGCGGACTACTTCGGCATGACGACGGGTGCGATCACCTTCATCGCGCGCCGACTGGTTGAGGCCGGCCTGCTACACCGGGTCGATCATCCACGCGACCGACGAAGCATCTACCTCGAACTCACCCCGCTGGCCCACGACAAACTCGACACCATCCACAGCGAATTCGGAGTCATGATTGAAGACTCGACCAGGTCACTGAGCCCGGGCGATCTCGAGCGTTTCACCGACGCGCTCTCCGCGGTCGCCGACGAAGTGTTCATCCGGTTGAACGATCAGGCTTCAAAAGCTCCTAAGCCTCGATGACCACCGGGATGATCATCGGGCGGCGCCGATGCTGCGTGTTGACCCAGCGGCCCACCGTGCGGCGGATGACCTGCGCGTAAGCGTGAGTATCCCTGGTGCCGTTGAACGAAGCATCGGTGAGCGCCTTCAGGATCTGCGGCTTCACCTCGTCGAACACATTCTCATCCTCCGCGAACCCGCGGGCCTGGATCTCCGGGCCAACGATGACCGACCCGGTCTGCAGGTCGATCGCGACAAAAATCGAGATGAACCCCTCCTCGGCGAGGATGCGGCGATCCTTGAGGTCGGCATCCGTGATCTCGCCCACGCTTGAGCCATCCACGTAGACGTAGCCGACGTCAAGCTGGCCGACCACGGTAGCGACGCCATCCCTCAGGTCGACCACCGTGCCGTCCTCGGCGATGATCGTGTTCTCCTCGGGAACACCGGTCGCAATAGCCAGATTGGCGTTGGCGACCAGGTGGCGGTACTCCCCATGCACCGGCAGCACGTTGCGTGGCTTCAGGATGTTGTAGCAGTAGAGCAGTTCGCCGGCAGCCGCGTGTCCCGACACGTGCACCTTCGCATTCGCCTTGTGCACGACGTTCGCGCCCAACTTGGTCAGGCCGTTGATAACCCGGTAGACCGCATTCTCGTTGCCGGGAATGAGACTTGACGCCAGGATGACGGTGTCGCCCTTGCCGATTTCGATCTGGTGCTCGAGGTTGGCCATCCGGGCGAGCACGGCCATAGGCTCACCCTGGCTGCCAGTCGACATGTAGACGAGCTTGTTGTCAGGCATGTCGGCCGCCTTCTTGGCCTCGATGAGCACCCCGTCAGGAACCTTGAGATAACCGAGATCGGCGGCGATGCCCATATTGCGCACCATCGACCGGCCCATCAGCACGACCTTGCGATTGTTCGCGACGGCGGCATCCAGAACCTGCTGCACCCGGTGCACATGGCTCGAGAAGCTGGCGACAATGACACGGCGCGGGGCTTTGGCGATGACACTCTCCAGCACCGGGCCGATCTCACGTTCGAGAGCGGTGAATCCCGGCACGTCGGCGTTCGTGGAGTCCGGCAGGAACAGGTCGACACCCTTCTCGCCCAGGCGCGCGAAGGCGCGCAGGTCGGTGATGCGGTCATCCAGGGGCAGCTGGTCCATTTTGAAATCGCCAGTGTGCAGCACCAGGCCGGCGCGGGTTTGGATGGCGACGGCGAGCGCATCGGGAATCGAGTGGTTGACGGCGATGAACTCGAGGTCGAACGGCCCCAGCTTTTCGTGCTGGCCCTCACTGACCGTGAGGGTGTACGGCGTGATCCGGTGCTCCTTCAGCTTCGCCTCGACGAATGCCAGCGTGAGCGTTGACCCGATCAGGGGGATGTCCTGGCGCAGCTTCAACAGGTACGGCACAGCACCGATATGGTCCTCGTGGCCGTGGGTCAGCACGATGCCGAGCACGTCGTCGAGCCGGTCGCGAATGGGCGAGAAGTCGGGCAGGATCAGGTCGACCCCCGGCTGGGTCTCCTCCGGGAACAACACACCGCAATCGACGATCAGGATCTTGCCGTCCATCTCATAGGACGTCATGTTGCGGCCGATCTCGCCCAGGCCGCCGATGGGGATGATCCTGAGCGTTCCCGGCTGGAGGGCGGCGGGTTGGTAGACGTTTACTGGCATCGAGTCCTATGGGTTGAAGCGGCGAGGTCTTTAGCCTCAGGGTGAAGTCGGACGCGTTAGCGCGTGGTGCCCGCGACCTTGGGAAGCGCGCCGCCCGCGGCGGCGTTCCGGTCGGGGCGGAAATTGGTCAGGTCGACCCCCGGGATGTGCCCGACGAGGGCAACCTCATCCTCGATGAGCGCGGCCTCGGCATCCTCTGGCCCGACGAGCGGGAGGCGAACGCGTGGGCTGTGGATGCGTCCGAGGCCGTGAAGGATGTACTTCGCAGCGACGGTGCCGGGGACGTGGGTCATTACCGCTCGAACGAGAGGTTCGAGTTGCTTGTGCGCTTGGGTCGCGGTCGCGAGGTCGTTGTTGTTGATCGCGTCGACGATCACCCGGTACGGTGCTGCGGCAATATTGGCCGTGACTCCGATGAGGCCCGACGCGCCGATCGACAGGTGCGGCAACACGTTGGAGTCGTCGCCCGAGAAATACAGCAGGTCGGTCTGGTTCAGCACCCGGCTGACCTCGGCGAAGTCGCCCTTCGCATCCTTCACCGCGCGGATGTTCGGATGCTGCGCCGCACGCAGGATCGTCTCGTATTTGATCGGGATGCCCGTGCGGCCAGGGATGTCGTAAAGAATTACGGGCAGATCGGTCGCGTCGGCGATCATCCGGAAGTGGGTGAGCACGCCAGCCTGCGTGGGCTTGTTGTAGTACGGGGTCACGATCATGACGGCGTCTGCGCCGGCCCTCTCGCTGTGCTTGTAGAGCTCGATCGCGTGCGCGGTCTCATTGGATCCACCGCCGGTGATGATCTTGGCGCGGCCACCGGCCACCGCCTTCGCGACCTCGACGAGCCTGAGTTTCTCCGGGTCGGTCAGCGTGCTGGTCTCGCCCGTCGTGCCTGTGACGACGATCCCGTCTGCTCCGTCGTTGATGACGTCGTCGATGTGCTTCTCGACGTCGGCCCAGTCCACTTCGCCGTCAGCGGTGAACGGCGTGACGAGTGCGACGAGCACCTGGCCAAAGGGGTTGTTCTGCGGAGACACCACTACAGGGTACCGTCTGCCCCCACCGAGCACTCCTTCAGTCGGGTTGGCGGGAGAAACTGCACCGCGGAGGGAGTTGTTACTCCCGCCGCGTGCAGGCTTCTCCGCCCGCGGCATGCAGTTTCTCCCGCCACCGGGGAGTCAGAGGGGGCTGGGGAGGGTTGGGGGTGGGGGCTAGGGGGCGACGCGGCCGTTGCCGTTGAAGGCCGCGGCCGTGAGCGGCATGAGGTCTTCCCAGAAGGCCTCCATCTTCTCGGCCACCATCTCGATCTCGCGCTGCGGGAACGACGGGAAGTGCGTGCCCTCCCGTTTCGTGCGCAGGGAGATGAAATTCATCAGCGAGCGGGCATTCATGGTGACGTACATCGACGAGTAGATCGTCAGCGGAAGCACGATTCGGGCAACCTCGCGCGCGACCCCGGCATCCAGCATCGTCTGGTACGACCGGTAGGCCGCCTCGCAGGATGCCCGCACCTCCGACTGGACAAGCTCGGTCTGCTCCGGGGTGCCGGGCAGGAAGTCATAGGCGCCCGCCTTCCCCACCTGAACCAGGTTGCGGTCGGCACCGGGCACATAGAACACGGGGTTCAACTCGCGGTAGCGGCCGCTCTCCTCGTTGTAGGAGGCGATGCGGTGCCGCATGAACTCCCGGAACACAAAAATTGGCGCCTGCACGTAGAACGTCATCGAGTTGTGCTCGAACGGCGAACCGTGCCGGTCGCGCATGAGGTAGTTGATGAGCCCCTTGCTGCGGGAGGCGTCGAGGTCGACATCCTGTGCGCTCTCGAGCGTCTGCTCCCCCAGCGTCGACACGCGGGCGGCGAACAGCACATCGGAATCGGATGCGCTCGAACGCACCAACTCGACGGTCACGTCAGATCGGAATGAAATCTCATCAGGCACGGCCCTCACGATAGCCGGGACCACCCACGTAACATCCGTTCACACTCCGCCCAAGCCCCAAAAACCGGCTTAATGTGTGCCTATGAACCCGGTGGGCGTTTTTGCGATCCTTCTTGGGCTCGTCGCGCTCGCCACAGTTCTCGGACTCGTCTGGAAGGCGCGCACCGGCCGGGTTCGTCGCTCCCGCGACGGGAGGTCCGACGCCGTCGATCTTCCCGGGCTCGAACGAGGATCGCGAGCGACACTGCTCCAGTTCTCCACCGAGGTCTGCGCGCCCTGCGTTCCCACGCGTCGCGTGCTCCGCCAGATTGCTGAAACCACGGAGGGCGTGAACCACGTCGACTTCGACCTGACCCACCGCCCCGACATCGCCGCACAGTTCAACGTGCTGCAAACCCCCACCACGCTCATCCTTGATCGCACCGGAGTCATCCGTGCCAGGATCGGCGGCGCCCCGCGTCCGGCCGATGTGCGTGCCGCTCTCGAATCCATCCTCGCCGCATAGCGTGACAAACCCGTAAACCAGGAGCCCACAATGACCGAAACCAGCAAAGGCATCGACCCGCGCGGACCGCGCTTCGGAGCAGGAATCACCGGACTGCTGCTGCTCGTCACCATCGGCCTGTGGCTCGCCGGTCTCACCCTGGCCGCCACAATCGTTTTCCTCTACATCGTGCTCGTCTTCGCGTGGGGCGCCTTCGCGGGGGTACAGCGCCACCCCTACGGCCTGTTCTTCAAATCGGTCATTCGCCCGCGACTGAAGCCCCCGACCGAACTTGAGGACCCGATTCCGCCCACGTTCGCCCAGGGTGTCGGTCTCGTGATCACGGGCGTCGGCCTGCTGCTGAGCCTCATTCCCGGAGTGGGACTGGCACTGCCGATTGCGGCCGGGCTGGCGTTCATCGCCGCGTTCCTCAACTCCGTCTTCGCCTACTGCCTGGGATGCCAGATCTACCTGCTTCTCGTGCGTGCCGGTGTGCTCGGTCGCAAGCACGGTACCCCCGCAGCGGCCTAACCCGGTCCTCCGCTAGGCCCACTCGCTGGTGCGTCATAGGCTGGTATCTTCCCCACGGAAGGAACCCCCATGGCCCTCACGAGCGAAGCAACGACCCTCTGGTTCGGCGACCTGCAGACCGGATCAGGCACCACATCCCTCGATTCATCCGATGCCGCCGAATTCCCGGTGTCGTGGCAGGCGCGATCCGTCGGCGAGGTCGGTAAGACGAACCCCGAGGAACTGATCGGCGCTGCACACTCCGCGTGCTACTCGATGGCGCTCTCCGCAGCGCTCGGCGGCAACGGCACCCCACCCGAGAGCCTGCAGGTGACCGCCGCGGTCACCTTTGTACCGGGCGAGGGCATCAAGGGCAGCCACCTGCTGGTCAGCGCGAAGGTTCCCGGGCTAAGCGAGGAAGAGTTCCAGAAGTTCGCCGCGGACGCGAAAGCAAACTGCCCGGTGTCGCAGGCTCTCGCAGGCATCGCCATCACCCTCGAAGCCAGCCTGGCGTAGTGGCAGCTCGGCCCGCCGCTTCGCGAGGCGACCTGCGGATACTCGTCTCCGGCGCATCCGGATTCATCGGAACAGAGCTGGTACGGCAGCTGCAGGCTGACGGGCACACGGTACTGCGCCTGGTGCGTACGAAGGAGAAAGCGCCCGACGAGGTGCACTGGTCGCCGTCGACCGGGGAGCTCGAGTCGCGCGTGCTCGAAACGGTCGACGCGGTGATCAACCTGTCCGGCGCCTCGACCGGCCGCATCCCGTGGACCCAGAAATACCGCGAAGAGATCCTGGATTCCCGGGTGGATGCGACGACGACGCTGGCGAAGTCCATCAGGGCCGCGACCCATCCCCCGAGTGTGTTCCTCAACGGTTCGGCTGTCGGATTCTACGGTGATCGGCCGGGTGAGGTGCTCGACGAGCAGTCGCATAAGGGCAGCGGGTACTTTCCCGACGTCGTGAGCGCCTGGGAGTCCGCCGCACAGGGCGTGCCGAAGGGCACCCGGGTGGTGACGTTCCGCACCGGGGTGGTCGTGGGCCGGGGCGGAGCCTTCACGCCGCTTCTCCCCCTCACCCGGTTCGGGCTCGGGTCACGCTTCGGCTCCGGAACGCAGAACTGGCCCTGGATCAGCCTCTACGATGAGGCAGCCGCGATCCGGCACCTGCTCACGAGCAAGCTCAACGGTGCCGTCAACCTCACGGCTCCCACGCCGGCGACGGCCGACCAGGTCACGTCATACCTGGCGAAACGGATGCACCGGCCGTACCTGTTCCGCATCCCAGCCGTCGTGATCAGGAAACTGCTCGGCGATGCCGGCCAGGACCTGCTGCTCACGAGCCAGAACGTGGAGCCGATGCGGCTTGTCGCCGACGGCTTCACTTTCAGGCACCAGACGGTGCAGCAGGCGATCGACGAGATGCTCGCTCGATCCTGATCGCACGCCGGGTGGCCCACCGGGCCCGACGGCGATCACCACTGGCGTCGTAGGCGAGCGCGAGCCGGTACCAGCGTGTCCAATCGTCCGGTGCTGCCTCCACCTCGGCCTGGTATGCCGGAAACTGGAGGTCGGCGGCTGCCCGCTCAGGCCGGCCGCTGGGGCGGTGCGGCAGGTTGTCGACGGGGAGGTCGCCGCTTTCGGTCATGAGGCGCAGCAGCCGCTGGGCGCGCACCCCGAAACGAAGCTCGACGATGAGCGCCCACGCGCCGACGATCGGCAGCACGATGAGCGCGGCGCCCTCGATCTGGCCGGCGAGAATGCCCGTTCCCAGGAGCAGGATCGCGTGCTGCACGACGAGAACGAGGTACAGCGCAAGAAGCACCGCCATCAGGATGGCGCCCGCGAAGTTTTTCATTCAGCGGAGGGCGCGAGGTCGATCAGCTTGTCGAGCCCGACCACGATGCCGCGCAAGGTGGGGGCAGCGCGCAACGCCAGCATGATGCCCGCCTCATAGGCGTCGCGCGTCACGGCCTCATGCTTAATGGTGAGCAGCTCTCCGCGCCCCCCGAGCAGCACCTCCTGGCGCGCGCCGACGCCCTGCATACGGATGCTGTGGATCGGCACGCTCGCGATCAACTGGCCTCGAGCGCGCTGGTCGTGGTGCGGGGCGACGACCGGACCGAGGTTCGCGCGTGCCTCCCCCACCAGTTCGGCGGTGCGGATCGCTGTGCCCGACGGGGAGTCGACCTTCGACACGTCGTGTGCCTCAACAATCTCGATCGAGTCGAAGAACCGCGCCGCCAGCGCGGCAAAGGACGTCGCAAGCACCGAACCGATCGAGAAGTTGGGAATGATCAGCACAGCGAGGCCCGGCCTCTCGGCCACCGACTTGCCCAGCGTCGCGATGCGTTCCGCCGACCATCCCGAGGTGCCGACCACAACACTGATGCCGTTTTCGATGGCAAACTCCACCACGCGCTGGGACACCGCAGGAACGGTGACGTCAAAAATGAGGTCCGCGCCGAGCGCGGCGTCGAGAGTCATGCTCGAGTCGATTGATGCCGCGAGGCTGAAATCCTCGGATTCTTCAATGAGGCGGGAGACGACCTTGCCCATCCTGCCTCGTGCTCCGACGACGGCCACCGAGATTGTCATGCGCCCAATCTAGCAATCCAGCCCGTACGCTCGATGCGTGGCCAGCTTTCGTGAAACCTTGGTGGATGACCCGGCCGCGCACACCCTGATCGCCGAGTACTTCGCCATGCGCGCCGAGACGTTCCCGGCGGACCTGGGCGACTATCACGCCGCGTTCCCGATCGCCGCCGCCTTCACACCGCCGGCCGGCGTTTTCCTGGTGGTGGTGGAGGAGGGGCAGGATGTCGGTTGCGGCGGGATCAAGCGGGTCCCCGTCCCAGAGGCGGCCGGCGTTCCCTCGTCTCCTGGTGGGGGCGTTCTCCGCTATGAGATCAAACACCTGTGGATCCAGCCCCGCATGCAGGGCCGGCATCTCGGGCGCGCCCTCCTTACGGAGCTCGAGCGCCGCGCCCGGAGCTTCGGCGCAACCGAGGTGGTGCTCGACACGAACGCGAGTCTCGTCGCCGCGGGCAACCTCTACCGCACGAGCGGGTATGACACGATCGCGCCATACAACGACAACCCCAACGCGACCCACTGGTACCGCAAGAGCCTGGTGGGCGGGTCTCGATGACGGCGGCTTCGCGCGCCTACTCGACCTTGCCGGCTTCGCGCGGCAAGTCTCGATGACGGCGGCTCGTTCCTCGCGCGCGGTCTCGATAACGCCGGCTCGTTCGTCGCGCGGGTCTCGATAACGCCGGCTCGTTCCTCGCGCGGCTACTCGACCCGAGGGCTGCGCCCTCGCTCGACCTTGCCGGCTTCGCGCGGCAAGTCTCGATGACGGCGGCTCGTTCCTCGCGCGGGTCTCGATGACGGCGGCTTCGCGCGCCTACTCGACCTTGCCGA
>Ga0302279_10002010_pt1 | contig 27754 bp, 27 predicted proteins | sample III_Bog_N3_3_FD_194541 | JGI IMG/M metagenome (GOLD analysis project Ga0302279, IMG submission 194541) | Peat permafrost microbial communities from Stordalen Mire near Abisko, Sweden - III_Bog_N3_3 | ecosystem: Environmental > Terrestrial > Soil > Wetlands > Peat | place: Sweden: Abisko... | reverse complement strand
GACGGCGACGGCGGGCCGCTACTCGCGTGCCCGCCCCGGCTACGAGATTCGCACCCTCCTGGCCTCGGCCAACATCCTGGCTCAGCGCGGAGACCAGCAGGGCTGCGAGAGCCTGTTGAGCCAGACCCGCGACATCTACACGAGCTACGCCGCCCAGTTGCGAAGCGACAGGGTGGCGCATGTCGACTCTCCTGGCTGGCGCCGTGAGCAGATCGCCAGCGCCGTCCCCGTGGCCAGTAGCGACGTTGCCTATCGATCGGACGAACTGGTGGGCGCCGGCGTCGTCAACCCGGCAGGCGACAACCTCGGCAGCATCGACGACATCGTGATGAGCCCGCAGACCGGCAAGATCGCCTACCTGGTGATCGGACGCGGCGGCATCTTCGGCATTGGCGAGAAGTACGTGCCGATTCCGTGGGCAGACTTCAAGGCGGCCCCAGGCGCGGAACTGCTGGTGCTCGACACCGCGAAGGCGAATCTGGACACTGCGCCGCAAGTCAAGGAAAACCAGGCCTTCTCGCCGGCCGACTTCGCGACGCAGAGCCAGAAGGTCGATGACTACTGGATGGCCCACCTGCCGAAGTGAGCGAAACCATGTTGCGCACCGTACAGAATCTCGAAAGCTTCGGGGTCGAGGCGACCGATGGTCGAATCGGACAACTCGTGGACTTCTATTTCGACGACGAGTTCTGGGCTGTCCGTTTTCTGGTGGTCAAGACCGATGAATGGGCGTCAGGCAGGACGGTGCTGATTTCTCCGTTGGCCATCGGCCGACCCGATGCCGCGGCCAAGGTTCTTCCGGCGAGGGTGACTCGGGCGCAGGTCAGGATGAGCCCGGACGTCGACACCCACCAACCCGTGTCGCGCCAGCACGAAGTGGAGAACTACGGGTACTACGGCTATCCCTTCTACTGGGGTGGCTCGGGCATGTGGGGCAACTCGACCTTGCCGGCCCTGATGCTGGCTGCAGGCGCGGAGGACGAGTCGGCGGGACTGACGCGCAAGCAGCGGTCGTTCGTCGAAGCCCAGGCAGCCTTCCATCGCCAGCGCGGCGATGACCCGCACCTGCGCAGCTGTCGCGCGATTTCCGGTTATCACCTGCACGCAAGCGACGGCGAGGTCGGGCATGTGGAGGGCTTCGTCTTGGACGACGAGAGCTGGGCCATTCGATACCTGGTGGTCAACACCAGCGACTGGTGGCTGGGGCATCAAGTGCTGATCGCCCCGCCGTGGATCGCCGATATCAGCTGGATCGACGCCACCGTCCATGTCGACCTCACGCGCCAGGCGGTGAAGGACGCGCCCCGATACGACGGACAGCCGCTGCCCGACCGCGTGCAGGAGCGCTTGCTGCACGATCACTACGGTCGCGCTGGCTACTGGGGCGACGACTGACGCAGCGTGCCCGGCCCTTGTCCAACATCCAAAGAAAGTCACCCCATGACCCTCTACCACGCAGTCGCCTTCGTCGACCACCAGTCCGCCGAAGTGCTGCAATTCGATTCGGAGTCGGTGCTCGATCGCAAGATCCACGAGCATCGGCATTTCACCCGGCAGCATGCGAGCGGCGTGCGCGACGAGCATGAGTTCTTCGGCTCGGTCTGCGATGCGATGGAGGGTATCGCCGAGGTGTTGGTAGCCGGCCGTCACACGGGCATCGCCGACTTCCGGCACTACGTCGACAAGCACCGGCCGCTGATGGCGGCGCGCATCGTTGGCTACGAAGTGGTCGACCACCCGACCGAGAACCAGCTCGTCGCGTTGGGTCGCAAGCACTTCGCGAAGGTCGACCGGATGACCGATACCGCGCACCGGCCCGCAGGGTGAAGCCGGGCCGATTCAGCGCATCAGGACGGCCGCGCCCTCGAAGCGGCCCGCGCGCAGGTCGCCAAGGGCCTCGTTGGCGTGTTGAAGCGGATATCGGGTGGTCTTGGTGACGATGCCGATCTGCGGTACGAGGGCGAGGAAGTCCAGCCCGTCCTTGCGCGTGAGGTTGGCCACCGAAAGCAGTTCCCGCTCCTCCCACAGGAGGCTGTAGGGGAAGCGCGGAATGTCGCTCATGTGGATGCCCGCGCACACCACCCGGCCTCCCTTGCGCACTGCCTTCAGCGCCAGCGGCACCAGGTCGCCCGCCGTGGCGAAGATGATCGCCGCGTCGAGTGGCTGGGGAGGCATCTCTTCGGAGCTGCCGGCCCAGGTCGCGCCGAGGCTTCGCGCGAATGCCTGCGTTGCCTCATCGCCCGGCTTCGTGAACGCGTACACGGTGCGTTCCTGCCACAGGGCGACCTGTGCCAGGATATGCGCGGCCGCGCCGAAGCCGTACAGTCCCAGGCGCTTGCCGTCGCCGGCGATGCCGAGCGCCCGCCAGCCGATCAGGCCGGCGCAGAGCAGGGGCGCCAACGATTCATCGCTGCCGGCCTCGCCCAGCGGAAAGGCGAAGCGGGCATCGGCGAGCGCCGCCGTCGCGTAGCCGCCATCGCGCGTGTAGCCGGTGAACAGGGGGGCGTCGCACAAGTTCTCGCGCTGCATCTTGCAGTACGCACAGATGCCGCAGGTGTGGCCCAGCCAGGGGATGCCGACGCGCTCGCCGACCTTCAATCCGTCGACGCCGGCGCCGACGGCATCGATGCGGCCGACGATCTGGTGCCCTGGAATGATCGGAACCTGCGGATGCGGCAACTCGCCATCGACGACGTGCAAGTCCGTGCGGCAGACGCCGCAGGCGGCGACCGAGACGCGGATCTGGCCGGGGCCAGGTTGGCGGTCCGGGAGCTCCGTCCACTCGAGCGGCGTGCCGATCTTGTTCAATACCATCGCGTACATGAAATTCTCCACTCGGTCAGGGATGGCGGTCGAGCTCAGGTCAGCGCATTGACAGGTGTTCCCGTCTTCTCGAACGATTCCACATTGGCGATGGTGGTCTCGGCGATCGCCGTCAATGCCTCCTTCGTGAAGAAGCCCTGATGTCCGGTGACCAGCACGTTCGGGAAGGTCAGCAACCGTTCGAACACATCGTCCCGGATGACCTGGTCAGACTTGTCGTCGAAGAACAAGGTTGCCTCCTCCTCGTAGACGTCCAGCCCGAGGTGCCCGAGGCGGCCACTCTTGATGCTGGCGACAGCCGCTCGCGTATCGACGATGGCACCCCGGCTCGTGTTGATCAGCATGACGCCGGGCTTCATGCGAGCGAGAGCCGCTTCGTCGACCAAGTGTCGTGTCTCGTGCGTCAGCGGGCAATGCAGCGTGACGATGTCGGAGGCTGCAAGCAGGGCCGGTAGCGCGACGTAGTTAACCCCGATCGCAGTGCAGTCGGGATTGACCTGAATATCTGCGGCCAGCACCTTGCAACCGAAGCCGGACATGATCCGGGCTACCGCTGTGCCGATCCGGCCCGTTCCGACAATGCCCACCGTCTTGCCGTGGAGGTTGAAACCGAGAAGGCCTTCCAGCGCGAAGTTGCCCTCCCGCACTCGTGCGTAAGCGCGATGGATGTTCCTGTCGAGAGACAGGATCAGCGCGACCGCATGTTCGGCGACGGCCTCAGGCGAGTACGCAGGGACGCGGGCAACGGCGATCTCCAGACGCTTCGCAGCGACCAGGTCGACGTTGTTGTAGCCCGCGGCACGCAACGCGACCAGGCCGACGCCGAGATTCCTGAAGACCTTGAGCACAGACTCGTCGACGCGGTCATTGACGAAGGCGCATACGGTGTGCGACCCGCTGGCCAGGACCGCCGTGTCCGAGTTCAGCTGCGCGTCGATGTAGTGCAGCTTGTGACGTCCGTCGGCCGCAGCGTCGAGGAAGGTGCGGTCGTAGGACTTGGTGCTGAAGACGGCGATGTCCATGAGATCTTTCCTTGGGGGTGGAGGGCGGGGTGGCTGCGTTATGCGCTGGCTCATGCGGGGATTGGCTTCGGCAGCGTCGCAATGCCGACCTGCTTGCCCGGCATGCCACCCGACTTCCCCGTCTCGCGCAGGAAGAGGCTGAGGACGATGGCCACGACTACGCCGCCGACCAGGGGCAGGAATGCGGACTGGAACTGTTCCAGGGTGAGCGGCGTCTGCTCGGACGGCAGCATCAAGCGCGAGATGAACGGCGACATGATTCCGGTCGTGACGAAGACCAGGAAGTTCATGACTCCCGCCGCAGTGCCCTTGACCTGCGACGGATTAACTTCCTTCATCATCGAGAACGGAATCATCGCCGCGCCCGACGCGATGCCCAGCAGCAGCGCGACCGAGAAGCGAGGAAGGGTGCCCTCCGGTACGTAGATCGCCGTCAGACCGGCGGCCAACATCACTGCGGCTCCGACGATCAGTACCGGCTTGCGGCGCCCGATCCGATCCGAGATGTAGCCCAGCAACGGACAGCCAATCACCCAGCCGATGGGCACCATCGAAGCGTCGGAAGCCGCGTTGGCCATGGAGATGTGCTCGCCCGCGTGCAGGAACGAGGTCGCCCAGACCAACGCGCCGATCGTGGTGGGCAGGAACAGGAGCCCGCCCACGACGCCGGCAAGCCAGCTCTGCGGATTGCCAAAGACGATCCGGAACGGCTTGACGACGCTGGTCAACGACAACGCGCCGTGGTGACTCGGACTATCGCCCGAGTCGTGGGGCATGATGAGCCAGGTTGCGATGGCGAGCGCGAATCCGACGACCGCGAAGGCAATCCAGACCTGTTGCCAGCCGGCGTGGAAGCTGCCGGACGGATCGATGGCCATGTGCACGGGCTTGGAGCCGAATGCCGCGCCCGCCATCCCCAGGCACTGTGTGAAGCCGATGAACATGGCCAGCATGCTGGCCGGCAGGTAGCGTGCCGCGACGTAAGACGATCCGATGAACGCGAAGATCGCGCCGATCGCCTGAAGCACGAATCCGACCATGCCGGCGGCCTCGCTGCCTTGCGCAAAGATCAGGCAGCCGAGCCCGACGACGACGATTCCCAGCGGAATCGTGCGGCGCGGTCCGTAGCGATCGAGAAGCACGCCCGCGACGAGCGCCATCAGCGCGTAGGCCACGTAGTAGGCCGAGATCATCGCGCCGATGTGGTTTCCGCCCCAGGCCGTGGTCAGCTCCGATTGCATGACCCCGGGGGCAGACCGCACGGCGTATTGGAAGAAGTAGAAGATCGCGCAGAGCAGCCAGGCGATCAGGAAGAGTGCCTTCAATTGTGTTGGAGGCGCGACCTCGAGCGTCGCTGGGGTCGCCGCGGCTCTCGCTGATGCTCGAGCGGGGGGTGCTTGCGAAGGCGTGGTCATGGCCATGGCTGTCTCAATGAAAATGGATGTGTCTGTCGGGAACGGAGTCGTCGATCGGCCTGCATGCCTGGATGGGCGTTATCCAGCCGGATGACAGAGTCCCAGCGCGCCTGGAACTAAATCGGGAAGGTCCTCTGCCAGCAGGCCCGGCCCGAACGCCGTTGCCGCTGCGCCGTGAATCCAGACTGCCGCAGCGGCGGCCAGGAAGGAGTCCATGCCTTGCGCGAGCAGGCCCAGCACGATGCCGCCCAGCACGTCGCCCGCGCCCGCCGTGGCCAGCGTCGGCGGGGCGTTCGAATTGATGATGGCGCGGCCGTCCGGGGCGGCGATGACGGTGTCGCTGCCTTTGAGCACCACGACGGCACCGCTGGTGCGCGCCGCCGCACGTGTGCGCGCCAGCTTGTCGCCGCGGGTGTCGAACAGGCGCGCGAACTCGCCGTCGTGTGGTGTCAGGACGCAGGGTCCCTTGATCGCGTCGAACAGCAGTGGCGGTTCGCCTTCGAACGCGGTCAGCGCATCGGCATCCAGCACGGTGGGCCGCCCGGTGCGAAGCATGGCCAGCACGCGTTCGCGAGTCGCAGCGCCGGTGCCGGCGCCGGGTCCGATCAGCAGGCCTGAGTAGCGCTTGTCGTCAAGCAGGAGATCGAAGTCCGCCGGCTGCGCGAGCGGCGCCACCATGATGCTTGTCAGCGCGCTCGCGTAGATGGGCAAGGCCACCTCGGGCACGCCGATCGTCGTCAGGCCGGCACCGATGCGCGCGGCGGCGCGCGCGGCCAATCGCGCCCCGCCCGTGACGGGGTAGCCGCCGGACACCAGCGCATGGCCGCGCGTGTACTTGTTGCCGGCCGCCTGCAGCGTCGGCAGGGCCGGCGCCCACAGCGCCGGGCCGTTCTCGAACGTGTCAGGCCGAACGTGCTCGAACACGGAGGCCGGCGTGCCGATGTCGGCGACTACGAGCTCCCCGCACAGGCTGCGGCCGGGTTGGAGCAGGTGGCCGGGCTTCTTGCGAAAACAGGTCACGGTGAGGACAGCCGGCACTGCGCCGACGTTGTCGCCGGTATCGCCCATCAGGCCGCTGGGGATGTCGACGGCGACGATGGTCAACCGGGCGGCGGCCGCTGCCTGCAGCGTCTGCGCCGCAACGCCTTCCAGCGGGCGACTCAGTCCGGCGCCGAAGATCGCGTCGACGACCAGTCCGGCATCACCGAGCGCAGCAACTCCAAGCGGCTCGACCTCGCCGCGCCAGAGGGAGGCGTGATGCGCAGCGGCACTCGGCAAGCCGCCGCTGGGCATCATCAGCGCGACGCGCACCGGCCAGTCGGCTTCGGCCAACCGCCGCGCCACCACGAAGCCGTCACCGCCGTTGCTGCCCGGCCCGCACAGGACGATGACGGGTCGCGGACTCCAGCGACGCATGATCTCGCGCGCCACCGGGCGGCCGGCGTTCTCCATCAATGCGAGTTCGCCGATCCCCGAGGCCACCGTCAGGCGATCGGCCTCGGCCATCTGCGCCGAAGTCAGCAACGCCGTGGCCGTGTTCAGGGCGGGCATCACGCAGCGGCGCTCAATGCGGCGCGAAATCGAGCACCACGCGCGACGGCACGTCGCCGTGCGCTAGCCGCGAGAAGACGTTGTTGATCGCCGACAGCGGCTGCAACTCGATGTCGGCCTTGACCTTGCCCTCGGCGGCGAACGCCAGCGCCTCCGCCATGTCGCGCCGGTTCCCGACGAACGAGCCGCGGATGGTGATGCAGTTGGCGACGACGTCGAACAGCGGCGTCGGGAATTCGCCCGGTGGCAAGCCCACCAGGACGCAGGTGCCGCACTTGCGCGTCATGCCCACGCCCTGCTTGAACGCGGCGAGCGAGGGCGCGGTGATCAGCACGCCGTGCGCGCCGCCGCCGGTCGCCTTCTTCACCGCCTCGATGGCGCCTTCGCTCTTCGCGTTCACGACCGCATCGGCCCCGAGCCGCCTCGCGTGCTCGAGCTTGCCGTCGTCGATGTCGACAGCGCAGACATGCAGTCCCATCGCCTTGGCGTACTGGACGGCGAGGTGGCCCAGGCCGCCGATGCCCGAGATGGCGACCCATTCGCCCGGGCGTGCCTGTGTCTCCTTGAGGCCCTTGTACGAGGTGATGCCCGCACAGATGAGCGGCGCGGCCTCGCGGGCCTCCAGGTGCGCCGGGACATGGGCCACGTAGTTCGGATCCGCCACGATGTACTCCGCGAAACCACCGTTGCGCGTGTAGCCGCCGAACTGAGCTTCGGCGCAGACCGGCTCGCGAGCGGTGAGACAGAACTCGCAGTGGCCGCAGGCCGAGTAGAGCCAGGGTACGCCCACGCGCTCGCCTTCCTTGACGGCAGTCACTCCCGCGCCGAGCGCGGTGACGATGCCGATCCCTTCGTGGCCCGGGGTGAAGGGCAGGGCGGGCTTCAGCGGCCAGTCGCCATTGGCCGCATGCAGGTCGGTGTGGCACACCCCGCAGGCCTCCGTCTTGACCAGGATCTGGCCCGGACCCGGCGTGGGGATGTCCAGTTCCTTGAGAACGAGGGGCTTGCCGAATTGTTCGACGACGGCAGCGTGCATCTTGGCGGTCATGAGGGTCTCCTGGTAGGCATGAATGTCACGCGGCGGCAGGCAGCCCGAGGCCGCGCACCGCTTCGATCATCGAGATCAGCACGGCCTGGGCATCGCCGTAGACCATGTTGCAGTTGTCGCCGTAGAACAGCGCGTTGACGATGCCGGCGTAGCCCTTGCCTTCGCCGCGCTTGACGACGAAGACCTTCTTGGCCTGGTCGGCGTTGAGGATGGGCATGCCGAAGATCGGCGAGGACTTGTCCGTGCGCGCAGCCGGGTTGACCACGTCGTTGGCGCCGATCACCAGGGCGACGTCGGTGCTGGCGAACTGGTCGTTGATGTCCTCGAGCTGGAAGATGAGGTCGTAGGGCACGCCGGCTTCGGCCAGCAGCACGTCCATCTGGCCGGGCATGCGGCCCGCGACCGGGTGCACGGCGAACTTCACCGACACGCCGCCGGCCTGCAGCAGCTTGACGAACTCGAACAGCTTGCCCTGCGCCTGCGCCACCGCCAGGCCGTAGCCCGGCACGATGATCACGGACGCTGCATAGCGCATCGCGATGCCGGCGTCTCCCGGGGCCATCGGCTTGAGGCTGCCCTTGATCGCGCCTTGCTTGTGCTTGGGTTCGTCGCCGAAGTTCGTGAAGACGACGTTGCTCACCGAGCGGTTCATCGCCTTGGCCATCAGCAGCGTCAGCAGCATGCCGGCCGCGCCCACCACCATGCCGGCGATCATCAGTGCCGGGTTCTGCAGCACGAAGCCTTCCAGTCCGACGGCGAGGCCGGTGAAGGCGTTGAAGATCGAGATCACGACGGGCATGTCGGCTCCGCCGATGGGCAGGGTCATCAGGATGCCGAGCACCAGCGCGCAACCGAAGAACACGGTGATCCAACCTGGCTTCGTGAGCAGCGCGAGCAAGCCGGAGCTGTCTTGTCCGGCCCCGACGATGAAGCCCCCGACGACGACCGTTGCCAGCAGCACCAGGCCGTTGAAGACCTGCTGCCCCTTCACGCGCACGGGCTGGTTGATGACGCCGTCGAGCTTGGCCCAGGCGATCAGCGATCCCGACAGCGACACGGCGCCAATCAACGCACCGAGCAGCGTGACGACCAGTGCCGTCATCCCGTGCGTCTTGTCGCCGTAGAGCTCCACCGCGGCGATGGCGCCGGCCGCGCCGCCGCCCATGCCGTTGTAGATTGCGACCATCTGCGGCATCGCGGTCATCGCCACCGTGCGTCCGCTCCACCAGGCCACGCCGCCTCCCAGCGCGAGCGCGACGAGCGCCAGGGCGATGTTGACCATCAGGTCGGGACGCGCGGCGTTGCCGACGTCGAAGGCGTACAGGAAGCTGGCCAGCACCGCCACGGCCATGCCGATGCCGGCCACGAAGATGCCCGAAGGCGCCGTCACCGGTGAGGACATCCGGTGCAGGCCGTACAGGAAGAGGAAGGCCGCCGCGAGATCGGCCGCCGCGATGCCCAGTTGGGGAAGAAGCGCAAGCATGGTGGGTGCCTCAACTCTTCTTCTTCGCGTGGATCGACTTCACCTTGGCGGATTTGCCGTGCGCCGCGTGCGTTCCGGCCGGCGCGCTGGTCTGGAACATCGCCAGCATCCGGTCGGTGACCGCGTAGCCCCCCGCGGCATTGCCCGCGCCGAGCAGCACGGCGACGAAGCCGATGACCTGCTCCTGCACGGTGCTCGCGTTCAGCAGCGCATAGATGCCGCCGACCACCACGATGCCATGCACGAAGTTCGAGCCGGACATCAACGGCGTGTGCAGGATGGCCGGGACGTGCCCGATGATGACCCAGCCGGCGAGGCCGGCGAGCATGAAAATGTAGAGCGCGACGAAGCCGCTGATGGCGATCTGGAAGGTCATGGCAGGGTTCCTGGACGGCTCACGCCGCGGTCGGGGTGGGGGCGGCCGGCTTGGCGGCAGGCGGGGACTTGTGCGCCTTGTGCGAGCCCTTGCCCGCCGCAGGGGAGGCGGGTGTCTCGGCCTTCGCGGCCTTGTCGGCGGTGTCCGCCTTGTTCTCGCCCGCATGCGTGAGCACGGTCTTGGCGAGGATCTCGTCGCCCCAGTCGATCTCGACGACGTTGTCCTTCATCATCAGCGCGAGCAGGTTATAGATGTTCTTCGCGTAGAGATCGCTGGCGTCCTCGCCGAGCAGCGAGGGCACGTTCAGGGGCGCGACGATGGTCACGCGGCCGACCCGGGTGGTCTGGCCGGGTTGCGTGTCGTCGCAGTTGCCGCCGCCTTCGGCCGACAGGTCGACGATCACCGAGCCGGCTTTCATGCCGGCGACCTGGGCATGGCTGACCAGCTTGGGTGACGGCTTGCCGGGAATCGCGGCGGTCGTGATGACCAGGTCGGCCTTCTGGATGTGTTGCGTCAGGACGTTGGCCACCTTGGCCTTCTCGTCGGCGTTCAGCTCGCGGGCGTACCCGCCTTGTCCGGTCGCGTCCACGCCGGTGTCGACAAAGGTGGCACCGAGCGACAGCGCCTGTTCGCGCGTCTCGGGTCGGACGTCGTAGCCCTCGACGACGGCGCCGAGCCGATGCGCCGTGGCGATCGCCTCGAGGCCGGCGACGCCCAGACCCATCACCAGGACGTGCGCGGGGCCGATGGAGCCGGCAGCGGACGTGATCTTGGGCACCACGCGCGCGAGGTGCGTCGACCCGATCTGCACCGCGTAGTAGCCCGCCAACGCCGACTGGCTCGAGAGGGCATCCATCGCCTGCGCCCGCGAGATGCGAGGCACGCGCTCCATCGCGAAGCAGGTGATCTTGCGGTCGACCAGTCGCTGGACCAATGCCGGCTCGTTGTGCGCATAGATGAAGGACACCAGGATCGCGCCTTCCTTCATGGCGTCGATCACCTCGAGCGCCGGCGGCTGCACGCACAGCACCACGTCGGCGTCCTTGACCAGTTCCGCGCGATCGGCGATGAAGGCGACGTCCGGGAATGCGGCGTCGTCGAGATGGATGGCGGCCGCTGCGCCCGTCTGCATGTGCAGCCGGGCCCCGAGCTTGGCGAGCTTGGGGATCACGGACGGCATGAGGGCGACCCGGCACTCGTGGGCACGGGTCTCTTTCAGGACGGCGACGTTGACGTACATGGCGGGCTCCGTGGGAGGTCCGGCTCAGGCCACCAGGCCGAGCTTGGGCGGGGCGACAGGGAAGTCGGCACCGCGTGCGACGGCTTCGCCGGCAAGGAAGTCGCTTCGCAAGTCCGCGAGCTTGGACATCGCGCCATCGAAAGCCGCGTTCCCGAGCAGCATGTGATGCGGCGGATGCGCGGACTCGACCGCGGCGACGATCGCCTGCGCGGCGCGCGCGGGATCTCCCGCCTGCTTGCCGGATATCTCGCGCACCTGCGTGCGCCACAGGCCTGCGGTCGCGACGTAGTCGGCGAGCTCCAAGGTGGCCTCGTTGGCAGATCGGCCGGCCCAGTCCGTGCGGAAGCCGCTCGGCTCGACCACCATCACCCGGATTCCCAGTGGTTCGACTTCCTGCCAGAGCGCCTCCGACAAGCCTTCGATTGCGAACTTCGTCGCGTTGTAGTAGCCGACCGCCGGAAACGAGCGCAGGCCGCCGATGGACGAGAAGTTGACGACGACGCCGCGCCGGCGTTGGCGCATTCCGGGCAGCACGGCATGGATCATCGCGCTCGTGCCGAAGAAGTTCACCTCGAACATCTTGCGGATCTCGGTCTCCTCGCTTTCCTCGACGGCGGCGAAGTAGCCGATGCCGGCGTTGTTGACGAGCACGTCGACACCGCCGAAGCGCGTCTCCGCCGCTCGCATCACGCTGGCGATCTGCTCCGGCTTCGTGACGTCGAGTTCGAGGATCAACGCGTTGTCCGCGGCCGCGAAGTCTTCCAGCGACGACGGGTTGCGTGCCGTGATGACCGTGCGGAGGCCACGTTCCACGCACAACCGGGCGATCTCGCGGCCGAAGCCGGTCGAACAACCGGTGATGAGCCAGACGGGCGGCTCGGTGACGAGGGTGTGGGCAGTTTGGGTGGGCATGGGGTTTCTTTCTTTGTGGTGTGGCGGGCTGGAGCCCATCACGCACCGTCTGGGGTGACGTGACGCAACAGGGTCAGCACGTGCGCGCGCCGATCGCTGAACTCGATCAACGGCGTGACACGTGTCTCGGCGACACCCCAGAGTGGGATGCTGGTCAGCATGTCGTCGAGCTGCGCAGCCGATTCCACGTCCGCGATGAAGCGCAGCGCGATGCGACCGGCGACCGGGCCGCCGGCGAGAATGAGGCCCTCCGCCGCAAGCTGTTCGCCGCGGCCGAGGGTGGGCAGGATCACGCTGTCCATGAACGAGCGCGCCGCCTCGTTCGTCATGGGAAAGCCCGGGTTCGGGCGATCGATCTCGACCAGGAATTTCATGGAAGGCTCTTGGTCGCTGCCGATGGCGCTGTCGAATCCTGGGCCATGCTCAGGCCGGGGCGTCGAGGTGCGCCGTGCGAACGAGCTTCTTGTTGACGAACTCCTGGATGCCCATGTTGCCGAGTTCGCGTCCGTAGCCGGAGTCCTTGATGCCGCCGAACGGCAGCTCGGCATCCGACCAGTCGATGTTGTTGATGAACATCATCCCGGTGTCGACCGCGCTGGCGACACGCTTGCCGCGCGCGACGTCCTTCGTCCAGACGGAGCCGCCGAGACCGAAGTCGGAATCGTTGGCGAGCGCGATGGCCGCCGCCTCGTCCTTCACGCGGAAGAACGACACGACGGGCCCGAAGAACTCGTCCCGGAAGGCCGGGTTGCCCGGCTTGATGTCGGTCAGGATCGTCGTCTCCATGAACGAACCCGACCGGGCGATGCGCTTGCCGCCCATCAGCAGCTTGGCGCCGTTCTTGACCGCGCTGTCGACCTGCGCGAGCAGTTGCACCAGCGCTGCTTCGGTGGACAGTGGGCCGTGCGTGGTCTTCTCGTCCATCGGATCGCCCACCGTCTGCGCTTCCAGCGCTGTGCGGAACTTCGCGATGAACTGGTCGGCGATCGAATCAAGCACGATGAACCGCTTCGCGGCGCAGCAGGTCTGGCCACCGTTGTACATGCGGCCCCAGACGGCCCAAGGAATCGTCTTCTCGAGATCGGCATCGTCCAGCACGATGAACGCATCGCTGCCGCCGAGTTCCATCGACGACTTCTTCAGGTTCTGGCCAGCACGCGCGGCGATCGAGCGACCAGCGGCGACGCTGCCTGTCAACGCGACGCCCTTGATGCGCGGATCGTCGATGACCTTGTCGGATTGCTCGTGCGAGATCAGCAGGTTCGTGTACGCGCCCTTGGGTGCCCCGGCGTCGAGCAGGAGCTTCTCGAAGGCGATCGCGCACTGCGGCACGCAGCCGGCGTGCTTGACGACCAGCGTGTTGCCGGCCATCAGGTGGGGGCCAGCCACGCGCGCGAGCTGGTAGTACGGGAAGTTCCAGGGCTCCACGCAGAACAGCACGCCGAAGGGACTGCTCTCCATGTGCGCATGGCCGACCTTGGGATTGAGCTTCGTGGGCGCGAGGAACGCTTCACCGTTCTTGGCGTAGTAGGCCAGGATGTCGGCACTGAACTTCACCTCGCCCCGCGCTTCGTTGATGCGCTTGCCCATCTCGAGCGTTGCCAGTTTCGCGAAGTCATCGACATGGTCGTGCATCAGCTTCGCGGCCTTGTTCAGGATCGCCGCGCGATCCGCGTAGCTGGTGTGCTTCCAAGTCTGGAAGCAGGACTCTGCGGTGGCCAGCGACTGCTCGAGCTGGGCACTGCTCAGGTGTTCAAAGCTCTTGAGGAGCTTGCCGTCATTGGGGTTCACGCTTTGGTAGTTCATTTCAGGATCCTTGCTCGGTATGGGGGTGAGACAGCTGCGGATTCGGCGGAATCGAAGGGCTCCGTCGATGGCGCTGCAGATCTCATGGACCGACGATGCGCGGTTGACGACGAGGGGTCTGTTCGTTGACGCACGCAGGGCGCGCGCGTCCTGCAAAGATGTGTGGCGGTCGCGCAGCCTGCGCGGGCTCGACGATGTCAGCAGATGCGCGGCAATGGCTCACCGCTGAGCCAGTCGACGACCCGGTGACCGCCGACGCGCGAAGCCATCTGGACGAACCGATGGCTGTCGGCCGTGACGGTGCCGACGAGTGCCGCATGCCGTCCGAGTGGATGGGCGCGCATCGCTGCCAGGACGTCGCCGGCAGATGCCGGATCGACGATGGCGACCAGCTTGCCCTCGTTGGCGATGTACATGGGGTCCAGCCCCAGCATCTCGCACGCGGCATCGACCTGCGGCAGGATGGGAATCGCGGATTCTTGCAACATCATCCCGACCCCCGACTGCTTCGCGATCTCGTTGAGCGTCGTCGCGAGGCCGCCCCGCGTCGGGTCACGCAGGACGTGGACGGCGTCGTGCGGGACGGCCGCCAGGAGGACGGCCACCAGCGTGTGCAGCGCAGCGGTGTCTGACTCGGTCGCCGTCTCGAATTCCAGCGACTCTCGTTTCGAGAGCACCGCGATGCCGTGGTCGCCGATCGTGCCCGAGATCAGGACGGCGTCCCCGGCGCGCGCCCGGGCGCCGCCGATCTCCAGGCCTGACCGCACGGTGCCGATGCAGGTGGTGCTGATGAAGACGCCGTCGCCCTTGCCACGTTCGACGACCTTGGTGTCCCCCGTCACGATGGGCACGCCCGCGTCGCGCGCGGCCTTGGCCATCGAGGCAACGACGCGGCAGAGATCGGCCAGGGGAAAGCCTTCTTCGAGGATGAAGCTCGCGCTGAGGTAGCGGGGCGTGGCCCCCAGCATCGCCACGTCGTTGATCGTGCCGTTGACAGACAGGCAGCCGATGTCGCCGCCGGGAAAGAACAGCGGGAAGATCACATGGGCGTCAGTGGCCATCACCAGCCGCTCGCCGGCAGGCAGGGGCAACAGCGCGCCATCGTTGCCCTGGCGCAGGAAGTCGTTGTCGAACGCGCGGACGAAGACCTCGTCGATCAGCTGGGCGGTGAGCCGGCCTCCCGCGCCGTGGTTCATGTCGATGTGACCCGTCTTCAGATCCAGCGGACGGACGTAGTCTCGCTTTGTCGTGTCCATGGGATGCGCGCCTCGATCAGCAGTTCGGGTGCGCGAGGCCGTGCGCCGTCACGACGACACCACCGGGATGTCGCGGAACCGCCCGTACGAATAGTGCGCGGCGCAGGCGCCCTCGCTCGAGACCATGCACGAGCCCATCGGTGTCTCGGGCGTGCACACATTGCCGAACAGCTTGCACTCGGTCGGCTTCTTGACGCCGCGCAGGATCGCGCCGCACTCGCACTGCTTGTGGTCGGCAACCTGGCGGTAGTCCAGGTCGAAGTGCGTTTCGGCATCGAACGCCGCGTAGTCGCCGCGGATCTTCAGCGCACTGGCCGGCACCTGGCCGAGGCCGCGCCATTCGAAGCTGTTCCGCACGTCGAAGACGTCGGCCATCGCGGCCTGCGCGCAGGCATTGCCCTCGCGAGTGACCGCCCGGGTGAACTCGTTCTCGACCTCCGCGCGGCCCTCGTTGACCTGGCGCACGAGCATCAGGATGGCCTGCATCACGTCGAGCGGCTCGAAGCCGGCGATCACGACGGGCTTTCGGTAGGTCGTCGCGAACCCTTCGTAGGGGCGCGAGCCGATGACGATGCTGACGTGCGCGGGCCCGACGAATCCGTCGATCGGCACCGTCCGATGGTCGTGCACTTCCGGAGACCGGAGGATGTGCGTGATGGCGGGCGGCGTGAGGACGTGGGAGCAGAGGACGCTGAAGTTCCGGAGTCCTTCGCTTTGCGCCTGGCGTATCGCGAGCGCGGTGGGCGGGGTCGTGGTCTCGAAGCCGATGGCGAAGAACACGACCTCGCGTCCCGGATGGGCACGGGCCAGCTGCAGGGCGTCCAGCGGCGAATACACCATCCGGATGTCAGCGCCGCGAGCCTTGGCGCGCATCAACGACAAGCCGTCCGAGGCCGGGACGCGCATGACGTCGCCGTAGGTGCACAACATCACGCCCCGCTCGAATGCCAGGCGAATGGCCATGTCCACGCGTCCGATGGGCAGCACGCACACCGGGCACCCCGGCCCATGGATCATGCGCAGGTTGTCGGGCAGCAGGTCGACCACGCCGTAGCGTGCGATGGCGTGGGTATGGCCGCCGCAGAACTCCATGAAGCGGTAGTCGCGCGACGGATCGGCCTCGCGCGCGATGTTGGCGCCGATGCGGCGGGCCAGTTCGCCGTCGCGGAATTCGTCGACGTATTTCAAGCCGACATCTCCGCGAACAGCCTGAGCGTCGCCTCGGCCTCCTCGGCGTCCAGCATGCCGATGGCATAGCCGACGTGGACGATCACGTAGTCGCCGACGCGCGCCTCCGGGACGAGGGCCATCGAGATCCGTTTGCGGACGCCGCCGAGGTCGACGATGCCTTCATCCGTGCCGACGAGTTCGGCGACGCGTGCGGGGAGGGCGAGGCACATGTCAATGCGTCCCGGAGGGTGGCGGCGCCCGTCGTGCGCCGACCTCGCACGCGGCGATCCACGCCTGTCCGAGTGCCAGCCCGGCGTCGCCGCACGGCACCGTGTCGGGACGCCGCACCGTCAACCCCGCGTTCTCGAGCGACCTCGTCAGCCGCTCCCGAAGCACCCGGTTGAGGAAGCAGCCGCCGCCCAGCACGACGGTGCGCACGTTCCGGCGTCGGGCGGCGTCGATGGCGCTGTGCGCCAGGCCCGCTGCCAGGCCGAGGTGAAAGCCGGCCGCGCCGCGCTGGCGCTCCGCCTCGCCCCGTCCCGACAATTCAAAGAGATCTGCCACGAGTGCTGACGGGTCCAGGGAGCTCCATGGCACGTCGAAGCTGGGGTGGGTCAGCAGGAACTCGCGCGCGAGTTTCTCCAGGGCGATGGCCGCTTCGGCGTCCACGCTTTGTCGAACGGAAATGCCCAGCGCGCCGGCGGCCGCGTCGAACCAGCGTCCCGCGCTTGTTGTCGGCGGGCAATTGAGCTGGCGTTCCATCTGACGCCGTAGCGTCCTGCTCGCCAAGGCGCCGACCACCGGCGCATAGCGTGATTCGATCTCGTCGCTGCGGCCCCCGGCGTGCAGGACGGAGGCGGCCATGCGCCACGGTTCGCGCGCCGCCACGTCGCCGCCGGGCATGGCCAGCGGCGCCAGATGCGCCTGGCGGCTCCATTGATGGGCGGCCGTGCCGCCGTCGACCCACAACACCTCGCCGCCCCAGGCGATCCCGTCGCTTCCGAGACCGACGCCGTCCAGGGCGAGTCCGATCACCGGGACATCGACCGCCTGCTCCGCATGAACGACCGCGATATGCGCGTGGTGATGCTGGACCGCGATGGCCGGCACGCCCAGACGATGGGCCAGCGCCTGCGCGACGTGGGTGCTGTGGAAGTCCGGGTGCAAGTCGTGGGCGACGGCATCGATCGGACCCGATGCCTGCGCCAGCAGTTCGTCCACCGAGGCCTCGAGCGCTTCGCGATTGACCGCGCTGGTCAGGTCTCCGTGAGGCAGGGACCAGAAGACGCGGCGGTCCTGGATCAGGCAAGCGGTGTTCTTGAGGTAGGCGCCGCAAGCCAGCACCCGGGCCGGCGAGGACTTTGGAAGGGCGGCGACGCTGGTCACGGGCGCGCTCCACCGAACACGACCGGAGCGGGAACAAGCCAATCCAGCCAGGCCGCCATGCCGTCCCCGCGCGTCGCGGACACCAGCAGCACATCGATGTCCGCATTGACGCGCCGGGCGTGGGCAACGCATCGCTCCACATCGAAGCTGACGTGGGGCAACAGGTCGACCTTGTTGATCACCATCAGTCCAGCGGCCGCGAACATGTCGGGATACTTCAGCGGCTTGTCGTCGCCTTCGGTGACCGACAGGACGACGACCTTGGCGGCCTCGCCCAGATCCCACAGCGCCGGGCAGACGAGGTTGCCGACGTTCTCGATGAACAGCAGCGCGTCGGTCGACTCGCCCTGATGGGCCGCTGCATGCAGATCGAGGCGTGCGAAGGCATCCGACACCATCTGCGCATCGAGGTGGCAGCCCCGGCCCGTGTTGACCTGGATGGCATTCGCGCCCGAGGCGCGAATGCGCTCTGCATCGACGCTCGTCTGCTGGTCGCCCTCGATCACCGCCAGCGGGAGCCCGGGATGTCGGGACTTGAGCGCCTCGATGCTCGCGCACAGCAGCGTGGTCTTGCCCGACCCCGGGCTGGACATCAGGTTGAGCGCGGTGACGCCATGCGCCAGGAAATGGGCCCGGTTGCGTCGGGCGAGCCGGTGGTTCTCGCCCAGGATGTCCGCCTCGATCTGCACGGCGCGTGTCGGGCTGATGCCCGGGACAGACATTCTCGCCACGCCGGCGCCATAGTGCAGGACATCCCCGTCGATCGCGCCTCTACTGCGCGTCGCGTCTGCCGAGATTCGCCGAACGTCCGTGCCATCGAGCACCGAGGGGCCACCGCAACCGCATACAACGCACATGTCCATGCTCCTTCAACGTTCAGTCATCGAACACGACGAGGTCGAGCACGCGCAGTTGCGTGCCCCCCGTCGCGCGGAGTCGAGCGCCGCCGCAGCGGGGGCAGGGGTCGGCCCGGCTCGAGATCTCGACCGCCTCGGCACACCGGCCGCACCAGGCCGTCGCGCACGGCTCTGCGATCGCGATCTCGGCGCCTTCGAGACACGTGCCTGGCGCGAGGGCCGTCAGCGCGAAGCGCAAGGCCTGCGGCTCGACGCCGGCCAACGTGCCGGCTTCGAGGTGCAGCCGCGAGACGCGCCGAAAGTGCTCACGCAGCGCCGCCTGCTCGACGATCTGCAGGATGCCCGCCGCGAGACCGAGTTCATGCATTCGACACCTCCGACGCGCCCGGGCTCGGCGCGTGGGCGTCTGCCAGCCAGGACATGGCCCAGTGCAGCGCTCGCTCGAGGTGCTCGAGCGCTTCGGGTCCCGGCGGTCGTCCGAGCTCGAAGCGCTGGCCGCGTATCGCCAGCAGCGTGCACGCGGGGGGCTCGGCGCCCATGATCTCCCGGTACGCCAGCAGGACGGACGCGGGCGAGATCGCGTGCGTGGTGAAGGTGACGTCGCGCGCCGCGTGAACGGGCGTCGCTTCGAAAGAAGCCCTGCAGCTCAGACTGGCATCGACGAACAGCACCCGGTCGCGGCCGACCAGGTCGAGCGCATGCTCCACCTGCAGCTGGTAGTCGTCCAGGAATTCCAGCCCCGCGAGGCCGGTTGCCTCGGCCAGGACCTGCAGCCGTTCGACGAACAGGGGCCCGAGCGCGTCGTCGCCCCGGCTCCGGTTGCCCCAGCCGAACACGAGCAGCGGGGCGGTCATGAGGCTACCCTCCGCCTGACGGCTGCGGTGCGAGCTCCCTTCGGAGCGGCCGTGAGGTCGCTCATGCGGCCACTCCCTCGCTGCGAAGCATCTCGCCGTCCTGCGATTTGAGGACGTGGTCAACCAGCTCGCCGCCAGGGCCGATCAGCGTGACGTCGAGTGGCATCTGGCCGAGCGCATGCGTGGCGCACGACAGGCAGGGATCAAAGGCGCGGATCGCTACTTCGATCCGGTTGAGCAGGCCTTCGGTCAATTCATGGCCGTCCAGGTATTCGCGCGCGACCGAACGCACGGCTTCGTTCATCGCCTGGTTGTTGTGCGTCGTGGAGACGATCAGGTTGCACTTCGTGACCAGGTCGTCGTCGCCGACGCTGTAGTCGTGGATCAGCGTGCCGCGCGGCGCTTCGATGACGCCGACGCCCGAGCGGCGTCGCTCGCCCTCGGTCATCAGCGCACCGTCGAGGATGTCGGGGTCGTCGAGCAGGGTCTCGATGACCTCCGTCGTGTGCAGCACTTCGATCATGCGGGCCCAGTGGTACGCCAGCGTGGCGTGCACCGGCGCGCCGCGGCCGTAGTCGACAAACTCCCTGCGCTCGGTCTCGGCCAATGAGCTCGGGATGAAATCGCAGTTCTGCACCCGCGCCAGCGGCCCGACGCGGTACCAGCCGGTCTCGCGGCCGAGGCTGCGCAGGTGCGGGAACTTCATGTACGTCCACGGCCGCACCTCTTCCTCGATCAACGACAGGTAGTCCTGGTCGCTGGCGCCGTCGAGGAAGATCTTGCCGTCGGCGTCGCGCGCTCTCAACACGCCGTCGTAGAGATCCATCGCACCGTCCACGCGAACCAGCGACAGCATGTTCGAGCGGAAGCTGCCGAAGGTGTCGTAGACGGCCGGATTCTGGGCATGCAGCCGCTTGACGAGGTCGACGCCTTCCTGCGCCCAGGCGATCATCTGCCGCGCCTGGGGACGCAGCAGGTCCCGGTCGCCCTGGCCGACGTGCTTGTTCATGCCACCGGGCACCGAGCCGGTGCCGTGGATGCGCTTGCCCGATGTGATCCGGATCAGTTCCTGGCCGAACTTGCGCAGCAGGATGCCCTTCCTGGCGATGTCCGGGTGTGCCTGCGCGACACCGACGATGTTGCGCAGGTTCACGTCCGAGTCGAAGCCGAACAGCAGGTCGGGCGAGGCGAGGTAGAAGAAGTGCAGGGCGTGCGACTGCATGACCTGGCCGTAATGCATCAGGCGGCGGATCTTGTCGGCGCTGCGCGTGACGGGCTGCGCGCCGATGACCAGGTCGAGCGCCTTCGAGGCCGCGAGCTGGTGCGACACCGGGCAGATGCCGCACAGGCGCTGCACCATGACCGGCACTTCCCAGTAAGGCCGGCCCTCGATGAACTTCTCGAACCCGCGGAATTCGACGATGTGCAGGCGAACCTGCTGGACGTGCTGATGCTCGTCCAGCAGGATCGTCACCTTGCCGTGCCCTTCGACGCGCGATACCGGGTCGATGGCGACGCGGCGCAAGCCCTGCGGGGAGGCGGCAGTCTCGAGATCGAAAGTCATGGCGGGCTCGTCAGTCGTAGTGCATCAGGGCGTGGCCCAGGTGCGGGGTGGGCCCGGCCATCAGGTCGTTCAGGAAGCTCCAGAACGCGTCGGCAGAGGGCGGGCAGCCTGGCAGGAAGTAGTCGACATGCACGACCGCGTGGATGGGCCGGACCTGTTGCAGCAGCAGCGGAAGCTCCGGGTCGTTCGGGATCGCGCTCTCGGCGCTCAATCCCTCACGGTGGTGATAGACCTCCTCGAGGAGCACGCCCACGTCGAAGCGGTTGCGCTCGGCAGGCAGCCCCCCGTTGATCGCGCAGGCGCCCATGGCCACGAGCGTCTTGCAGTGGGCGCGGAACGCACGCAGCACCAGGACGTTCTCGGAATTGCACAGGCCGCCTTCGATCAGCCCGATGTCGCAGGTGCCGATCTGCTTGATGTCGGTCAGCGGGGAGCGGTCGAACTCGATGTGCTCGATCAACGCCAGCAGGCGTTCGTCGATGTCGAGAAAGGACGTGTGGCAGCCGAAGCACCCGGCCAGCGAGACGGTGGCGACCTTCAGCTTGCGCGGTTCGTGCGCCGCGTCCACCAAAACGGCGCTCATGAAGCCTCCTGGGTGGCCGTGTCGGCCGCACTGTGCGGGTCGTAGCGCCGCTCGCCGATCGGGATGACGAAGCCGCGCCGCTTGGGCAGGATCACGCCGACCGGGCAGATGCTGGCCGCACGATCCGCGAGGGCCATGTCGGTGTCGCCCAGTTTTCCGCTGTCGCTGTTGACCACGAGGTGCGTGCCGATGCCGTGGCCGGCGATGGCGAAGATGTTCTTGCCATCGACGACGTCGCTCGCGCGCACGCACAGTTCGCACACGATGCAGCGGTTGAAGTCGAGCAGGATGTCCGGATGGCTCGCGTCGATCGGCCGGCGCGGGTAGAACTCTTCGAACAGGACGTCCTGCATGCCCATCTCGTAAGCCGTGGCCTGCAGGAGGCAATTGCCGCTCTTCTCGCACGAGGGACAGAAGTGGTTGCCCTCGACGAACAGCATCTGCAACAAGGTCTTGCGCTGGCCGTTGAGCTCGTCCGTGTCGCTCTCGACCACGGCACCCGGTGCGGCCTGCAGCGTGCACGCGGCGCCGGTCCGTCCCTTGACCTTGACGGTACAGACGCGGCATGAGCCCTGCGGACGGAAATCCGGATGCCAGCACAGGTGAGGGATGTAGCGCCCGGCTCGGCGCGCCGACTGCAGGATGGTCTCGCCTGCGATGAAGGGAACATCGATGCCGTCCAGCGAAAACGCAGGGGCGGTCGGCGCGACCGGGTCTGGCGTGCTCATTGGGCAGGCTCCAGATGCGCCGCCGGGTCATTGCGGCCGGTCACGCGTCGCGACGTCGCCAATTCAGCGTCGAGGTCGAACGCCGGTTCGAAATGCAGCGACTTCAGGCGCCGTTCGTAGGCCGGCCGAAACTTGATGATGGTGTCGTGCAACGCGTTGCAGGCGGAACCGCCCAGGCCGCAGTGGGTGGTGTCGTGCATCAGCGTGTCGATGCCGGACAGCAAGTCGACGTCGCGCCGCGAGCCGCGCCCCGAGGCGAGCTTGTCCATGCCCTTGAGCACCAGGGCCGTCCCCACCCGGCACGGCGTGCAGAAGCCGCAGCTCTCCTCGGCGAAGAATCCCGCGTAGTTGTGCGCCACCTCGAACATGTCGCGCGAGCGGTCGAACACCATGAAGGCGCCGGCCGAGGGCACGTCCTCGAAGCCGATGCGGCGACCGAACTCTATGGCCGAGAGGCACTTGCCCGACGGGCCACCGACCTGCACGGCCTGGGTGTCGCGCGCGCCGCAATCGTCGAGGATGCGGTCGACGCTCGTGCCCATCGGGTACTCGTAGACGCCAGGACGGTCGCAGTCGCCCGACACCGAATGCAGGCTGGTGCCGGTCGATTTCGGCGTGCCGATGGCGGCCCACCACGCGCCGCCACGCAGCGCGACGTGGGTGGCGGCGCACAAGGTCTCGACGTTGTCCACGGCGGTCGGCTGGCCCAGGTAGCCATGCTCCGCGGGGAAGGGCGGCCGGATGCGGGGGGTGCCGCGCTTGCCTTCCAGCGACTCGATCAGCGAGGATTCCTCGCCGCAGACATAGGCGCCGGCGCCGACGTGGATGTCGATGTCGAAATCGAAGCCGTCATGGCCCTGGATGGACGTCCCCAGAAGTCCCTGGCCGCGGCGACGCTCCAGCACCGCACGCAGCGAGTCCAGCAGATAGCGGTATTCGCCGCGCAGGTACATCAGGCCGTGCCGCGCGCCGATGGCGAGCGCCCCCAGCGTCATGCCCTCGAACACCATGTCCGGGTCGTGCGACAGGAGCAGCCGATCCTTGAAGGTGCCGGGCTCGCCTTCGTCCGCGTTGCAGACGAGGACGTGCCCGGCGCCCGCGGCGCCGGCGCAGAGTTCCCACTTCTTCGCGGTGACGAATCCGGCGCCTCCGCGGCCGCGCAGGTTGGACAACTGCATCTCCCGCATGAGCCCGGGGACGCCGAGAGCCAATGCCGCGGAGATCGCCGCGCCAGGCGGCGACCGTTCGGCCAGCAGGACGTCGGCCCGTCGGATGTTGTCGTTGACGCGCGACCATTCCGGCGGCCACTCGGCACAGGGCACGCGCGCTTCGATCAGCCTGGCCATCTCCTCGACGCGCGCGGCATCCAGGCCGGTGACGATCTGCGCGTGGTTGACCAGCAAGGCTGGCCCCTGGTCGCACAGCCCCGTGCAGGAGCAGAAGTCGACGCTGACTCGACCGTCCGCGCGCATCTGGCCGCGTTCGACGCTCAGCACTGTGCAGAGCTGGGCCATCAACTCCGCGCTGCCCAGCATGCGATCCGTGATGTTGTCGCTGAAGAGGATCCGGTATTCGCCGACCGGTGCCGTGTGCAGAAAGCGATAGAACGTAGCCACGCCTTCGACGTGTGCCAGGGTCAGCCCGAGTTCACGCGCGACATGCGCCAGCGTCTCGCGTGACAGCCACGTGTGGAGAGCCTGCACCTCCCTGAGAACCTGGACGAGCGCATGCGGATCGCGCTGCCGAGTCGACAGGATCTTCTCCACGGCATCACCCTGCAAGGTGTTGCGAAGCGAAACCGTCGTCGGCTCGATCAGCATCGAAATCGTCCTCGGTTGTGAAGGGTAGTCAACCCTCGAGAGATGTGGCGCGAGCGCAGGAGGCCTTGGAAAGCCGATCGCCGTCTTCCGATCCAGGCCGCACACGTGGCGTCATCGACGTGGCGATCATTGGCCTGCGGCGGAAGTTTCTCTGTTCGCCTGCGCACATAGCGGACGCAAAGTTCCAGTTGGAGAATCGACCTGAGGCGAAGCTGATGGCGACAGGTGGCCCTGCTTCGCCGATCACGGGTCACGTGGCAGTCTTGGACGGCAGCAATCGGTCGTATTCCTTCTTCACGACCGCGTAGCATTCGCACGCGCGCTTCTCGAGCCCGGGCCGGTCGAGCACGACGATCTTTCCGCGCGCGTAGCGGATCAGCCCTGCTTTCTGAAGCTTGAGCGCGCCCTCGGTGACGCCTTCCCGCCGCACGCCCAGCATGTTGGCAATGAGTTCTTGCGTCATGTTCAACTGCGCGCCGTGGAGACGATCCAGGCTGAGGAGCAACCATCTGCACAACTGCTGATCGAGTGAGTGGTGGCGGTTGCAGACGGCGGTCTGCGACATCTGGGTGATCAGCGCCTGGGTGTATCGCAGCAGCAGGTGGAACACCGGGGGCAAGTTGAACTCGGTCTTGAGCATGGACGCTTTCAGCCGGAAGCCGCGACCTGCGCTCTGGACGACGCCCCGGCTCGGTGTCGATTCACCGCCCATGAACAGCGAGACTCCCACGATGCCCTCGAAGCCGACGACAGCGATCTCCGCGGACCCGCCGTCTGCGAGGACGTACAGAAGCGAGACGATCGCTGTCGTCGGGAAGTAGACGTGGGAGAGCGTCGACCCGGCTTCGTAGAGCACCAGGCCCAGCGGCAAGTCGACGGGCTCCAGCCAGGGAAGCCAGCGCCCGAAGACGTCTTCGGGCAGGGAGGCCAGCAAATGGTTCTGTCTTGGATGGGTGAGATTCGGCATTGTTGACCTTGAGGCCGCCGCCTCGGGTCGAGCGTGCCAGTGACGGCTCCCAAGTGCCGGGGCCGCGGTTTCTTCCAAGGTCGCGAGCGAACTCCGGCCATCGTGCGCCGTTTTTACCTTCGAAGTTGGCTGCGGTCTGTTCGGTATCAGACAGATCGTGCGGCGCCTAGACGCCTAGACGCCTGGCGCCTCTGGCTCCGTCCCAGCCCTCGCGGTCTGCGTGGTGCCGCACAGACCGTCCTCCAACACCGGCGGAGCATCGCGTCTTCACTACGAAAGACTGACATGAAGACGGATGCACAACTCCGGCAAGACGTGATCGCCCAACTCGACTGGGAGCCGGCCATCCATGCCACCCAGATCGGTGTCGAGGTCAAGGACGGCATCGTGACGCTCGCCGGCGAGGTCGGCACGTATTCCGAGAAGTGGTACGCGGAACGCGCTGCCCAGCGCGTCAGCGGCGTGAAGGCCCTGGCCATCGAGATGAAGGTCAAGCTCGCGGGCTCGGCGCGGCGTACGGACAGCGATATCGGCCAGTCGGCGAGGAACGTCCTCGACTGGACGACCTCCGTCGATTCCGGCGCCGTCAAGGTTCAGGTGGAGGGCGGCTGGATCACGCTCAGCGGCGAAGTCGACTGGCAGTACCAGAAGCAGGCCGCGTCTGACGCGGTGCGCGCCCTGATGGGCGTGACCGGGGTCAGCGACCAGATCGGCATCAAGCACAAGCCGAAAGCGAGCATCGTGAAGGCCGACATCGACGCGGCGATCAAGCGCAGTGCAGTGCGGGACAGCGACGAGATCCTCGTCGAGGTCACGGGCACGGACGTCACGCTGACGGGCAAGGTGCACAGCTGGTCAGAGCGCGATCTCGCGACCGACTCTGCCTGGTCGAGTCCGGGCGTGCGCAATGTGATCGACAAGATGACGCTCTCGTTCTGAGCGAACACTCGGATCGCCGTCGTCGACCGCGACGACGGCGATCGAGATCGGCCAGTCCGGCTCAAGACGGCGTCGCAACATCGCCGGACGGCGGTCGAGGTCCGACACTGGCGTGAGCGAGCCGCTTCGCGTGATACATGGCCGTGTCGGCGGCGACGATGAGTTGCGCGGGATCGGTCTCATCCTCGGGAAACATGGCGATCCCGATGCTGGCGGAGATCGTCGTGGGTTCGATGATCTTTCCCGCGGCGTCCACGCCACCCGGCATGGTCAACGAAGCACGAAGTTTCGCGGCGAGCAGGGCCACGGCCGCTCGATTCGAGACGTTCGTCAGGAGCAAGACGAACTCGTCGCCTCCGAACCGGCTCGCCGCATCGGACTCCCGCACGCTCTCCGACAGCCTGGCACCGACCCACTGCAGGACACGGTCTCCCGCTGCGTGGCCTTGCGTGTCGTTGATGTGCTTGAAATCGTCGAGGTCGATGAACAGGACCGACAGGCACTGATGGCCTCGTCGAGCCGCCGCGACGGCCGCCTCCAGGCGATCGAGGAAGCGCGCGCGCGTGGGCAAGCCCGTCAGGGCATCGCGTCCGCTGACTTCGGCCAACTCGTCGAGATCGCCGCGTGCTGTGTCGGCTGCGTCGCGCGCGCGAAGCGCCGCGTGCAGCAATTGCTCGTTGGCTTCCCGAAGCCTTGCGGCGGGGGTGCCCCCCAAGAGCGCCCGGGCTTCAACCAACTCGCGGTTCACATCGCGCAGTTGCGCGCGTGCGTCGTCGATCTCTGCCAGGATGGACTTGAGCGCGTCTGCCGCATCGGCCACCTGTGCATCCAATGCGACGCCGGGACGCAATGCCGCGGCGCGGCGGTGCTCCTTCACTTGCCGGCAATGCGCTTGGAGGCGAGTGCCGGATCCCGAACAGTCGGGCGGCCGCTCAACAGTCCTTCATAGTGCGCCATCGAACCGTCGAAGCGTATGCCTTCGTCGTCGATGTGGAATCGACGCAGTTCATCGGAATGATTGCTCGCTCGCACCTTGACCACGGCCATGGCACGCTGGAGTCGGCCGTCGATCTCGATATAGCGTTGCACGATGATTGCATCCGTGAGGAAGGCCGTTCCGTAGGGGCTGAAACGCAGGTCGGTGTACCGGTCTTCCAGCTCCGACGTCATGAGCACCGTCACGCCCGTTGACGCGAGCGCCGATACCAGCCGGGACAGCGACTCCCGGTAGTCGTCGCGGAATGTTGGCGCAATCGCCAGTTCGAAGCCGGAGAGCGAGTCGATGACCAGGCGCGTCGCCTTCGACTGACGGATTTCTTCCACCAGCATCATCGCGATCTCGTCCACGGAGAGGGATTCGGATCGCGTGTCCACGACCTTGACGCGTCCAGCGGTGATCAGGTCGGCGAGTGCACGGCCGCGAGAGAGGGTCGGTCGCTGCTCGAACGCGGCGATGACGCCGGTTTCACCCAGGCGGGCACCTTCCACCAGGAATTCCGCGGCGAGGATGCTCTTGCCCGAGCCTGAGGGTCCTGCGATCAGGATCGAGTAGCCGCGCGGCAATCCTCCGCCCATCATCTCGTCGAGACCGGGAACACCCATCGTCACGCGATTCTCGAGGGGAGATGCGCCAGCAGTGTCGGCCTGCGTGACCTGCATCGGGGCGAAGACGTGCAAGCCGTCGGCATCCATGCGAAACGTGTGCAGGCCGGCCAGCGTGTGCTGCCCGCGCATCTTGCTCACCTCCATCTTCCGGACGACCGAGTTGCGCTGGGTGCTCTGGCGCAACCAGATCAGGCCGTCCGCCACCGTGAAGACCGAGTCCGGGTCGTGATCGCCGGTGTATTCGCCGATCAGGAACGTGGTCGCCTGCCAGCCCGTCATCATCATGCCCAGTTGTTGTACGAACTGCTGAAGGCTGAGCGAGGAAGTTTCGGCTCCCTGGCTGGCGACG
>Ga0302279_10002009_pt1 | contig 27767 bp, 30 predicted proteins | sample III_Bog_N3_3_FD_194541 | JGI IMG/M metagenome (GOLD analysis project Ga0302279, IMG submission 194541) | Peat permafrost microbial communities from Stordalen Mire near Abisko, Sweden - III_Bog_N3_3 | ecosystem: Environmental > Terrestrial > Soil > Wetlands > Peat | place: Sweden: Abisko... | reverse complement strand
GCAGGAAGTCGCCGGCCGCGTGTCCGGCCAGTCCGACCGGTTCGGGCAGCTGCAAAAGACCGCGGAGACCATGGTTTCCGCCAATCACAATATCGCAGGCGCGTCGCGGGCGGTGCAGTCGGCCACCACGGCCGCCGTCGGCGAAATCGCGCAATCGCGCGCCGCGGTGGAAACCGCGGTGCAACATATTGCCGAGCTGATCGAGGCGGTGGGCCGCATCGAACAGCGCCTCGGTGCGGTCGGAACGGCGCTGGCGCAGGTCGCCAAGGTCTCCGGGTCGATCGAGGCAATCGCCAAGCAGACCAACCTGCTTGCCCTCAACGCCACCATCGAGGCGGCCCGCGCCGGCGCCGCGGGCAAGGGCTTTGCGGTCGTCGCCGGCGAGGTCAAGAGCCTCGCCGAGGCGACCCGCCGGGCGACGCAGCTGATCGGCGATACCGTTCGCGATCTCGATGGCCAGATCGGCAACCTGATCGGCGCCAGCGGCGACGCCTCGCTGCGGGCCAAGAGCGCCGGCGAAGGCGCCCAGCAGATCCAGGGCATCATCGTTCGCGTGCAGGACGGTTTCACGGCGGTCGGCCGGGAAATCGACGGCGTGGCCAGGGCCGCGACCTCCAACCTCGCCCACTGCGACATGGTGATCGACGAACTCGGCAATCTCGCCAGGGGCGTCGATCTGTCTTCGACCGACCTGAAACTGGCCGATGACAGGGTCGCCAAGCTGCTCGAGCTCTCCGAGGGGTTGATCGAGCTGATCGCCAGCAGCGGGGTGGAGACCTCGGATGCACCGTTGATCCGCATCGTGATCGAGACCGCCAGGCAGATCTCCGAGGCGTTCGAGAGCGCGATCGAGCGCGGCGACATCCGGCTCGATCAATTGATGGACGAGAAATATCGCGAAATTCCCGGCACCGATCCCAAGCAGTACCTCACCGACTATGTCGCGCTCACCGACCGGATCCTGCCGCCGATTCAGGATCCGATCCAGAAGGTCGATCCCCGAATCGTCTTTTGCGTCGCCTGGGCCAAGGGCGGATATCTGCCGACCCACAATCCGAACTACCGGCTACCGCAGGGACCCGATCCGGTCTGGAACAACGCCAATTGCCGCAACCGGCGGCTGTTCGACGATCGCGCGGTGCGCAAGGTGGCGGCCAATACCAAGCCGTTCCTGCTGCAAACCTACCGGCGCGACATGGGCGGCGGCCAGTTCGTCCTGATGAAGGACCTGTCGTCGCCGATTCATGTCCGCGGCCGCCACTGGGGCGCCTTCCGCATGGGTTTTCGCCAGTCCTGAGCGGTCCTGCTCGCCTTTGCCACCGGGCATGACGCCGGCGCTGCTGACCAATTTTCCGAAAATGAGCCGGTTGCGGGGTCGAATCCCGGCGATGTCGTCGTTTGTTCATTTGGCAACCCTATAAGCGGAAGGCTTCTTGAAGCGAACCGGCCGCCACCGCGCCAGAAAGCGCCCGGGCGCGGGTCAGGATCGGGTCTTACATGGGGGTTTTGCATGAGCGGTGAGCATCCCGAACTGGACGCGTTGCAGGCGGCCTACAAGAGCGCAGTGGAGAGCTGGATATCCGCCATTCGCAAGGAGGAGGCGCTGGCCTCGGTCAATCATTCGGTGGCCGAGATCGACCAGTGGGAGCAGGCGCATTTCGACGAGGACGAGATGCGCAACGCCGTCCTGAAAGCCAAGGCCAAATACGAGGACGCGCTGCGCGCCAGGTTCTTCGGGTTTTAGACAACCCGCCGGGCAAATCACCTGCACATCTGTCCGGCATTGCGAAGCACGGCAACGCGGTTCGCTCGACAACGCTCCAATCAGCCGCCGCTACTCTATCTTGATGCCCGAGGTCTTCACCACCGCGCTCCAGCGCGCGTCTTCGCTTGTCAGGAAGGCGCCGAACTCGGCTGGCCCCAGCGCGCGCGGAATGGCTCCGAGCGCGGTGAACTTCGCGACGATGTCGGGCGACTGCACGATCTGGTTGATGGCGGCGCCCAACTGGTCGATGCGCGCTTTCGGCGTGGCGGCGGCCACCACGATGCCGAGCCAGGCCGACAGGTCGATGTCGGGAAACCCCGCTTCGGCCACCGTCGGGGTATCCGGAAATGCCGCCACCCGCTTCGAATAGGCACTGGCGATCAGCCGCAACTGGCCGGCGCGAATGAACGGCTCGGTGACCGCGACCGTATCCATGGCGACGTCGACCACGCCGGCCATCAGGTCGACCATCGCCGGCACGCTGCCGCGGTAGGGCACGTGCAGGATGCTGACGCCGGCGCGCTGCTTGAAGACTTCCATGCCGAGATGCGACAGCGTGCCGTTGCCGGAAGAGGGATTCGCCAGCTTGTCGGGATGCGCCTTGGCGTAGGCGATCAGTTCGGCCACCGTCTTGACCGGCAGCGCGGGATTGACCACCAGCAACAGCGGCAGGTCGGCGACCAGCGCCACCGGCGCCAGGTCCTTGAAGGTGTCGTAGCCGACGGTCTTGTACAGATGCGGGTTGACGACCAGCGAGGCCAGCGGCGCCAGCACCAAGGTGCGGCCGTCGGGGGGCGACTGCGACAGCGAGGCGAGCGCGATGCTGCCGCCCTGCCCCGGCCGGTTTTCGACGATCACGGACTCGCCAAGCCTGGGGGCGAGACGGTCGGCCAGCAGCCGCGCCACCAGATCGGTCGCCTGACCCGGTGGAAACCCGACCACGATCCGGGTGAACTCCGCGCCATGCGCGTTCGTCATGGCCAGCAGGGCCGCCATCACCGCGATCAACAGGCGCCGCATCGGCATTCTCCGGGTCAGATGATCCCTGCGGCGCGCAACCGTTCGATTTCCTCTGGGCTGAGCCCAAGCGCGCCATAGGCCTCGTCATTGTGCTGGCCGAGCGAGGGCCCGGCCGAGCGCACCGCGACCGCGGTCTCGGAAAAGCGCGGCACCACGCATTGCATGCGAATATCGCCCAATTCGTCGTCGGCGACCGTCACGATGGCCTGGCGCGCGATGAAGTGCGGGTCGGCGAAAATATCCGAGGCGTCGTAGATCGGCGAGAACCCGACCTCATGGGCATGCAGGCGGCTGCGCAGTTCTTCCAGCGTCAGGCGGCCGATCGCCTCGGCCACGATCGCGTCGATCGCCTGCCAGTTCCTCACCCGCGACGGATTGTCGATGAAGCGCGGATCCGTCAGCAGATGCTCGAGCCCAAGCGCCGCGCAGAACCGCTCGAAGATGCTTTGGGTCGAGGCCGCAATCGACGCCCATTTGCCGTCGGCAGTCGCATAGACATTGCCGGGCGCGGCGTACTGGCTGCGGTTGCCGGTCGCGGTGCGGATCGCGCCGTTCTGGTCGTGTTCGATGGCCAGGAATTCGAGGGTGCGCAGCATCGCTTCGGTCACCGAGCAGTCGATCTCCTGTCCGCGGGCGGCGGGTTCGTTCTTCAGCCGATAGAGCTCGGCCAGAATGCCGATGGCGCCGAACAGCCCGCCGATCGGGTCCGAGATCGGATAACCGAGATGCAGCGGCGTGCCGCCCTCCTCGCCGCACATCCGGGTAAACCCGCTCATGGCTTCGAACACCCGCGCAAAGCCGGGATTTTTGCGATAGGGCCCGGTCTGGCCGAAGCCGGTGACCCGCAGAATCGTCAGCCGGGGATTGATGTCCTGCAGCCAGGCCCGGGTGATGCCCCATTCGTCGAGCGTGCCGGTGCGGAAATTCTCCACCAGCACGTCGTATCCGGCGACCAGGCGGCCGAGCAGCGCCTTGCCCTCGGGCTGGCGCAGATCGAGGGTGACGCCCTTCTTGTTGCGGTTGGTCACCTTCCACCACAAGGGAACGCCCTGCTTGTGCGGCGCCAGCCGGCGCAAGGCGTCGCCGGTCACCGGCATCTCGACCTTGAGCACGTCGGCGCCGAGGTCGGCGAGCAGCGTGGAAGCGAACGGCCCGGCGATCACCGTCGAGATGTCGAGGATGCGCAGGCCCGCCAGCGGGCCCTGCGCGGCGGCAGCCGGGGAAGTAGCGGGGGCGGCGGATGTCGTGTTCATGGCGGCATCCTAGGCATGCCGCCGGCCATGCTGTAAGATCACGTCAGATAATTCAGAAATGCCAGATCAGCATATCGGGGCGGAGGGCTTCGGCGCAGCATGGACCTCAGGCTCCTGAAAACCTTCGCGGAGGTCGCGGCCAATGGCAGCTATGCCCGCACCGCCGCCATTGCCGGGCTGGCGCAGTCGGCGCTCAGCCGCCAGGTCGCGGCGCTGGAGCGGATGATCGACGGACGGCTGTTCCACCGCACCGGGCGCGGCGTGGTGCTGACCGAACTCGGCGAACGCATGCTGCCGCGGGCCCGGGCGCTGATCGCCGAGGCCGCGGCGTTCGAGGATGCGGCAAGGAACGAGCGGGCGCAGCCGCAGGGCGAGGTGACGCTCGGCGTGGTGCCGGTCGCCTCGCGCGGCCTGATCGCCGCGATCGCCGGCCAGCTTCGCACCACCCATCCCCGGATCCGCCTGCGCGCGCTGGAAGCCTATAGCGGCCAGGTCGAGGAATGGCTGGCGGCCGGCCGCGTCGAGATCGCGCTCTACAACCGCTATCGCCGCGGCCGGGTCGCCAATGCCGAAGCGCTGGCGCGTTCCGAGATGCACCTGATCGCGCGCGGCGACCATCCGCTGGCGCGTCGCCGCGAGCTCGCGGTGCGCGGCCTTGCCGAGGTCGCGCTGGCGATGCCGGTGCGGCCGAACAGCCTGACCAGCGCCTTGACCGGTCTGGCGGCCGCGCAGCAGTTCGAGCTGAATATCGCCTTCGAGGCCGGCTCGACCCCCTTGATAAAAGAGGTGATCCTGGCCTCCGACCTCGCCACCATCTCGCCCCGGCATGTGTTCGCGCGCGAGATCGCCTCCGGCGAACTCAGCGCCACGCTTCTGGTGCGCCCGGCGATCTTTCAGACCACATGGATGTCGCTGAGCTCGCACCGCCCGGCCACCGACGCCGCCCGCCTGGTCGCCCGCGCCATTTCCGAGCTGGCGGCCAGCCAGCGCAAGGCCAGGTGAAGCCCCATGCAATGACGCCGGCGACCTCTCATCGGCATCGCTTTCAAGACCTGGAAACTTGATGGCGGCTCACGATGCGGCGCGCATGGAGGCTGGCAGCGATGCTATTTCGGCCCGGAGTCATAGACCTTGATCATGGAACGGACATCGGCGCGGACGAGCTCGAGCTTGGTAATGACCGAAGGCCAGAGCAGCCCGCGCTGCTTCTTGGCGCGCTTGATGAGCTTGCGCAGCTTGTGCTCGAACTCGTCTACCGCGGTTTCCGTCATGTTCGATTCAGCCATCTGAGCCGGCCCTCCAGGACGCGTCGCGGACACGCCGCCAGTTTCGACTGTCTAGCTGCTTCGCCGGCGCCGACAAAGTGCTCATTGCGCGGCCGACACGCTTGTCGAGCGATCGGAGCGGGAGCGGTTCCCGATGAAAACGCGAATATTGGCAACTGGATGCGGCAAATCACCGGGTCCAGCCGGTGAAATGCGTGGCGTGGGTCAACTTCGTCTCGCCCGCGGCAATACGATCTTGAACTCGGTGAAGAGTCCGGGTTCGGTCTCCACATCGATGCGGCCGCCGTGTTGTTTGACGATGATGTCGTGGCTCATCGACAGGCCCAGTCCGGTGCCTTCGCCTGAGGGCTTGGTGGTGAAAAACGGATTGAATATTTTCGCCTTGACCTCTTCGGGAATGCCGGTCCCGTTGTCGCGAACACGGATTTCAACCTTGTCTCCGAGGTTCCTGGTCGCGACGGTCAGCATCGGCTAGAAGCCGTCCCCGGCTTCGAGCTTGCGTTTTGCCGTGGCGTAAAACCCGTTCGAGATCAGATTGAGCAGCACCCGCGTGATCTCCTGCGGATAGACGTCAACGATACCGGCGGACGGATCGAAGTCGCGCTGCAGAGCGACGCTGAAGCCGGTCTTTTCCGCCCGGGCACCGTGATAGGCCAGGTTCAGACCTTCCTCCACCATCGCATTGATGTCGGCAGGACGATGCTCGCCGGAGCCTTCGCGCGAGTGCTGCAGCATGTTCTTCACGATGGAATCGGCGCGCTTGCCGTGCTGAACCACTTTTTCGAGGTTGCCCGTCAGCATCCGCGCCAGTTCGCCGAGTTCCTCCCGCGTTGCGGTGTCGAGCGGCGTCTTCGCCAGCACGTCGTTGATCTCCCCGACCAGTTCGGCCGAGAGCGCCGCGAAATTATTGACGAAGTTCAGCGGGTTCTTGATCTCGTGGGCGATGCCGGCGGTGAGCTGGCCGAGCGAAGCCAGCTTTTCGGTCTGGACCAGGCGATCCTGCGCGGTGCGCAGTTCGTCGAGCGACGCGGCAAGCTGTTGGGTGCGCGTCTGCACCTGGTCGAACAGCCGGACGTTCTCTATGGCGATCACGGCCTGGTCGGCAAAAGTCTGCACCAGTTCGATCTGCTTGTCGCCGAACGGCCGGATCTCGCGGCGCGACAGGATGAAGATGCCGATCGCATCTTTGCCGCGCAGCAGCGGGACATACAGCCTGGTCCTCGCCGGATCGGTATCGCCGGAAAAGGGATAGGTTGGGTCAGCCAGCACGTCGTCGATATGCAATGTCTTGCCGGCCGACAGGGCTCGCCCTCCGGGGCCGGTGCTCCCGGGCTCGAACGAGATGCTCTCGAGATATTGTTTTTTTCCCGGCGGCAGCCCCGAGCTCGCGGTCAGGACGAAGCGGCCTTGCCGCGGCTGCCAAATCGTTCCCTCATCCGAATTGCACAATCGCAAGGCCGATTCGACCAGGGTATCCAGCACGGCCTGCAGATCGAATGCCGAGCGGCTGATCACCTTGAGCACGTCGGCGGTCGCGGTCTGCTGTTGCAGGGATTCGCTCAGGTCGTCGGTGCGCTCGCGCAGTTCGTTGAGCAGGCGGGCATTTTCGACGGCAATCACGGCCTGACTGGCGAAGCTCGCCACCAGATCGATCTGCTTGTCGGAAAACGCCTGAACGGCCTGCCGGAAAATCGCGATCACACCGACAAGCCTGTCTTCTTTCAACATCGGCACCAGCAGGATCGTCCTGGCGCCGCCGAGCTGGACGAGTTCCACGATCGACGGGAAACCGGTCAGGTAGGCCGGCTCCTGCCTGACATCGACGACATGAACAAGCCGCCGGGTCGCCACCAGACGCCCCAGCGGGTCGATCGGCGGCGGGTAGATCGCCGGATGCCGTGAAAACGTTTCGGCGAAGGCCGCCGGCAGGTTGAACACCGACGCGCAGCGCAGGCCGCCGTCGTCCTGGAGAACAAACAAGTTGCCGAATTGGGCCTCGCAGATGCCGGTCGCGCTGGCCAGGATCGTCTGGAACACGGGATCGAGCTCACCGCGCGAGCGGCTGATGACCTGCAACACCTCGGAGGTCGCGGTCTGGTGCCGCAGCGATTCCTGCAGGTCGGCGGTCCTGGCCTGGACCTCGTCGAACAGGCGGGCGTTTTCGATCGCAATCATCGCCTGGTCGGCAAAGGTCTGCACCAGGTCGATCTGGCCCTTGCTGAACGGGCCGGGCTCGGGCCGCGTCAGCACCAGCACGCCTTCGACCCTGTTGTCCCTGAGCATCGGCACGCCCAGCGTCGCGCGAATCCTGTTCAATGAATTCGCGGGCATTGTCATGTCCGGATCGTCGAGGACATCGGCAATGACTTCGACCTTTCCGGATCCGATAACCCGCGAAGTGGCAGAACCGCGGCCCGCCCGTGGCGGATTCGCCGCCCAATATTGCAGGAACTCGGGCGTGGTGCTCGACGCCGCCTTCAGCGGAAAGACCTCGCCTTCGCGAAGGAAGATCGAGCCCCGATTGGCACCGCTGAGCTCGACGGCGGACTTGATCAGCGTTTCGAGAACGGCCTGGAGATCGAAGCTCGAGCGGCTGATGACCTTGAGCACGTCGGCGGTCGCGCTCTGCTGCGCAATCGACTCCTCCAGCCTGCGCCGGAGTTCAGCAATGACCTGCTGGGGATCGTGCGCAACACGGTCGGTCACAATGAATATTCCAAACTATCCCGCGAGACGGTCGGGCGCCACCTCGATTGCACTCCTCGGATATCAAAGCATGGCCGCCCGGCCTCAGCTAGGGGGTAGCCGGGCCGCAACCTCGGCGAAAGGCGACGTCATGCAGACGTCCATCAGGCTCTTCTCGTTAGCAGCATTGTCGAAATCATCGCCGGCTGGTTCGCAGGCCGGGTGATGGAAGGCGGCGGCTTCGGATCGACAGGTGATCCGCTCGTCGGTCTGGTCGGCGCCTTCAGCGGCGACCGGCTGTTGCCACGGCCTGGTATCCGCCTCGGGGGGAATCGAACGCGCCGCATTGCCACGGGCGGCGCTCATCCCCCGCAGCGAGAGCGGGATCTCCATTTGCAAAAGCCGATATGTGCAGCCGCCGCGCCCCCATGACTCGAAAATACTGCGTCTTCAAAACAGGAGGGAGACCGAACATGCCTCCGAGCGCTGGCGGCGCTCATATCCTTGATTCCGAATGGAACCGCCGCCGGCACTCGTCATGCGCGCTGCCAAAACGGAAGTATTGAGCCAGATATCATCCGGATCTCGCCTCGGGCGGGCAGCGCTCCAATCCATCAACGACCCTCCCGATGAAGGCATCGCGGGCGGCGCAGCCGAAAGGCTGCAAGGCCGTTGAGTGCCGCGGTCTCGCCGGGCCGATCGACCTGCCGGCATGAAGATGACCTGCGCGCAACATCGGCCGCAGCCGTTCGGGTCGTTTTCGATCGCGGCCGCGGCCGCGCACTTGACCAGCCTGCAGACCGTCGATTTATTCCTTGTTGGCAGATTAACGAGATTGCAGCATGTGGGCTTTCTTCGAACGGCTACTCGACTCCTCGATGTTTTCCCCCCATGGCCTCTGCCTGCTCTGGGAACCGGAACTTATCTGGCTGCACGTCACCTCCGACGCATTGATCGCGGCGGCCTATTTTTCAATTCCCGCCGCGCTTTCCATTTTTGTCTCGAAACGGCCCGACGTCGATTTCGGCTGGCTGTTCTGGGCCTTTGCCATTTTCATCATGGCCTGCGGCCTGACCCACGTCCTGTCCATTGTCACCCTGTGGGTACCGATCTACGGGATCGAAGGAATGGTGAAGGCGCTCACGGCCGTGGCCTCCATCATCACCGCGGCCATCCTCTGGCCGCTGCTGCCGCAGTTTCTGGCGATACCGTCGCCGGCGCGGCTGCGGCAGGCGGAAGCCGCCCTGGAACAGGAAGGCCGCTACCGGCGTGAGGCGGAAGAGATGCTGCGGCAGTCGCAAAAGATGGAAGCCGTCGGACAACTGACCGGTGGCGTGGCGCACGATTTCAACAACCTTTTGACCATCATCATCGGCAACCTGGAAATTGCCGATCGCACGCTGGGTTCCTGGAATGACGGCGCGCGTGACCGGCTGGCGCGGGTGATCGCCAGCGCTTCAGGTGGAGCGCAGCGGGCCGCGACCCTCACCCACCGGCTGCTGGCCTTTGCCCGGCGTCAACCCCTCGACCCCAAGACGACCAACGTGAACCAGCTGCTGCGCGGAATGTCCGACTTCTTCAGGAGGACGCTGGGAGAAAACATCGATCTTGAAATCGTCGGCGGCGCGGGCATCTGGCTGGTGGAGGTGGACCCCGGCCAGATGGAAGCGGCAATCCTCAATCTTGTGGTCAATGCAAAGGATGCCATGGCCGATGAGGGCAAGCTGACGATCGAAACCAGCAACGCATTCATTGACGAAACCTACTCGCAGCAAAACGCCGGAATTGCCGTCGGCCAGTATGTTCAGGTTGCGGTGACCGACAACGGGCCGGGGATGTCGAAGGACGTACAGCAAAAGGCCTTCGATCCGTTCTTCACGACCAAGGAGCCGGGGCAAGGTACCGGTCTCGGGCTCAGCCAGGTATACGGCTTCGTCAAGCAGTCCGGAGGGCACGTCAAGATCTACAGCGAGGTGGGCGAGGGTACCACGATCAAGCTTTATCTGCCGAGGGCCAGGACCGCTTCCATCGCCGCTGAGGAAACCGACCTCAAGGTGATCGGCAGCCGCGGCAGCGAGACCATCCTCGTTGCCGAGGATGAGCCCGAAGTCAGATCCTATCTGGTGGAGACGCTGCGGGACCTCAACTACGACGTCCATGAAACTCCGGATGCGGCATCGGCGCTCGCCTTGTTCGACAGCAAGCCGTTCCAGATCGATCTGCTTCTCACCGACATCGTGATGCCCGGCATGAACGGCCGTCGGCTGGCCGAGGAACTGCTGGCTCGCCAGCCCTCGATCAGGGTGCTGTATATGACCGGCTATTCCCGCAACGCCATCGTGCATCAGGGCCGGCTGGATCCCGGGGTTTCGCTGCTGCAGAAGCCGATAACCCAGGTGATGCTGGCGCGAAGGGTGCGGGAGCTCTTGGACAAATCGTGATGCGACGATTTATGCCTTGCAACGACCCGATCGGGCCCTGATCGAGGTTCGGCCTGTCTGGCTTTCGACCGGCGCGCTGAATTGGCAGCTTGGTGCCAACCGCCGAGCAAGCTGATCCGGCAACCGCATTGCATCGGCGAGATGCAATGTACCAGATCCCCCCGCCGGCGCGCGGTCTCTTCCGGCGCTGAAAAAGTTGCTGTAGCATCGTTCGGGCAACGCCTGCATGTCGCAGGCCCAATTGAAAATGGTCCGCAGGGGGATGGAAATGTGCCGAAGTGTCCTGTTTTCCCTGGCCGCGGCAACGGTCCTGATCAATTCCGGCGCGCTGGCCGACGACGTTCGCAGGGTCGTGACCGGACTCGATCAAAACAATCATGCGGTGGTTCTGTTCGACAGCCGCATCCCCTTGAAGCAGGATAGTCCGGTGATTTCGTCGACGAACTTCTGGATCACCGACAGCACGCCGCCGAGCCTGTCCAGGGAGGATAGCGCCGATCGGCCGGTCGGCGTGTCGCCACCGGATAACGGGACGAAATTTCGCCTGGTGGAGTTCGCGCCGCTCGATGCCGCGACCGAGGCCGGATTGCCGCCAGGGATGATCATGAAGGGTGTCGCCCACCCTCCGGCAAAGGGCATTGCGGTCAAACATCCGATGATGCATCGCACCCGCACCCTGGACTACGCCGTGATACTCTCCGGCGAGATCGACATGATGCTGGACGACACCTCGGTCCATCTGAAGCAGGGCGACGTGATCGTGCAGCAGGCGACCAACCACGGCTGGGTCAATCACGGCACGCAACCCTGCCGCATCCTGTTCGTGCTGATGGATTCGAAGGAGCCGTGAGCGCCTGGCGCGCTCACGCCGCGGGCGCATCCGCCTCGCCGAGATACACCGCCTTGACCCGGGCATCGCGCGCCACCTCGCCGGGCGGTCCCTCCACGAGCAGCGCCCCGGCCACCAGCACCGAAATCCTGTCCGCAAAGCTGAACACCAGGTCCATGTCATGCTCGATCAGCAGGACCGTGACGTCGCGCGGCAGCGCCGCCACCGCGGCGAGGATATCGTGGCGCTCGCTTTCGGGAACGCCGGCGGCGGGTTCATCGAGCAGCAGCACGCGCGGCCGGGTCGCGATCGCCAGCGCGATTTCCAGCAGCCGCTGCTTGCCGTAGGGCAGCCGCCCGGTCGGCTGGTTCATCACGTCGAGCAGGTGGAATTGCTTGAGGCTTTGCGCGATTTCAGCGTTGATGTCGGCCCGCGTTCCCATCCTGCGCCACCAGTCGCCGCCGTTCCCCATGCGCTCGGAGACCGCAAGCCCGATGGTCTCCAGCGGCGTCAGATCCGGATAGAGCTGATTGATCTGGAAGGTCCGCGACAGCCCGCGCCGGACGCGCTGGTGCGGCGGCAAGCCGGTGATGTCGTTTCCCTCCAGCACGATGCGGCCGGCGCTGGGGCGAAGCACCCCGCTCAAGAGATTGATCACCGTGGTTTTGCCCGCGCCGTTCGGCCCGATCAGGGCATGGCGTGCGCCGGCCTCGATACGCAGCGAAAGATTCCGGGTGACGGCCAGCCCATCGAAGCGCTTTTCAAGTCCGATGGTTTCCAGTGCGATCGTCACGACGGCCTCGCTTGCCCCGGCACCATGTCGCGGTTTCGCACGACCCGCAACCGCCAACAGTGCCTTCACCGCCCGCCTGATGGCACGGCGGCCTGCAGACAGCGCCGCCGCAGCCATTGACCGGGGTTCCTCAGCCTTGCGGCTCCAGCACCATCAACCCCGAGGCGGTATTGGAGATCGGGATGTGGTAGTTGGCGTGCTGCTTGCGCACCCTCTCCGGCAATGTGCCGCGCGCGACCATCCAGTTGAGCAGCTCGACGCCCTGCGTGCCGGAAAGCTCGACCAGTTCGGTGGTCGAGTATCGGGTCGCCCAGGCCGGATTGCCGATCATGCTGTCCATGAATTGCAGATCGAAATCCTTGTTGATGAAGCCCGCTCTTTCGCCGTCGAGCTGGTGCGAGAGGCCGCCGGTGCCCATCACCACCACCCGTTCGTCCCCCGGCCATGACGCGATCGCCCGCCCGATCGCCTGGCCGAGCCGGTAGCAGCGCGCCGCCGAGGGCAATGGTCCCTGCACGGTGTTGACGCAGACCGGAACGGTGCGCACCAGCCACTTCAAGTCGGGCCAGCACAGCGCCATCGGCAATGTGAAGGCGTGGTCGACCACCATCTCCTGGCAGGTCGTGAGATCGAATTCCTCGCCGACCAGCGAATCGATGATGTGCCATGACAGCTCCGGGTCGCCCTGGAACGGCGGCACCGTCGGGATACCCCAGCCCTCGTCGGCATTGCGGTACTCCGGCGCTGCGCCGACCGCAAAAGTCGGCATCTTGTCGAGGAAGAAATTCAAGCCGTGATCGTTGTAGACCACGACGATCACGTCCGGTTTCACGCGGGCGAGCCATTCCCGCACCGGCGGGAAGCCGTCGAAGAACGGCTTCCAATAGGGGTCGCCCTGCAGGCCCTTGGCGATGGCCCCGCCGATGGCGGGGACGTGCGAGGTGGTAATGGTGCCGACGATGGTTGCCATGGCCTATCTCCCCGCCGCCGCCAGCTTGGCCCTGAACTGATCCTTGGTCAGGCCGGTCTGCTGGGCGCCGATGTCCTGCATGTCCAATCCGAAGATGCCGGCGAATTTGGCCAGGTAGTAGGCGTTGCCGCCGGCCCTGATCAGCTGCAGCACGTTGCGGTTGCGGATGGCTTGGCGCTGTTCGGGGTTGAGGCCGTAGCTGGCGCAGTAGGCCTCCTCGTTCTCGACGAAGGCACGGCGATTGGCCGCGTCGTTGAACGAGTAGCACATCTTGTTCAGCGCATATCCCTTGCGGGCCTGCTCGCCGTCGAAAATGGTCGTGCCGGGCACGGGCTGCCGGGCGTTCGGGGTGGGCATGGCGTTCTCCCTGGCGTTTTTGCCGGCGTGCGCGACTTGTTCTGGATCAAGTTCGGCGCCAAGCGATCCGGGCAGTATCCGGCATCGCGCCGCCGGATAAATCCCGGGATCCTGATGCTTGCCATGAGCCAATTCGATCATTTGGACCTCGACGGCCACCTGCTGCAGCTGCTGCTGGCGGTGATCGAGGAAGGCTCGATCACCCGGGCGGCGCAACGGCTGGACGTCACCCAGTCGGCGGTCAGCCACCTGCTCGACAAGCTGCGGGGCATCGTCGGCGACCCGCTGTTCGTGAAGTCGGGGCGCGGCATCGTGCCGACCGCCCACGCCCAGGCGCTGGCCATCCGCGCCCGCGGACTGCTCGACCAGATGCGCAGCTTCTCGGCCGCCGCCGGTTTCGATCCGGCAGGCCTGTCGATGCTGTTCACGATCGCGGCCAACGACCTGCAGCGCGATCTCTTGCTGCCGTCCCTGCTGCGTTACCTCCGCGCGCAGGCCCCGCGCCTGGCGCTGCGTGTGATCCGCTCCGGCGTGCCGACGGTCGAGATGCTGCGCGACGAGCATTGCCAGCTCGTCGTCAGCCCGCGCCCGCCCGAGGGCAGCGACATCCTGCAGAAGCGCCTGTTCGAGGACCGCTATTGCGTGTTCTACGATGCGAGCCAGCGCCAGGCGCCGCGCACCGCGGAGGAATATCTGGCCGCGGAACATGTCACGGTGCTGTACGAGCCGCGCCGCGAACTCGACATCGACGAGGTGCTGGCCGAACGCGGCGTGAAACGCCGCTTTGTCGTCCAGGTGCCGGGTTTCGCCGGCATCGGCCCGTTTCTTCGCGGCAGCTCGTCCATCGCCACGCTGCCGAGTTTGCTGCGCGCGCACATGCTGCGCGGCTTCGACACCGCGCCGGTACCGGTGGATTGCCCGCCGATGCCGATGTACATGATCTGGCACCTTCGCCACCACGCCGACCCGATGCATCGCTGGCTGCGCCAGCAGCTCGAGATCGTGGTGGCGCCCGCCCTCGCCGCCGCGGCCGCAGCCTGCCGGCCTCAGCCGGCGGCGTCCCCGGCCATCGCCCGCCGGTAGTCGCGCGGGTTGCGGCCGGTGTGCCGCTTGAAGAACCGGCAGAAATAGGCCGGATCCTCAAAGCCGAGTTCAAAGGCGAGCTTCGAGATCGGCGCCGCGACATAGGTCAGGCGCCGACAGGCCTCGCGCGCCAGCCGCGCATGAACGAGATCGAGCGCGGTCTTGCCGGTCTCGGCCCGGGTCAGCCGGTTGAGCCGTTCCGGCGCCAGCCCCAATTCGTCGGCGTAGCGGGCGACAGGCCAGTGCTCGCGATGGTGCGCCTCGACCAGGACCATGAAGCGGGTAAACAGCGCATGGCCGCCGCCGCGGGCGCGGCGCAGCAGCATCGCGCCCTGCCGCGCCAGCCGCCAGATGATCGCGCGCGCCAGCCACAACGGCACCGGCGAGCCGGTCGCATCCGCCGAGGCGAACTCCTCGGCGAGGTCCTCGAAAAGCGTCCCGATGCGGCGGCTGGCGGCGCGGCCGCTCTCGAAATGCAGCACCCGTGGTCCGGCGAACAGGTCGCGCAGGGCCTGCCCGGTGGCCGGCACATCCCCCTCGACCATGGCGCCCGGGTTGAAGGTGAGCACGCGTCCGTCGGTATCGGGCGAAAAGCGGAAAGCGTGCACCACCCCGGACGGTATGACGATCGCCACCGGTCCCCGGCATTTTTCCCGCGTCTCGTCGAGCGCGATCTCCGCCGGTCCCGACGCCACCCACAGGATCTGGTGCAGGCCGTGATGGGTGTGCGCGTCGATCTCCCAGCTGTAAAGCCGGCTGCGCGCCTGGATCGCCTCGACATGCAGCATGTCGGCGGGCGCCCCGAACGCTTCGCCATACAGCGCGAACGCGGGAATCGATGCTTTCCTGGCAGATCTCGCCATCGCGCCAGCCTGCCAGAATGTCGGAAAAGTGCAAGTTTGTGCCATGGTTCGTGCATCACGCCTGGCCCGGCCTCCAGCTAGGATGACAAAAAAGACGGAGCCGTCGCAGCCCCGCTCTGTCGCAGGAGAGGAGCCAGCCGATGTTCAGCTTCGACCCGTATTCGCCGGCGATCGATGCCGACCCGTTCCCGTCCTACAAGATATTGCGTGACGAATTGCCCTGCTTCTGGAGCCCGCAGGCGCAGATGTGGGTGCTGTCGCGCTATGCGGACATCGTATCCGCCGGCTCCAAATGGCAGGTCTATTCCTCCGCGCAGGGCAACCTGATGACGGAATTGCCCAACCGGGCCGGCGCGACGCTCGGTACCACCGACCCGCCGCGCCATGACCGGCTCCGGGGCCTGGTCCAGCACGCCTTCATGAAGCGCAACCTCGAGAGCCTGGCCGATCCGATCCGCGACATCGCCCGGAGCGCGGCCGGGGCGCTGCAGGGACAAACGCGGTTCGACTTCATCCGCGACTTTTCGTCCAAGTTCACGGTGCGCGTGCTGTTCGCCGCCCTGGGCCTGCCGCTCGGCGACGAGCAGACCGTGCGCGACAAGGCGGTGCTGATGGTGCAGAGCGATCCGCGCACCCGCGCCAAGGGGCCGGAACATATCGCCGCCTACAACTGGATGCAGGACTATGCCGCCGGGATCATCGCCGAGCGCCGCGCGCGGCCGATGAACGACCTGATCTCCCACTTCAGCACCGCCGAGATCGACGGCGACCGGCTCGACGAGCGCGAAGTGCTGCTCACCACCACGACGCTGATCATGGCGGGCATCGAGTCGCTCGGCGGCTTCATGAGCATGCTGGCGCTCAATCTGGCCGACCATGGCGATGCGCGCCGCGCCACCGTCGCCAACCCGGCATTGCTGCCGGACGCGGTGGAGGAATCGCTGCGGTTCAATACCTCGGCGCAGCGCTTCCGGCGCTGCATCCGGCAGGACGTGACCCTGCACGGCCAGACCATGCGCGCCGGCGACTTCGTCTGCCTTGCCTATGGCTCCGGCAACCGCGACGAGCGCCAGTACCCCAACGCGGACGTCTACGATATCGGCCGCAAGCCGCGCGGCCATCTCGGCTTCGGCGGCGGCGTCCACGCCTGCCTCGGCAGCGCCATCGCCCGGCTGGCCATCAAAATCGCGTTCGACGAATTCCACAAAATCGTGCCGGAATATCGCCGGGTGCAGGAGCAACTGGCGTGGATGCCGTCCTCGACATTCCGAAGCCCGCTGACCCTGGAACTGACGGTGCACTGAAGGCCGTGGAGTGCAGGCCCGGAATCCATGGCCCCTGCGGTGGTTATCGATTCCGGGCTCGCTGGTGCCACGCTATCGCGCGTCACCCGCGCCCCGGAACGACAATTGGAACTGATCTTTTCCACGGACCGAAACAATTCGAACTTCAAAGTCGCAGGTTCAGGTTTGCAGCTGCTGCTCCAGTTGGTGCAGCACCTGATAGCAGGGCAGCACCTGGGCAACGCTGGCGTTCGGTTCGCGGCCTTCCCGGATCGCCGCGAAGAATTCGCGATCCTGCAGCTCGATCCCGTTCATCGAGACATCGACCCCGGACACGTCGATCTTCTCGTCCTTGCCGCTGAACAGGTCGTCATAGCGCGCGATGTAGGTGCCGTTGTCGCCGATGTAGCGGAAGAACGTGCCGAGCGGGCCGTCATTGTTGAACGACAGGCTGAGCGTGCAGATCGCGCCGCTCGCCGCCTTGAGCTGGATCGACATGTCCATGGCGATGCCGAGCGTCGGATGAATCGGGCCCTGGATCGCGTTCGCCTTCACGATCGGCGAGCGGGCCTGGTAGGCGAACAGGTCCACGGTATGCGCCGCATGATGCCACAACAGGTGGTCGGTCCAGCTGCGCGGCTGCCCGAGCGCGTTGATGTTGGAGCGGCGGAAGAAGAACGTCTGCACGTCCATCTGCTGCAGGTTGAGCTCCCCGGCAACGATCTTGCGATGGACCCATTGATGGCTGGGGTTGAACCGCCGCGTATGGCCGCACATCGCCACCAGACCGGCCGCCTTCTGCAGCTCGACGACGGCCTGCGCGTCGCGCAGCGAATCGGCGAGCGGGATCTCGACCTGCACGTGCTTGCCGGCCTTCAGGCAGGCGATGGATTGCGCCGCGTGCATCTGGGTGGGCGTGCACAGGATCACGGCATCGATTTCCCTTATGGCCAGGCTGTCGGCCAGGTCGGTCGAGACATGGGCAATGCCGTATCTGGCCGCGACCTCCCTGGTCGGATCGAGCTGGCGGCCGACCAGCGATATTACTTCGACGCCGTCGATGTTCCTGATGCCGTCGAGATGCTTGATGCCGAAGGCGCCGGCGCCGGCGAGCGCCACTTTGATGGTCTTGGTCACGTCAGTTGATCTCCAGGAGAAGCCGGGTCATGCGCACTGCTCCGGCCAGTACAGCCGCATCGGATTGTCGACCAGCAGGTTGCGTTGCAGTTCGGGCGTGGTGGCGATGTGCGGAATGAAGTCGACCAGCAGCCCGTCGTCGGGCATGTGGTCCTTCAGGTTGGGATGCGGCCAGTCGGTGCCCCACAGCACGCGATCGGGAAACGTCTCGACGATGCGGCGGGCAAACGGAATCACGTCGCGGTAGGCGTGGCGCTCGCCGTGCAGCGCGGGGGGACCGGCGAGCGACAGCCGTTCCGGGCAACTGACCTTGGACCAGACGTTGCGGTGATCGCGCATGAATTTCACGAACAGCCCGAATTCAGCGCCGTCGACCGGTTTGCCGACGTCGGGGCGGCCCATATGGTCGACCACGATCGCGGTCGGCAGCGAGGTGAAGAAATCCCACAATTCGGGCAGATCCACCGCCTCGAAATAGATCACCACATGCCAGCCCAGTTTGGCGATGCGGCCGGCGATCTCGACCAGCTCCTCCTTGGGAGTGAAATCGACCAGGCGCTTGACGAAGTTGAAGCGCACGGCGCGCACGCCGGCCCGATGCATCGCTTCGAGTTCGGCATCGCTGACGCTGCGCCGCACGGTCGCCACGCCGCGCGCCCTTCCGCCGGAATGGATCAGCGCGTCGACCATGGCGCGATTGTCGGCGCCATGGCAGGTCGCCTGCACCACCACGTTGCGGGCAAAACCGAGATGGTCGCGCAGCGCGTAGAGCTGCTGCCGCGAGGCGTCGCAGGGCGTGTATTTGCGTTCCGGCGCGAACGGAAACTCCGCGCCGGGACCGAACACGTGGCAGTGCGCGTCGACCGCGCCGGCCGGCACCTTGAATTGGGGCCTGGTGGGACCGGCGTACCAGTCCAGCCAGCCGGGCGTCTTGTGGAATTCCGGCATCGCCATCAATCGATATATCTGAGGCCGGCTCTCTCGAGCGGCTCGCGCATCTTGTACATGTCCAGGCCGAGCACGCCGGCCGCCAGCCTGGCCCGCTTTTCGATCTCGTTGGCCTCGCGGGCTTCCGCCGCATCGGCGACCCGTTGCGCGACGGCTGCGGGAACCACGACGACGCCGTCGGCATCGGCGATCACCGCGTCGCCCGGATTGACCAGCGCGCCGGCGCAGACCACCGGAATGTTCACCGAGCCGAGCGTTGCCTTCACCGTGCCCTTGGCGCTGATCGCCCTGGAAAACACCGGGAATTGCATCTCGGTCAGATCCCTGACGTCACGCACGCCGCCATCGATCACCAGGCCCACCGCCCCGCGGGCGCGGAAGCTGGTCGCGAGCAGATCGCCGAAGAAGCCGTCGGTGTTTTCGGCGGTGCAGGCAGCCACCACGACATCGCCCGGCTGCAGCTGTTCGGCCGCCACATGCATCATCCAGTTGTCGCCCGGCTGCAGCAGCACGGTGACCGCGGTGCCGCAGGCCCGCGCCGCCGGATAGATCGGCCGTATCACCGGATGCATCAGGCCGACCCGGCCCATCGCTTCGTGGATGGTCGCGACCCCGTAGCGCGAAATCTTTTCCACCGCCGCCCTGTCGGCGCGCACGATGTTGCGCTTGACGACGCCGAGGTTGTTGATCGGATCGCTCATCTTACTTCCCCTTCGCCTTCAGCGCCGCGTCCAGCCGCGGGAACACGCGCCGGGCATTGCCTTCGTAAACCCTGTGCTTGTCCTCGGTGCTGAGGATGGCCGAGGCCTCGATGTAGCGCCTGGTGTCGTCATAGGGAAAACCGGTTTCGGGATCGATCCCGCGCACCGCGCCGATCATTTCACTGGCGAACAGGATGTTCTCGACCGGGATGACCTTGGTCAGAAGGTCGATGCCCGGCTGGTGATAGACGCAGGTGTCGAAGAAGATATTCTTCAGCAGATGATCCCTGAGCAGCGGCTTCTTCAGCTCCTGCGCCAGCCCGCGAAAACGGCCCCAGTGATAGGGCACCGCGCCGCCGCCATGCGGTATCAGGAATCTCAGTTTTGGAAAATCCTTGAACAGGTCCGAGGTCAGGCACTGCATGAAGGCCGTGGTGTCGGCGTTCAGATAATGCGCGCCGGTGGTGTGAAAGCAGGCGTTGCAGCTGGTGGAGACGTGGATCATCGCCGGAATGTCGAGTTCCACCATCTTCTCATAGATCGGATACCAGTGCCGGTCCGACAGCGGCGGCGAGGTCCAGTGTCCGCCCGACGGATCGGGATTGAGGTTGATTCCGACGAAGCCGTACTCGCTGACGCACTTCTCGAGCTCCGGCAGACAGCTCCTGGGATCGACGCCCGGCGACTGCGGCAGCATCGCCGCACCGATGAAATGATCGGGAAACAGCCGGCTGACCCGCGCACAGAGCTCGTTGCAGATCGAGGCCCAGGTCGAGGAAACCTGGAAGTCGCCGATATGGTGCGCCATGAAGCTGGCGCGCGGGCTGAATATCGTGAGGTCGCTGCCGCGTTCCTGCATCTTCTTGAGCTGGTTGCTGACGATGCTTTCGCGCAGTTCGTCGTCGCTGATCTTCAATTCGCTGGCCCGGGGCCTGACCGAGGGATCGTTGATGCCGGCAATCTGCCGGTTGCGCCAATCCTCCAGCGCTTTCGGCGCCGTGGTGTAGTGGCCGTGCACGTCGATGATCAATTGGCTCTCCATGTTATCGAAGGGCGGCGGATTCAATGGCCCGCCATATTGTGCGTCCGGCAGCCTTGGCCGCCGCATCCTGCGGATGGTCGGCCGGCTTCACCAGCAGTGCAAGGGCGGCGACGGCGTCGGGGATCGCCCAGGGGATCGCAGTTTGCACGGCCATGACCTGAATGGGGGATCGATCGCCGCACTCTGGCGGGTTGGCCGCCGCGCCGCCAGCGTTCGCCGCCTATAACAGCTATAGCAATCCGGCATGGCCCTCGGCCAGGCGTCCTGTGCAAAGCAATCAGGCCGGACGCTCGCGGATCAGCGCCGTCAGCAGCTGCAGCGTGTGTCGGGCCAGCGGCGTCGGACGCTTGGAGGCCGGGACGGCCAGGCACAGCACGCTGACCGGGGCCGGATCGACCAGCCTGCGCATCACCAGTTCCTGGGAATGCGCCGACGCCGCCACGCCGCTGGCGGTGAGCACCGCATGACCGTAGCCGGCGCGAACCAGGTCGATGATGGACGGCACGCTCGACACCTCCCAGGCGATGTCGAGCTTGATGCCGGCCAGAGCCGCCTGCGTCTCGAGCAGGCGGCGCATGGCATGGACCCGCTCCGGCACGATCAGGGGGTAGCGCGGCAGCTCTTTCATCGGCAGGGGTGGCGCCGAGCGCCGCCGCTTGCTGCCTTTGGGAGCACGGCTTACGAGACCGAGGGCCTCCTCCAGCAGCGGCGTGATCTCGAGCCCGGGCTGCGCTTCGGGGTTGTAGACCAGACCGATGTCGATCCGACCGCTCATGACCCATTCGACGATGTGGGTCGACAGCCCCTCGACGATGGCCAGCCTGGCGCCGGGGAGCTGCTTCCTGAAGCGGTCGATCAGAGGCAGCGTGAGCTGATGGCCGAAGCTCGGCGGCAGCCCGATGGTCACCTGCCCGACCGGCTTGTCGCGGCTGGCCTCGAGGTCCTCGCGCGCGTGCGTGACGAGCTGCAGCACCGCGACGCCATGGTCGAAAAGCCGCTTGCCGGCTTCGGTGAGCGCGACGCCGCGGCCGTTGCGGAGAAACAGTTGCTGATTGAGCTCGGTCTCCAGGCTGCGCACCTGGCGGCTGAGCGCAGGCTGCGCGATGTCGAGAACGACCGCGGCCCTGCTGAAGCTGCCGAGCTCGGCCACCTGCACGAAATATTCGAGCTGCTTGAGGTTCATGGGCCTGACAACCGCAAAATGATCGGGACTGATGCGAAGCAATGCGCCGGGTGGCGGCTGCGTCCCGGTCCGGAGCCGGAGCGGCCGGCATCCGGCACCTGTTACTGCCTTTCAACGCCCGCCTTTTCGATGACCGCCCGCCACTTGTCGATGTCGGACTTCAGCCTGGCCGATATCTCTTCCGGCGTACTGGCCCTCGCCTCGATGCCGAGATCGAGAAGCCGCGTTTTGGTATCCTGCTCGGCGAGTATTTCCTGAAGCGCCTGATTGAGGATCTTCACTATTTCCGGGGGTGTGCCGGCGCGGGCAAACAGCGCGTTCCAGGACACCACGTCGTAATCGGCCACGCCGCTTTCCCGCAAGGTGGGAACGTCCGGCGTGCTTTCCGAGCGAACCGGACCGGACGAGGCCAAGGCGCGGATCCTGTGGTCCGCCAGATTACCCTTCATCGCCGGATAGCCGTCGATCATGAGTGCGACGTTTCCCTGCAGGGCCGACACCAGGAGTTCCGGCGTGCCCCGGTACGGAACGATGGTGAAGTCGATGTTCGCCGCGGCCTTGAACAGCTCCGCGGACAGGTTTTGCGTGCTTCCGACGTTGATGGTCCCGACATTGAGCGCTCCGGGCCTGGCCTTGGCGGCCGCAACGAACTCTGCCAGCGTCCTGAATTCGGAATCCGCGTTGGTGGCAAGGATGAAGTCGAAGAACCCAAGGCTGGAAATCGCGGCAAAGTCCTTCAGGGGATCGAAAGGCAGATGCTCGAACAACGGCACGCTGATCGCGGTGCCGTTGGAGAGCAGTGCCAGGGTGTACCCGTCGGGCGGCGAGGTGATCACGGTTCGAGCCGCGGCAATGCCGCCGGCGCCGGGCTGGTTTTCAATGTAGAACCGGCTGCCAAGCCGGGCACCGAGTTTTTCCGCGACAATGCGCGCCGTCAGATCGGCAACGCCGCCGGCCGCAAATGGCACGACGATACGCACGGCCTTGGTCGGGTAGATCGGCTCGGCAAGGGCCTGGTGCTGAGTGCCGGCAAATGCCCCCAGCACGAGCGCCATCAGGCAGCTTCGGACCAGGCTGCGGCAAACCGCGAAATCAACAAATGTCATGTCGGCGCTTATTCCCTGCAGGGTCCTTGTTGGACCCATCCGGGGAGCGCTTCTACACCGCAACCGAGTGCCGGCCAAACCGAAAGCGGCCTGCCGGTTTTCGCCACGACGATTCCGGTCGAAGTCTCATTGAACGCCGACGAGGATGCCGCCGTACCAGGCGACATCAAAGACAAGCGCGGCGCTGCCCAATATCACGAGCATCCACCACGCGGTCTCTTTCATCTCGGTCATGCCTTGACTCGCAGCTGGTAGTGACCCGGCGCACATTTGTAGCGCTGCAGCGTCCAGTTCGCATGATAGATCGGATGCTCGGACATCCATTTGGCGATGCCGATCTGGCCCTGGATCATGCAGCTTTGAAAGGTGATGCTGCTTTGATCGCTGTCAGTGACGATTTCTTCGACACAATCTGCGGGGCCTACCGGTGCAGGGCTTCCCGCTGACGGACCGGCCGGCGAAATATGGCAAAAAACGGCAACAAGCGTAACGAACATCAGGCACTCCTATCCAGGGCGATTACAGCATGCAAAACTGATGCCGCAGCGGTCAGGCGGGATGCCGCGGCTTCGATCGATAATCGTGCTGTGGAGTCTCGGTTCCACCCGGCGAGCCAGATGGATCCATCGGACGGCGTGGCGTGGAGGCTGGTTCAGCCGGACCTTGTTGTGCACTGGAAATCGCGCTCGCGCGAGGCCACGGCGGGGGTCGGCCACACGGCTTGCTGCTAGAGGGCAGCAGTGCCGCGACCGATCCCGCGCAGCTTGACGATTGGCTGACGTGGTCTAATTTTCAGCGAAAAATATTTGTTTGCCGGCTCGGCCCCCGACGCGCAGCCTGCATGAACGGATTTCGCTCGCGGCGAAGATCGCGGCAGCGCTGATCACCGAGCGGTGAATTCGATAACATCGACGCGCCGCCGCGGGTCGGCTATTTTTTCAGGCAAGTCGCGCGGGTTTAGATCGCAAAAACCCACACCGCCAGGATCGTCGCCAACGTGGCGAGGCCGCTGACGGTCCAGCCTGCGGCATAGGCCGCCGCGTCTTCGCTGTTGCCGCGCATGTCATCGATCCCGTCGGTCGAATGCCTCCAGTGTTCCGACATTTCCGCCTCCTGATCTCACCGCCAAAACAACCGGCCCGGCGGCGGCCGGTTCCATTGCTTCCAGGGATCTTGCAATCCGCCCCGGTTCGGCTATAGGAAGTTTACCTTGGTAGTTTACCTTCATAAATGCGGGACGCATGCGCCAGCGAAAAACGCCATCCGATGCCGTCGACGCCTCGGCGCTGGCGGCGGAACTCGGTGCGCTGAGCGGCAAGCTCAAGCGGCGGCTGCGCGAGCAGGCGTCGGCGGGAGATCTGACGCCCTCGCAAAGCGCGGTGCTGATGCATCTGGATCGGCACGGGCCGACCACGGTCACCGAGCTTGCCCGGGCCGCGGGGGTCCGCTCGCAATCGATGGGCGCCACGGTGGCTGTGCTCGAAACCGCCGGGCTCGTGCAGGGATCGCCGGATCCGGATGATGGCCGGCAGACGATATTGTCGCTGACGCCGGCCTGCCTGGAGTTGATCAGGACGGGGCGCGCGGCGCGCTACGATTGGCTGCTGCGCAACCTGAAGACCAAATTCACGCCGCAGGAACAGCAGCAGCTTGCCGCCGCGGTGAAGCTGCTCGATCGCCTGGTCGACGGCTGACCCGACCGGCCGTGCCTCGGATCGCAGCGGCACCCGATTTCGCAAACGTGGAGAATGACGCAATGACGATAAGCCTGCTCGATGCGAAGCCCGCTTTGCTGGTCGTCGACCTGCAGAAGGGCATCGTCGGAATGCCGGTGGCGCATCCGATTGCCGCGGTGGTGGACAAGTCCGCCAGACTGGCCGCGGCCTTTCGCAAGCACGACCTGCCGGTCGTGCTGATCAATGTCGACGGCGGGGCGCCAGGACGCACCGAGCAACCGCTGCGTGTCCGCGAATTTCCCGCCGGCTGGACCGATCTCGTACCCGAACTGAAGCAGCAGCCGAGCGACCACCTCGTCACCAAGCGGACCTGGGGCGCCTTCACCGCCACCGATCTCGAAAGATATCTCAGGCAATGCGGCGTCACCCAGGTCGTGGTGGTCGGCGTCGCCACCACCGCCGGCGTCGAATCCACCGCGCGTCACGCCCACGAACTCGGCTTCAACGTCGCGCTCGCGGTCGATGCCATGACCGACATGAATGCCGACGCCCACCACAACAGCGTTGTCAGGATATTTCCGAGAATGGCCGAGACCGGCACCACACAAGAGATCATCGATCTCCTGGACGCGAGATCGCGGAGCGGAAACCGGAGCGCCTGAACATGCAATGGATTCACTATCTCAGCTATTTCTTCGGCGGCGCCTTTCTCAGCAACGCGGTTCCGCATTTCGTCAGCGGCGTGATGGGACGGCCGTTTCAAAGCCCGTTTGCCAAGCCGCCCGGCGAGGGCCTTTCCTCGTCGACCGTGAACGTGCTGTGGGGCGGCTTCAATCTCGCTTTGGCCTACCTGCTCATCTGCCAGGTCGGCGATTTCGATCTGCGCGCGATCGATCAAGCGATCGCGCTGGGATTGGGCGCCCTGCTGATGGGAATCGTCGCGGCCCGGCTGTTCGGCCGGCTGCATGGCGGCAACTCCCCGCTCCCGGGATGAGCGGCCGCTGGCGCGGCACATTCGGGGCGCTTGAGAGCCGCAATTACCGGATCTGGGCGGCGGGCGCGCTGGTGTCCAATATCGGTTCGTGGATGCAGCGCACCGCGCAGGACTGGATCGTCCTCACCGAACTGACGCCGCACAACGCCACCGCGGTCGGCATCGTGATGGGGCTGCAATTCGGTCCGCAGATCCTGCTGCTGCCGTTCACCGGCTATGCCGCCGATCATCTCGACCGCCGCAAGCTGTTGTTCTGCACCCAGGCCGCGATGGGACTGCTGGCGCTCGGTCTCGGCCTGCTGGTGGTGACCGGCCGGGTCGAGCTCTGGCACGTCTATGTGTTCGCGTTTCTGCTGGGATGTGCGGCCGCGTTCGATTCACCGGCGCGGCAGACCTTTGTCGCCGAACTGGTCGAGCCGCATCACCTGTCGAACGCGGTGGGACTCAACTCGGCCTCGTTCAACGCCGCGCGGATGATCGGCCCGGCGATGGCCGGGGGCCTGATCGCCGCGGTCGGCTCCGGCTGGGTGTTCTTGATCAACGCCGTCTCCTTCCTGGCCGTGCTCGGCGCCCTGGGCCTGCTGCGCCGCGACGAGCTGAAGCCGGGTCCGCGCGCGGTGCGGGCCCGCGGCAGCCTTGTGGAAGGCTTTCGCTATGTCTGGCGGCGGCCGGACCTCAAGACCATCCTGTTCATGCTGTTCCTGGTCGGCACCTTCGGGCTGAATTTTCCGATCTTCATCTCGACCATGTCGGTCACGGTGTTTCACGCCGGCGCCGGCCAGTACGGCCTGCTGACCTCGATGATGGCCGCGGGATCGGTGCTGGGAGCCTTGATGGCCGCGACCCGGACCAAGCCTGGCGTTCCGGTGCTGCTCGCGGGGGCTGCTATCTTCGGCACCGGCTGCGCGGTTGCCGCTGTGATGCCGAGCTACCTGACGTTCGGCATCGCCCTCATTTTCATCGGCATGGCGGCGCAGACCGTCACCACCTCGACCAACAGCCTGGTGCAGATCTCGACCGAGCCGGCGATGCGCGGACGCGTGATCGCGATCCTGCTGGCGATTGCGCTGGGCGGCACGCCGGTCGGCGCCCCAATCGTGGGCTGGGTCGCCGACCGGTTCGGCCCGCGCTGGGCGCTCGGCGTCGGCGCCGCCGCCGGCCTGCTCGCGGCCGTCGTTGCCATGATCTATCTGGCGAGGCAGCGGCGCGGCGGAAATCCTGAAGCGGGGTGAAAGTGCCGCGGCTACGGCCGCAGCAGCCGCCGCCGCACCGGAAACAGCGCGATGTTGTAACGCTGCGCGACATACCCCCAGATCCCCCTGGGCGCGAACAGCATGGTGGCGATCGCCAGCGCGCCGAGCAGGATCAGATACCAGGTGCCGAAGTCGGCAAGGTAGCGCTGCAGGGCGTAGAACACGATCACGCCGACGATCGGCCCCTCGATGGTGCCGACCCCGCCGATCACGACGATGAAAATCACATAGGCGCTCCAGTCCAGCACCGAAAACGCCGCGTCCGGCGAGATCCGCGCCTTCTGCAGATAGATCAGCGCGCCGATCATCGCGGTTGCCGCCGCGACCAGTACATAGACGCCGAGCTTGGTGCGAAAGCTGTCGACGCCGGCGCTTTCGGCGGTCGCCTCGGAATCGCGGATCGCGAACAGCGCCAGGCCGTAGCGCGAACGCAGCACCAGATAGACCATCAGCGGCGCGCCGGCCGCCAGCACCAGCGCGATCCAGTAGGTGATGATGTCGCGCGCCGCCGGGGAGCGCAGCTCGAACGCCGTCTTGACCCATTCGATGCCGAAAATCCCGCCGGTGGCCGAGGGCGGCAGCGACGTGCCGGTGCCGCCGCCCAGCTGCTTGAACTGCGCGAACACCAGCCGGTACACCTCGGCGACCACCCAGCTTCCGATCGCAAAATAGGGCCCGCGAAGCCGGAACACGACCAGCGCCGTCGGCACCGCCAGCACGGCGGTGATCAGCCCCGACAGCACCAGGGCGGCGAGCGGATCGATGCCGGCACCGATCGTCAGCGCAAACAAGAGATAGCCGCCGAGGCCGACAAACGCCTGCTGCCCGACCGAGACCAGGCCGGCATAGCCGGCCAGCAGATTCCAGCACTGCGCCAGCGCCAGCATGTAGAACACAAAAATCAGGTCCTGGATCAGTCCCCGGCCGGCGAAGGCGGGCAGCACGGCAAGCATCGCGACCACCGCGATGCCGCCGAGCGCCAGCATGGTCGATGCCCGGGTCCCGGTTTCGATGCGATATCGGGGCGGCTCGGCCGGCGGACTGCTGCGCAACTCGGCCATCGGCTCAATCCTCCGCGCGCGGGAACAGGCCGCGCGGC
>Ga0302279_10002008_pt1 | contig 27779 bp, 26 predicted proteins | sample III_Bog_N3_3_FD_194541 | JGI IMG/M metagenome (GOLD analysis project Ga0302279, IMG submission 194541) | Peat permafrost microbial communities from Stordalen Mire near Abisko, Sweden - III_Bog_N3_3 | ecosystem: Environmental > Terrestrial > Soil > Wetlands > Peat | place: Sweden: Abisko... | reverse complement strand
CACGCTGGGCCTACACGCTGCGACATGCAAAAAATGGCTGTCGTGACTCCACCTACATACCGGAATTGTCTGTCGTGACTCCACCTACATACAAATTTTGTCGGTCGTACCCCCGCCCACAAGGGGCGGCGTCCGTGCTCGGGCATGCGGCGGCCGTGCCGGGGCGGTCGGCGTCCCTGCTCGGGCATGCGGCGGCCGTGCCGGGGCGGTCGGCGTCCGTGCTCGGGCCGTCGGCGTCCATGCTCGGGCATGCGGCGGCCGTGCCGGGGGCGTCGGCATCCGTGCCTGGGCAGGCGGCGTCCGTGCCTGGGCCGTCGGCGTCCGTGCCTGGGCAGGCGGCAGCCGTGCCCGGGCAAGCGGCGGCCGTGCTCGAGGAGGCGGCGTCCCTATCTGGTCCGTTGTCGTCCGTGCCTCGGGTGTTGGCGTCCGTGGCCGCGCAGGCAGCCGCCGTGCTCGAGGAGGCGGCGTCCGTGCCTGGTCCGTCGGCCGTCGTGCTCGAGGAGGTGGCGTCCGTGCCTGGTCCGTCGGCCGTCGTGCTCGAGGAGGTGGCGTCCGTGCCTGGGCCGTCGGCCGCCGTGCTCGAGGAGGTGGCGTCCGTGCCTGGGCCGTCGGCGTCCGCGCCTGGGCCGTCGGCGTCCGTGCCTGGGCAGGCGGCGTCCGTGGCTGGCGATGCAGCGGTCCGGCTGGCACCGCGTGTCCAGGGTGGGCAGGCTCCCCTCATGGCGCGCGTGTCCACGGTCCGGTCCATCACCCTCGAGCTCCCGGACGAGGGCTTCCTCAGTCATCCGTGGCACCCCGAGGAGCTCGCCGAGGAATTGCGGCTCTTGTGGCTCATCGAGCAGGTGCGGCAGAGGCGGCTCGGCCACGGCAAGGCGGCCGAGCTATCCGGACTCTCCCTGGCCCGGTTCCTCGAGGAGATGGGCAAGCACGGGGTCTCGCCGTTCGACTACGACCCGGGCGAGCTCGCGGAAGAGCTGGGCGAGATCGCGTGATCGTCGTCGCGGACGCGGGGCCGCTCATCTACCTGAGCGAGGCGGGCTTTCTCCACGTTCTTCGCGACCTGTACGGCGGCGTCCATGTTCCGCGTGAGGTCTACGACGAGGTCGTCGTCAATGGCCAAGGGGAGGCAGGGTCGGTGGAGGTCGCCTCAGCAAGCTGGATCCGGGTGATCGATCGACCTGCCACCAGTTTCTTGCGGAACCCTGGTCCAGCCATGGAGCACCGTGGCGGCAGCGGTGCTCGCCGTGCGTGGTAGCCTTCCGCCGTGACCGCTCCTGCCGCGAAGACCCTCTACCCGACCGCGCCCAACGATCCCTCGGTCGAGGCGGCGTTCCAGGCCGTTCCCGAGGGGATGGTCGGCGAGATCCTCGACGGGCAGCTTCATGCGATGCCGCGCCCGGCACGGCCACACACGAAGGCGGCCTCCGTTCTGGGAGGCGAGCTCTACGGCCCCTTCCGGCGCGGCCGCGGCGGTCCGGGGGGGTGGGTGATCCTCGACGAGCCCGAGATCCACCTGGGCCCGAGGCCCGACAAGGTGGTGCCCGATCTTGCCGGATGGCGCCGCGAACGGATGCCCGACGAGCTCGGTCCGAGCGACGCCCCCGCCCACTACGACGTCGTGCCGGACTGGGTGTGCGAGATCCTGTCGCCGGGCACCGAGGCCACGGATCGCGGCAAGAAGATGCGGATCTACCGGCGCGAAGGCGTCGGGCACGCCTGGCTGATCAACCCCATCACACGGACGCTCGAGGTCTACCGGCTGGAGACCGGACGGTGGATCCTCCTCGATACGTTCGAGGAGGACACCGTGGTTCGCGCCGAGCCCTTCGAAGCGATCGAGCTCCCGCTGGCGTTGCTCTGGGAGCGGTAGCCTCCACGCGCGTGGAACGGGGGCGAGGAGGCCGGTCTGCGCGGCGGAGTAGGCCACCCTGGCGCGGTCCTGGATCACCCGTCCGTCGCCCATGGCCACGCGTGCATGAGGATGGATCACCCTTCAGGCGCCGGCTGGCGCTATCCCACACCTCGAGCACTGGGCTTCTTGCGCCAGGCGCCGGGAGCGACGCCGGCCCACTGGCGGAACGCGTGGCTGAACGAGGCCTCCGACGCGTACCCCGTCTGGCGCGAGGCCTTGGCGAGCGTCGCGCCATCGCGGAGCAGTGTCGCCGCCTTCTGCATGCGCAGACGCGTCAAATAACCGAGCGGTGGCTCGCCGACGAGCTGCGTGAAGCGCGCCGCGAAGACCGAGCGCGAGAGGCCGACCTCCTCGGCGAGCGAGGCCACGGTCCACGGCGCCTCGGCGCGATGGTGCATCGCCCCGAGCGCCGCTGCGGTGCTCGGATCGCGGAGGGCGCCGAGAAAGCCGCCGCCGTCGTCAGGGAGGCGCGCAAGATACGCGCGGAGGATCTGGATGAAGATGACGTCCGCCATCCGGAGCAGGACGATCTCGGAGCCGGGCCGGTCCGTCTCGATCTCGCGGGTGATGAACTGGATGTTCTCGGGGAACGACGGCACCCCCTGCTCCGCATCGGGCGTCATTCGGATGAGCGGCGGCAGCACCGCGAGGATCTGCCGCGCGAGCGGATCGTCGAGCACGAAGCAGGCGGTGACGAAGTTCGTCTCCGGGCCCTTCGCGCCGACGTCGAGCTGCATGACGGCACTGCGTGAGTCGCAGCGCGCGACGTCATCGAAGCGCACGGGGGCGCTGCGTGGATGGTCGCGCAGCACGTGCGCGTGGCCGAGCGGCAGGACCGCGAGATCGCCGCCTTCGAGCGCGACGTCTGGCTCGTCCGTCTCGTCTACGCTGAGCCACGCACTGCCGCGCACCAGGTAGTGGAAGCGGACGCAGCACTTCCCTCCCGACAACGCCACGCCCCACGGCGCGCGCCCGACCGTGAAAGCCCAGCGGGTCTGCTGCAGACGAACCGGGGCGAGAACTGCGCTCAGAGCATCCATCAAGCCGCAGCGTAGAGTGACGGGCCCCCGGTCTCCAGGTACCGCGGACGATTTCGATACTTTCCCGGACGACCTCGGATGGTTCGCGTGGATCTCCAGCCGTACGTAGGACGCATCGTTCTTCGTCGAAAGGAAATCTCATGTCCAACAAGCTCGATTTCTCCAAGGAACTCATCGGCCGTCGTGCGCTCGTCACCGGAGGTACGCGCGGCATGGGCGCAGCGATTGCGCAGCGTCTCCTCGACGCCGGCGCGAGGGTCGTGGTGACGGGGCGCTCGCGTGGCGAGGCCACTCCCGCGGGAGCGACCTTCATCGCCGGCGACGTCAGCTCCGTGGAAGGAGTCAAGGCGATCGCCGCGAAAGCGGTCGATGCCCTCGGCGGCCTCGACATCCTCGTCAACAACGCGGGCGGTGCGCGCCCCTTCGCGGAAGGCGCCGCGTCGATCCCCGACGAGGAATGGCTGGCATCCTTCGGGCTCAACCTGTTCGCCGCGGTCCGCCTGACGAATGCGGTGTTGCCGGCGCTCCGCGAGTCGAAGGTCGGCGCGATCGTGAACATCTCGTCGAACGCGGCGAGGATGCCCTTCGGTCCGTTCGCGCACTACTGCGCGGCGAAGGCGGCGCTCGACATGTATTCGCGCGCGCTCGCGCTCGATCTCGGGCCGAAGGGCATCCGCGTGAACGTCGTGTCACCGGGGCCGGTGATCACGCCGGGCGGCGACGAGGCGCGGAAGGCGTTCAGCGACGCGACGGGCGCTCCGGCCGACGTATTCGCCCAGTCCGTGCCGCTCGGTCGCCTCGGGTCCCCGGACGACGTGGCGGAGGTCGTCGCGTTGCTCGCGTCGGATCGCGGGAAGTGGATGACGGGCGCGAACATCCTCGTCGACGGCGGAATGACGGCGCGCTGAAGGTTGGGGCGTGAGCACGCCGTGGTCGAGTCCAGTTGATCGAGGAGGATCGGGTTGCCCACGGCGAGGTTCGGGACGCTGGCCAGGCTGATGGTCGTCGTTCCGGGCGCGTAGCTCGCGGCCGTCCAGCCCGCGACGTTGGTCGGGCCTCCGGCCCAGTTGATGTCGGAGCTCGCAAAGCAGATCGTCGCGCTGGCACCCTGGCACGAGTCCGCGCCGCTGAAGACCAGGGACGTCGAGCTCGCCCCCATGCCGCGCACCTCGACGCTGTTGTGGCCTTCGACGACGATGCCCGAGCTCAGGTAGAAGGTCCCCGCGCCGAGCTGCACGTAGGTGTTGGGCGCGCAGGCGGCGATGGCGTTGTTGATCGTCGACGGAGAGGCCGGCGATCCGCTCGAGCCATACGGCGCGATCGTCGAGCCGCACTGCGTCCAGGAGCCGGAGGGGATGCCACCGGGCACGCCGGCGCCCGACCATTCGATGGCGCGTGACGGGGCCAGGATGCCCGCCCATGAGCCCGATCCCGACGCATCCGGTCCGCCCGGCGCGTCCACGCCGCCACCGTCGCCCCCGGACGTGGCCCCGTCAGCCCCGGGGCCCGAGTCCCCGGAAACGACGGGCCCGCTGTCGGAGCCCGGGGGCGTTCCGCCGTCACCCGAGGGGTGCGCGGATCCGTGGCAGGCGAGCAGCGCGACGAGTAGCGGGAGGAGGGTATACGGGAAGGGAGGCTTGGCCATGCGCGGGCTTCAGCATGGCCCGTCACGCGGCCGTTGCCGAGAACCTTCGTGCGGCGGGCGTTGCGTTCGAAGCTCCGGACGCCGAGCATCACGGGGGGAAACAGCTTGTGTCCGCGGCGCCCGGCGCGCACGTCGTCGCGACCACGAGCGACGCCGACTCCGTGAGCGAGCCAGTCGTGGCAACGACGTGCACGGTGACGGAGCATGCCTTGGGCACGATCGTCACGATGTCGCCGCTCTTCGCGTCACCGGTCTCGATCTGCGCCACGTCGCACAGGTCGTCGTCGCAGGTGATCGATGTCAGCTGGAAGGCCAGGGGTATCCCCGGGCCCGAGCACGAAGAGCCTGCCCACGTGTCCGTGCACGTCCCCGGGCCGGTCTGGGTCATCGAGACGGTGAAGGGCGCGGGTTGGCCCATCGGATAGACCACCCAGTTCCCGCAGGCATCGAGCGGCTGCTCGAGGCCGAGTGACGCGGCGAAGGTCGAGTTGTTCGGGTCTGGGGTCGGCGCGGGCCCGAGGTCGCCACACCCACTCGTCAGTGAAAGGAGAAGGAGCGCGGGGAGAATGAAACGGCATCGTGTGGTCATGGTCACCTCCAGAGCACCGTTCGTGCCGGCGCGATTTCCGCCTGAAATTCCCGGATGGTGCGGCCGGTTGTGCAGGAGGTTGTGCAGGAGGCTGCACAGGGTGTGCAGCGCGGTGCCGACGCGGGGCGGCGCATCACTGGGCGATGCCTCCGCCGTTCGGAGAGCCCGCGCAGACCACCTGGGACGCGGAGCTCTCGGCCGCCGGCGCGAAGCAGGACGTCGACGGCATCGTGACCGTGCAGGTGACCTGCTTCAGGACCGTGTCCGTGCAGATCGAGCCCTCGTAGGCATCGCACTCGGTCCAGAAGTCGGACAGCGTGTTGGTGGGCGAGCAGTCGTCCGGAAAAGGGAGGGCGAAGTAGTGTCCCGTCGTCGTCCCCACGAAGAAGAACGTCCCCGCGGCGAGCGCGTCGAGCGCGCAGCGAACGGCCGGGTCGCTGGCGGGGTAGGAGCCGTCGGCCGCCGGCGTGAAGGTTCCGCAGTTCGTGGCCCCGTTTCCCGCGACCGACTCGGCCTGGCCCAGGGCCGTGATCATGTTGGCGTCGCAGCTCGGCGCGGAGCTGCCGCCGCCGCACGCCGCGGAGAGCAGCGAGAGAGCTGCCGTCAGTGCTGCCCACTTCAGCGGCTTCGGGAACAGCGACGTGAGGGTTCGGGACACGGGGACCGAGAGGCTGGAGCTCGCTTTCATGGCCCAGACGAATTGCAACGGGCAGGCCACGCGCCGCGCGACACGGAAATGCGGGCACTTCGGGGCGTCTGCCTGGGGCGGAGTGCAGGCGGCTGCACACCCCGGTGTGCAGCCGCCCGTCGGCGCACCGTGTCCCCTGACCGCCCTACGGGCGCGGATCCCCCGCCCCGCCCGGCGTCGGCACGGGCGCGAGCAGCGGGCTCGCGGTCGCGTCGTCCACCGCATACAGGGCACGGTGCCCACGCCCGGGGCCCGTCTGACCGTCGATGACGACCCTCGGGAAGACCATGTACGCCTGCCTAGGGGCGACGACCGCGCTGCGTACGTTGCCTGGCAGCCAGTAGAGCAGCCCGAGCGGGGTGACAGCGGCGTCGGGGTTGTCGGCCCGAACGCGTGCGTCGAGCTCCGATTCCGGGACCGTGCGATCGAGGAGGTGACCCTGGCCCGTCGGTGCGGCCAGGCCGCTGGAATCAGGGCTCGCAGCGACGACCGCGCCCGCGACACGGATCGATGCGATCTTCCCCGAGCGGTGGACGGATACGCGCACGCCCGCCTCGCCAATCGGCACTCCATTGATCGTGCGTGGAGCGAAGAAGACGTACTCCTTGACGCGCTCCGTCTGCATTCCCTGCGAGTTGCCCTGTCCTTGCATCACGCGGGAGCGATGCGCTCCGGCAACATCGAGCGTCGCGCTGTCGACGATCCGGGCGCTCTCGAGGCCTGCCAGCGCGCGGTTGAACTCCGTCGCGGCGGCGTCGACCCCCACGTCCGTTTCCGTCGCCACGTCGTGAGCAACCTCCTCGTCGATCGCCCACACCGAATCGACCCGCTGGTGGTGGCCGATGGTGATCCTGGACAGGTCGACGAGGCGCGCGCTGGCGGCGTGCGGCGAGCGCGTAAGCGCGCGCTCGAGCCCGACGACCGACGATGGCGCGATCACGCTGTGCGTGAGCACACCGGCAACGCTACCCGCAAGCGCCGCGGCCTCCGCCGCCGATCGCTCGGGGAGCGTGATCTCGAAGGCTCCGAGCGTCGTTGCCGCCGTCCCGGGCGGCGGCGGGCTCACGAGCGTCCTGGAGGGCGCGAGCTCGGAAGGACCGGACTCGCAACCCGGTGCGACGGCGGCGAGAGCCGCGAGGGTACCCACGATGGCCAGGCTACGACGGAGGTGGGGACTCATCTTTGCGGCGCTCCTCATGTCTCGTACTCGTAGCAATACCAGTAAGAAATAAGCCCCTCACCGCACGACGGGCCCGCACCCCGCGGGTTCGTATACTGCTGATCTCCGAGGCTCGCGGCGTAGTGGATGATCCAGCAGTTGTTCTCGCTGTAGTTGTCGTACGTCACGACGATGGGCTCGCGCCCGCTTCCGCTCATGTCGTTGAGCCAGGCGTCACGGTTGGTGCTGCCTGCCGTGTCGTTGAAGAACTCCGAGGGCTCGTCGTCGTCGATCCCGATGCTGTTGACCCACCCGAACTGCTGGCGCAGCCACTCGTAGTTGCCTTCCGTCGGTAAGGACGTCGGGCTCAGTACCTCGCACCCCAGCCACATGGCGGCCGCCGCCTGCGCGCCGCTCATCTGGCCAAGACGGATGTTTGCCTTGAAGTCACGCGTGCACACGTTGTCGTGCGGGTAGCCCCATGCGACGAGCCCTGGCAGCGCGTGGCCGGCGAACACTGCGAGCACGTGCTCGTCGGCGAATGCTCCGTCATCGCCGAACGGCCCGTAGCTCGTCGAGGAGCATGCCTCGGTGAAGTCCTGGGGCCACGAGTTTTGATCGGTAAAGCGGCTGCCTACCCAGCCCGAGTTCACCATCGTGGTCTGAAGCGATGCCGTGACCGTGTTGAGGTCCGGGTTGTTCACGCAAGGCGGGTGGTTGGTGTACGAGGTATTTTCATCGATATAGAAGCTCTGCGCGTGAGCAGACCCGCTCCATAGCGCGCACCCCGCTGCCAAGGCGGCAGGTACGGCCCAAGTGGCGAAAGAGCTCCCGGTCGACCTCAAATTTCGCATGTATCCTCCAATCAAAAGTGACTCGACAGCCACGATGGATCGTTCAGGTGAATTCGCGCTAGCTGCCGGCGGGAAGCTGCGGGAACCAGAGCGCCTCAACATAGTCGTGGCTGTCGCGCACTTCGGCAATTCCCCCAAACGGAGGATGACCGCGCGAATTCTTTGGCGATCGTCGTCACGCAGTCCGACGAGGGGACTCCAATGCCGGCGTGCGCGTCATTTCCCGAGGCGCATGATGTTCCCGGCCTGGTCGCTCCAGTAGACCGACAGAGCATCGACCGCGATGGCGACGGGGTTCGTGTCCCGGGCGATAATGGTGGCCGTCCCGCCGGTATTGGGCGCCCTCATGATCGTGCCGACCGTCGCGTTGTCGGCCCAGTAGACGTAGGTGTCATCGAACGCGAGCCCGAGGGCGTAGGGTGCGCAGGACTCTGGCACCGGGGCGCGGGACTCCGCGGGCGGAGTCGAGCCGAAGGACGCGACGGGCTCGACGTCCACTGCCACCGGTGACTCCGGGGGTGACGCAGCATGCTCGGCGGACATCTTGACGTTCCACCCGTCGAACGCGGCGTTCAGCGCGTGCTGGTCTTGCGCCGAGCAGGTGTGTGCCTCGCCGCTCGCCGCCTGCGCCACGGACTGCCAGTGCGACAACATCATCGCCTCGGCGCTCGCCTGCACGGAGGACGGTCTGTCGATCATCGAGTGCTTCCAGGCTGCCTTCGATTCGGCGGGGGACCCGGCGGAAAACAGCGCCGCGGCGTGCCTCATGCAACAGGCCTACCTGGCGTGCGACTGCGCGGCCGTCGTAGCAACGGACGCGGCTGCCGCGAGCGATTCAGACGCCTCAACGCCCGGAGGTTCGAGCAGCTCCTTCGGCAATGGCGAATGCGAAGCCACATCGACCGAGACGTCCGACAACATCGATTACATCGCGAGCTGCTCTTGTCCCGAAGCCGCATGCGTGTGCTTCGGGCCGACGACGCACGTGGTGAAATACGAGGGTTGCCCCTTGTGCCCGACGCTGAGTGCCGAGGTCCAGAACGTCTTCGCACTTTGCGGTTTCCCGCCATGACCCTGACGCTGCCGCCGTCTCGCCGCCGCCGACGTCAGGGGCCCCCACACCCGATGACCACGCGTTGCACGTGACGAGTTCGATCGCATCAAAGCGATCTTGCACAACTGCGCGCGATCCGGCCCAGCCGCGCAGAACCGCGACGGTCGTCCTGGGTTCCGAGGTCACCTGCGCGGGCTTGTTGCCTGGGTCGCGGTATCAGACAAGCTGCGGGGCGAGAGGTTGAAAAAGATGCTTGGCGCGATCTGCTGGACATAGGTTGCTCGACGGCGTCGTCTACCGGTAGGCGGCGTCACCGCGCTCCGGCGCGAGAACGGCCACCCGCCTCCGCCTGCTGAGCTGAGCCGCTACGGAGGCCGTCGAGCACCACCCCGATGACACGATCGCGTAGCGCTCTGTCCTGGCGGGCAAACTGCGCGGCGCGCGCGGCGCCGATGACGACGGCGACCAGCTCTCTGATCCCCACGTCTCTGCGCGCGGCACCCGCAGCCTGCGCTCTCGACAGCAGCTCGCCGACGGTCTCCCACAACCGGCTCAGCGAAGGGTACGCGCGGACGTCGACCCCGGCACCTGACAGCGCATCGATGACCGCCTTCTTCGCTGCCGTACTCTCGACGAGGTGGTGAAGCGCCGAAAATAGCGCCCCACCGGGGTCCTTGGTGTCGAGGCACCGCCTGGCGGCTGCGTCGAGCCGCAGAGCCATGCGCTCGAGGACCGCCTCCAAGAGCTTCTCCTTGGTCGGGAAGTGCCGAAACACCGTGCCAGCGCCTACACCCGCGCGCCTTGCGATGACCTCGGTAGAGGCATCCGTTCCTTCGTCGCCGAACACCTTCTCGGCGGCCTCGAGCACGAGGTCTCGGTTGCGAACAGCGTCGCTGCGAAGTGGCGGAGCAGGTGGTCGGCGCATGCTTGACAAACGGAGTGGAGACTCCATATAGGAGGAAAGGAACCGGAGTGGTGACTCCGATTCTACCTGAAAGGACGGCTGACGCCATGGGAGCTCCTGCCGACACACTCGACCGCGCTACCCAGTGCCTGCTCGCCGTCGGCGCGACCGCACGCGCCGCCGGCGCCGGGAGGCCATCATGACGACGTGCGCGGCTCCGGCATGGTTCACGGCGGCGCTCGAGTCTCTGCGCGCGGGCGATATCGGGGCGTACCTGGAGATGTACGACGACGACGCGGTCCACGAGTTTCCCTTCGCCCCGGAAGGACGGCCAAGGCGGCTGGAGGGCAAGTCCGCGATCAGCGACTACATGAAGCAACTCCCCGCGATGGGTAAGTTCGACTCCTTCGATGTGCAGGTTCGCGAGGCAGGCGACGAGCTGATCGTCGAGGCCACCAGCCACGGCACACGGCCCGGGGGCGAGCCGTTTCACCGTCAGTACGTCTGGTTCATCACGCACCGGAACGGTCGCGTCTCGCGCTTCCGGGACTACATGAACCCCCAGCGCTTTCCTCCGGCCTGAGGACGACCAGGTACACCTATCCATCACCGTCTGCGCTTTCCGACCGCTCGCTCGATCAGAAGGAGTCCGCCATACAGCACTCCCCAGGTTCCAATGTCGAGAGCCGGAATCATCCGCATCCAGCCCTTCGATGGCATCGGAAGACTGGTGCAGGCGAGTGAGGCAGAGATCGGCGACACGAGAGGTACGGTGGAGTAGTGCCGGTCGACGTCTAGTGAGGACCGGCACCGGTCAGCGGAATCTGCCCCTTGATCGGCGTCCCGCACCGGTAGCACCCCTTGTTGGCGGATACCTCGACCACCGCGCCCGTGATGTCCGGGAGGTTCAGGGCGCCCGGGAACGTTGCATCGATCTGGCGGCTCTCACCGGGGTGCAGGCGGTTATCCGACTCCGGGCTCTGGTACCCGTTGGCGCGGAGGACCTTGCCGTCCGGCAACCTGACGGTGAAGTCCCCGCGAGTGACGTGCAGACTGTCGGCTGTGAGATTCGTGTACAGCGCCTTGAACCCGATGCCGCCGTTCCAAACAACGGCTTCGATCGGCTGCACCCGCACCGCCCCCTCGAACGTCGCCACACGGGGCGCGGCCATGACGACCCGTCGCACACAACCCGAGAGCGACATGACGCCGAGAACCAGGGAAAGTAGCAGGACGACGCGCTTCATGGCTCCAATCTCCAGCCACTCGTCGGCCCCCGCAAGTATTCGGCGAACGCTGGGAGGTACAGGCGTTGCTGCGGCAAGCGCCAACATCGTGAGCCCTCCACGGTCTGCGCCTTCCGACCGCACGCTTGGCAGGGGGATGCAAAATTTCGAGTTGCGAACGCGTGCGTGCGAAAGGCCTGACATGCCCGATCTCAGCGTGAGCGGCCTTGAGGGGTCGACCGCGACGCCGTCCCCCTCAAGGTAGAGATGGAGCGCTTCCCCAGGAATATCGGCGCCCCTGGCTCGTATATCCGGCTGGATGGTTTACCGGGGCGACCTCGAGACCCTGATCGCACGGCGGGCCGCGGTCACCCGCGAGCTCGACACCGTGCGCAGGAAAGGTCGCGACCTCGCGGACTTGCAACAGGCCCACGAGCAGGAGCTGTCGGCCCTGGATGCCGCCATCGCGGCGCGCCGCAAGCGCGACCTCCCGATGCTCGACGCGCTGCAGCTGGCCACGCCGTGCAACGTGAGCTGGGATTCGATGGACGGGGACGAGCGCGTACGGTTCTGCGACCAGTGCTCCAAGAGCGTCTACAACCTGTTCTTCTTCTCGCGGGCCGAAGCGGAGGCGCTCCTCCGGACGAAGGGAGAGCTGTGCGTGCGCATGTTTCGGCGCGCCGACGGGACCGTCATCACGGGGGACTGCCCCGCTCCGCCGCGCAAGAAGCGGTCGCGCAAGCTCCTGGTGCTCGGTGCGGCGGCCACGGCCGCCGCGGTCGCGGTCGCGGCGACCGGCTCGGCGCCCTCCGTGAGAGCGGCCCCGCTGGGCGAGCTCGTCCTCGACCGCGAGCAGTTCATGGGCGCGGAGTTGCGTACGGAGGCACGCTCGTGCCGGGAACGCTGGTCGAGATGAAGCGGCCCCGGGAGTACGGGTTCACCTTGGCGAGCAAGGGCGCGGAGCTCTCCGTTCGTTACGACGGTGTCCTGCCCGACACCTTTCGTGAAATACCCGGGCGCGACCTCCCCGTGGCAGTCGAAGGCGTGCTCCGGGAGGACGCCTCCTTCGAGGCGACATCTGTGTTCGCGCGCGTGGCGTCGGGGGCGCGCTACGAGCCGCACCAGGGCCACGAGCCGGCCGGAGCACACCTTCGACCCGGTTCCGAGTGAGCCGCCGGCCGCTGCGAAATCCCGCAGACAGGTGGGCCGCTGCGTCGTAGCGTGCCCTCCACCATGGCTCGTATCTCGACTCCGCTCTCGGCTCGGCTCGGCCTCCGCTACCCCATCGTCTGCGCGCCCATGTTCATCCTCTCGAACAAGGAGATGCTCGTCGCCGCGGCCGAGGCGGGCATCCTGGGCGCGATGCCCTCGCTCAACCTTCGCACGCACGAGGAGTTCCGCGATTCGCTCGCCTGGGTGCGCTCCAAGACGGAGTTGCCCTTTGCCATCAACCTCACGATCAAGCTCACCGACCCCGAGCGCCTCGAGCGCGATTTCCAGGCCTGCCTCGACCTGCGCGTCCCCGTCATCATCACGAGCTACGGTGACCCGAGCCAGCTCGCCCGCCGCGCGCACGAGCACGGGGCCGTCGTGTTCCACGACGTCATCCACCTCAAGCACGCCCGCAAGGCGCAGGAGTCGGGCGCGGACGCCATCATCGGCGTCGCCGCGGGGGCCGGCGGCCACGCGGGGACGACCAGTCCCTTCGTGCTGTATCCGTACCTGCGGGCGAACCTGCGTGTGCCCGTCGTCGCCGCCGGCTGCATCGCGACCGGGCGCCAGATCGCCGCGTCGCTCACGCTGGGCGCCGAGCTCGTCTACATGGGGACGCGCTTCATCGCGTCGACCGAGTGCGGCGCGTCGACCGAGTACAAGGAGCGGGTCATCAACGGCACCCCGGAGGACATCGTCTACACCGACAGCGTGAGCGGCGTGCACGCCAACTTCCTGCGCGACACGGTGCCCGGCATCGCCCCCGCGGACCGCGCGCAGGCCCAGGCCCAGGTGCAGTCGGGGGAGCTCAAGAAGTGGAAGGACATCTGGAGCGCTGGCCAGGGGATCGCGCTCGCCCACGACGTGAAGCCGATGGGCGCCATCGTCGAGGACCTCGTGCGCGAGTACGCCGACGCGCTCGGGGCGACCCCGCGCCTGGAGGCGTAGAGAACGTACGGGGCCGCCGGGCGGAACCTCGAGTCACCCACCTTGATGACAGGGCGCGGTTGACACCCCGGGATCGAGGTCCATTCACACACGCGCCCAGCCGGTGGAGCAGGACGACGCGGGAAGTACTCCCTGACGCGCACGGCCCGGTCGGCAGCAGCGTTGCCGTCACCGGTGGGCTGGAGGCCGCAGTCCGTCCATGAGGAGGTTCAACAGGCGACCGGCAAGAGCTGCTCGCTGGGGCTTGGGGGCCGCCGTGAAGATGCCGATGAGGCTCGCGGCGATGTCCTCGGCGGTGACGTCTCGGCGGAGGTCCTTCACCGCGCGGCCGGCGTCGAGGATCGTGGTGATGGCCGCGAGCAGCTCCATTCGGGTCTGGCCGTGGGCGATCTCGCCTGAATCGATCATCGCCAGCAGCGTGTCGAGCATGCCGTTCTTGGTCGCGATCCAGTCGCCGAACAGGTCCATCCAGCGCCGCATCGCCACGGCCGGCGGCACTTGGTCGAGCAGCTCGCGGGCGCCCGTCGTCAGCCGCACGACCTGGCTCTGGTAGACCGCATCCACCAGCGACTCCTTGGTGGGGAAGTGCCGGTAGAGCGTGGCGATGCCGACCCCGGCCTCGCGGGCGATCGCACGCATCGACGGCTCGGTGTCCGCCGACGCGAACACGCGAGTCGCCACCGCGAGCAGCTGATCGCGGTTACGGGTGGCGTCCGCCCGTGGCGCGCGAAGCTCCGCCTCGGTCGAAACGGATCGCGCTCCGTTTGTGTTGCTGCCGGCCATGCAAACGGAGCATAGTCCGTTTCAGTGTTCCTTCGTCACCGAGGAGACAGAGAACATGCAGAAGCGGGGCGATGAGCTGTCGACGAAAGGGTGCCGGGCGGTCCATCTCCATTCCTTCGGTGGCACCGAAGTGATGGACATCCTTGAGGTCCCAGCTCCGCAGGCCGGACCGGGACAGATCCGTGTTCGGGTCACCGCGGCCGGGCTGAACCCGATGGACTGGTTCATGCTCACGGATGCGGCCACCGCCGGACGGTTCGGCTTGAGCCTGCCGGCCGGGTTCGGGACCGACTACGCGGGGGCAGTCGACCAGGTCGGTGACGGGGTGACCGGGTTCGCACCGGGCGACCGGGTGTTCGGCGGCGCCCTGTCCCGCGCCGTCGCCGACTTCGTCGTCGTCGACGCGGCGGGGGGCGTCGCGGCGAACGAGGCCCATCACACCCCCGACGGCGTCGACGACCGCACCGCCGCCACCCTCACCATCGCCGGACGCACGGCATCCGCTGCCCTGGTCGTGGTCGACCTTGGGCCGGACGACACCGTGCTGATCGGCGGCGCGGCAGGCGGAGTCGGGGTGTTCGTCGTCCAGCTGGCCCGGATCGCAGGGGCGCGTGTGATCGGTACGGGATCGGCGAGCTCGGTCGATTTCCTGCGCGATCTCGGCGCCGAGCCGGTCGCCTATGGCGACGGCCTCGCGGACCGGGTCCGTGCCATCGCTCCGGGCGGTATCACCGCTGCGATCGACCTTTACGGCACGGAGACAGCGCACGCAGCGAGGGCGCTCGGCGTCCCTGACACGCGCATCACCACCATCGCCGCCCAGGTCGACGGGATCACAGCAACCAACGGCGCCAGCGCCGCCCCCGGCGCCCTGGAAAAGCTCGCTGGACTCATTGCGACCGGCCGACTCCGGGTGCCCATCGCTGCAAGCTTCCCCGTCGAGCAAATCCGCACGGCGGTCAAGCTCCAGGCCGGCCGGCACGTGAAGGGCAAGGTCGTCATCGACCTCTAGGAGAGCGGTCGGCTCATCTCCCCTCCCGGGACGGGCAGGCAGACTTCGGCGGCGCTGTGGGCTGCGATTTCTCCCTGCTCGAGAAGATCCGTATTGGGCATTCGCGCGATCGGCCGCAGACAGGTGACCCGGTCGTTTCCCCGCGCGCGCTCACGATTGTGGACGCTCATTTCCGAGCCAAGATGGCAAACTCGCACCATGTCCAACGCATCGCCCGCGTCCGCGGCAGTTCCCTTCCTGTTCTTCGGGGGGTTCATCGGTCTCCTCTACTACCTACGCTGGCGCGAGGTCGCCGCGGCGCGGGACGGCCTGCGCGCCGCGGGCGCGACGGACGCGCACATTCGCGCCGTCATGTTCTCCGGTCAGGTGGCGGAGGGCACCGTTCGCGGGCGCAAGGTTCGCTTCGAGGTCGAGCAGGGGGGCAAGAACTCTCCGTCCTACACCACGGTCGCCATCCCCGCCCCGCCCGGGATCGCCTTCGAGATGCACCTCTCCGAGCAGACGCCGCGGGCGCTTCGTCTCGTCGAGCAAGGGCTCGAGATCGACGTCAACGTCGGCGATCCGTCCTTCGACGACCGCGTCATCGTCGAGGCGGCTCCGAGCAGGATGGCGGTCGCCGTGCTCGATGCGAGCCTGCGCGAGCGCATCCTCGCCCAGATGCCGTGCACAGTCTCCGTCGCCGGGGGGACGATCCTCTTGCGCAAGCGCGGCAAGCTGACGTCGATCCCCGTCGTGCAGGAGCTCGTCGATCTCGTCAGCACCGTGGACGCGATGATCTCCGCCGTGGCGCTCGAGCTGGCAGCGCATCAGCCGGGGATGGCGGCCCAGGACTACCGCGGGGGGTACGGCGAGGCCGGGGCGGCCCTGCGCGACGCCGGAGCCGAGCGCGAGCTCGCCCACCTGAGGGAAGTGCGCGCGAGGCAGGCGGCGCGCCAGCGCAGGTTCCAGCTCATCGTGCTCGGGGCCATAGGGCTGTACGTGGGCGGGACCATCCTCTACCTCCAGTCGCGCGATCGCGGAAGTCGCTCCTCGAACGCCTCGCACGCGACGGGCGGGTCGACGTCCCACCCTCCCACGCCTCACCCGCCCACGCCCGGCGCCGCGCCGCCCGCGTCCACGGTCGTTCACGCGCCGGTGTCGTCGCCGCACCCGAAGCTGTCGCCCGGCGAGCTCACGCCGGACGCGTTCTGCGAGGCGGTGGCCGGCATCAACGGCGCGTCACGGCGCGAGTGGTGCTCGAAGGCGGAGCAGCAGCGCCCGGTCACGGCGCACCTGCTCCAGGAGAGCGACGCGCGGGTGACCTCGTGCAAGGCCTCGCTGGCCTCGAGCATCGGAGGCGGCCTCGTCAAGTTCGACCCCAAGGCGGCGCGCGCCTGCGTCGAGGCGACGTACGCCGCGTTCGCTCCGAGCGATCTCGATGCGGAGGGCCGTCTCGCCGCGGCGCAGGCCGCGGCCTGCAAGCCGGTGTTGACGGGCTCGGTCGAGCAGGGGGCCGCGTGCACCGGCGACCTCGAGTGCAAGGCGGGCCTTTCGTGCAGGGGCACGCAGCGGGCGACCAGGTGCGAGCCGCCTGCGTCGGGCGGCGACGCCTGCGGGATCGCGATCGATCTGCTGCAGCCCTCGGCCGATATCGGTCCGTACCAGCCCTACCTGGGTGAGACGCACCTGCACGACGGCTGCGCCGAGGGCTTCTCGTGCAACATCCTCCTGAACCGCTGCGATCCGCTCGGCAAGAAGGGGGACAAGTGCGGCCTGCTCGACCCGTGCGGCCCGAAGCTGATGTGCCGCTTCGCGGTCTGCACCGACGAGCGCGGGGGTGAAGAGGGGGAGCCGTGCACGAGCGATACGTCCGGCAACGACTGCCGCGCCGGCCTCGCCTGCAGCGCGAAGACGCATACGTGCGGCCCGCGCACGCTCTTCGTCGGACTCTGCCAGTAGACTGGAAGGCCGGATGACTCCGACCGATCCCTGGGCGAGGCGCGGGGAACGCGGAGGGCGGCGCGGGGAACGGCACGCGGGGAGGGCGGCTGTGGCCGTGGGAGGGCGCGGCTGGAGCTGCGGGCGGGGAGGCGCGACGAGTGGCCAGGGCGGCTCAACTCCCGGGGAGAGAGGCGCACGAATGCTGCTGCGGCTCGCGGAGTCCGGGAGGCGCCTCGCGGAGCCCGGAGGGCGGCTCCCCTACTGGATGCGGTCGAGACCGCGGCGCGCGTCCGTTCGAAGGATGCCACCGTCCGGGCGGTGATCGACGACGTTCGAGCGCGCAGACCGCCACACCGACTGGACCGCTGTCCTCGACGAGAGGAAAGACGACGTCGACCCAACCAAAGAGACCGTGGGCTCATCCTTCGATCACTTGGTTCGTCTTCTCGACGTCCGGCCCGTTTCGACGGACGATGTCAACCTGTTCGCAGACGTCCTTGAAGACCCAAGAGACAGCCTGCCGCAGCCATCTCCCGTCCTCGACCAGTTTCGAGAGGACGTCGAGGAGACCTTTCATCACGTGAAGGAGTCCCGTGATCACGTGAAGTAATCACGACACGACCTCGAGGAATCATCAGACGACGTGAAGAAGTCATCTCATCACGTGAAGCAATCACTTCACTACGTGAAGCAATCATCGCAGCGACGATTAACGCTACGATCGGTACGCTCTGAGCCCAGAGCGGTGAGGAAGCAACTTCTCGATCGACGAAAATAGGGACGAGCGCGCGTCGAATGACGCCGTGCTTCAAGCTCTGGGCTCAAATCGGTCGTCTCGTGAGCTCGAGACGACCGATTTGGACCGAAAGACGACGTGGAGTGACTCCTCCATGACGGATTTGGACCAAAATCCGTCGCGTCGAAAAACCGACAGTACCGCGACGGCTTCCTCGAGTACCTGTGATGACTTCTTCAGGTGATCGAGCAACTCCTTCACGTCGTGTAGCAACTCCTTCACGTCGTGTAGCGACTCGGAGCTTCACGCGAGGAACCGGAATCCGTCATCTTCTCGTTCGAGGAGGGGTCGACGCCAGCTCCATCACACGACGCCCCCACTCGGCCTCGTGCAAGAACTGTCGGGCCGCCCGCATAGCATCGGCGATTTGATACTACAGTGTCGCGGCTTGCCCGCGGATGAGCCCCTGCCCGAAGTCCGCAAGCATGTCGCCGCGCCCCAGAAGCTCCTCCGCCCCCGTTTGGCCCAGAATGATTCGAGAGTTGATCTTCTGCTGGACCCGCAGGGCGATTCGCCCTGGCAGGTTCGCCTTGATGACGCCGGTGACGGTAGTGGCGTCCGGCCGCTGCGTGGCGAGGATAAGGTGGATTCCCGCCGCGCGCGCCTTCGCCCCCAGCCTCTGGACCGCGGCCTCGAACGGACCACGCAGCGCTTTGTCGGTGAGGAGGTCCTGGTACTCGTCGATCACGACGACGTGGCGCGGGAGCTGCTCGCCGGGCGCGGCGGCGCCGTTGTACTCGTTGATGTCGTCGAGCTCGCGTAGCGCGAGCAGCGCGTACCGGCGCTCCATCTCGTCGACGAGGCCCTCGAGTACCTGGAGCGCGCTATCTGCGTCGTGGCACAGCGGCTGGGCAAGGTGCGAGGAGAGCTGCTTTCGGAAGGATCCGAACGTGACCCGCTTGGGGTCGATGAGCGTGAACTGGATGTGCGACGGGGCGTGGTACTGCGCGAGGCTCGCGATGAGGACCTTCAGGAGGACCGACTTACCGCTGCCGGTCGTGCCACCCACGAGCAGGTGGCACAACGTTGAATCGCCGAGGTCTCCCTTCAGGACGGAACCGTCGTTCGTCTCGCCCAGAATGAACCGCCCCGGACGCTCCGATAGCCACGACCGCTCACGGTCCAGCAGTGGACCGAGGGGCACGGCCCGCGGTGAACGGCGCACCGTCCAGAACCGCCGCAGACCGTTCAGCTTCTCGTACGAGAGCTCGAGGTCATGCTCCGAGCGAAGCCGGTGGATGACCTCCTTGGCCGCGCCGTCCAGCGCCGCAACCCGTCCGCGCCCCGCGGAGATTTCGAGCCCGATCAAGCGAGCGCCGGCAACCGCATCCCGTGGAAAGCTCGCGGACACGCCCAGGGAGCGCAGCACGGCTTGAATGCGCGCCTTGACGTTCTCCGCCTGCTTGCGCGCGTCCTCGTCCGGAGGGCTGACCACCGGCGCCGTGGAGGGGATCTGGTGCGGCGCCGACTGACCGTCCGGCCCTGTCCGCGGACGCAAAGCGCCCGCCGGAGGATCGTCGCGGCTGGAAAGGCGTTCTGCGTAGGTGGTCACGCAAGCTTCGCGTACCGGACAGGCCGGACAGAGGTCCGCGCGCTGCGTCGCTGGCGCCCCATGGGGGCTCTCGGCCCACCCCGCCATGCTGGCGACTAGCGGCAACAGCTGCCGTTCCACGAGTGCGTCGGCCTCGGGTCCGGGGATGCGGGTGATGACAAGCTCGGGGTTGAACCGAAGAACGACCGGGCACGCGTCGATCCCTTCGTGCTGTCTGAGGATGAAGCGGTAGAGGGCGACCTGCGCCCGATCGAGCTCCTGATTCGCCTCGGCAGTCAGCTTGTACTCGACCAGGTCGAGCTCGCCTCTCGCCGTTGCGTAGAGGGCGTCGATCCGGCCCGTGAGTCGAACCGCCTCCGCACCTGTACGCTCCACGGTCGCTTCGATCGGGCGCTCTCCGTATTTGAAGAGACCGGCCACCGCTACGGCTGCGCCCGTGCCGAGCGGGAGCTCGTCGGCGATGAACCGCGCGAAGCTACGGAGGGCGTCGGCAAGATCGTCCACCTCCGCGACCATGGTGGCCAGCGCTGCGTTCGCTGCGAGCTCCCGGGCAAGATAGCCAAGGAGCCACCCGCTGAGCGCCGCAGCTACGTCGTCACGGGGGGCACCGACAGGCAATGCCGCGACCCGCGGCGGCGGTGAATCGACCGAGCGCGCGAAGGCGTCGACGATCCGATGAAAGGTCGCGCCGAGAGACGACTCGCCGACGGGAAACCCGACCTGCTGCCCGCGGAGCCTGCCTAGGGCGAAGAGGCGCGGGCATCGGAGCGCGTTGCGCACCTCGGTGACCGACACGGATTTCACGACGCCACCTCTGCTGCGCACACGATCGATCGTCCGAGCCACGTTACCTCGGTCGAGTTTTGTAGCGCAGCAAGGACCTGCCCGTGCGTGATGGTCGAGTCGGTGGCGCGAACCTCTCGCACCAGCCGCTCGAAGGACGTGAGGTGCAGGCGGCGCAGTGCGGAAAGGATGACGGATGGCGGCCCCGCCGCGGCGACAGGGATCTGGGCCGTAGACTCCGGCAGCGGCGCGAGGGGAAGCCCGATGGCAGCCGCGGGAGTAGTGGTGTTTGTCTGCAAGGGTTGCTCGCCGAGCAACGTGCCGAGGATCTCGTCCGCGCGCCCTTCGGCCATCGTGCGTCTCAGCCAGGCCTCGGCAGTTTCCTGGGGTAAGGGTGCGCCCGCCGAGTCGGTGAGGTCCTTCGACCGAGCCGACGCGAGGAACAGGGGGATGGCGAGGAAGTGAGCACACGTGTCACCGTCAAGGCCGTGCCAGGAGGCGCCGGGATGCGCGAGGAAGCCGTCCCTGGCGCTCACGGACGCCTTCCAGCTCGGCTTGAGCTCGAAGCGGGCCTCGCGCAGAGCGCGCGTGCGCTGCTTCGACGCAAGCGTCGCGCACTTCTTCAGGGCACTTGCGAGCGCAACCCCGTTCGCGTGCTGGAGCACGACGAGGGTGCGGGAGGTGTCCCCGCTCTTCACGTGGATCTGATCAGGCGTACGCGGGGACGACGTCACAACGGCCCCTCGCAGCTCCAGGTATGCACGAGCTCCACTGACGATGCGCCATGCGTCGAGCATGGCCTGCTCCTTCTCGGCTTCCGCGAGCGCGGCACGGGAGTGGGTCAGGTGCTCCTGCCACTGCATCGCCAGCCGCTGGTCGGTCGCCGCACCTGCGTCGGGTGGTGGTGCCCCGTGGGGGACATCGCCCACGGTCCGCACGCCCTCGACATTCTCGCCGTGAACACGCTCGTGTACCTGCTCACGAACCTCGATCATGAGCATGCGTGGGGTGACCCCCGGCCGGCTGACCCAGGATTGCCAGGACTTCGCCAGGAAGGGCCACGGGAACGGCCCCACATCCAGCTCCGGATCGAAGCGCTCGTACCATGCGCGCATCAGAGCCTCCCGCTGTTCGGGGGACGGCAAGTGGAGCGGCAGCTTGGTCGACTCGAGCCGGCTCCGCTCAGCCTCGCTGAGCCGTGGGCGAATACGCTCGTTCCACTCTGCGTCGAGGGCCATCTGGACGAGGACGAAGCCACGAACGGGCGGGTCGAACAGCTCGCAGAACAGGCGCGCGTGGGCGTGGATGGCCTCGGCGTCCTCGCTCACGAGGTTCTCGAGCTGATCGAAGAGCAGCAGCACGGGAGCGCCGAACGCCGCGACGACGCCCAGCGTACGGATGGCGGGCATGACGTCCTCGTCCGCCATCCCGCGCGATAGGCCGAGAAGCTTGAGCTGGCGCTCGTCGAGCTCCCGGCCCGACAGATACTGCAGCAGCGCCCGGCGCTCGTTGCGCGGCACGAACGGCACCTGGAGAAGGCGCTCGACGAAGCTCGGCGCGAGGTCGTCGTACCACGAGGTGAGACGGTCGAGCACGGTGTCGAGACGCGCCTGACGATCGCTGGCGCCGCGCATGTCGGCGATGGCGACGTTCGGCCACCGATCGGAGCCATCGAGAGCGGAAAGGAGAGCGCCGACAACCACATCGATCTGCCGATCTTCCCCGCCGTCGATCGCATGGCGCTCGAGCGCGTCCACGACGTGCGCCAGGATCTGACGAGGCGTCGGCAGCACGCCAATCTCGGGGCGCACGAGGACGAATGCCGCTCGGCGGCCGCATTTCTTGCGCAGTCGTGCGAACAGGTGTGTCTTGCCCGAGCCCGGGGGGCCCAGGATCAGCGTGGCCGACGAGCGCAGGTGCGCCGGCCCCGCGGGCGCTGCCTTGCGAACGGCTTCGATCCGCTGGACGAGCGCGTCACTCGCCTGCTGGTTGATGCTCTCGACGTCGACGAAGTCGGTAGCCCAGGGATCGGCGTGCTCGTACTCGAAGAAGTGTCCCATCATTGGTCTCCGTCGTTCGGCACCGCCACGCGGGCGCCCTCACGTCTCGGCAAGTATGCGTGCGTAGGAGAGAACCGACCCACGGGGGCCCACCGGGCATAGCGCCTTCGCTTCGGGCGACAGGAGCTCCACACCCGACTCGGGTCGAAGCTCGATGCGCTGCTCGCGCGCGAGTGTCTCGAGGGCTTCGCGCGCAACATCGAGCGAGATGGTCGCCGGAAGTGATCGCAGCGCGGCGGGAACGCTGACCATGCGGGTGGTCACGTCGGCGGTGCTCCGCAGATGACGAAGCACTTCTTCCGACACGCTCGTCGTCTGGGGTACACGAGCGCATCGGCCGAGCGGCGTGAGCAATGCGTCTAGCTCGGATCGCAGCAGCGTCGTTCGTGGTTGACCTTTCTTCGAGCGGATCGACTTGACCAGTCGACCGAGCGCCAGAGTGACCGCTTCCAGGGCGTCGAGGTCCGAAGGGGCCAGAAGGGCCGGCGATTCCTTCGCGATGCAGCGGGTCCCGCCACGAAGGACGATGCGAACGTGTCCCGTCCTCGCGCTCTCGTGGACCACGCGCCTCACCTCCGCCGCCGTCCCTCCGGTCACCTGCTTGGGAAGGCTGTCGAGGGCGACGGGCTGGTCGCCGACGACCGCGTCGACCTGCGACGCAAGCGAGACCCGAACCTTCGTTCCCGCGAGCTCGAAACCCCGCGCGACCAGTGCGTCGACGAGCAACCGCCGAGCCTTCGGGGCAAGCCGTACGTCGACGAGCTTCGTCAGCGGACAGCTACGCTGGAGCTGTATGCGAGCGACAGCGAGCTCGACGAGCTCACGGTCGACGTCCTGTCCAGGGGGAGAGGCCCGAGGCGGCATGCCCGGGAAGTCTCCAGGACTCGGGGCTGCATGAGAAGAGGCAAGGCGCCGATGCCATGCGCTTTTTTGAGCCGGCTCATCGCCTCGCCATCGTGGGTGCCCGGGGAGTCTTGCCGCTCCGCTGGGGCGACGGTAAGCGCCGAGCATGCAGCTCAAGCACTCCGCCGCCCTCTCGATGCGCGACCGCCTGGCCCATCTGTCCCTCGAGGATGCAGCCAGAATGCTTGGCCCCGGGGGCAAGCGTCTTCTGGTCCGCGGAGCGGCTCTCGAGCTCGCGACCGTCGACGACCTTCGGATCGACGGCGACCAGGCTCGCGTGACGTGGCGGTCCGAGGACGGTGACGTCTCGGCAAGGGTAGTCTTCGACGCTACCGTGCGGGGAGGCCTGCGCGCGGAGTGCGGTGCGTGCGCGGCCGCCTGTGAGCGGGCTACTCTCTCTCCTCCTGGAGAGAAAGAGCGATCTGGGGCTCGCCGCTCCTCCTCCCGAGGCCGTACGGGCAGCCGGCGACGAAGCGGTCGTAGCGAGGGAGCTCGAGGAGCGGTCGAAGCGCGCGCAGTCGGAGCGCATGAAGATTCGCTCGGCCGACCCGAAAGAGCCGTGGACGGACTACGTCGTAACGAGCGCGCTCAGCGGAAAGACCTACCGCGTCGCTCTGCGCGGGGAGGAGCGTGGGGTCTCGTACTGCTCGTGCCCGGACTTCCGGACCAACACGCTCGGGATCTGCAAGCACATCATGAAGGTCCAGAGGCGGGCGGCGGCCTTTCCAAAAGAGCTCCGGAAGAAGCCGTACCGGAGATCCCGAACCACCGTGCACCTCCGCTACGGGGAAAGGCCCGAGCTGGCGGTGGCGCTGCCCTGGAAGGTATCGGCTCCCGTCGGTGCGATCGTGACGCCACTCACGAAGGGGCCGATCGAGGTCCCCGATCTGCTCCGACGACTTCGCCAGCTCGAAGGGGGCGGCCACCCTTTCTTCGTCACGCCGGACGCCGAGGAGCTCATTCAGCGAAGGCTCGTCGCGGCGCGCCTGCAGAAGACCGTGCAGGAGATCCGGCGGGCCCCCGCTACGCATCCTCTCCGGACGAAGCTGCTCAAGCAGGCACTCCTACCGTACCAGCTGGATGGCATCGCGTTCGCGGTGGGCGCCGGGCGAGCGATCCTGGCGGACGAGATGGGGCTCGGAAAGACCATCCAGGGCGTCGGAGTCGCCGAGCTCCTCGCGCGGGAGGAGTCCATCCGCAAGGTGCTCGTCGTGTGCCCGGCGTCGCTCAAATCGCAGTGGCGCGCGGAAATCCGGCGATTCTCCGGACGCTCGGTCGATATCGTCGCGGGCCCGGCGAAGGACCGTGCGCGCGCTTACGAGGGCGAGGGGTTCTTCACGATCTGCAACTACGAGCAGGTGCTCAAGGACATCCTCCACATCGAGAAGACTCCCTGGGATCTCATCATCCTGGACGAGGGCCAGCGCATCAAGAACTGGGAGGCCAAGACGAGCCGCGTCATCAAGGGGCTCGCTTCCCGCTTCGCGCTCGTCCTGACAGGCACCCCGCTGGAGAATCGCCTGGACGACCTGCACTCGATCGTCGCCTTCGTCGACCCTCACCAGCTCGGGCCCGCGTTCCGCTTCTTGCATCGGCACCAGCGTCGAGACGAGAGAGGTAAGCTGCTCGGCTTCAAGAACCTCGACGACCTCCGCGAGCGCCTCAGGCCTGTTCTGCTCCGCCGCACCCGCGACTCCGTCCGCCTCGAGCTGCCCCCGCGCACGGTGGAGATCGTGCGCATCCCACCGACCGACGAGCAGAAGGAGCTTCACGACGCGCACATGAGGACGGTGGCGCAGATCGTGCGGAAGCCGTACCTGACCGAGATGGATCTGCTCCGCCTGCGGACCGCGCTCCTCATGTGCCGGATGTCGGCCGACAGCACGTTCCTCGTCGACAAGCAGAAGCCCGGGTGGTCCACCAAGCTCGAACGTCTCGAAGAGCTGTTCGATGGGGTGGCGGCGGAGCCGGACCGAAAGGTCGTCCTCTTCTCCGAGTGGACGACGATGCTCGATCTCATCGAGCCGCGGCTACGGGACAGAGGGCTCGCGTTCGTACGCCTCGACGGATCGGTGCCGCAGAAGAGACGACAAGAGCTCGTTCACCGGTTCCAGTCGGACCCAGGGACCCGGCTCTTCTTGACGACGAACGCCGGCAGCACGGGGCTGAACCTGCAGGCCGCGAACACGGTCATCAACGTCGACTTGCCGTGGAACCCGGCCGTGCTCGAGCAGCGAATCGCGCGCGCACACCGCATGGGACAAACGATGCCGGTCCACGTGTTCGTCCTCGTGACGGAGAGCACGATCGAAGAGAACCTGCTCTCGACGCTCTCCTCCAAGCGTGATCTCGCGATGGCGGCGCTGGATCCGGAGGCGCGCGTCACCGACGTCGACGTCCGGACGCAGGCGGACGACCTCAAGGAGAAGCTCGAGGTTCTCCTCGGCGCGAAACCGCCGGCTCCCGTCGACGAGACGGTCAAGGAGATCGCGTCGCTCGCTGCGGCGAACGACCGCCTGGCGCGCACGACGGGAGCTCTGCTCGCGGCTGCGGTGGACCTATTCGACGCCGTCCGTGGTGATGGCGACGTCAAAGAGAGCCGGGGAATCGTGCACGAGCTGCGGTCGGCGATCGACCTGAAGATCGTCGAGGACCAAGGCGGCGGGCGGCGCCTCTCCTTCGCGTTGCCGTCGCGGGAGCGTTTGCTCGGAGTCGCCGAAGGTCTTGCACGTCTCCTGCGCGGCGATGGGCCAGCGCGACAGGCTTCGTCGCCTGCTGCGAACCGGAACGGTGCGGGAGCGGTGAACTGAACGACGCGGGATTCCCATAGGGCGCCCGCCCCGGGGCAAAACCCCCTGGCCCTAACGTTGCGAGAGGACGAGAGAATCGCTCTCCGTTCCCCGGCCCATTCCCCTTCCGAGGTTTTGCCCTGGGAGGGGGAGGTTTTGCCCTGGACCCCCATATTGCCCGGGGTTTCTCAGCGGAGAGAAGGGGATTCGAACCCGGACGAACGGGGCCATGGCGTGGTCGAGCGTGGCGAGCGGGCTGTTTCCAGCGACGCGAGGCAACGGGAGGCAACGCTTGGCCACGTCGCCGAGGCAAAACTCGCGGACGCGGACGAGGCTCTCCGGGCAGCCATCAGAGCTGCGCTCGACGCGGGCGCGTTTGGGAGAGTCCGCGCACTGCTCGACGTGCTCGATCCGCCGAGAACGACCGTTCGCGAGCTCGCCAGGCGCCACGAGGCACCATGAACACCGCGCGGCTCAGCGGCCATGCCCATCGAGTGCACTCTCGAGCCATTCCGGGCTGGCGCCTAACCGCGTAAGTCGGCCATCGCGCGCGGTAGCGACGAGCCGAGGAGCTGTCCACGGCATCGTCGAGTCGTAGACGCGGACGCGCTCGAACACCGCGATCGCTTTCGGCAGGTTCGCGATGCTCGCCTCGTGGATTGCGCGGATGTCTCGCTCCGATGCGCCATGCCCCCCACTCTGCGCTCGCTGAAGGACTCGTGCGACGTTCTCCGCGAGCGAGTCCGTCGCAAGGAAGCGGAGGTGGGTCGTGAAGCCGCGCTTCCGCGCCAGCTCGGCTTGGTCGAGCGCGGCGATCGTTCGGAGGGTCGTTTCGACCGCGAAGGACAGGCCGCGCTCGATGTGGTCCCGGACAAAGCGCTCGCACTCGTTCGCGACAGCGCGGCGGACGTCACGCGAGATCGCACGATAACTACCCAGGATCTGCGCGCACCGATCGTCAATGTTGAACGGGTCGACGCCGAACGCCGTCACGGGGAAGTACGTCGTCTTGCCGCTGCCGGGCGGGCCAGCCACCACGACCATGCGCGGCCGCGCCACTCGATCTCAACCCGTCTCGAGCGTCGTGTCGGACTCGGGCCTCATGTCTGGCGGCAACTCGCTCGATACAAGCTTCCCGGTTGCGTCGATGACGCCGAGGCGCTCGAGCCGCATCCGCGCCGCTTGAATCCGGCTCGACGCCAGCTCCATCACACGACGCTCCCACTCGGCCTCGTCTTCGTCACGATCGAGGTCGAGGTCGCCAACTGGCGCGCTCGGGATCGGCGAGAGATCCTTGATGTGGGTCGCAGCCATGCCTCAGCATGCCCGAGTTGTAGCCGATCGGCCAGCGGCGTCGTCCGTCGCGGGCTCCACCGTACCCGTCAGACCGGTGAATGAGGGCAAACCCTTGGGGCGGCCAGCGGCTCGAGTACGACCGCAGGCGTCATCGCTGCGGGTCGCCTGCTCGGCAAGGATCTCCGCAACGACCTCCTCCGCGTCGCGACCCTGGCTGCGCCCTCCGAGTACATCGCGAGCACGACGGTCGAGCTCGTCAGCCCACGCGCCATCGATCTCTTCGGCCGGTAGGCTCGCCTCGATCTCGTCCGCGAGGAGTGCGCTCGCCGAGGGGGACCGGGAGGGCGCTGTGCGCGCAACGCTCGCTCTTGTGCAGTGGGAGCGCGAGCACCCCATGGAGCTCGCGCTCACGGGCGATACGACGGTGGCCGAGTACGCGCGACGCTGGTTCGAGCATCGCGAGGCCGACGGCAAGACGAGCGTCCACAGCGACCGCGCACGCTTCCGGACGCACATCGAGCCGAAACTCGGCAAGCGCGCGATGAAGTCGATCACGAAGCAGGACCTCGAGGACCTGCGCGACCGGCTCGACGAGAAGAAGAGCACCGGCGAGCTCGCGGCCAAGACGGCGGTGAACGTCTGGGGCTTGGTCAC